>QWCV01000039.1_pt1 | contig 159324 bp, 155 predicted proteins | sample 1972621 | NCBI WGS metagenome assembly QWCV01 (sample SAMN09866699, study PRJNA288562) | Human gut metagenome isolate pre2_stool, whole genome shotgun sequencing... | isolation source: gut | host: Homo sapiens | place: USA: California | reverse complement strand
CCCACGCGGAAGCGCCGGTCGGCCCCGCCGTAGCAGGTGGCAAACACGGCGTAGCTGCGCTGAAAGTCGGGCTTGCAGAGCACGCGCACGCGCAGCCCGTTCGGCAGCGTCGTGGCCCAGACGTTTTCGGGTCGTTCATTCGTCATCGGCAGGTCCCTCCGTTCCCTTGAGCAGATACACACAGTCGCACACGACGCCGGCGGCAATGTCCGTCACGTCCGTGCGCGAGACCTCTTCCACGAGCGCGGCCATCTCGGCCGGGTCGATGTCCAGCCCCTGCACCGTGCGGTTGAGCCAGTACCACGCCAGCGCGTCGGGCGCGTCGGCCGTGGCGCGCAGGTCGCTGGCCACGCTGCGGATGGCGGCCTGAAGCTCACCGTCCGTAAAGTCGCCGGTGCGCACGGCGTCGAGCTGCGCCGTGATCTCGGCGAGTGCGCGCTCGTAGTTTTTCACGTCGATGCCGCTCGTCACGGTCAGCAGCCCCTTGTGCGTGCTCAGGCGCGAGCCGACGTAGTAGCACAGGCTGAGCTTCTCGCGCACATTCAAAAAGAGCTTGGATGTCACGCAGCCGCCGTAGAGCGCGTTGAAGACAAACAGCGCCGGAATGTCTGGCTCGGCCATGCACGCGCCCAGCCGGTAGCCCACGGCAAGCTGCCCCTGCGCGACCGGGAGCGTCTCGGTCACGTAGCGCGGCTGCTCTTCGAGCGCATTCATGCGGATATCGGTGCCGATGTCCTCGTCGATCTCGCCGCGCGGCATCGTCGAGAGCACGTCCGTGAGGATGCGCGCAACGGCCTTGCCCTCGAGCGAGCCGCAGTAGAAAATTTCCACCGGGCTCGTCGAGAGCACGTCATGGTAGCGCATCGTGAGCTTGCGGTAGTGGATGCGCTCGGCGTCCGCCTCCTCGCCGAGGCGGGGCACGGCGTAGTCCTCGCAGCAGCACATGTGGGCGTACAGGCGCTCGATGGCGTAGGCGCGCTTGTTGTTCATCCCGGCGCGGATGCGCTCGAGCAGCTTCTCGCGCTCGCTGTCGACAATGTCGGGCCGCAGCAGGCCGCCGCGCGTGTTCGGGTGCAGCAGAAGGTCGGCCACATCGGCCGCGAGCCGGGGAAACACGTCCTCGTCCACCGCGCCGTCGTCGGCAAACTCGGCCTCGAAGCCCACGGCCTGGATTTCGCCGAGCTTGCGCACGCTCGGCGTGATGCTCGCGCCGTAGAGGCTCTCGAGCTCGGCCGCGATCGTCTCCAGATCGGGCAGGCGCGTGCTGCCGCGCCGCAGTACATACGGCAGTACGGCCGTGCACGCCGCCGTAGAGCGCCGCAGCTGCGTCAGCAGGTTCACGCTCAGCCACGCGGTCTTGAACTTATCCGTGCGCAGGGCGGTCAGCCACACGCCGGGGAGAATTTCCGTGCGGATGCGTTCCATAAGATACGCTCCTTTCGCCTATGGTGTGTCCATAATTTTTGAATATATCATTATATCACGCCTCACCTATCTTGGGAATAGGGTTTCGGGCGTTTTTTGCCGATGCCGCCGCCGTCGTAGCCTTCGCCGTCCACGGTCACGCCGTCGGGCCGCAGGCGGATGGTGTGCAGCAGACCGGCCCCGTCGCGCCAGCGCACGGTACACTCCGGCCAGCCAGCCGGCAGGTGCGGCTCGGGGTAGAGCACGCCGCCGCGCAGGTGCAGCCCCAGCAGGTCCTCCGCCGCGATGCGCAGGTACCACCCGGCCGCGCCCGTGTACCACGTCCACCCGGCCGCGCCTGCGTTGTCCCCGCCTGCGATGTCGGCCGCGAGCACGAACGGCTCGCCCTCGTAGCGCGCGGGGTCGTGCGCCGTGGGCAGCACGGCGTGCAGGATCTCCGCGCCCTCGGCCGTGCGGCCCGTGCGCAGCAGCGCCATGGCCAGCCACAGCGCGCCGTGGGTGTACTGCCCGCCGTTTTCACGCAGGCCCGCGCCGTAGCTGCGCACGTAGCCCGTCTCGGGCGTGCGCCGCGTGATGGGCGGGGCGAACAGCCGCACCACGTTGTGCTCCCGGTCAAAGAGCTGCTCCACCGCGCTCGTGAGCGCGGTGTGCACGCGGCCGCGGTCGGCGTGCGTGTCGAGGGCGGCGAACGCCTGCGCGATCGCGTCGATGCGGCATTCGTCATTCCCGGCCGAGCCGAGCGGCCGTCCGTCGTCATAGTAGCCGCGCCGGTACCACGCGCCGTCCCACGCGTCCTCGGCCGCGCGCGTGCAGTGGTCGGCGGCGAGGCAGAGCTGCCCGGCTGCGTGCCCGCCCACGAGGGCGGCGAATTTCCGCGCCGTGATGGCGAAAAACCACGTCAGCCACACGCTCTCGCCCCGGCCCTGCGCGCCCACGCGGTCAAAGGCGTCGTTCCAGTCGCCGGTGCCGATCAGCAGCAGCCCGTGCGCCCCTACGCCGCGCGCGAGCACGCGCATGAGCGCCCGGCGGCAGTGCTCGAGCACCGTGCCGCGCTCCGTGCTCACCTCGAGCGGCTGGTACCGGTCGTGCTCGTTTTCCTCCAGCTCCTCGCCCGCGAGAAAGGGGTACTCGGCGCTTAGAATCTCCGCGTCGCCGGTCTTTTCCACGTACTCGCACACCGCCCACGGCAGCCACAGCAGGTCGTCCGAGATGCGCGTGCGCACGCCGTGTTCGGCTCCCGCGCCCTCGTGCCACCAGTGGCACACGTCCCCGGCGGCGAACTGATGCGCGCACGCGCGGCCGATCTGCTCACGCGCAGGCGCGCTGTCGAGCAGCAGGAGGTTCACCGCGTCCTGCAGCTGGTCGCGGAAGCCGAACGCGCCGCCGTTCTGGTACAGGCTCGTGCGCGCCAGCAGCCGGCAGCACAGCGCCTGGTATGCCGCCCAGCCGCCGAGATAGCGGTTCATGTCCGCGTCCGGCGTCGTCATCCACAGGCGCGACACCGCACCCAGCCACCGCTCGCGCGTCGCGCGCAGCGCGTGCGCGGCCTCGTCCGGCTGCGTCAGGCGCAGGAGGTTTGCGCGCGTGTCGCACCCGCAGACGATCACGCCCTGCCGGTCGACGGTGCCCTCGAGCGCGAAGCAGGGGCTCAGCCCCGCGCCGGCGCGCGCGTCCATCTGCCCGCGCAGGAACGAAAACCGGTCGCACGTCCAGCCCGTGAGTGGCATGCCCGCCGCTGCGCTAAAGAGCGTCGGCGCGTCCGCGCGCACGTTCTCGGCCGTGAGCAGACCGTCGGCGTATGCCGTCACCACGGCGGGGGCGTCCGCGTCGCGCCCGGCGCAGACGAGGTCGGTGTGCCACGTGATGCGCGCGCGCCCCGCGCACTCGATGAGCAGCACGCGCGCGTCCGCGTCCTCGGGCACGAACGCCGTCACGCGCACGGACATGCCGTCCACGCTGCGCTCCCACGCCGCCCAGCCGAAGCCGTATTCCACCCGTACCTGCCCGTCGTCGTCAAAGAGCGACACTGCGCCCGCGCGCGATGCCATGCACAGCGTCTCCGTGCCGCGCAGCACCCACGGGTCGCACAGCCAGCGGTTGATGCGCCCGGTGTGCGCGTTGCGGTGCCACATGTGGCCCGTGCCCGCGTCGGTGGCGAGAAAGCCGAAGCGGCCGTTGGTCAGCACCTGGCTCCATGCGCGCGGCGGCAGCCCGGTGAAGGTCACCGTGCCGTCGTCGTCCCAGCGCACGTTCGCGCCCGTGGGCAGATACCGCCGGTCGCCCGGCGGCGGCAGCAGCGGCAGCGTGCAGCGTGTGTGCGCCATGCCGGGGCGGATGGCCGCGGCCGCCGCCACATCGGGGAAGGCCTCTTCCGGCACAAGGTGCACACCGCCCGCCGTGTCGAGCGTGTGCGCGAGATCGAGCGCCGCGAGCCAGCCGCGTACCTTTCCGGCCGTCGGCTGCTGATAGTCCCCGCCGTCGCCGCTGCGCAGCGCGAGGTCGCACGCCACGCCCAGCGCGCGCAGCAGCGCCCACTGCCGCAGCACGCTGCGCTCCGCCTCCGCGCACCAGACCGGCAGGTCGCCCGAGATCCCCTGCGCCCAGAGCGCCGGGCGCATGAGTCGCTCCGGCACGGCGTCCGCCGCCATGGTCGGAAACAGCAGGGGAGAGACCGCCGCCATCGCGCCGTCGAGCTCCGCGCCCGTCATGCCATACTGCGCCGCCAGCTCCTCCGGCAGCGCCGCCGCCATTGCAGGCGGCAGCACGAGCGCGCGCTGCGCCGCCGTGAACGCATCGTCCTCGCGCGCGCCCACGCCGAGCGCAAAGCGCACACGCCACGATGTGTCCGGCGCTGCCTGCACCGGTACCGTCAGCTCCACGCGCCCCGCGCGCAGCCACCCCGGCACCGGCCCCTCGGCCCGCCACGTGCCCGGCCGGTCGCACGCGGCGCACAGCCACGCCTCCGGCTTCTCGCCGCGGCCGAGGTGGCGCAGCAGCAGCGCATCCCGCCGCAGCACGCTCTGAAAGCCCAGCCGCGCGAACGCCGGGTGGCTGACATAATCCTCCCACGGCGCGAGCACGGCCTCAAACACGAACCGCACCGTGCCCTCGATCCCGCTTGGGGACGAGAGCGTCAGCGCGCGTACCTCGCCGTTGGCGCGGCCGGGGACGGTCAGCGTCTGCACGGCGGTCACGTCCCCGTGCCGGGTGGTGAACTGCGCTGCGCGCACCGTGAAGCGCCACTGCGCCCTCTCGGCCGTGCCCGGCAGCAGCGGGCCGGAGAAATGCTCCGTCTCCAGCCGCACGACCGGCCCGGCGGCGGGGTCTGAGCGCGGGGCGCGGCGGCAGACGCTCAGCGTGTGCCAGCGGGCGAAGCTCTGCCCGGCCTCCGATACGGCGAGGCAGTACGTGCCGTTCGAGAGCAGCGCGCAGCGCGGGGCCTCGGCGTCGATGCCCGTGCCCTCGGCCGCATAGTCCGGAAGGGCGCGGCGGCGCGTCTTTTCGGCCGGCTCCTCTGCCCGCCGCCGCAGCGCCGGCGCGCCCAGCGGCAGCCGCTCGGACAGCAAGGTCGCGTGCGCGCGCATGGCGGGGTCGGCGAAGAACCACCGCCGCACCTGGTCATTGCACAGCGCGTTGCACGCCGCCAGCAGGCTCATGCCCTGGTGGTGCGCCATCACGCAGCGCACGATCTGTCCGCCGCCGCCCGTGCGCGCGCGGGTGCAGTCGAGCGCGTCGAAAAATCCGTGCTGCCCCAGCAGCCCGAGCGCCGCGAGTTTCCGCAGGTTGCGCATCGCCGCGCGCGGCTCCACCGCCAGCGCGAGAAAGCTGCTGTACGGCGAGAGCACGAGCTCTTTGTCCATGCCCGGCTGCAGGGCCAGCGCCGCACAGCCGTGCGCCTTGTAGCGGTAGCTCAGCGCGCTGTCGAGCGCGAAGTACGCGCTCTCCGACACGCCCCACACCTGCCCCGGGCGCACGCGCCGCCGCTGCACGTAGAGGCAGAACTTTGCGCTCTCCCACAGCAGGGAGTCGCGCACCGGCGGCAGAAACAGCTCCGGCATCAGGTACTCGAACATCGACCCCGACCACGACACGCAGCCGCGGTAGTGGTCCTTCTGCACCTGCGCGCGCGACAGGGCGCGCCAGTGCTCGCGCGGCACGTCGCCCCGCGCCACGGCGAAGTACGACGTCAGCCGTGCCTCGCTTGCCAGCAGGTCGTAGTAACTCTCCGACCACTTGCCGCTGCCGGTGTCGATGCCGATGTGCATCAGCCGCCGCTGCGGGTCGTAGAGCGGGCCAAAGTCCATGCCGTCGCAGAGTATCTGCGCCCGCGCCGCCAGCGCGTCCCGTCCCCAGCCGCGCAGGGCGTTTGCGGCCGTGAGCAGGGCGGCGGCGCAGTTGCCGCTGTCCACCGTGGACACATACAGCGGCGGCATCGGCCGCAGTGTGCACGTGTGATACCAGTTGTAAAAATGCCCGTTCCAGCGGGGTAATTGCTCCATGGTCGTGAGCATCCGCTCCGCCAGCTCCAGCCCGCGTCCGTTGTCGATGCCCAGCGCGTGTGCGCCGAGGGCGGACACGAGCGCGAGCCCCATGTTCGTCGGCGACGTGCGGTGCGCCGTGCCGGTCGGCGGCTGGGACTGCACGTTGTCCGGCGGCAGATAGTGATCCTCCGCCGTACAGAACGTCTCAAAATACTGCCACGTCGCCTTCGCCCAGCCCAGCAGCTCGCGCTGCGCCGCGCGCGGCAGGGGCGCGGCACCAACCGTATTCGGCGCGCCGAGCGCCGCCAGCACGAAGGGACTGAGCACCCACACGATGCCGGCGGCCAGCCCCGTCGGGCTCGGCGTCAGGATGGCCGTGAGCAGGCCCAGCGCGCTCGCTGGCCAGAGCGCGCGCAGATACGCGCCCAGCCCGTCGTGTTTGCCGGAGCGCTGCGCCGCCGTCTGCCACTGCAGCAGGTTTTGGTGCGACACCAGCATGCGCCACAGCGCCGTCACGATGGCGGAGGTGTTGAGCACCGCCTCCCACGGCAGCAGGATCAGCCGCAGCACCGTCTGCGCCACGGCGCTGGCAAGCCCGTGCAGCACGTCGCTGTGATAGCGCACGCGCGTGTCCGCCGGGTGCACGATCGGCTGGCCGAGCGCGCGGATCAGCCCCTGCGCCAGCGCCAGCAGCGCCGCATACGCCGCCAGCCGCAGCCCCGGCCAGCGCAGCACGCAGCCGAGGAAGATGGCCAGCCACGTTGCCGGGGCGACGAGCGACCGCCGCAGATTGTCCGCCAGCCGGAACCGGTCGATCGGGTGCAGCACCCGAGCGCGCCGCGCGAAGATCCACGGCGCGTTCTGCCAGTCGCCGCGGATCCAGCGGTGCGCACGCGCGCCCCAGGCCAGCGGGGCTGCGGGGAAGGTGTCCGTCAGCTCCACGTCGCCGAGAAAGCCGCCGTGCAGGTATGCGCCCTCAAGCGCGTCGTGGCTCAGCACGCGCCCTTCCGGGATGACCCCGCCGCCGCAGCAGTCGAGCAGCGCGCGCGCGTCGATGATGCCCTTGCCCGTGAAGCCGCCGCGGTCAAAGCAGTCCATATACAGCTCCCCGCACGCGCCGCCGTAGGGGTCGGCGCCGCCGGGCCCGGCGAACACGCGCGCCCAGTCGGTGGCATTCGCGCTTTCCAGCTCTGTGGCCATGCGCGGGTGCAGCAGGCCATAGCCGCGCGTGACCACGCCGCGCTGTGCGTCCACCACGGCACGGTTGAGCGGGTGCAGCATCGCGCCCACGAGCGCGCGCGCCGCGCCGGGCGTCAGGCGTGTGTCGGCGTCGAGCGTCAGCAGATACACCGTGCCGCTCAGGCCCGCCGCGTCCCCGGCCGCGCAGTGCAGCGCGCCCGGCCGGTCGAGCACCAGCCGCGCCAGCTCCAGCAGTGCGCCGCGCTTGCGCTCCCACGCGCTCCATTTCCCGTCGGGTGTGGGCACCCGCTTGCGCGTGAAGAGATAAAACCGGCTGCCCCAGCGCGTGTTGAGCGCCTCGATCTCCGCGCAGGCCGCGCGCAGGATCGCGGGGTCGACCGGCGCGTGCGCGTGATCCGCTTCCGGCAGGTCGGCCAGCAGGCCGAACGTCAGGTTCTCGCCCGCGTCGCGGTTGCAGAGGTAATACTCCTCGAGCCGTGCGCCGAGCGCGTGTGCGTCGTCTGGGGAGGTGAGCAGCGCCGCGATCACGCACAGCGTCCGCCCCTCCGGCGGGATGCCCCGGCGCAGCGCCAGCCGCGGCACGAAGCGCGGCTTCGTCACGCGCAGCAGCACCGCGTCGAGCAGACCCTTGACCACCTCCGACACCGGGATGAGCAGCAGCACCGCGCCCGACACGCTTTTGGTCGCAAAGCCCAGCAGCAGCGACAAAAACAGCGTCCCCACCACGACCGCCGCGATGTACCACGCGCCGTCGCCGCGCTTTTCCGGCGCGCCGAGCACCTCGCGCAGCAGAAACCAGCCCACGTGCCGCCGTGCACCATCGCTGCTTTGCGCGCGCGCGAGCACGTCCTCGGCGATGTCGATCTCCGCCCGGCCTGTCCGCCGCGCCAGCCGCGCCACGGTCTGCCGGTAGTAAGCACGTGTGGCCTCCTCCATCGCGGGGTAGACGCCTACCGGGTCGCGCGCGAGGATGCGCCCCACGCGGTCGCACCGCTCGGCGAGCATGCCCCACGCCGCCGTGCCGAGTGCGCGCAGGGAGGTGAAGAGCGCGGGCGCGGCCGCGCCGTCCCCGGCATAGCTCTCCGCCAGCGCGCACACCACGGCCGCCTGCAGCCCCGGCACGAGCAGGCCAAGCTCCGCCGTCTCGAGCGGCAGCACGTCCTGAAACCCCTCCAGATACGCCTCCGCCGCCTTGACCGTCAGCGCCCCCTCACACGCGCGCAGCAGCCCCACGCAGCACGCGTGCAGCACGGTTTGTCCGCCCGCCGTGCGCAGCGTGCGTGCATGGCGCAGCGCCGCCGCAGCATCCCCGGCCGCGGCGGCGGCAAAGCTCCGGTTGTCGCGCAGCCACTGGCCGTTCGGCGTTTCGGGCGTGACGGCGCGGCTCATGCGCGCGAGCGCTTTTGCCGCCCGCCGTATGCGCCCGGTGTCCGCACGGCCCCGGCCGGTCACGGACAGGACGCGGGCGTCGCTCCCGCCGCGTGCGCGCAGGGCGGCGGTGTTGATTTCGGCCATGAAGATCCCTCCAGAAACGGATTGCAATACCGGAATTTTTCCCATCCGGCGGGAAAACTATGCGGTGACAAGAAAAAATACTTGACACCCGCGCGACGGTGGCGTATACTACTCGTGCTGTAAAGGGAAAATGGTTTACAGCGAGGAGGGACCCCACCATGCCGGATGAGACCGTGTGGCGTACGATGCTGTTCGATTTTTACGGCGATCTGCTCACGGACAAGCAGCGGGAATATTACGACCTCCATTATAATCAGGACCTCTCTCTGGCGGAGATCGCCGCCAGCAGCGGCATTTCGCGTCAGGGCGTGTGGGACAACATCCGCCGCGCGGACGCCGCGCTGCGCGATACGGAGGCCCGGCTCGGTCTGGTGCAGCGCTTTGCTGCGCAGCGCACGGCCGCGGCCGCGCTGGAGGACACGCTCACGAAGCTGCGCGATACCGTCGGCGGCGACGCCCGGCCCCTGGCCGAGCAGGCGCTGCGGCAGCTTCAGGATCTGAAAGGATAGATACCATGGCATTTGAATCCCTGTCGGACAAGCTGACCGAGGCGTTCAAACGCCTGCGCGGCAAGGGCCGGCTCACGGAGGCCGATGTGAAGGAGGCCATGCGTGAGGTCAAGCTCGCGCTGCTCGAGGCGGACGTGAACTTCAAGGTCGTCAAGGACTTTGTGCGCAAGGTGACCGAGCGCGCCACGGGCGCGGATGTGCTCGAGAGCCTCTCGCCCGCGCAGATGGTCATCAAGATCGTCAACGAAGAACTCACCGCCCTCATGGGCAGCGAGAACCAGAAGCTGAACATCAGCTCGCAGTCGCCGAGCGTCGTCATGCTCGTCGGCCTGCAGGGCGCAGGCAAGACCACCAACGGCGCCAAGCTCGCCGGCCTCATGCGCAAGCAGGGCAAGCGCCCGCTGCTCGTCGCGTGCGACGTGTACCGTCCCGCGGCCATCCAGCAGCTCGAGACCGTCGGCCGCCAGCTCGACATTCCCGTGTTCCAGATGGGGCAGGGCGACCCGGTCGAGATCGCGAAGGCCGGCATCGAGCACGCGAAAAAGCACGGCAACGACCTTGTCTTTCTCGACACGGCCGGCCGCCTGCACATCGACGAGGCGCTCATGACCGAGCTGCAGAACATCAAGGCCGCCGTGAACCCCGCGGAGATCCTGCTCGTCATCGACGCGATGATCGGCCAGGACGCGGTCGCGACCGCGCAGGCCTTTGACGACGCGCTCGACATCACCGGCGTCATGCTCACGAAGCTCGACGGCGACGCCCGCGGCGGCGCCGCGCTGTCGATCAAGGCGCTGACCGGCAAGCCCATCAAGTTTGCCGGCATCGGCGAGAAGCTCGACCAGATCGAGCCCTTCCACCCCGACCGCATGGCCAGCCGCATCCTCGGCATGGGCGATGTGCTCACGCTCATCGAAAAGGCCGAGCAGAACCTCGACCAGAAAAAGGCCGAGGAAATGGCCGAGCGTCTGCGGCAAAACCGCTTTACGCTCACGGATTATTACGATCAGCTCCAGCAGCTCAAGGGCATGGGTTCCCTGCAGGACATCGCCGGTATGATCCCCGGCATGGACGCGAAGGCCCTCTCGGGCGCGAACGTCGACGAGAAGGCCATGGGCCGCATCGAGGCGATCATCCAGTCCATGACCCCCGGCGAGCGCGACAACCCCGCCATCCTGAACTCCAGCCGCAAAAAGCGCATCGCGGCGGGCGCCGGCACGAGCGTGGTCGAGATCAACAAGCTGCTCAAGCAGTTTGAGCTCATGCAGCAGCTCGTGCGCCAGATGTCCGGCAACAGCAAGGCCATGAAGCGCATGAAGCGCGGCGGCCGCGGCGGTTTCGGCGGGCTGGGCAATCTGTTTGGCGGCGGCGGTGGCCGTCCGTACGGATTTTAAGTCAGGTTCCAAGCTCCCGCAGGGAGTTGGAGATACAGAGAACATTGATGGAGGTGAAGATACATGGTCAAGATCAGACTTCGCAGAATGGGCGCCAAGAAGGCTCCCTACTACCGCATCGTGGTGGCGGACTCCCGTTTCGCACGCGACGGCAGATGCATTGAGGAGATCGGCACGTACGATCCGCTGAGCGCGGACAAGAAGATCGTCGTCGACGCCGAGCGCGCCAACTACTGGCTCGCCAACGGTGCACAGCCGACGGATACCGTTCGTGTGCTGCTCAAGAAAGCCATCGCAGCGGAATAAGGAGAGACCCCAAAGATGAAAGAGCTTCTGACCTATATTGTGCAGAACCTCGTGGAAAAACCGGACGAGGTCTCTGTGACCGAGCGCGAGGCCAACGGCGAGACCGTGTTTGAAGTGCGCGTCGCCGACGGCGATATGGGCAAGGTCATCGGCCGTCAGGGCCGGATCGTCAAAGAGATCCGCATCCTGATGAAGGCCGTCGCCCAGAGAAAGGGCAAGAAAGTCTCCGTGGAGATCATGGATTGACGCAGGAAACGCGCTGCACCCGTGCAGTGCGTTTTTTGCACCCAACACCCAAAAAGGGGGACCCAACTATGCAAAAACCGTATCTGGAGGCAGGAAAGATCGTCAACACGCACGGCGTGCGCGGCGAGGTGCGCATCCAGCCGTGGGCGGATGACGCGGCGTTCCTGCTCGGCTTCCGGACGTTTTATATCGACGGCGCGCCCGTGCACGTCGCGCACAGCCGCGTGCACAAGGGCATGCTCGTCGTGAAGTTTCAGGGCGTGGACGATGTCAACGCCGCCATGACGCTCAAAAACCGCGTCGTGTCCATCGCGCGCGCGGACGTCACGCTGCCCGACGGGCAGTATTTCCAGCAGGATCTGCTTGGCATCGCCGTCGAGACCGACGCGGGCGAGCCCGTCGGCACCCTGCGCGAGATCCTGGATCTGCCGCGCGGCAGCGTCTACGTCGTGCAGGGCGCGCGCGAGGTGCTCATCCCCGACCGGCCGGAGTTCGTGTGCAGCATCGACCCGGACGCCGGGCGCATGGTCGTGCACCTGATCGAAGGGATGTGAGCGCGTGCGCATCGACATTCTCACCCTCTTTCCAGACACGATGCGCGCCATGCTTGGCGAGAGCATCCTCGGCCGGGCGCAGGCGCGCGGCCTGCTCGACATCCGCTGCCACCAGATCCGCGACTATACCGAAAACCGCCAGAAGCAGGTCGACGACTATCCCTACGGCGGCGGCTGGGGCCAGGTCATGATGGCGCAGCCGCTCAAAAGCTGCCTCGACGCCGCGCTCGCGGACAGCACCGTGCCCGTCGAGCGCCGCCGCGTGATCTACCTCTCCCCGCAGGGGCCGACGTTCACGCAGGCGAAGGCGCGCCAGCTCAAAGCCGACTATGACCAGCTCGTGCTCGTCTGCGGCCACTATGAAGGCGTGGATGAGCGCTTCATCGAGGCGTGCGTGGACGAGGAGCTCTCCATCGGCGACTTTGTGCTCACCGGCGGCGAGCTCGGCGCCATGGTCGTCACGGACTGCGTCTGCCGCATGGTGCCGGGCGTGCTCTCGGATACGGAGTGCTACACCGGCGAGAGCCATTGGGCCGGCCGGCTCGAGTACCCGCAGTATACCCGCCCCGAGACGTGGGAGGGCCGCACGGTGCCGGAGGTGCTGCGCGGCGGCAACCACGCCGAGATCGCCGCGTGGCGCACGCGCCAGAGTTTGGAGAGGACCCTGCTCAAGCGGCCGGACCTCTTTCAGGAAACACCGCCGACGCCGGACGAGCAGCGCCTGCTCGATAAGATCCGGCGCGACCGCAGCCGCCCGCAGCTGACAGAGCCGCCCATCTGCCGTGCAGCGACGGAGGACGACCTGCCCGCCATCCTTGCCATCGCGCAGCAGGCGCGCAACTACCTGCGCCGCCACCGCGTCGACCAGTGGCAGGGCGCGTACCCGAACGAGGAGACGTTCCGCGCCGACATCGCGGCCGGCACGTGCCATGTGCTCACGTATCAGGGCACCGTTGCCGCCATGTTCACGCTTGCCTTCACGCCGGAGCCGGCCTATGACGCGCTCACGGACGGGCGCTGGCGCTCGGACCGTGACCACGCCGCCGTGCTGCACCGCAACGCCGTCAGCGCCGATTTTCGCGGCACCGGCATGGCCGACCTGCTCATGCAGGAGGTCGAGCGGCTCGCGCGCGAAAGCGGCGCGCACGCCGTCCGCGTGGACACGCACCGGCACAACGGCGCGCAGAAAAAGCTCCTTGAGCGCCACGGCTACCGCTTTTGCGGCAACATCCTCTGCGATGAGCCGGGACATGACCCGCGCCGTCAGGCGTTTGAAAAGCTGCTGAAGTGAGGGCCTGTGTATGAATCTGACGAACCTTGCGGACATCCGCGCGCTGCTCGCGCGGCACGATTTCCGCTTTTCCAAGTCCCTGGGGCAGAACTTTCTCACCGCGGCGTGGGTCCCGGCCGACATTGCCGACGCCTCCGGCGCGGACGACCGCACCGGCGTGCTCGAGGTCGGCCCCGGCATCGGCTGCCTGACCGAGCAGCTCGCGCAGCGCGCGGCAAAGGTCGTCTCCGTCGAGTTGGACGAGCGGCTGCGCCCCGTCCTGGCTGAGACGCTTGCCGGTTACCCGAACGTGGAGCTCGTCTTTGGCGACGTGCTCGCGCTCGACCTGCCGCAGCTGGTGGCCGAGCGCTTTGACGGACTGCGCCCCGTCGTGTGTGCGAACCTGCCGTATAACGTTACGTCGCCGCTGCTCACGGCGTTTCTCACCGCCGGCTGCTTCGACACCGTCACCGTCATGATCCAGCGCGAGGTCGCGCGCCGCCTGTGCGCCCGGCCCGGCACGGCGGATTACGGCGCGCTGACCGTGTTCGTGCAGTGGCACGCGGAGCCGGAGTTGCTGTTCGACGTGCCGCCGCACTGCTTTGTCCCCGCGCCGAAGGTCACGAGCACCGTCGTGCGCCTGCGCGTGCGCAAAGCCCCGCCCGTCGCGGTGCAGGATGAAAAGCTGCTGTTCACCGTCGTGCGCGCGGCGTTCAATCAGCGGCGCAAGACGCTCATCAACGCGCTCTCGGCCGGTGTGCCCGGCTGCGACAAGGCGCGCGCCGCGGCGGCCGTCGCCGCCTGCGGGCTCGATGCGCGCGTGCGCGGCGAGACGCTCAGCCTCGCCCAGTTCGCCGCTTTGAGCGACGCGCTCGGCAGCGAAATCGGTTAACATAAGCGATACAGGTTGACATAACGAAATCAAACCAGGCCGTTCCACATCCGGAACGGCCTGGTTTTTGTGCTTTTGTCTTGGAAAAAAGTTTACATAATATAGAGAATCAACCGAATGGCATGTGATGGAAAGGTATTTGCGCCGCAGGGGAGCCCGAGGGGGCAAGGCCCGCCTCGAATGGAATCCTGCATTGCCAACCGGCGGCGCGGCAAGAGACGCACATTTCCTCCAGCGCCACCGGTGGTGCTCAGGTCGTCTGACACAAACACCTCATCCGTCACGGCGTGGCCGCCGTGCCACCTTCCCCTCAAGGGGAAGGCTGTCCCGACGTGCCGCACACCGGCAGCGGCGTTCCGGCACCGTGCAGCTTCCGCGGCTGCTCCTTTGCATATGCCCGCCCGCCCGCGCATACTGTGGTAGCAAACCAGAACCGGGAGGGGAGCCTATGCCATACGAGGACAAGAAGGCCGCGCCGCAGCGCCGGCCGCACGCGGTCACGCTCGACGAGCGCAGCCATCTGACCGTCACGGGCGTGGACGAGGTCGTGCGCTTTGACGACATGGAGGTGTCCATGCGCACGTCGCGCGGGATGCTCACCGTGCACGGCGAGGGGCTGCGCGTCGGCCGGCTCGCGATCGACACGGGGGAGCTGGCCATCGACGGCGCGTTTGACGCGCTCGACTACACGGAGGAGACGGCGTCCGGCGGCGGCTTCTGGTCGCGCCTGTTCGGCGGATGAGCCTGCACCCGCTCGCCCAGCTCGGGCAGCTGGCGCTGGCGCTGGGGCTCGGCGCGGCGCTCGGGCTGCTGTTCGACGTGCTGCGCGTGCCGCGCCGCCATGCGCGCCGGGCCTTTACCCGCGCGGTGCTCGACACCGTACTTTGCCTGAGCGTGGGCCTTGTCGTGTTCGCCTTCGGCATGGCGGCCGGCTCCGGGCAGGTGCGCCTGTTCATGTTCCTCGCCATCGCGGCCGGCTGGACGGGCTATTTTGCCTGGGTCAGCGGGCAGGTTTTGCCGCCGCTGGAGAAATTTGCACGCCGCTGCGCGCAAAAAACGCGCAAAATCACGGCCCCCGGACGAAAAATCGCAAAAAAAGTTTGGATTTTTGCAAAAAAACGCTTCCAAAATCGCAGCAGATGTTTTAGAATAGACTGTATTACTGGAAGCAGATACGATCCGGGGGGAGGTTCTGCAGACTGTGAAATTCAAAAAGGCAAGCATCTTTACGAAACTGGTCATCGCGGTGCTGATGGTGTACGCGGTCATCAGTCTGTTCATGGTGCACCGGCAGACCCGGCAGCTTCAGGACCGCGCGGCGACGCTGCAGCAGCAGGTGTCCGAGATGACCCAGTCCAACGCCGAGCTGCAGTATCAGATCGACCACAGCGAGGACGACGACATGATCGAATCGGTCGCGCGCGAAAAGCTCGGTCTGGTCAAGCCCGGTGAAAAGATTTTTTACGACACGAGTGATTGAGCAAGGAGAAACGAACCGTATGCAGGTGGAAGTCGGAGCAGTTGTGGAGGGTACCGTCACCGGTATCACGAAGTTTGGCGCGTTTGTGAGCCTGCCGGACGGCAGGAGCGGTCTGGTGCACATATCCGAGATCGCCAACACCTACGTCAACGACGTCAACGAGTTTTTGAAGCTGGGTGACAAGGTGAAGGTGCGTGTGCTGGCCGTAACGCCGGATGGGAAGATCAATCTGTCCATCAAGAAGGCGGAGCCGGCGCCCGAGCGCCCGAACAACCGTCCGATGGGCGGCCGCCCGGGTGGCAATCGCCCCAACAACGGCACACCGCGTGCACCGCGCCAGAACCGTCCGGCGCAGCCGGCGGGGCAGGTCAGCGGCCCGAGCGGGGACGCTGCGTTTGAAGACCGGCTCAAGCAGTTCATGCAGGAGTCGGACAGCCGCATGGCCGGCAACCGCCTCTATAGCGACCGCACGCGCGGCCGCCGCCGCGGCAGCGGCCGCGGCTGAGCGCCCAAACCGCATATCCGAGCAGCAAAAAGCTGCGGCCAACAGGCCGCAGCTTTTTTTTATGTTCCGCTGATGCTCAGCGGCCGCAGATATCTTATCCGAACAAAACACAGAACCGACCACCGGCACGCACCGTTGGGCTCCGATTGCCCTCGGCTGCGCACGCCGACGCCGGTCCTGCAGCAATGGAAGCGCTTGCAGAAAGGCAAGCATACATACATAATGAGCATACTTCGTTATGCTTGCCAAGAAATTCCGCCGAAAAGAAGGCGTTCAGAAATTTAGAAAATGCACCTGCCGCTTGTACGCCAGGTGCGAATGTAGTATCATCGTTTTGCAGGAATCGACTGGATTCCGCACAAATCGGCAGTTTCGTCATCTGCTCTTTCACGGGAGGAGTCAACCATGCAGGTCTACTTGAGTGAACACATCGCGCCGTCGGCGTATGCAAGGCTTGCGCGCCATTTCGAGATCGTGGACAATTTCGACCACCCTGAGCAGCTCGCTGCCATGATCATCCGCCGCGCGGTTGTGCCGCGCTCGGTCATCGCGCGCGCGCCGAACCTGAAGGTCATCGCCATGCATGGCGTCAGCCGCGACACGATCGACACCGAGGCCGCCGCCGAGTACGGCGTGCCGGTGCCGAATGTGCCGGGCCTCGGCGCACCGGCCGTCGCGGAGCTGGCCGTGGCGCAGCTGCTGGCGCTCAACCGGCAGCTGAAATTCGTCAACAACGGCCTGTGCGCCGGGCGCTTCGACCACTTCGGCGCGGAGGAATTCGTCTGCCACGAGATGACCGGCCGCACGCTCGGCCTCGTCGGCACGGGCAACATTGCCCACCGCGTGGCGGATATCCTGCGCGCGGCATTCGATGTGCGCGTCCTGTGCTGGAATCCGCGCCGCACGGCCGCCGAGTGCGCCGCCTGGGGCTATGAACAGGTCAACACCCTGCCGGAGCTCTTCCGCCGCTCGGACTTCGTGAACGTGAGCATCACGCTCTGCGATGCCACGCGCGACCTCATCAACGCGCCGGTGCTCGCTGCGGCGAATCCGGACCTGCTGCTCGTCAACACCTCGCGCGGCGGCATCGTCAACGAGCACGATCTCTATGTCGCCCTCACCACGGGGCAGATCCGCGCCGCGGCGAGCGACGTGTTCGTGCACGAGCCCCCGGCGTGTGATGACCCGCTCATCCATCTGGATAACTTCATCGCGACCTTCCACATCGGCGGCAGCACCTACGAGTCGCTCGAGCGTGTGAGCAACCGCGCCGTGGACTACGTGTTTCAGTACACCGGTGTGCCGGAGCAGAAGGAAGTCATAGGATCCTGACGGGGTCTCCCCGGTGTAAGGGCCGCGGCAGAAAGCCCCGGAGCATTTCTGCTCCGGGGTTGCCTACCGGTTTATCTGCCAAGCGGCATTACTTGATAAAACCATTGCAGAAGTTCCTTGAGCCAGTCGAACAGCTTGCTGTAACCCATCTGATCGTTCATCGTATATTCCTCCTTTCACAGATTTTTCTGCCGGGCCGGCCGGCTATGTGTAAAAGCCCCGGAGCATTTCTGCTCCGGGGCGGCTGCAAACCAGATCAGTCGATCGGCATGGTCAGGGAGTTTGCAATCTCCTGCACGATTTCCTGTGCTTCGTACTCCTTGCAGATGCCGAGAATTTTCGCAGTCAGTTCCAGAGCGCCATACAACATAGTCCGTTTACCCCTTTCGTCAGATTTCCAATGCCGCCGCACACATTCGGCGACACCGGATGGTTGATATTACCGGTTACAAGGCCATAATACCTGAAAAACAGGAAAAACGCAACGGACAAATAACGAAGAATGTAACGCTTAGCTGAAATTCGCAACCGTTTGTCATTTTTTCGTACCACCGGCGGCTGCAGCCGTTTTCTGTGCGCTTCGATGCTGCGGGCTGTGTAGGGCACGCGGGAAGCATCCGTTTTTCCGACAAAAAAATCCCGGAGCCGAAGCTCCGGGATTTTCCTATGCTGTTTTTACATGGCGAGCCAGTTCGGCAGCGCATCGGAGATCGCATCAACGATCGCCTTCGCCTTCTCTTCGCCGCACTTGCCGAGGATATCGGAAGCGATGCCAAGACCAGTCTGAATAAGACCCATGTTACTTTACCCCTTTCGTAAGATTTCCAACGCCGTCCCACACAATAGACGACATCGGATGGTTGGTATTGCCGGTTACAAGATGTATTATAGCAAAAAACGGGCAAAACGCAACGGACACATATACGCTATGTGTAACATTATGTAACGCTTTGAGTGAAATTGTTAAGAGCGGCAGCGCAGATTTGTTTTCAAATGCCATATTTGTTACATAACCTGACATTTCGACACCGGTATGGATAAAACTGCACTGGTTGTCCGTTCTCACGGGTGAAATCGGCGTTATGGAAACCACTTTTCCACATTGCCAACAGAGTTTTCAACATAAATGCAGTGCAATTAACGAAGTTATGTTAACATTGAGCTGATTTCCGCCGCCTGCTCCGGCCTTCACTGCGGCTCTGCAGGTCGGGCACATGTGTCCGCTGCTGCCGCACATTTTCTGCCCGGCGGCCGCCGGCTGCGCGCACAAAAAACCCCGGGAGCACACGGCTCCCGGGGCGGATGGTGATGCAGTTTGCGTGCCGGCTCACTGGCCGATGAGCTGGCAGTAGCGCATGATGATGGCCGAGGCCTGCGCGCGCGTGGCGCTGCCCTGCGGGGCAAGGTAGGTCACGCCGTAGGATTCGATGCCGGAGATCAGGCCGTTGCCGACGGCCCAGTTCATGGCGGCGTAGGCCCAGTTGGCGACGCTGCCGGCGTCGGGGAACTGGCCCAGCGACGTGCCGCCTCCGGTAAACGCGGGCGCGTACTTGGCGGTGTAGCCATAGAGGATGACAGTCATCTGCTCGCGGGTGATGTCAACGTTCGGGGCGAACGTGGTCGCGCTCGTGCCGGCGACGATGTCGTTGGCGTAGGCCCAGGCGACGGCCTCGTAGAACCAGTCGCCGGGTGCAACGTCCGTGAACGGCAGGTAGTAGTTGCCGTAGTCGGTCGTGTCACCGGAGAGGTTATAGAGGATCTGCACGATCTGGGCGCGCGAGCAGACCGCGTTCGGGGAGAACGTGCCCACGCCGGTGCCGACCATGAGGCTGCGGCGCACGCAGTAGTCAATGCCCTCGTGCGACCAGTCGGCCGGGCCGGCCACGTCACGGAAGCCGTAGCTCGGGCAGCTCGTGCCGCCGGGGCAGACGGTGCTGCCGCCGGTGGGCGGGATGACCTCTTCCTTCGTCTGGCCGCAGATGGTGCAGGTGTAGGTGCGCACGCCGGGGGTGGTGGCGGTCGGCGCCGTGGTCACTTTGCCCGCGTCCCACTTGTGCGTGTGTGCGCCCGTGGCGGGGATGACCTCGGTCTTGACCTCGCCGCAGACGGTGCAGGTATAGGTGCGCACGCCGGGGGCGGTCTCGGTCGGCTCGGTGGTTACCTTGCCGCTGTCCCACTTGTGGCCGAGCGCGGGCTTGCTGTTGCGCTTTTCGGTCGCGCCGCAGCCGCTGCAGGTATAGAGGTCATAGCCGTCCGCCGTGCAGGTGGGTGCCACGGTCCTGGTGAACCGATAGTCGTGCGCACCCGTTGCGGGGATGGTCTCGGTCCGGGTCGCGCCGCAGACGGCGCAGGTGAACGTGCGCACGCCCGGCTCGTTCTCGGTCGGCTCCGTGGTCACGGTGCCGTTATCCCAGGTGTGCTCGCCGGTGGCGGGGATCTCCTTGGTCGAGATGACCTCACCGCAGTTGGAGCAGATGGTGTCGACGCGGCCGGCCTCGCCGCAGGTGGCGGGCACGGTGTTCTCGTGCGTGCCGTAGCCCGTGTGCAGGCACGCGCCCTTGCTGCTGACGGTGTAGCCCTGCCACTTGCCGTCCGCGTCGAGCGTCCAGCCGTAGACTGGGTCGGGGTTATAGTGGATGGTGACGATAGCGGGCTCGAAGCTGTGCGCTTCCGAGTTGCCCGGCTCGACCGTCGGGGCCGCGCCGTAGCAGCGCACGTCCCCCAGCGCGGTGCAGCCGGTAAACGCGTTGTGGCCGACGCTCGTCACGGTACCGGGCAGCTTCATGTCTTTCAGCGCGGTGCAGCCGCGGAAGCAGTCCTCGGGAATGGCGGTCACGCCCGCAGGGATGGTCACATCCGTCAGCGCGGTGCAGCCGGTGAAGGCGGACGCGCCGATCTCGGTCACCGTCTCGGGGATGGGCGCTGCGGTGAGCGCCTTGCAGCTTTCAAACGCAAGATCGCCGATGGCGGTCACGGTGCCGGCGTATTTGACGTTCAGCAGCTTCGTGCAGTCGGCAAAGCACTTGCCGGGCACGGCCGTGATGGCGGCGGGCAGAGTGGTGTTCGTGAGGCTGGTGCAGGTGTCAAATGCGCCGCGGCCGAGGCTCTGCAGCCCGTCGGGCAGCGTGACGGCGGTCAGCCCGTCGCCCGCGAGACCGAAGTCGCCGATCTCGGTCACACCCTTGGGGATGGACATACCCGTGAGCTTGGAGCACATGGCGATGCCGTAGCGGCCGATACGCGTCACGCTGTCGGGCAGCGTGATCTGCGTGGCGGCCGGCAGCAGGAACAGCGCGTAGTTGCTCACGTTTGTGACGCCGTCTTTGATGACAACCTTTTTCAGCTCTCCCTCGAGCTTGAAGTTGCCGAAACTCGTGAGCATACCCAGCGCCTCATAGTTCCACCACGGCGCAAGGTTGCCGTTGGGGAAGTCAAAGTCGGGCATGGCGCCGTTACCGGAGATGGTCAGCGTCTTGCCGCTGATCACGCCTGTGGTGACCTCCCAGTGCAGGCAGTTGTTCTCACCGAAGTCACCCTCCGTGGCGGCGGTGGCGAAGCTGTTGAGAATGGCGTCCGTGTCGAGATCGGGGATCTCAAACTCTTCTTTGAACTGTTCGATCTTCTCTTTGATGAGCCGTTCGGCAACCTCTTTTTTCAGATCGTCGATTTTGCTGGCCGATGCGTTCACGGTCAGGCCGGAGAACAGTCCCACGACCAGAACCAGACACAGTGCCAGCGAGAGCACGCGCTGTTTCATCGTTTCTTCCTCCTTTGTTGTGATGCGTGTGTACAACCGTAATACCTGTCTGTCGTGAATATACCATATAAGCGGGAAAGTGTGCAATGGGGATTTCCAGAAAAAACGTTTTGAGCGTTACATTTTGTTGCATTTGTGTAAATAAAATGTGCATTTTTTCGCGCCCATGCGCGCACGACCCGTTGCAAAAGCGGGGCGCGTCCTGTATACTTGCTGTGTAGACATATTTCCCCGTATGTCCATTCCAGGAGGGAGGAACCATATGAAAAAACGAGTGTTGTCGCTGCTGCTGTGCTTTGTGCTCGCAGCCGGATTGCTGAGCGTGTGCGCCCCGCCGGCGCAGGCGGGCACGATCGCGGGTGCGTTCGAGCAGTTCATCAAACAGCCCGGCCAGATCAAAAAACTCTTCGGCAATGAGGTCGCCCATGGCGATTGCGGCCCCGCCGGGGATGAGGCCAGCGTACATTATAAAATTTACGAAGTCACGAACCCCACGGTCGTGCAGGACAACCCCTTCCTGCAGCAGATCTGGCAGATCCACGACTATCGCGAGGACGCGCAGTATTACGGCGTGTATATCTTCGGCGACGGCCCGATGGCGGACTACGCGGTCAAGGGTCAGAAAGCCCCGTGGATGGGCAACGTGGAGGTCACGGAGTATAACGACAAGGGGCAGAAGCTCGGCACGACCGTCGTGGAAAACCTCGGCGAGGACTATCTCGTCCTGGCCTACATCGCCGGTGCGACGGATGAGGAGTGGAACGGCCGCACGGAGCACTACACCGGTGTGCCGAACGTCGGCAACTGCGCCTTCAAGGACTGCCAGTACCTGACGTGCATGTTCCTCAATGACGACATTACCACCATCGGCGACCATGCGTTTTATGCGGACGAGTACCTCTCGGCCATCAACATGCCGCGCGATCTTGAGCTCATCGATAAGTACGCCTTCTACGGCTGCGACACGCTCACCTTCGTGCGCGCGGGTGCCTGCAGCCGCCTGCGCCGCATCGAGGACCATGCGTTCTACAGCTGCACCATGCTCGCCGAGCTGCGCCTGCCGAACGGCCTGACGTACATCGGCCCGTGGGCCTTTGCCTGGGACCGCATCCTCGGTCAGGAGGACACGACGCTCGGCCTGCCGTCGAGCCTGCAGACGATCGGAACGGGCGCGTTCGCGTTCGTCAACCACCACAAGAACCTCAACATTCCGGCCAACGTCACGAGCATCGGTGACTACGCGTTCATGTGCGATTATTATATGAACAACCTCACCTTCAGCCCCGGTGACAAGCCCCTCACGATCGGCAAGGCCGCGTTCTTCGGCGACAACCATATGAAGACCGTCGACCTCTCCAACCGCGTCGCGCAGATCGACAAGTGCGCCTTTGCCGGCTGCGAGATGCTCGAGGAAGCCTACTTCGGAGACAGGATCGACACGATCCAGGACCGTGCCTTCACGAGCCTGGATAATGCCATGAAGATCCTCGTCGAGGGCGTGCTCAACGGCATTCTCCGTCCGGACGATACTGACCAGAACGCCGATCAGGCCGGAGACATCAGCACGGCCTTCAATATGATCGCAAAGGTCACGAAGCTCAAGCGCGCCGTCTTCAAAAACGACCCCGCCAAGAGCATCTACGGCGCGGCGGATTCCAACCGTTCCTTCCCGGATGACTGCGTGGTCTACTATCCGCAGGGCAGCCATACCTGGTCCGCCGAGCTGAAGGACGACGGCACGTGGCAGGGCTACAAGACCGGCCTCTGGCACGGTGACCACATCGCCCAGTTCGCCGACACGGTCGTCGCCCCCACCTGCACGGAGCAGGGCTATACGCACCATGTCTGCACGGTGAAGGACTGCCCCTATGACCCCGTGGACGACACGTTCGTTTCCGCCACCGACCACACCTGGGTCAAGACGCAGACAAACCCGCCCTCCTGCACCGCGCAGGGCACGGCGTTTTATAAATGCTCGGCCTGCGGCGCGACCCGCACCGAGAAGATCGCGGCCCTCGGCCATGACCTGAGCCGCTGCGACCTCGTCCCGGACGCCACGTGCACGCAGCCCGGCCGCGCCGTCGGCACCTGCGCGCGCTGCGGCGTGAAGATCGATGAGGTCATCCCCGCCAAGGGCCATGACTACAGCTATAAGTCCGCCTCCAGCACCGAGCCGACCTGTACCGAGTCCGGCCGCTACAAGGGCACCTGCCCGGTGTGCGGTAAGGATTATAACGACACCATCCCCGCCCTCGGCCACGACTGGGGCGAGTGGGTCGTCACGCAGGAGCCGACGTACACGACCACCGGCTACCGCTATCACCTCTGCGCCCGCTGCAACACGCGCGAGGGCGAGGACATCCCGAAGCTGCATACCCACACGTGGGATGCCGGTGTCGTGACGCAAAAGCCCACCGCGACGGAGCCCGGCGTCAAGACCTTTACCTGCACCATCTGCGGCGAGACCAAAACGGAGCCCATCCCCGCCACCGGCGTGCCGGATGTCTGCCCCGGCGGCCCGACCTGCCCGGGCTACGCCTTCCGCGACATGCCCGTGCCCACCGATTGGGCGCATGAGGGTCTGGATTACTGCATCTATCATGGCTATATTGCAGGCACTTCGGCCAGCACCGTCTCGCCGAACGGCGTGTGCACGCGTGCCCAGCTCGTGAGCATCCTCTACCGCGTGCAGGGCGAGCCCACGACCGTCAAAGGCTATGAGCTTTCGAAGCTCCGCGCCCCGTTTGATGACGTGCCGCGCGGCCAGTGGTATACCGACGCCATCTGGTGGGCGAAGCTCATGGGCGTCGTCGCCGGCACGAGCGCCACGACTTTTGACCCGGAAGGGGAGATCACGCGCGAGCAGCTCGCCGTCATCCTTTATAACTACACGAAACAATTCGCGCCCGGCAGCCTCACGGCGACCGGCTCGCTCGCCGGCTTCCCGGATGCGGCCAGCGTCTCGTCCTGGGCGCGTACGGAGATGGCCTGGGCCGTCGGCAACGGCCTCATCTCCGGCACCGGCAGCGGCAGTGTTGCCTACCTCACCCCGCAGGGCAGCGCCACGCGCGCACAGGTCGCAGCCATCCTCATGCGCTTTGAGCAGGCCATGGCCTGAGCGCAGACCCCATCACGCACAAATCCCCGGAAGCAGTTTGCTTCCGGGGATTCCTTTCTTTCGTACAGTTTACATAACTTTATGCCAGACGGCGTATCGCAGAATTCTTAGAACTGAACCGGCGCTAGAGTTTACATAACGCTTATCCCTTGCGCCCGCGCAGCATCGCCGCGATCGTCACGGCGTTGTAGCCGCTCTGCTGCCAGAGATCGTCGGGCACGGTGCCGCCGTTGCGCAGGATGAGCGTGATCTGCCGCCGCGCCTCGCTGCGCGCGGCCTTTTCCGCCTTCTCCTGCGCGGCTGCGTCCTTCTCGGCCGTGTCCTTTTCGTCCTTGGCCTTCTTGTCGGCGGCGGCCCTGGCGTCGGCGAGGGCCTTGGCCTGCTGCTGCACCTTGCTGTCCGCGCGGGTGTAGTCCGCGTCGTCCATGTCGAGCAGCGCGGCGATCTGCGCCTTCGTCACACTATCGCGGCTGTCGGCTGCGTCGAGCAGACTGTCGATGGCACTCAGGCGCGTCCTGCGCTCGCCGCTGTAGCGCTCGTAGGCGAGCTGTGCCAGCTCCGGCAGCTTGCCCGCGAGCATTGCGCGGTAGTACCCGCCCGCCTGCTGAGAGGCCGCAACGGCCGCCGTCGATGCCTGCCCGCCCGTCAGCGCGGCCGCCGTGCCGAGGGCGTTGGCCGCCGCGAGATCGGCCTGCCGCTCGTACTGCTGCCGGTAGGCGGCGTAGAGCTTGTCCGATGCCGGGTCGTAGTCAAATTCCTCACCGAGCAGCGTGTCGAGCATCCGGTCGATGCGGTCTCGCTGCCCGGTCGTGCCGCGCTCAGACAGCAGCGTCTCTGCCTCGCGGCGGTGCGTGCCGTCATAGTCCGGCACGTCCTCCACCGGCAGGTACTGCAGGTAGTCGTTCGTCTGCTCCTGATCGGCCATGCCTTCGCCGCGGATCTTCGCGTTGCGCTGCTGCTCGTAGATGGCGGCGGCCGCGTTGTCGCCGCGCTGGGCCGCCCGCTCCATGAGCGCAGCGTAGTCGGTGTCCTTGTCGTATTTGTATTTTGTCGCCATAGGTTCTCCTTTCCTCAGTGCTGCGGTCCGGCGGCGGTCTCCGTGCGCGTGAGCGACAGCAGCCGCCACGCCCCCGTACCTGTCAGCCGCAGGCGAAAGTGGTCGCACCGGCGCGGCAGCACCGGCAGGTTGACGGAGCGCTTTCCGCCCGCCGTCACGGCCGCGAGCGTGTGCCACTGTCCGTCGGAGTCATACTGCACCGCCGCCGTGATGCTTGTGCCCGCTTCCGCCTCCAGCCGCAGCTGTACGCGCAGCAGGCGCTTGCAGTCCGGGCTGCCGCTGACGAAGTCGCCCGTCTCGAGCAGACTCTGCATCTGTGCCGTGCTGCCGGTTCCGAAGCGCCAGACGCCGCTGGCATCCTGCGCGTAGAGCGCGCCGCCGCGCCGGGCAAAGGCGCGCGCGTGAAAATCGTCCTCGCGGCTCCACAGGCCGCTGCGCGTGTCGTATGCGAACAGGTGCCAGGCGTTTTTCTCGTCGCGCGCCGAGAGATACCAGCGCGTGCCGTCCGTGCCCGCCGCTCCGTCCGAGAGCGTGCGCCCGAGCGTGTCGCCGATGCGCGTCGGCCGTCCGCCCGCCGTGCGCGCCGGCCCGGCGGGGGAGAGATAGTAGAGCGTCTCTGCTGCCGTCACGAGCGTGCGGCCGGAGCCCTGCTCCGCGCCGAGCGCGGCCGAGGCCACCAGCTGGAAGTTGTCCGGTCTGGTTCCGTAGAGCCGCCAGAGCCCCTCCGGCTTGAGAAACACGACGCCGCTGCCCGTCGCCGCGCAGCCGGAAAAATCGCCCGGCGCGCCGACGTCCACGCTCCACGCCGCCGTGGCGACCGCGCCGTTTTCGTCTGCCTCGTACCAGAACCAGCTCAGCGGGTCACCGAGCTTTGTGCACCACACGGTGTCCTGCGCGCACGCCCAGAGCCGGTTGCCGTAGCTGCACGCGTGCTGCGCGTCGGGGATGCGCCGCGTGATCGTCACGCCGCTGACCGTACCCGAGCCCACGAACGTGTTCGGGTCGAAGATCAGCTTTGCGCCGTCAATACCGCGCAGAATGTACGTGCCGTTATTGCGCGCGTCGCCGAAGCCGCTGAGCGTCACGGCATCGCCGGTGCGAAAGCGCGTGCCCGCGCCGTCGGCCTGCAGCACGTTCGCGCGCCCGGCGTCGCCGGTGTCGTCGCTGCTGCCGAGCGTCACCGTGCCGGTCCAGCTCGGCTCGGCGCTGCCGAATGTGCCGTCCGCCGGCCGGAACCAGATCTTGTCCGGCCAGATGAGCACCGTGCCGCCGAGCTCGGCGAACACTTTCGCCGTGTCCGTGAGTGTGCAGCCCGGCACGGCCTCACCGTTATGATACAGCGCCGTGCCCGCGCACCAGAGCAGCCCGTCCCCGGCCGCGAACAGGCCGTTCGGCTGCCCGGTGGACGGGTAGCTGAGCGTGCGGCCCGGCCGCGTCGCGAACAGGGGGCTGTCGGCTGCCGAGCCGTTGATCATTTCGTAAATGCCGCCCTCGGGGCAGGCTGGCCGGTGGTCGTAGCCGCCGAAGGCGGTCTGCACGTGCCGGACAGCGGCCATGCTCCGCGGGAATGTGGGTAGATGCATGCCTTGCCTCCTTACAGATCGAGCGGCTGCCCGTTGTGATACAGCGTGCCGCACAGGTCGATCTTACCGGCCGAGAGCTTCAGCTCCGGCACATCGCCGCGCGTCGCGGAGATCACTGCGCCGCTCTTGTGAAAGATGAGATATTTGCGCTCGAGGCTGTTCTCGCTGCCGATGTGCAGCGTGTCGGCCACGGTCGTGATGCCGTTGAGGTCGATCTTATCGGCCGAGAGCGTGACGCTGCTGCCGCCGTTGTTGATGGCGGCGACGATGGACGCCGCGTTCACGCCGTCGGCGTCGGCCACGAGCGCGATGCGCGCGCCCTGGTCGCTCACGGTCTGTTCGAGCGCGGCGACATTGCCCTCGGCCGACGTTAGGCGCACATTCAGGGCGTCGGCATCAAGGCTCAGCTGCGCGATGTCGCCGTCGGCCCCGTCGATGCGCGCATGGATCGGCGAGACGAGCCGCGAAAGCGCCACGGCGTTGAAGTTTTCCGCGCCGAGGTTTGCCAGCGTGTACTGCAGCGCCTCGAGCAGGCGCGGCACAGTCTCCTCGAGCGCTGCGAGCCGCTGCTCCACGGTCTCATGCCCGGTGCGCTCCGGCAGCGGAAAGTCCAGCGGGGAAAAGTCCGTCATGTGTCACCGTCCCCTCCGCCGCGCTGCGACACGTCCGCGCGCAGCACGGCAATGGCCCGCACGAGAAATTGCGGCAGCGGCGCGCCGAGCGCCCCGGCGTTTTCAATCACGCTGCCGAGTTCCGTCAGCAGGTACCACGCCGTCACGAGCGGGCACAGCAGCACGTCATACTGCACGCCCAGCCCCGGTACGCTGCCGAGCAGCGCCCGCAGCGCAAAGTCCAGCAGCGCCGCCACGAGCACGCCGGCCACGCTGCCGGCCTTGTGCCACAGCCCCTCGCGGGCGCGGCGGCTGCTCCACGTGCCCGCGTGCAGGGCCGCAGCGCTGCCGGTGGCGTAGTCGAGCACCATGGCCAGAAACCAGGCAGCTGCCAGCCAGCCTGTCCAGCCCCAGAATGCCGTCAGCGCCGCGGCGGCCGCAGAAGCAGCCGCCTTGATCGTTGTGAGTCTGTCCATTTATGTCTCCTTTGCTTCGTCGATCATCCGCTGGCACACGATCATCGCGCGCAGCATATCCTCCGACAGGTCGAGCTTACCGTTAGCATCCCCCTGCAATACGCCCTCGCACACCATGCGCTGCAAGTCGCCGCGCGCCCATTCGGGCACATCGTCAATCGTGTTATACCGTGTCATATTCTCGTCCTCCGTGTCTGTATTTTTTGCGGCCATCGCGGCCGCGACGTCGCACCGAAATCCGTCCATGGTGTAGCCCATGCCGTATGTATTCCACAGATATTCCGGGTCGGCGTGGTTGCTGGCCACGCCGCGCCGGTGTCCCTCCGCGTGGCCGATGATGACGCCGTCCGCCAGCGGATCAAGCCCAAACTGCGTGCACAGCTGTGCAAACAGCTCAACCGCCGCGCGGTACGTACCGGTGATCTGCTCCGCCGCCTCGGCGTAGGACATATCAGCCGCCGGTTCGGTCATCTCCACGCCGATGTGCGTGCCGTTGGCCGCGCCGCCGCAATGCCAGCCGCGCATCTCCCACGGCAGCGTCTGGTATATCGTGCCGTCTGCCTGTACGAACGCGTGTACGCAGACCGACTGCCCGCCCGGCTGGTACTGGTCAAAGTACCGCGCCAGCGCGGCGGCGCTCGGCTGCGGCGTACCGATGCTGTGCAGCATCAGCCCCTGCGGGCGCAGCGGCGCACCTACCTGATAGCACTTGTTCCCGGTCGTGAATACTTCGTTGATGTGCATGGTTTGTCCTCCCTATCCTTATGCGATCTCGTGCGATTTCACATTCACAGTCAGCCCGCTTGCCTGCGCCGTCACAGTGTACTGCGTGATGTTGGTGGTGTCACCGCCGACGTCCGTATGGATAAACTTCAAGACGCTCTTGTCGGTTTCATTTCTGGCGTTAGAGGCTATGATATCAGGCGTATTTGCAACGGACAGTTTAATCTGACGACCACGCTCGATTGCCTTGCGGATATCAGTATATGCAGCGCCAGTGGCCTGACCATTGGCGTAGGTGAGCGTCAGCGGAAGAGAAACAGCGTGGTCATCCACATACTGCTTGATTGTCTTGTTCTGCACGGGGTTGGTAGATGTGTCCGACATGGCGTCGTCCACGGTCACACCGCCGCCACCACTTGCAACCTTGCTGTCCACGTATCCCTTTGTCGCAGCATAGTTGTCCGTGCCAGTGCCCGTCGGGGTGCGAAGATTTGCAATCGCTACTGGCGCATTTTCGTTTACATCTTCCAGCCTGATTTCTGCGTGTTTTTCTCCGATGTCAATCGTGCTCAGATACACACCGGCCGAGTCTGTGGCCCTCTCCTTGCGAATCATAACCGGCGATGTAAGGATTGGAGTGAACGCACTCGCCGCGTCAACATTCTCCCTCGCCTGTGCCTTCTGTGCGTCAGTGAGCGTCTGCGCCGCGTCGTATCGCACCGCCCTGCCATCTACATACGCCTTAGTAGCCGCGTCGTCATCCTCGGTCGGCGATGCCACTTTCAGGCGGGCAATTGGCGACACACCAGTCATGGGGTCCGAGCCGTGCGAAATACGTCCAACGTCAGAGCCCGCTTTCTCAAAGTGGATGCCTGTGTCCGTGCTCGTCCTGCCAGTAGATACAGACCCCTCAGCGCTGACTGTAAGCCCAACGCTCAAATGACCCGAAATTTCGCCCCCCTGTGTTGACAACTTACTATCCAGCGCCGCCTTGACGGCCTTGTTCTGGACAGGGTTGGTAGATGTGTCAGACATGGCGTCGTCGACGATGGTCTTGGTCGCGCCGTCCTCCACGCCGTCGAGTTTGGCCTTATCCGCAGCAGACATTAGACCTGCCGCACCGGTTGTCGCTTCCGCTGTGCTGGCTTTTCCGTCCAATGCGGTCTTGACGGTTTTGTTCTGGACAGGGTTCGTACTGGTCTCGTCAAGCGTTGCGTCCACGATGGTCTTCGTTGCGCCCGCCTCGATACCACTCAGTTTGCTGTAGTTGGCAGCCGTCATCAGGCCATCGCGCTTGCTGGTCGCGGGCAGCGTGACCCCGCTCAGCTGCTCAAAACGGCGCGCAATTATGCCATTCTCCACGGCGTTTTTGGATTCAGTGTCCAGCGCGTCATCGACAGGGAAGATAGATTCTTTGGTGCGCAGCGCATAGGCTCCGTCCACGACCTGAATCAGCATCGTATCGTTTTTGACACTGACCGGGGGCAGGGAACCGCGGCTGTCGATGTACTTCATGACCACCTTGTTCTGCACAGGGTTGGTAGATGTGTCAGACATGGCGTCGTCGACGGTGGTCTTGGTCGCGCCGTCCTCCACGCCGTCCAGTTTGACCTTATCCGCGCTCGACATCAGGCCGTTGGCGGACGTGGTCGCCGCCGCCGTGCCCGCTTTCGCGTTCAGCGCCGCCGTCACGGTCTTGTTCATGATCGCTGCCGTGGACACCGGCGACAGCGTGTCGTCCACGTCCACATCCTTGGCGTGCGCCTCAACGGTGTCGAGCTTGCGCTTATCCGCCGCCGACATCAGGCCGTCGGATTTCTGCGTTGCGGCCGCTTTGTCCGCCTTCGCGTTCCAGGCTGCCATTTTTCCCGCCGTGATGCCGTCAAGCACCGCAAGATTTTTGTGCGTGTGCCGTGCCTTGGTGTTGGCGGCGATCTCTTTGACCAGCCCCGGCGTTGAGGCTGTGGCACCGTTCGTGCGCTGGTACCACTTGGCGTATTCGTCGAGCGCGGCGTTAAAGAGCATCATGCTGTCGGCGTAGTGCGCCGTCTCATGCGCGGCATAGTCGCACATGGCGATGACGTAGTACACGTACAGCCGGTCAAACGGTGCGGGCACGAGCAGCTTGGTGCTGCGGTCGGTGTCCGCGTCGTAGGTGATGCACTGTTCGGGTGCCGTGCCGAGGATGCGCGTCTGGATCATGCTCTCGCACTCGTTGAGCCACAGGAGCTTTGCCGTCTCGTCCCATGCGTTCGGGCAGATGGCGTCGATGCGCGTGAGCGCCTGCTGAAGCGTCGCCATGGTCAGAGCCCCAGCGCGCCGCTCTCGGCGGCAAAGCGGGCGGTCTCGCGCTCGATGAGCGCGCCGGTGCGCGCATCCTGTGCCTCACCCTGGGCGAGCACGAGCGCGAAGCGGCGCGGGATGGTCACGTCCTCGCCGCGCGGGATGCGCACGGTCTCGCCGTTGACGGTCACGAGTTTGTCCTCCTTGTAGCTGCCGTTGTCGCGGAACAGACGCACGGTCACGGGTTCGCTCAGCCAGGCCTCAGCGGCGGCACGGTCGGTCTTTTTTCTGGTTGCCATAGTATATTCCTCCTTGTGTGCATGGGTGCCTCCCGCCGCGCGGGCGGGAGGCACGGGGTGGATTTCTTACTCGGTGTAGGTGCTGCAGGTCTCGATGCGGCGGATGGCACTGTCGTCGAGACGCACGGCGACCTTCGTGGCCTTCCAGCCGACGCTCGCGCGCTGGTTGAGCGGGTCGCCCGTACCGGCGGAGCCGAGCTGCTTGACGATGTGCTCGAGGCCGCCGCCGGTGATCTCGGTCGTGCCGTAGCCGTCGGCACCGAGCACGAGCGTGACGTACACGTCGCGTCCCTGCGCGCCGGCCTCACCGGGGTAGATGATGGCGTTGTCCTCGGCCGTGACGGCGGCGTCCACGGTCATGGAGTTCGCGGTGTTGGCCGTGACGGTCACGCATGCGTTGCCGATGAGCACCTGACGGCCGACGAGCGCGCCGGACTTGACCGTGCCGCCGTCGAACGAGAAGGTGGTCTTGCCGTCCACCGTGCCGTTCGTGAGCAGGGTGCGGCTGTCGCTCGCGAGATCCTCCGCGTGGAAGATCTTCGCCTCCGTGCTCTCGACGAAGCGGCAGCCCTCGATCTTGCCAATCTCGCCCTCGTACATGTGCTCGGTGTCCACGTACTGGTGCGGGGCGAGCCACTTCGGGTCGTTCATGAGGTCATAGGCCACGTCGGGGTGAATGATGACCGGGAACGCACCGTCAATGCGGCGGCAGTTGGCGTTTTTGAGCGCGCGCACGGCGCGGCGGATGCAGTCGACGGTCAGGTAGTTGTTGTCGGCGGCGCTGGCATTGCCGCCCTGCAGCAGATAGCGGGCGGATACGCTCTCATCGGCGTACTGCACGTTGTCGCCGCCGACAAGCACCTCGCGGGTGATCGTGTCGAGCGTGCGGCCGGCCTGCGCGCCGAGGAGCTTCGTGGCCATGGTGAGGTTGTTGTCGATGGCGGTCAGCAGCAGCAGGTCACTCATCTGGATGTAGCCGCCGTACTGACGCACAGCCGCCTCAACGGTGGTCATGCTCAGACTCTGGCCGTCGGGGGTCACGCCCTCGGTCAGGGCGGTCAGCGCCTTGCCGAGCGGGGCAAAGCGGCGGAACTGGATCGTCTTGCCGCCGTTTGCGGGGATGGGGTGCTTCTGCGCGAACTGGTCGTGCACGAGCTCGGGCTCGGCCGCGTCGATGAGGTAGTCCGAGTAGAACGTCTTCATCTCCTCGGTCAGGCTCTGCTGGGTGGTCACCTGCGTGTTTGCGTCAAACAGGCGCAGGTTCATGTGGATGTTTTCCATGCTCATGTCTCCTTTTTTCTCTGCTGTCCGCTTCCGGGGACAGCGCCGGGGCAGCGCCCGGCCGCTGCGCTGCCGTGATGTTCGGTCTCCTGTGCGGGGACGCGGCCGGTGTCCTCCGCAACGTGGCTGGGGTAGGCAGCGCTGAGCTGTCGCAGCCCCGTCACGGCCACGGTAAACGCCGCGCGCACATCGGCCCGGTCGTCGGCTGCGATGTCTGCGTGTCCGGCACTGAGTGTCCGCTGCGTGTTTTGCGCGTCCAGCACATCGAGCGTGCCCGCCAGCGCGCACACGAGCGCGGATGCCCCGGCGCACACGATGTCTCTGCCCGGGCAGAAGTCCGCGTGGCCGTCCGCGCGCAGCACGCACCGCCCGTCCCGGCGGATGTACGCGAAGCGGGTCACAGGCTCAGCTTCACGCGCTCGCCGCGCTCTGCGCGCGCGGCGAGTGCCGCGCGGTCGGCGCGGCTCATGCGCGACACGTCCGGACGCACCACGATGCCGGCCCCGCCGCAACCCAGGCCGTTTTCGGCCGGGCGCAGGCCGCGGGCGCGGATGTGCTCGGCCACGCGCTGCTCGGCGCTGCGGCCCGCGCGCACGCACGCTGCTTCCAGCAGCGCCTGCGCGTGCAGCGCAAACCACGCCGTGCGCACGTCCACGCCGGCGCGCAGCAGCGCGCAAAACTGCGTGTCCTTCAGCGCCGCGCCCAGGTCAAAGTCCGGGCACTGCGCCGTCAGCTCGTCCGCCTCGCGCGACCAGCGCGCGGCGGCCTCCTCGGCCGCACGGCGCGTCCTCTGCTCCTGCCGGCGCTCAATGGCGCCGCGCAGCGCGCCGACGGTCACGATCTCCTCCGCCGCCGTCTGCGGCGCAGTCGGTTCCGTCGCGGCGGGTGCGTTCTGCTCCGGCGCGGCGGTGGGGATGTTGGGTTCGTTCATACTCTGTGCTCCCTTCTGCCCTCAGCGGGCGTTTTCGGTGATGACGCGGTTTTTCTCCGCTTGTGCGCGCAGCAGCGGGTCGGCGGCCGCGTTCGCGTCTGTGTCCGGCGCTTCCGGCTGCGGCGGCATGATGCTGCTGCGCACGGCCTCGAGCACCTTGTCGCGCCCCGGAAACTGCATCATCTCCAGCATCGGCACCGCCTGCTGCGCGAACGCAGGGTTGAATACGCCGAGCTGATACAGCTGCCGCGCCAGCTCATTTTGCGACGCGGTCGCATACGGACTCTCCTTCTGCGCGTGCACCGACACGTCGAACGCCGGCGCACGGTACAGCGCCGCGCCGTCCGCGTCCATGCCGACGGTCCGTGAGCGCAGTCCGGCGTTGGAGTACGTGCAGAACGCATAGCCCTGCGCGCCCGGCGCCGCCACGCGAAACGGCCGCGTCTCGGTGTAGTACGCGCGGATGAGCTCGATCACGAGCTCGACCACACGCTCGAACGCGCGGTAGCTCGCGCGCAGCGTGTCGCGGCTGGATTTGCTGCCGGCCTCCTGCAGCGCCGCGATGGCGCTCGCCGCCGTCACGCCGCCGGACACGCTGCCCTGCGTCACGTCGCGGCTGTTGCTCGTCTCCTTGAGCTCGTCGATCTTCAACTGCAGCATGTTCACCCACTGGCCGTCGAGGTTGTAGAGGCTGATCTGGCGCAGGCGCTCGTCGTCGATGCTGCCCTCGACCTCAACGAGCGGCTTCGACCAGTCGAGAAATTCCTGCGCGTTCACGCCGCAGCCTTTCTTGACCCAGAAGCGCGGGGTGGAGGCCTTCATGCTCATCTCCAGCAGGTTGCCGCTCAGGCGGTCGATGTACTGCTGCGGGTCCTTGCTCACGGCGATCATGCCGAAGCCGCACGGCGTGCCCGCCTCGGGGTAGAGCACGTCGAACACGACCGGGTACTGCCCGTGCGGGTAGAAGCCGCCGGCCATGGCGGGGTCGTTCTCGCTCGCATAGAGCAGGTCGCGCCCTGTGAATTTAATGAGGTGCAGCGCCGTGCCGCCGCCGGGCAGCGGCTTTTTGTAGTACCAGTCCACGACGATGCTCTTGTTCGACGTGTCCACCGCGTCGTCGTACAGATACTGCGCCAGCTCCACGCCGCAGCTGCCGGGCCGCGCGTCGGGCCAGGCGGCGGAAATGTCGTCGTTGTCCATGAGCGCGCACACGAAGAGGTTGCGGCTGGCCTGAATGTCGGTGATGCCCGGCTCCCAGAACAGGTTCAGCAGGTCGAGCTGGCGCACGGCCACGTCGCCGAGGCCGTTGCTCCCGGCACTGTCCCAGAACACGCCGTAGGCCGCGCACCCGTGCTTGAGCTTGTACCACCACGCATCGGACCATACCTGCTCAAAGTGCGTCTTTTCCAGCACGGCCGGCACGATGGCCGACAGTGCCTTTGCGTCCGGTTCATCCTGTTCGCTGCGCGGCAGGATCACCGCCTCCGGGAAGCTGTCCATCGCGTCGGCGTGCTTCGAGACGATGGCGTTGAACAGCCACGCGCTCGTCGGTTCCACCACATCGGCGCCCTGTTCACGCCGGCGGTCGCGCAGGTACTGCCAGTGCCGCAGACGGTACCACTGCTCGTCCGCGATGATGCGTGCCTCGAGCGCGCGCTTGCCGTCCTTGTACCGGCGCAGAAGCTCCGTGCCACGCGCCACGTCATCCGGCGTGATCACGGGCGCGGCCATATCCGGCAGAGCCGGGTCGGATGCACCCGACGCGGCGAGCAGCGCTGCCGCATCTTCCGCGCGGTAGGGCATGGGGTTCGTTTTCTCGTTTGTCATAGACTCTCCTTTGCTGCCGTTCCCGGCAAAATAGTTTACATAACTTTTTACATTTGCGAGAAAAAGAGACTGCCATTGCAGTCTTTTTGTGTTTACATAATCATTCATTGCTCAGTGGGTCGAATACTTTTGGCGTCCGCTGCACCACGGGCCGCGGCGCGATGGGGTCGGATTGGCACAGATACCGGATCTCGTCGGCGATGTGGTCCTCCTGCCGCGTGTCCACGTCCTCGGGCGCGTGTGCGTCGTAGCGCAGCAGCGGCAGTGTGCGCCGCGTGTCCCGGCAGTTGCGAAACACGTACAGCATCGGCAGACCTGCCGCGTCGAACGCCAGCCGGTAGTGCACCTGCATCCAGCCGGGCAGGCGCTTGTGGTCGCCGGGCTCGAAGTACACGCCGTACCGGTCGGCGATGTCGGCGATGCTGTCGCCGCGCGACGCGTCCCAGATCGCGGGGTCGGCCACGCCTCGGATGTCCCTGCCGCGCAGATAGGGGTGCGTGGCCTCCGTGGTGCGGATCTGCTCAAAGATCTGCTCCGGCGTCCAGCGCACGCCGGTGTCCGGCTCGCCGGGCACACAGCCGTAGAGCTCGAGGATGCGGTACAGCCGCCCGTCGAAGTCCACCGCCCACCAGCCGACGGAGAAGGGCTTGGCGTACCCGAAGTCGAAGCTGCGGTACACCCGCCACGTGTCCGGGATGTCGAACGGCTCGATCACGTGCGTCCACTTCCCATCGGCGTAGTGCGCGGGGTCGTCGCGCCACTCGGCGAACACCTGTCCCTCATACACGTTCCAGTCGCCCTCGAGGTGCGCGCGCCGCCGCGCCGGCGGCAGCGCCTCCAGCCGCTTGAGATAGCCGGGGTCACGCTGCATGAGCACCTGATTGTCGTACACCTTCGCCGGGATGAACACGTAGTCCGCCGGGTCCTCACCGTCGTGAAACGCGCGGTCGATGAACAGGCGCTTGATGTAGGCGTGGCCCGGTCCGCCGGGGTTGCAGGTGTAGTAGATGCGCGGTACGAAATCCGTGCGCGTCGTGCGCAGGCACGTCGCGATGAACGTCAGCCAGTCGGGCTCGAAGTTTGTCGCCTCCTCGAAGCCGATCACCTCGTATTCCTGCCCCTGATACTGGGCGCAGTCGCTGTCACTGTCGCAGTAACCCATCACGAGCCGTGACCCGTTCGGGAAGCGGAACGCGCGCTCCGCGCCGCTCCACACGGCGTAGCCCGCCAACTCCCGCTGTAGCGGCAGGATGTGGTTGGCGCGCAGCTCCGGCAGCGTCCGGCGCAGCAGCAGGAGGTTCAGCCCCGGATAGCGCATGGCCAGCAGCACGAGCTTGCGCCGCATGGCCCAGCTTTTGCCGCCGCCGCGCGCCCCGCCGTAGGCCACGTTCGCCGCCTCCGCGCGGAAGAATGCCTGCTGCCGCGGGTTCGGCGTCTCGCGCCGCAGTACCTGATAAATATAGGGTTCGTTTTTGCGTGCCATCGTGCCTCCTCGCTTACCGGCTCCACTGCTCGAGCGCACCCTCAAAGCGCAGCACCTCCGGCTCCGCTTCGCCGTCGCCTTTCACGGGCGCGGTTTTGCTCCGCTCGTGGCCGAGCACCATGCCCGCCGCCTTGAGCCGCAGCTCCGGCTTCACGGACGCGTCGGCCACCATGGCCGCCAGCTGTTCGAGGATGCGCTCCTTCTCGTCCTCGAGGTCGATCATGTCGCGCGCTCCCGGTACGAGAGCACGTAGTCCTCGCCGTCGGCCGCCGCTGCGAATTCGTAGGTCTCCAGCGCGTCATGCACGGCCTGCTTCGGCAGCCGCAGCGTCGCGCCGTCGCCGCAGCGCACGCACAGCGCCGCCAGAATCGCGCCCGACAGCCCCAGCAGCTCCTCATACGCCGCGCGCTGCTCCCGCAGAGCGCGGCGCAGGTCGGTGCTTGTCTGCTTTTTCATGTACCATCCTCCTTGCTTTCTTCCATGGCTGCCCTCAGCCGTGCGCGCCGTCGCCGCTGCCGCTCGCGGTTTGCCGCCCGCTGGTCGATCAGGCGGCCGGTGTAGTCGCCCCAGTCGTGCAGCCGCCCGTCTGCGTCCACGAACCCGGACGTGCGCAGCGCCGCCGCCAGCTCGCCCGCCCGGCGCGCGTTGAACTGGCAGATCTCTGCCAGCTGCCGCGGCGGCAGGGCGGACAGGTCGCCGTCCGGCGCGTTGTCCAGCGCCCACAGCCACAGCAGGCACATGTGCCCGAGCGCTGCCGGCGTGCGCAGCCGCAGCGCGTCGCGCAGCGCCAGCAGTTTGCGGTGCTGCGGCAGCGCCTGGTGCAGTTCAATCCACGCCATGCCCCGGGCCGCAGCCGGACGCAAAAGAAATTTGCCGTTCCATTCCGACGGCCCCTCACCTCCTTGCAGTTTACATAACGCCGAGCCTGCGCTGATTCATCAGCATTTTTGCTGCTGAAAGAGCAGATTTGGCCATCGAAGCGGCGCATTCGCCCGGCTTCGCATGGGAAATCGGCCGCCTGCGGCCGCGCGGCGTCGGAAGCGGCCCCTTCTATTTCCATTTTATTATGCATTTGCATATCTGTCAATAGAAATATTATGCACGTCACGGAAAATGTTCCGCACCGTCCGCGCACGTCCGCGTGCGCACGACCATATTTTGCTTGCACCGGTTTACATAACGATTTTTGCGAATCCTGTCGAGATCTCTGTATCCCCACTTTTCGCGCCAAAACCGGCCCCGTCCGGCTGCCGTGCCCCACAAATGCTGGCAGAGATAGCAAAAAAGGTTGCAATTTCGTAACAGAAGGTGTAAGATATGCAAATGTGTGTGTACGTTATGTCAACACCCAGCAAAAATCCGGAACCAAAGGAGTCATCTATGAAGAAACGAATCCTCAGCCTGGCGCTGACGCTGTGCCTGCTGGCGGGGCTGCTGCCCTGTCTGACGATGGGCGCCGCGGCGGCCAGCCGGGTGGATGCCGCGCCGTATGCGGGCGTGGAGTATACGCAGAATTCCGGCGTGAAGACGGGCACAGTCCGCTATATCTGCCAGGTGCCGGCCTATACCGATCTGTTCTGCCCCGAGTATTGGGGCAGCTATGTGGGCTATGCCAACCACGAGTGCTTCACGGCGTGCATCTCCATGGCGCTGTCGTACCTCGGCATCGACGCCACGCCCGGCGCGCTCGGCGATTACTGGCGCAGCGGCGGCCACTACGGCACGCCCTTTGCCACGACGCCGGAGGATGTTGCCTTCAGCGGCGCGACGTACAGCAAGACCTCGCTTGCCGAGGCCATCGCGCGCTACGTCGGCGGCGAGGGCAGCTACAGCCCGCCGATCATCCACCTCAACGGCTACTCGGCCAATGGCCACTATGTCATGATCATCGGTCAGGTCTCGGCCACGGAGTACCGTGTGCTCGACCCGGCGGTCAAGACGATCTATACCATGACGCTCACCAACGGCAGCACCGTGCACTACTTCAAGGGCAGCGAGCGCGTCACGGAGGCGGTGCAGTATTATTATCCCGTCCACCGCTGGAGCGCCTGGACGGCCATCGAGACGGACGACGGTGTCGTGAACATGGAGCGCACCTGCTCCATCTGCGGCAAGACGGAGACGGCCAAGATCCCGGATCCCTGCATCGGCGATAAGTACTGTGCCGGCGGCGTGTTTGACGACATGCCGGCAGCGGATGACTGGTCGCACGCGGGCATTGATTACTGTGTGCTCTTCGGTCTCATGAGCGGTATCGGCAACGATCTGTTTGACCCGGCGGGGGAGACGACGCGCGCCATGCTCGTGTCGATGCTCTACCGCATGGCCGGCGAGCCGGATGTGTCCGAGCTGCCGGAGCTCTCATTTGAAGATGTCACGGCCGATGCCTGGTACGCCGACGCCGTGCGCTGGGCCTATGCCAACGAGGTCTCTGTCGGCGTGGATGACACGCACTTTGCGCCCGACGCGCGCCTCACGCGCGCGCAGCTCGTCACGATGCTCTACCGCGTCTTCGGCCCGGAAAAGGGCGTCCGCCCGCGGCCCATCGGCGGCTACGAGGACTGGAACACCGTGCCCGAGTGGGCGTTTTCCGCCACGACGTGGGCCGTCTCCATGGGCCTGCTCTACGGCACGAGCAGCTGGGAGCTGAGCCCGAACGACGGCGCCAGCCGCGCACAGCTCACCGCCATCATTATGCGCACCTGCCAGCTGCAGGGCGAGCTGGATTCCTGAAAAAATCCGGACAAACGGGTAGAATCGTTTCGCTAAGTGTGCAAAAACGTTACACAAACTTGATAATGGCCAATGAATTATGGTGACAGGTGGGTTACTATAGGGCTAGAAAAACAGCGCCGGCATTTACCCGGCCGCAGGAACGGAGGCACACTTCATGAAGCAGAACCGGACGCGCACGGCGCTCGCGGATGCGTATATGCGCCTGCTCAACGACTATACGATCGACCGCATCACGGTCAAGATGATCACGGACGCCGTGGGCTGCAGCCGCAAGACATTCTACTATTATTTCACGGATATTTATGTGCTCACGCAGTATGTGTTTGAGCTGCGCGTGCAGCACTTTCTGGACACGAACGGCAATTTCGAGACCGTGCGTGAGGGTTTTCTGACGCTGGCGGCGAACCTCTCGAACGACCGGCAGGCCATCCTGAACATCTACCACGGCTACGGCAAGGAAGAGCTTGAGCGCTTCACGTGGGAGACGAGCGATTACTATGCCCGTCAGGTCATCACGCGCTATGCGCAGAACATGGACATCATGCCCGAGGACCTTGAGGCGATCATCCGCATGTACACGGACATGATGTTCGGCATGCTCATCGACTGGATCAATAACGGCATGGAAGGGGACTATTCCCGCAAGCTGGACATTGCGCTCACGGCACTCATGCCGGTGCTGCGCGCCAACTGCCGCAGCGCGAAAGCCGCAGCCGCCGACCAGTAAACCGCATACAAAAACAGCCCGCCCCCGGCATTCGCCGGGGGCGGGCTTTGCACGCATGAAAAAGCGCCCGGACTTCTCAGGAAGTCCGGGCGCTGCGCTGATATCACTGCTCACAAAACTGCATCAGCACGGTCGCGACTTCGGCGCGCGTGCCGATCTTCTGCGGCGCGAGGGTGGTGGTGGACGTGCCGGTGATCACGCCGGTGCTCACGGCCCAGGCCATGGCCTCACGCGCCCAGTCGGACACGCTCGCCTGATCCTGATAGCTTGCAAGCGCACCGTCGGAGCCGTAGAGCTGCTCATCGCGGCCGGCGTAGCCGTAGAGCATGGTCACCATCTGCTCGCGGGTCAGCGCTTCGTTCGGCGCAAACTGCGTCGCGGACACGCCCGCGACCACGCCCGCGTGGTACGCCCAGATGACGGCGTCGGTGTACCAGCTGCCGCCCGCGTCGGTAAACGGGCAGCTCAGACCGCGCACGGACGGGCTGCCCTCGAGTGCATAGAGCACCTGCGCGAACATGGCGCGGGTCATCTGCGCGTCGGGCTGGAACAGGTTATTGCCGGTGCCGTACATGAGCCGGCCATACTTGACATAGTCTACGCTGGATGCATACCAGGCGTCTGCGCCCACGTCGTCAAACAGGCCCGCATAGCTCACGGTCTGCTTGCTGGTCATGTAGTCGTCCGGCAGGCTGCGCATCCAGGCGAGGCAGCTTTCACCGAAGTGCGCGCTCATGATTACGACGAGGTTTGCCAGCAGGGTCATCGTCGTGCCGGGGTACTTGAGCGCCATCTTGGACAGGCGCGGCACGAGCATGGCCACGGCGGCCTCAATGCCCTCCAGGTCATAGGTCACGATGCCGTTTTCCTGCAGCGCCTCCACGAGGTAGCCGGTGATGAGCCGGACGGCGGTGCCGTTTTTGATCATGCCGGGGATGGTCAACGAGTAGAAGATCTTCTGCCAGTTGTCCTGCAGCTTCTTGGCAAACGTCATGGCCACGGCGGAGGTGTCACGGTCCGCCTTGCCGAAGATATCCCCGAGCAGGGCGATGAGGAAGTCCTGCATATTCTCCGCGTAGTCGGCGCGCGAGGACACGAGACACGTCGTGATCGCTTCGCTGAGATCGGCGTAGAATTCCTTCTGCGTCATGTTGACCTTGAAGATCTTGCCCAGATCGCCGCTCGTGATGTCCTTCGGGTCGATGCCCCAGGCCTGGAAGTGGTCGGGCCAGTAGATGTTGCCGCCGTTGTTCGGGATCTGGTAGAACTCGCGCAGCATTTTGGCCTTGTAGTTGAGGTAGTTGTCGTCGCCCTTGGTCGGCACGACGTGGTCGACACCGTAGCGGGCGAAGTCCCAGTTGTCGAACGCGACGTAGGTCACGAGGTCGTTGGCGTTGACGAGATTCTGGATGTTGTCATACAGGCGGCCCTGCACCTGATTTTTCGTCGTGCCCATGGGCGTCTCATAGCAATAGCAGTACAGGTCGTGCGGGCTGAGGCTGACGCCCTCACCGAGGCTGTAGCCATTGTCGAGCGCGCCGCCGACCATGTTGGACACAGCCGCGCCGCGGCTGTAGCCGGCGATCCAGATCTTCACCCGGCCGGAGATGCCGGTGTCGGCGATGTAGCTGCGCAGGTAGTCGAGCGCCTGGTCACGGCCGAGGGCAAAGCCCTTGTGCTCGCCCGTGGCGTCGAGCCGGGCGTTGCCGCCCCACTCGGCGTGGTAGTTGTTGCCGCGCACACCGACGGCGATGAGCGTGTAGCTGCCGCCGTTGTCGCGGATGGTCTTGCTGGCGCAGTTGATGCCGATGGAGTCGGTCTCGGCGGGCTGGAACATCCATTTGTTCGACTGGATGTTTTCAAAGCCGCACTGCTCGGCCATGGACACAAAGTTGCGGTTGCCGGTGGCGTAGTTGTCCGAATACTGAGAGTCCTTGCTGGAAAACGCCGCGAAGGCGAGCCCCAGGGACATCTCCGCGAGGTCCTGGCGGTATGTGTACCCGCTCTTGGTAAACAGCTCGTCGCTGTAGGTAAAGGTCGCTTCGTAGTCGTGGTCATTTTCGCCGTGACCGGAAGCGTAGCGTACCGTGACGGTCCTGGCGTCCCCCGTGTCCGCCGCGGCGGCGGCCGGCACGAGCGACACGATCAGCACCAGACACAGCAGCAGGCTGATGATGCGCTTTTTCATGTTTTTTCTCCTCCCATTTGTCGTTGGTCTGCAAGTTCAGATACAACCAATTTTATTATACGTATAAAAAATGTAAATAGCAAGTAACAACTACCAACTGTCTGTTCAAGATCGGCAAAAAAGTGCCCCGCAGCTTCCATGGACGCTGCGGGGCAGAAAATGTGCGGTGTTTATTGCCGGAACATCGTGTAGGCGCGGCCGTCGCCGACAGCGTCGGCGATCATCATGCGGGCGCTGAGCACGGAAAAGCGGTAAAACGCCACAGCGTCGTCGCCCGTGCCGGCGCAGATGGTGTCGTCGCGCAGGGTGCATTCCTTCCCGCTCAGGCCGGGCAGGGAACACGTCGCGGTGCCGTCGTCCGTTACGGTCAGCTCACCCGCATCGCTGCTCCAGCTGCCGGTCAGGAACGCCTGCGCGTAGCTGTCGTCGCGCATGATGACCTGATTGGTGTCGGAAAAGCCGATAAGCTCCATGAGCTTCTGAGCGGCCTGCGCATTGGTCATGCCGGATGTGAGCGCAAGCTGGCCCAGGCTGTCGCACAGGTGGGCGTTGGTGAGAAACAGGCGCTTGTCGCTGTCGGAATAATTGCGCGCGGCGAGCACGGTGTATTCGGCCAGCGCGCTCTGGTAGTCCTGCGCGCTGTAGGCGTTGGCGGCCGCGGTGTAGATCTGCGGCAGACTCTTGGCCTCCATGGCGTCGAGCACGCCGCTGTAGGTCGCCAGCTCGGCGTCGGTGTATTTTTCGTGCAGGTCGTCAATATACATGAGTGTCTGCGTGTACTGCCCGGCCTGATAGAGCCGGCCGGTGCGAATGATCTCCGTGCGCAGGTCGTTGTCCCCGGCGGGAAAGAGCTTGACGTCGCGCCGCAGCGTCTCGGCGGTGTCAAACTGGAAGTTGCAGATCGCGTCCTTGACGCGGTTGTTGACGGCGGCGTCCTGCGAGGCAACGACGGCGAATCCCGTGCCTACGGCGACGAGCACGATGGCGATGCCGATGAGCAGCGCGCGCAGGCGCTTGTTTCGCCAGATTTTTTCGTGCAGGACCGGCCTTCCGCACTGCGGGCAGCGGCGTGCGCCCTGCGGCAGTTCCGCGTGGCATTCGCGGCATTGCATGTGCTTTTCCCCCCTCGCGATGGTCGCGCCTGTTCAACAGAACCACGGCGCAACGCTCATTATAGCCGATTCCGGCGCGCAGTGCAAGCCGCCCGGCGGGAAAAGCATCGGAAATCTGTCAGGAACGTGCTAAGAAAGCGGTCGGGGAATTACGCACATGGCGCCGTTTGTCCGCTTGACATCCCGTGCAAAACCGGTAAAATAAACCTGTAACCGGTATTGCCACCAACCATCCGGCGCCGAAGTGTGTGTGCGGCGGCGGAACATCAAGAAAGGGGTAAAGTAGCATGAACGCAAATGCATTCGTCCACTGGGGCCTCAGCCTCGCATCCGACATTCTGGAGATCTGCAAGGAAGGCAAGGCTGCCGCAATCGTTGACGCGATCGATAAATGGTATCCTGAGCTCCTGTAAGCAGAAACAGGAAAAAACGGTCCCCCGGAGCGTCCGCTCCGGGGGATTTTTCGTGTCGAACGGCGTTGATTGGGTGAATAACCACACACACAGAGGTTGAAATCCGGCGAAAGGCGCGCTATACTATCGTCAGCCAGATTTCCACTGGTCATTGTTGTTGTAAGGAGCACATTCTCATGCAGAAGTTTGAAAAGCACAGCCCGGTCGTCGTGACCGAGGTCACGACCAAGCACGAGCTGCGCCAGTTTATGCAGTATCCCAACCGGCTCTATGCCGATAACCCGAACTACATTCCCTCGTTCTACGGGGATGACCTCTCCGACTGGACGCCGGGCAAGAACCCTGCGTTCGACTACTGCGAGGCGCGCTGCTGGCTGGCCTGGCGCGACGGGGAGATCGTCGGCCGCATCGGCGCGATCCTCAGCCACAAGGCCAATGACAAGTTCGGCACGCACCGCATGCGCTTCAGCCAGGTGGACTTCGTGGACGATTCCGAGGTCTCGGCGGCGCTGTTCGGCACGGTCGAGCGCTGGGCGCGCCAGAAGGGGTGCGATCAGGTGCACGGCCCGCTCGGCTTCACGGACATGGACCGCGAGGGCATGCTCGTTGAGGGCTTTGACCGCCGGAGCCTGTTTTTCACCAATTATAACGCGCCGTATTATCTCGAGCATCTCACCCGCCTCGGCTACCGCAAGGACGTCGACTGGATCGAGTACCGCATCACGGTGCCTGCGCCGGGCAGCGCGGAGGCCGAGCGCCTGCACAGGCTCTCGGAGTTTATCCTCAAGCGCAAGAACCTGCACGTGGCCACCGTGCATCACAAGAGCGAGTATGGCCCGTTCGTCCGTCAGGTATTTGAGCTGGTCAACGCGGCCTACGCGCCGCTCTACGGCGTTGTGGAGCTCTCGGACGAGCAGATCGAGCGCTACGCCAACAAGTTTATTCCGCTCGTCGACCCGGAGTTTGTGTGCTTCGTGCTCGATGAGCAGGAAAACCTCGTCGCCTTCGGCGTCACGACGCTCGACCCCTCACCCGCGCTCAAGCACTCCGACGGCCGCCTGTTCCCATTCGGCTGGGCGGAGGTGCTCAACGATCTGCACCATGGCGACACGCTCATCATGCTGCTCACGGCTGTGCGGCCCGATCTGCAGACTGAGGGCATCAACGCCGTCATGATGGATCATGTCTGCCAGAGCTGCAACCGCCACGGTGTGCAGTTTGCCGAGACCGGGCCCATGCTCGAGCTCAACGACCACATCCTTGCGCAATGGAAGCGGCTCGAGAAAGAGCAGCACAAGCGCCGCCGCTGCTTCATCAAGGATCTGGATCATGGCATCAATGCGGCCAACGCCGCTGCTGCCGCACAGGCCGAGGCCCCGGAGGTAGCTCCGGCCGCGGAAAGCGCCGAATAACGCAGACGAACGCCCGCGAAACAAAAGATGACCGGCGCGCCGACCCGTAAGAGCCGGCGCGCCGATTCTTTTCAAGCTTTCTCCCTGCGGAGAAAATGATGCATCATTTCAAAGGTATTTGAGCCGCAGGGGAGCACGAGGGGGCAAGGCCCACCTCGGATGAGATCTTTGCATCGCCGCAAGGCGATGCCTTCTCCTCTAGGAGAAGGTTGCAAGCTCGGCTTGCCGGGTGAGGTGGAAAGGCCGCGGCTATCCCCAGCGCTGCCGCCCATACACCGTGCGCCGCCCACATTCACGAACAAAAAAGACGCTGCCGCGGCAGCGTCTTTTTCCTGTCTTGTTGCTTCTCAGCCCTTCGCGCGCTCGAGGTACTCGCCCACGCGGGTGTCGACGCGGATGCGGTCGCCCGGGTTGATGAACAGCGGCACCTTGATCTCAGCGCCGGTCTCAAGGGTGGCGGGCTTGGTGGCGTTGGTGGCCGTGTTGCCGGCGAAGCCCGGATCAGTGTCGGTCACTTCGAGCTCGACGAACGTGGGCGGCTCGACCTGGAACACCTTGCCCTTGTAGGAGCTGATGACGCACTCCATGTTCTCCTTCACGAAGCGGAAGTTGCTGCCGAGGGCGCTCTCGTCGATGGGGATGAGCTCGTAGGTCTCGGGATCCATGAAGTAGTAAAGGTTGCCGTCGTTGTAGCTGTACTCCATCGTCTTGCGGTCGATGGTGGCGCTCTCGAACTTGGCGGTGGGGTTGAAGGACGTCTCGGTCACGGCGCCGGTGATGACGTTTTTCATCTTGGTGCGCACGAAGGCCGCGCCCTTGCCGGGCTTGACGTGCTGGAACTCGACGACCTGCATGACCTGGCCGTCCATTTCGAAGGTAACGCCGTTGCGGAAATCGCCTGCAGTAATCATATAGGAATCCTCCTCAAGAATAATCAGGATCAAAAATCTTATATAGTTTACACGATTTTGCGTGGTTTGACAAGCGGGTATTTACAGAATGATGAGATTTTTCGGGCTCCGGGTGAGAATTTCGGCCCCGTCTGCCGTCAGATGCATCACGTCCTCGATGCGCACGCCAAACTTTCCGGGCAGATAGATGCCCGGCTCGGCGGAGATGACGGTGTGCTCCGGCAGCCTCCCGTGCACGCCGGGGGCGGCGATGGGGTGCTCGTGAATGTCGAGCCCCAGACTGTGGCCGAAGCTGTGGCCGAAGTAGTCTCCGTAGCCCGCGTCGCTGATGACCTTGCGCGCGGCGGCGTCCACGCGCTCGCCGGTCACGCCGGCCTTTGCCGCGGCGATGCCGGCCAGCTGCGCGTTGAGCACGGTCTGGTACACGCTGCGCATCTCGTCGGTCGGTATGCCGACGGCGACGGTGCGCGTCATGTCCGAGCAGTAGCCGTTTTTGCGGCAGCCGAAGTCCATCGTCACGAAGTCGCCCGCGGCCACGCGCCGGTCGCCGGGCACGCCGTGGGGCATGCTCGTGTCCGGTCCGGTGAGCACGATGGGGTCAAAGCTCATGCCCTCCGCACCGAGGCGCAGCATGCGGTAGATAAGCTCGGCCGCGATCTCGCGCTCGGTCATGCCGGGGCGGATGACGGTGCAGATCTGGGCAAACGCCTCGTCCGTGATCTGCTGGGCCTGATACATCATCGCCAGTTCCTCCGGCTGCTTGGCCGCGCGCAGGTTGCGGATCAGGTTCTGCGCCGGCTGGAGCTTCAGACCGAAGAGCTGCTCATAGGCCGTGAACTCGGCATAGCTCGTCGTCTGCTCCTCGCCGCCGAGGATCTGCACGTTCGCCTCGCGCAGGATGCCCTGCACGAGCGTGCGCATCGGCGCCTCGCGCGAGCACAGCAGCACCTGCGCGATGCCGGTCAGCGCGGCGCGCGCGGCCTCGATGTAGCGGGCGTCGGTGATGAAAAATGCCTGGTGTACCGTTACGATCACGGCGCCGTCCGAGGACGGGAAGCCGGTGGCGAACCGGCGGTCATTTTCGTCGGTGAGCAGGATGGCGTCCAGATGCGCCTGTGTCAGCGCGCGCTGGATGCGGGCAATATTGTTGAGCATGAAAAATACACCTCCGTGGGAATGGGTCTGCATTTAAGATTGTGTGTCCGTGGCCGGGTCGGTCAGGGCAAGATCGTTTGCGGTCATCGGCTCGTGCAGCACACCGCCGTCCGTTTCTTCCAGCCCGACGGCCGACACGCCGTCGAGCGCCGTGCCCGTCAGCACCAGACAGGCCAGCGCCTGCGTGCGCACGATGCCGCTCACCGTGTCCGAGCCCGTCACCGTCAGCCAGAGCGTGCCCGCGTCGTCGATGCGGTAGCCGCCGAGCGTCAGCCACTCGCGCACGGGATTGAAGCACGTGCTGTCGCCTGGCACCGCGCCGAGTGCGTCGATCGCCGCCTGAACCGGGTCCGTGCCGTCCGGCACGGTGACCGCCTCTGTCTCCATGAGGGCGGTGCCCTCTTTTGCGATGCGGTATACCGTCACGGTCTGCCGCTTTGCGCAGCCCGCGCAGCCGAGCGCGAGGGCAAGGGCCAGCAGCATGGGAAGCCAGCGCTTCATGTCTCCGGCACCTCCTTTTGCGCCTCGGGCGCGTCGTCTGCCGCCGCGCGCGGGAACGTCACGGTAAAGCGCGTGCCGTGCGGCTCCACGCCGTCCACGGTCACGGTGCCGCCGTAGAGCGCAGCCGCATCGTGTACGATTGACAGGCCGAGACCGCTGCCGCCGTGCTCGCGCGAGCGGGCCTTGTCCACGCGGTAAAAGCGGTTGAAGATGTTCGGCCGGTCGGCCTCGGGGATGCCGATGCCGGTGTCGGCCACGGACAGGACGCTCTGCCCGCCGTGCGTCTCCACGCGCACGGTCACGTCCCCGCCCGGGAGATTGTATTTGATGGCGTTTTCGACAAGGTTAAACACGATGTGGTAAATGTCGTCCTCGGATGCGCGCACGGTCACGCCCTCGCTCATGAGGCACGTGATCGTCACGCCGCTCTTGTCGGCCAGCGGCCGCAGCAGATGCAGCGTACCGTGCACGGCCTGCTGCAGGTCCACGATCGTCACGTCCGGCTGTACGCCGTCATCGCGCCGCGACAGGTCGAGCAGCTTCTCGGTCGTGCGCTGCAGGCGCTCGGCCTCGCTGCCGATGTCGGCCACGAACTCGCGCATCGTCGCGCTGTCCATGTCCGCGCTCTGGGAGATGCTGTCCGACAGCAGGCGGATGGACGCCAGCGGCGTCTTGAGCTCGTGCGAGGCGTCGGAGACGAACCGGCGGCGCTGGGCCTCGGTCGTCTCGAGCCGTTCGGTGAGGTTGTTGAATTCCTGGCCGAGCTCGGTCAGCTCGTCGTTGCCCGAGAGCGTCAGGCGGAAGCTGTAGTCGCCGCTCTGCACGGTGCGCACGCCGTCGGCCAGCTGCGTGATGCGCCGCGTGAGCATTTTGATGGAAAACCACAGCACCACGAGCGCGGCCGCGCCGATGCCGATCGTGATCGTGCCGAGCCGGCGCTGGATGCTGCCGATGAGCGCGGCGCGCTCGCTGTCGCTCTCGCACACGTACACGGCGCCGACGGTCCGGCCGCTGCTCATGACAGGCATGGCCGCGCGGCTGAGAAACGCCTCGGTCGTGTAGTGCGAGTAGAACACGGCCTGCCCGCCGAGCGCGCGCACGAGCTCGGGGTAGAGCACGTACTTGCCGCAGATGTTGTTTTCGCTTGCGGAGTCATATACGGCCAGCCCCTCGCTGTCGGTCACGATGATGCGCGTCAGGTCGCGCAGGTCGAGCAGGGCGAGCACCTGCCGCGTGTTGTCCGGTGTGAGATTGTCGAGCAGCGACAGGGAGGACGACACGACGGCGGCGCGGTTTGTCAGCGCGCTCTGCTTTTCGGTGAACACGATGTCGCGCGAGGCGCGCGTGGGGTAGGTGTTCATGAGCGCAAGCAAAATTGCCACGAGGATCGTGAACGTCACGGCGAAGCGAAACTGCACGCTCGATACCAGCCTGCGCGGCAGCCGGATGCGAAACGGATGCTGCTTCATCCGTCAGGCCTCGGCGAAGTAGTAGCCCACGCCCCACTTCGTGATGATGTATTCTGGGGCGGCAGGGTTGCGCTCGAGCTTTTCACGCAGGCGGCGGATGTGCACGTCCACGGTGCGGATGTCGCCCTGATAGTCGTAGCCCCACACGAGGTCGAGCAGCTGCTCGCGCGAGTAGACCTTGCCGGGGTTGCGCATGAGCAGTTCGATGAGGTCGAACTCCTTAAGCGTCAGCTCCACGTTCTGGCCGAAGCGGCGGGCGCTGCGGCGCTCGGGGTCGATCTCGATGTGGCCGCGCACGAGCTTGCCGCCGTCCGGCTCGGCCGGGGCGGCGGGGGCCATGCTCGAGCGGCGGATGAGCGCGCGGATGCGCGCCTTGAGCTCGAGGATGTTGAACGGTTTCGTGATATAGTCGTCCGCGCCGGACTCAAAGCCGATGAGCTTGTCGGCGTCCTCGCTGCGGGCGGTAAGCATGATGATCGGCACGGTGGAAAACTGCCGGATCTGCTGGCACGCACCGAGCCCGTCGAGCTTCGGCATCATGAGATCGAGCAAAATCACGGCGTACTCGCCGTGGCGCGCCATGTCCACGGCGGTCTCACCGTCATAGCACACGTCCACCTGATAGCCCTCGTTCTCGAGGTTGAATTTGATGCCCTTGACGATGGTTTTTTCGTCGTCCACAACCAGTATTTTCATCGCGGTCCCTCCGTTTGCGTCTTTTCGCGGAAATGATTTGCTTTTCGCCGCCGGAATTATTATAATGGGGCAAGACACTGTCATTTGTCCCGGCCGCGCGGCAGCGCCGCCTCCGGCCGGATATTCCATTATATCATAGTTCCATGGAGAAAGATATGAAAAAATATCGCATTTTGCCGCTGCTGCTCCTTGTCTGTCTGCTGCTGGCGTCCGTTTTCCCGGCCGCCGCTGTCACGTCGGCCGATGGGGTGCCCCAGAGCACCATTCAGGCCGAGGAGGGCTCCTATGTCCTCGGCAGCGACGCGGTCAAGTCCGCACTCGATGAAAAGCTCGGGGCCAACTGCGTTCTGCTCGCCGACGAGGACAGCGGCCAGTATTACTATACCCGCAACATCGACACCAAAGCCTATCCCGCGAGCCTGACGAAGATCATGACGCTCCTGCTCGCGGTCGAGGCGGTCGAGCGCGGCGACGTGCAGCTGGATGACACCGTCACCGCCTATGCCGACTGTAATGCCGACATGGTCGAGGGCGCGAGCAATGCCGACATCAAGGTCGGTGAGACCATGACCTTCGAGGACTTTCTCTACTGCGCCATGATCTCCTCGGCCAACGAGGCGTGTAACGTCGTCGCGGAATATGTCTGCGGCAGCATCTCGGCGTTCGTGCAGCGTATGAACGCCCGCGCGCAGGAGCTCGGCTGCACGGGCACGCACTTTGTCAACCCCCACGGTCTGCCGAACGACGATCATTATACCACGGCGCATGACCTCTACCGCATCACGAAGGAAGCGCTCAGCCACGAGCTCTTCGCCACAATTTGCAATACGGTCAAGCACACCGTCCCGGCCACGAACCTGTCCGACGAACGCACGCTCTCGAACACGAACGGCCTGATTAACCCCGAGTCCCCGATGTACCGCGGCTATTATTATGAATACGCCAAGGGCGTCAAGACCGGCCACACCGAGGCCGCGGGCTACTGCCTTGTCTCCACGGCGGAGAAGGACGGTGTGCGCCTGCTGTGCGTCGTGCTCGGCGGCAAGGGCACGGCCCGCGCCAACGGCACGACCGATTTCGGCAGCTTTTCCGACACGCTCACGGCCTACCGCTGGGTGTTTTCCAACTATGGCTGGCGCGACATCGTCAGCGCGAGTGATCTGATCTGCGAGGTGCCCGTGCGCTATGGGCGCGACAGCGACGGTGTCACCGTCCGCCCGGCGCAGAGCATCTCGGCCGTGCTGCCGTCGGCCGATACGGCCGGCGCGCCGCAGTTTGAGCAGCAGGTCACCATCTATTCCGAGCGCGACGGCAAACCGCTTAAGGCCCCCGTCAAGGCGGGGGACGAGGTCGGCGAGCTCACGGTGTCGTATAACGGCACGGTCTACGGCACGGTCAAGCTCGTCGCGGCGGTCGATGTCGCCGTGTCCAAGGGTGCTTACATCGCCGGTCATCTGCGCGCCTTTTTCACGAACCCGATCGTGCTCGTCGTGCTCCTGCTCGTCGTGCTGGCCGTCATCGGCTATGTGCTGTGGCTGGTGCGCCGCCGCAGGCAGATCGAGGCCGAGCGAAAGCGCCGCCGCCGTGCGCAGCTGGAGGCGGAGGAGGCCCGCCGCCGCGCGCTCGCGCACGAGACCCTGCGCGAATTTGACCGCGATCATGTCGGCAGCGGCCGCCGCTGAATCCCAATTTGCTCCTGCATCGCCCGCCGGCGCTCCGGCGGGCGATTCTTTATCATTTGTTTACAATTCCGGCCCTTCGGGCGCCCCGGACACATTGACCATTGCGGCACTTGATGATATAATACACTGTCTAAGTATCACCATTCCGGCGCACACTGGAACTGCACGGTTCCGTCCCGCCGGACAAGAGGAGCAGCTATGTGGATTTCGGATTCTTGGCAGGATTTTGAGGTGCTCGACTGTTCGCGCGGCGAAAAGTTGGAGCGCTGGGGAAAATATACGCTCGTGCGCCCGGACCCTCAGGCCATCTGGGACACGCCGCGCACCGACCCGCGCTGGCGCACGGCCGACGGGCGCTACAGCCGCAGCCATACCGGCGGCGGCAGCTGGGACAAGCGCACCCTCCCGCCAAGCTGGGACATCCACTACCGGGACCTGACGTTCCGCGTCAAGCCCATGAACTTCAAGCACACGGGCATCTTTCCCGAGCAGGCCGCCAACTGGGACTACGCCATGGCGAAGATCCGCACGGCCGGCCGCCCGGTCTCGGTGCTCAATCTCTTCGGCTACACGGGCGCGGCCACGGTCGCGTGCGCGTCCGCCGGGGCGAGCGTGTGCCATGTCGATGCTGCCAAGGGCATGGTCGCCTGGGGCAAGGAAAACGCCGCCGCCTCCGGCGTGGCCGACCGGCCCATCCGCTGGATCGTGGACGACTGCGGCAAGTTCGTCGAGCGGGAGATCCGCCGCGGCCGCCGCTATGACGCCGTCATCATGGACCCGCCAAGCTACGGCCGCGGCCCGGGCGGCGAGGTCTGGAAGCTCGAGACGAACCTCTGGCCGTTCGTGGAGCTGGTGTCCGGCGTGTTGTCGGACGATCCGCTCTTTGTTATCATCAATTCCTACACCACGGGCCTGAGCCCGTCGGTGCTCACGTATCTCTCGGAGAGCATCTTCACCCGGCGCTTCGGCGGCCGCAGCGAATCGCAGGAGCTGGGTCTGCCGGTCACGGCGTCCGGTCTTGTGCTGCCGTGCGGGGCGACCTGCCGCTGGGAGCGCTGAGCGGAAAGGAACACCATGGAACCGATCTTACGAACCGAACATCTGACCTTTACCTACCCCGGCGAGCCCCAGCCCACGCTCGACGACCTCTCGCTCGAGATCGCGCGCGGCTCGTTCGTGGCCGTGCTGGGGCACAACGGCTCCGGCAAGAGCACGCTCGCCAAGCACTTCAACGCCATCCTGCTGCCGACCGGCGGCAAGGTGTATGTCGACGGCATGGACACGGCGGACGAGAATAACCTTCTGTCTGTGCGCGCCACGGTGGGCATGGTCTTTCAGAATCCCGATAACCAGATCGTCGCCAACGTCGTCGAGGATGACGTAGCCTTCGCGCCCGAGAATCTCGGCGTCCCGCCGCAGGAGATACGCGCACGGGTGAATGCAGCCCTGAAGCAGGTCGGCATGTATGATTTTCGCCTGCACGCGCCGCACCTGCTCTCCGGCGGACAAAAGCAGCGCGTGGCCATTGCGGGCGTCATCGCCATGCGGCCCAAGTGCATCGTGCTTGACGAGCCGACGGCCATGCTCGACCCCTCCGGCCGGCGTGAAGTGATCGACACGGCCACGAAACTCTGCCGCGAGCAGGGCATCACGGTCGTGCTCATCACGCATCATATGGAAGAGTGCATCGGCGCCGACCGCGTCATCGTGCTCTCCAACGGCGCCGTCGTTGCCGACGGTGCGCCGAAGCAGGTCTTTTCGCAGGTCGACCTGCTGAAAAAAGAGGGCCTCACTGCGCCCGTCACCGTCCGGCTGCTGCACGCGCTGCGCGAACACGGCATGGACGTGCCGATTGATGCGCTCACGGTCTCCGACTGTGCCGACGCCGTCGCCGCCGCCCTGAAACGATAATCACCGATCTTCACCGATAGATAAAGGAAACAAAATTATGACGCCAATCATCCGGGTGGATCATCTCCGGCACACCTACAGTGCCGGGACACCTTTTGAAAAAGTCGCCATCGACGATATTGATCTCGCCATCCCTGCCGGGCAGTTCGTGGGCATCATCGGCCACACGGGCTCCGGCAAGAGCACGTTCATCCAGCACCTCAACGGGCTGCTCGCACCGACGTCCGGCACCGTGCTCTTCGACGGGGAGGACATTCACCGCAGCAAGGCCGCCACGCGCGACGTGCGCTTTCAGGTCGGGCTGGTCTTTCAGTATCCCGAGCACCAGCTCTTTGAGGAGACGGTATATCAGGACATCGCCTTCGGCCCGAAAAATGCCAAGCTCTCCACGGAAGAGGTCGATGCGCGCGTGCGCGAGGCTTCCCGCTTTGCCGGTGTGGACGAGGCGCTCTTCGAGCGCTCGCCGCTTGAACTCTCCGGCGGGCAGAAGCGCCGCATCGCCATCGCCGGCGTGATCGCCATGCGCCCGCAGGTGCTCATCCTCGACGAGCCCACGGCCGGCCTTGACCCTGCGGGCTGCCGCGGCGTGCTCGAAAACATCGCCGCCTACCGGCGCGAGACCGGCTCGGCCGTCCTGCTCGTCACGCACAGCATGGACGATGCCGCGCGCATCGCAGACCGGCTCATCGTCTTTCATGCCGGGCACGTCGCCTTCGACGGCGCGCCGGCGGAGGTCTTTGCCCACACGCAGGCGCTGCTCGACATTGGCCTCGACGTGCCGCAGGCTGCGCGCATCGCGCAGGCACTGCGCGACCGGGGCGTCGCGCTCCCGCCGTCGATCTATACGCTCGAGCAGCTCACGGATGCGCTGCTCGCCGTCGGGAAGGAGGCGGGCGTATGCTGAAGGACGTCACCCTCGGCCAGTTTTTCCCCGGCAGCAGCATCGTGCACCGGCTCGATCCGCGCTGCAAGCTCCTGCTGACCATCGTCTATATCGCGGCGCTGTTCACGGCGGAAAGCTACGTGTCCTACGCCGTTATGCTGATTATTACGGGCGTGTGCATCGCGCTCTCGCGCATCCAGCTCAAGGTCATCCTCCGCGGTCTCAAGCCGCTGTGGATCATCATCGCGCTCACGGCCGTGCTCAATATGTTCTTCACGCCCGGGCGCGAGCTCGTGTCCTTCTGGAAGATCACCGTCACCTACGAGGGCCTGATCCGCGCCGTGTTCATGGTCCTGCGCATCACGATGCTCATTGCAGGCACGTTCCTGCTGACCTATACCACATCGCCCATCGCGCTCACCGACGCGATGGAGATCCTCTTCGGCCCGCTCAAAAAGCTCAAAGTGCCCGTGCACGAGATGAGCATGATGATGTCCATGGCCCTGCGCTTCATCCCCACGCTCATCGAGGAGACGGACAAGATCATGTCCGCGCAGAAAGCGCGCGGCGCCGATTTTGAGACCGGCAACCTCATCCAGCGCGCCAAGGCGCTGCTGCCGCTGCTGGTGCCGCTGTTCGTGTCGGCGTTCCGCCGCGCGGACGAGCTGGCCGTGGCCATGGAGTGCCGCTGCTATCACGGCGACGAGGGCCGCACGCGCATGAAGCAGCTCACGTGGTGCACGCGCGACACGCTGGCCATGCTCTGGAGCGCGCTCGTGCTCGCCGGCGTGATCGTGCTTGCGAGGTTCGGCCTGTGAGGCGCAACATCGCTCTGCGCCTGCAGTATGACGGCACGGCCTATCACGGCTGGCAGGTGCAGAAGACGGACATCACCGTCGCCGAAACGCTGGAGCGCGCGCTCACGAAGATCTGCGGAGAACCGATCAAGGTCGTCGGCTGCGGCCGCACGGACGCGGGCGTGCACGCAAAGCGCTACTGCGCCAATTTCCGCACCGACTGCACGATCCCGATCGACCGGGTGCCGCTCGCGGTCAACGCCCGCCTCCCGGCGGACATCGCCGTGGTCGACGCCGTCGCCGCGCCGGAGGATTTCAATGCCATCGGCTCGTGCATCCAGAAAGAATACGTCTATCAGATCTACAATTCCCGCATCCGCGATGCGTTTTTGGAGCACCGCGTCTGCTTTTATCCCCAGCCGCTGGATTTTGAGCGGCTCGCGCGTGCCGGCCGCGCCTTTGAGGGCACGCACGACTTTGCCGCCGTGCGCTCCGTCGGTACCGAGACGCGCACGACCGTGCGCACGGTGCACTGGTGCCGCGCCGAGCGGGACGGCCCGCTCATCTCCATCGCCGTCTGTGCCGACGGCTTCCTGTATAATATGGTGCGCGCCATTGTCGGCACCATGGTCTATGCGTCTTACGGCAAGATCGAGCCGGAGACCATCCCGGCGCTGCTGGCCACGCGTGACCGGCGGCTCACGGGGCCGACCATGCCCCCGCAGGGGCTGTATCTCAACCGCGTGTGGTACGACGGCGCCGTCGGCGATATGATGAATCAGGCCTGACACCGCGTCCGCCATGCGGACAGGGGAGGAATGTCCATGAACGACCATGCAAAACATAACCCCAGACTGCGGCAGACCGTCATCGTGGCGGTGTGCGTGCTGGCCGTGCTGCTGTTTTTGTATCTGCTGCTGCGCGACCGGCCCGGCTCGGCGAGCGACTATCTGGATGACAGCGCGCCCTACACGTTTGACTCCAGCGCCAGCCGCACCTTCCGCACGGTGGACAGCCGCCTCGCGGTCGTGTCCTCGAGCGGTCTGCAGCTGCTTGACGAAAACGGCAAGACCGTCCTGCACGAGATCTTCACGCTCTCGCAGCCGGGCATTTCCGTCGGCGGCGAGCGCGTGTGCGCTTATGATATCGGCGGCACGACGCTGTGCGTGGCGGACTTCAAGGGCAATAAGACCGATATTGAGCCGCCCGGCGAAATTATCAGCGCCGACCTGAGCGACAGCGGCTATCTCGCCGTCTGCTCGGACGCTGCGGGCTATAAGGGCGCCGTCACGGTGTATGACACCTCCGGCAAGGCCGTCTATGTCTGGTATTCCGGCACGGGCTATCTCGTGCGCGCCGCCGTGAGCCCGGACGGGAAGTATCTCGCCGCGCTCTGTCTGCAGGATTCCGGCAGCATTGTGCACACGTTCTCGCTCACGAGTGAGGCCGAGCGCGGCAGCGCCGCGTGCGCCGACGAGCTCTTTGCCGATCTCTTCTGGCGCGGCGGCAAGGTCTGCTGCGTGTCGCAGACGCGCCTGGCCTTTTTTGACGATGCCGCCAAGCTCACCGCCGAGTACCCCTTCGGCGACCTGTACCTGTACGACTACGCCGCCGAGGGCGACGGATTTGTGACCCTTGCGCTCAGCCGCTACCGCTCCGGCAGCGCCGAGCAGCTCGTCACGGTCAGCGCCTCCGGCAGCAAGCTTGGAACGTGCGAGACTACCGGCGCCGTCACGAGCCTGTCTGTCAACGGCAAGCAGGTGCTCGTGCAGTACAGTGACCGGCTCACGCTCTATAACCAGCAGCTCGATGAGATCAAATCCGTCGAGCAGAACCTGCTCGGCGTCCGCCGCTCGGTGCTGCTGCGCCGGGGCGCGGCGCTGCTCGTGAGCGGCTCGAGCGCCGAGGTGCTCGCCTTCTGATCCCCGCAGCCTAGAGAGAAAGAACAGGGATACACCTATGAAGATCGTATTGACAGTGGTGCTCGTCGCCATTTTTCTGGCCGCCGTCTGGGGCGGTTACCGCCGCGGCCTGATCCTCAGCGCCGCACAGCTGGCCGCCATCGTCGTCGCGCTCTACGGCGCGGCGCTGCTCGCGGGCCTGTTTTCCGACCGGCTCCTGCCGGTGGCGGAGCCGTTTGCCGGCGGGTACTTTGAGGGCCAGCTCGACGTTGTTGCCACCGAGCTGCCGGATAACGACGCCGGCCTCTCGGGTGAGGACTGGGTCGCTGCGCACCCCGACACTGCGCAGGAATATGCCGAGCAGTGCTTTGCCGCCGCCGGCGTTACCGGCCGACCGGCGCAGCGCATGGCCCGCGCCGCGCTCACGATGCGCGACGAGCAGGGCGTCACCCTGCGCGCCGCCATGACGCAGGTCTACTGCGCGCGGCTGTGCTACGTGCTCGTCACGTCCGTCGGCTTTTTGCTCATCATGCTCATTCTGGCCGCGATCGGCAACCTGCCGAACCTGACCTTCCAACTCCCGAACCGGGAGAAGCTCAACGACATTGGCGGCGCCGCCCTCGGCGCGATCAACGGCGTGTGCTTCGGCATCCTGCTGTGCTGGGCATTGCAGTTTGCCGGGCCCGTCATCGGCCGCGACACCCTCGCGCACACCGCCCTGGCAAAAGCGCTGCTGGCCATCGACGTGCTCACGTTCGGCGTGGGCGTGTGACCGGCGTGCACGGAATCTATCGAACAGGAGAACCAAGCTATGCAGCCTACACTCTGCTCCCGCTGCAAGAAAAACGTAGCGGTGATTTTTATCACACGAATCGAAAACGGCGAGTCCCATAACGAGGGCCTGTGCCTGCGCTGCGCGCGTGAGCTGCACATCAAGCCCGTCGATGAGATGATGGAAAAGCTCGGCATCGCGGATGCCGATCTCGACAATCTCACCGGCGACGTGGCGGAAATGCTCGGCAGCATGGGCATGCTCGGCGGCGACGGTGCGCCCGACACGGACGCCGACGCCTCCGACGCTGACACGGACGAGGACGACGGTAAGACCGCGACCTTCCCGTTTCTCAACCGCCTCTTTAACCAGAACCCGCCTCCGGCGGCCGATTCCGCCGCCGCGGCCGAGCCGCCGCATCCGGACAGCGCCGCGGCTGACAAACGCTCTGCGGCTCCGCGCAAGCTCAAGTTCCTCAATAATTACTGCATCGACCTCACGCAGCGCGCCCGCGACGGCAAGCTCGATGCCATGGTCGGCCGCGCCGAGGAGCTCGAGCGCGTCATCCAGATCCTCAACCGCCGCCAGAAGAACAACCCCTGCCTCATCGGCGAGCCCGGCGTCGGCAAGACGGCCATCGCCGAGGGCCTTGCCCAGCGCATCGCCGAGGGCAACGTGCCGTATAAGCTGCGCGACAAGCAGGTCTATCTGCTCGACCTCACGGCGCTCGTGGCGGGCACGCAGTTTCGCGGCCAGTTCGAGAGCCGCATGAAGGGCCTCATCGAGGAGATCCGCCGCGTCGGCAACATCATCCTCGTCATTGACGAGGTGCACAACATCGTCGGCGCGGGCGACGCCGAGGGCAGCATGAACGCCGCCAACATCCTCAAGCCTGCGCTCTCGCGCGGCGAGATCCAGGTCATCGGCGCGACGACGTTCGCCGAGTACCGCAAGCACATTGAAAAAGACGCGGCCCTCGAGCGCCGCTTCCAGCCCGTCACGGTGGCCGAGCCGAGCATCGACGACAGTGTCGAGATCCTCAAGGGCGTGCGCCGCTATTATGAGGACTTCCACGGCGTCGTCATTTCGGACGCCATGTGCCGCCTCGCCGTCGTGCTCAGCGAGCGCTATATCACCGACCGCTTCCTGCCCGACAAGGCCATCGACCTCATCGACGAGGCCTGCTCGGACGTGAATCTGAAAAATCCCGACCTCATCCGCGCGGACGAAGTCGAAAAGGAGATCGGCGATTATGCGCGCGAGCGCGAGCTGCTGGCCTCCGCGCCGCCGCAGACCGGCGACGAGCATGACGAGCAGGAGCTCGACCGCCGCTATGCCCGCATTGCCGAGCTGCGCAGCCGCGAGATGCAGCTGCAGACCGAGCTCGACGCCCTGCGCGCCAAGGGCCGCCCAGAGCTCACGGCGGATAACCTCGCGCGCATCATCGAGCTCTGGACGAAGATCCCGGCCGCGAGCATCCGCGCCGATGAGTTCGAGCAGCTCGCCGGTCTCGGCGACCGGCTGCGCGCGCACATCGTCGGCCAGGATGCGGCCATCGACACCGTCTGCGCCGCCATCCGGCGCAACCGCGTCGGCCTGCAGGCCAAGCGCAAGCCCGTGAGCTTCCTGTTCGTCGGCGGCACCGGCGTCGGCAAGACGGAGCTCGTTAAGCGCCTCGCCGACGAGCTCTTCCACGCGCCCGAGTCGCTCATCCGGCTCGATATGTCGGAGTTTATGGAGAAGTTCTCCGTCTCGCGCATGATCGGCTCGCCCCCGGGCTACGTCGGCTATGACGAGGCCGGTCAGCTCACGGAGAAGATCCGCCGCCGCCCGTACTCCGTCGTCCTCTTCGACGAGATCGAAAAGGCGCACCCGGACGTCATGAACCTGCTGCTGCAGATCCTCGACGACGGCCGCATCACGGACGCGCAGGGCCGCACCGTGAACTTTGAAAACACGGTCATCATCATGACCACGAACGCCGGCAGCAACACGCGCACCGGCACGCTCGGCTTCGGCCTGAGCGTGGACGATCAGAGCCGCGAGCGCGCACAGCGCGCCCTCAACGAGTTCCTGCGTCCGGAGTTTCTCAACCGCATCGACGAGATCGTCTACTTTAACCACCTCACGGAGGAAAACTTCCGCGCCATCGCGTCGCTCATGCTCGACGAGGTGCGCGCCGCCATGGCCGAGCGCGGCATGACCCTGCACTGGACGCCTGCCGTCATCGACTATCTTGTCCGTAAGGGCTACAGCGAGACTTACGGTGCGCGCAACCTGCGCCGCACCATCCAGCGCGACGTGGAGGACGCCATCGCCACGGCCATTGTCGCGCAGCGCAAGGCCGCCGGAGACATCGGCATCGACGCACAGGATGATCACATCACCGTCACCATTGACGGTAAGGAGGTAACCGCATGAACCGTTTCGAAGTCATTCAGGGCGACATCACGAAGTCCGACGTCGACGCCATCGTCAACGCTGCCAACTGCTCACTGCTCGGCGGCGGCGGGGTGGACGGCGCCATCCACATGGCTGCCGGCACCGGTCTGCTCAATGAGTGCCGCGGCCTCAACGGCTGCAAGACCGGCGAGGCGAAGATCACGCGCGGCTACCGTTTGCCGGCGCGCCACGTCATCCACACGCCCGGCCCCCGCTGGCGCGACGGGCAGCACGGTGAGCCTGAGCTGCTGGCCAATTGCTACCGCAACAGCCTGCGCCTTGCGAGCGAGAACGGCTGCCGCACGGTCGATTTCCCGTCCATCAGTACGGGCATCTATCATTTTCCGCTCAATCAGGCGGCGGAGATCGCCGTGCGCGAGATCACGGCTTACCTCGCCGACCATCCCGAGATCACGCGCGTGCGCATGGTCTGCTTTGACAGCCGCACCCGCGCCGCGTACGAGGCCGCGCTGGCCGCGCAGGAATGCGCCGGCTGACGCTCACCGTCACGCCGGAGCAGGCTGGCCGCACGGTCAAAAGCCTGCTCCGGCGTGAACTGCGCATGGCCGACGGGGCCATTGCCCGCATCAAGACCGTGCCGGACGGCATCTGCATCAACGGCGCGCACGCCCGCACCGTCGATTGCGTGCAGGCAGGGGATACCCTCACCGTGCGCATCGATGACAAGCGCTCCGGCGGCCGCTTCCCACCCGTGGCCGTGCCGCTGGATATCCTGTATCAGGACGCTGACCTGCTCGCGCTCAATAAGCCCGCCGGCATGGCCGTGCACGGCGGGTACGACCGCGGCGATCCCACGGTTGCCAATGCACTTGCCGCTTACCTCGGGCCCGACGCGGTTTTTCACCCCGTCAACCGGCTCGACCGTGGCACGTCCGGCGTCATGCTCGTCGCCCGCAGTGGCTACGTGCACGACCGGCTGCGCCGCGTGCTGCACACCGACGGCTTTCGGCGCACGTATCTCGCCGTTGCCTGTGGTACCGGCCTGCCGGTAAGCGGCACCATTGACCTGCCCATCGCCCGCGCGGACGACGGCACCACCCGCCGCACCACCGCGCCGGACGGTCAGCCGTCCGTCACGGACTACACCGTGCTCGCCGAGCGGGACGGGTACACGCTCCTGCGTGTCCTGCCGCGCACCGGCCGCACGCACCAGATCCGCGTCCACTTCGCCGCGCTTGGCCATCCGCTGCTCGGCGATGCACTCTACGGCGGCGATGCGTCCCTGCTCGCGCGCCCCGCGCTGCATTCGGCCGTGGCCGATCTCACGCAGCCCGTCACCGGGCATCCCCTGCACATTACCGCGCCGGTCCCGGAGGACCTGCGCGCGTTTGGTTTTGAGAGGTACTTATGAAGAAACATTCCATCACGATCCTGTATAATTCGCCCGTCATCCTTACGTTCGCGCTGCTGAGCCTGCTCGCGCTCGGCCTCGGCAAGCTCACCGACGGCTGGACGACGCAGAACCTCTTTTGCGTCTATCGCTCGTCGCTGACGGACTGGCTGACCTACCCACGCTTTTTCCTGCACGTGCTCGGCCACCCGGATTTCGCCGCCTACTGCAGCAACATCGTCATGCTGCTCGTCGTTGGCCCAACGGCGGAGGAGCGCTTCGGCGGCAAGCGCATTCTGCTCGCCATCGCGCTCACGGCGCTCGTCACGGGGCTGGTGCTCTGGTTCTTCTTCCCGAACAGCGTGCTCATGGGCGCTTCCGGCGTCGTGTTTATGCTCATCGTGCTCGCGTCGTTTGCCGGCATGCGCACCGGCACCATCCCGCTCACACTCATCCTCGTGCTCATCCTCTACCTCGGCAGCGAGATCTTTCAGGCCGTCACCGGCACGGCCGGCCTCGCCCAGCTCACGCACATTGCCGGCGGCGTGCTCGGCATGATCTTCGGCTTCACGTGGAGTCGCGGAAAGCGGGCGGTGCGATGAACATTCTGGTCAGTGCCTGCCTGCTCGGCGTTGCCTGCCGGTATGACGGCGTGTCGAAAGGCCTTCCCGACGGCGTTTTGCGAGAGCTTATGGCTCGGCACACGCTTGTGCCCGCCTGTCCGGAGCAGCTCGGCGGCCTGCCGACGCCGCGCGCTCCGTCCGAGCGGCAGGGCAGCCGCATCGTCATGCGCACCGGCGCCGACGTCACGGACGCTTATACCCGCGGCGCGCAGCAGACGCTCGCGCTCGCCCAGCGTTTCGGCTGCACAGCCGCGCTGCTCAAGCAGCGCAGCCCCTCGTGCGGCTGCGGCGAGATCTATGACGGCACCTTCACCGGCACGCTCACGCCCGGAGACGGCGTCACCGCCGCGTGCCTGACCGCGCACGGCATCCGCGTCTACGGGGAGGACGATGTGGCGGAGCTGCTGGAATTGTAATTATGTAAACCGAATTATGTAAACTTGCAGCGCACTTCCCGGTGCGCTGCTTTTTTGTATGTCACAGAAACTTAAAAAAGTTGAAATCGCTGCGAAAACCATTGAAAAATCACCGCTGTCCGGTATAATGGGATCATGCTATATCCCACAGGAAAATATGGAGGAGAAAACCATGCGCAAACGCTTTTTGTCCCTGCTGCTCGTGCTCGCGTGCGTGCTGACGCTGGCCGTCATGCCGGTCATCGCCGCAGAGTCGGAGCCTGTACAGCCCTCGGCCGCCGCGTCGGAGCCCGCCGTCCCCACCGAGCCGACTGCACCGACTGCTCCCACCGAGCCGACGGTACCGACCGCTCCCACACAGCCCGCCGAACCCAGCCCGGAGCCCACGCCGTCCGGCCCGTGGTATCAGGCGGCGATGGACTTTGCCCGCGATCACGGCATTCTCGTCGGTGACGTGAGCGGCGACATGCTGCCGGGCAATAACGCCCCGCGTGCCCAGATGGCCGCCATGCTCGTGCGCGTGTTCGGCTGCACGGCGGGCAAGGATATTACGCATTTTTCGGATGTAGACGCTGCCGCCTGGTACTATCCGGAGCTGAGCGCCGCCGCGCAGATGAACATCTTCAGCGGCTGTGGTGACGGCACCATGGGCCCGGACCGCAATATCAACCGTCAGGAGGCCATGTCCGTCATCGCCCGCGCTTTCGCCGTGGCGGACGGCACGGCCGCCGATATTGCCGCGTTCTCGGACGCTTCCGCTGTCAGCGACTGGGCGGTTGCCTCGGTGGCCGGCCTGGTCAAGGCCGGCATCGTCAGCGGCGACGCTGGCCGCCTGAACCCCACGGCCGGCATCACCCGCGCCGAGATCGCGCAGATGCTCTATGAGCTTGACCTGCAGTTTTGCTCCGATGCCGGCGCGCTTCCGGCCTCCGGCCGCGTCGTCTACACCGGCACGCAGCCCCTGACGGCGGGCACCTTCACCGGTACGCTTTACCTCGGCGGCGCCGCCGGGCGCGACCTTGGCAGCCTGAATGTCACCGGTACGCTCGTCGTGCGCACCGACCCGAACGGCACCGTCACCGCCGGCGGCACGGTCGACACGCTCGCCGTCGCGGCCGAGGGCACGACCGTCGCGGGCACCGGCCATGCCGGTCTCGTGTGCCTGCTCGCGCGCGGCTGCACCGTCTCGCTCGCGGCCGACAAGACCGATGCGGAGTATGACCCCATGCTCCGCGGCGTTGACACACTCACGACCGACCCCGTGCCCGCGCTCTCTCCGGAGTGCCGCGCCGTCGACCTGTATGTGACCTACCGCCATTTCCCGTCGGAATATCAGACCGCGCCGGGTGAAGCGACCCTCATCTGGTCTGTGGACGGCGTGCAGCAGCCCACGCGTCACTACACGCTCGACGGCAAGTCCATCACGCCGGGCTTCCACGTGGAAGAGTCCGTCTGGAAGCGCGACATGCCCACCCAGCACACGGTCGAGATCCTCTTCCTGTGCGGCACGGACGCCATCCGCACCACGTTCGTCGTCCCGGTCAACAACTACACGGACGCGGAATATGATCAGCTCCTCAGCGCGCAGTACCCGTATAAGCTCGAGGTCGTGCGCAACCAGTGCACGGTGCTCGTGTACGGTCTGGACATGAGCGGCGATTACTCCATTCTCTATCACGCCTTCGTCTGCGGCCCCGGTCAGACCACACCCATCGGCACGTTCCGCACGCCGTTCAAGGCGGCGTGGCACCCGCTCATGGGCTGCTGGGGTCAGTACTGCACACAGATCACGGGCAACTATCTCTTCCACTCCTCGCCGTACAACAGTCCGAATAAGAACGACCTGTCCTACCGGCTGTATAACCAGCTCGGCACGGTCTGCTCGCACGGCTGCGTGCGCCTGACGGTGGCGGATGCCAAGTGGATCTACGACAACTGTCCCCTCGGCACCACGGTGTCGATCTACAACGCCTCGTCCCTCCCGGTGCCGAAGCCGTCGGCCCCGTGGCTGGACATCTCCAGCCCGAACCGCGGCTGGGACCCGACGGATCCCGACCCGGCAAACCCCTGGAACAAGTAAGCCATACCAAAACACATCCCCCGGAGCGTCTGCTCCGGGGGGTGTTTTCATGCCGGCTGCGGATACTGCGCGCGGGCGATGCGGATGAAGTCCGCCAGCACGCTCCATGGGTGGCGCGCTTTGCGTAGCCGAAGCTGATGGGGTAGGCCATCGTGTCCGGCATGCGCAGCATCTCCAGCCGGCCGTGCGGCTGCGCGGCCAACAGCAGCCGCGCCAGATTCTCGGGGCAGAAGCACGCACCCACGCTCCGCGCGCACAGCTCGAGCAGCGTCTCGACGTTGCTCGACTCGGCCCGTACCTCCGGCACGAACCCGGCGCGCCGGAGCAGAGCCTGCTGGCCGCGTGCTATCTCTACCTGATCCCGCTGTGCTCGCTCGTTTGGAAGCTCCTGCGCCGCCGGCGTGTTACCGCCTGACTTGAAAAGTGCGCCGAATGTGGTACAATAGATGCATTCTATACTGCATCCCGGAAAGGAGGGGCATGCCATGGAGCGGACGGAGCTTCCGATCGCGGTGTTTGATTCCGGCCTCGGCGGCATCAGTGTCCTGCGCGCGCTCGTGCAGCGCCTGCCTGGGGAGGACTTTCTCTATTTCGGCGACTCGGCCAACGCCCCATACGGCGTGCGCCCGGCTGAGGAGGTCCGCCGCCTGACGCAGGACGTCATCGCCCGGCTGTATGACCGCGGCATCAAGGCCGCCGTTATCGCCTGCAACACGGCTACGAGCGCGGCCATCGGCCCGCTGCGCGCCGCCTTTCCGGACATCCCCGTCATCGGCATCGAGCCGGCGCTCAAGCCCGCCGTGGCGCACCACCGGCGTGTGCTCGTGCTGGCCACGCCCCTGACACTGCGGGAGGAGAAGTTCGCCGCACTCATGCAGCAGTGCGCCGGCTGCGCCGAGATCACGCCGCTGCCGTGCCCGGAGCTGGTGGAATTCGTCGAGCGGGGCGAGCTCGATTCACCCGCGCTCACGGCCTACCTCGCGCGGCAGCTCGGCCCCTATGCCGGCCGCGTGGACGCGGCCGTGCTCGGCTGCACGCATTTCCCGTTTGCCCGCCGGGCCATCCGCGCCGCCCTCGGCGGTGCGGCCGCGCTCTATGACGGCAGCGACGGCACCGCCCGCGAAACGCTGCGCCAGCTCGTGCGCCGCGGCTGGATCCGCGGCGGCAGCCGCGGCATTGTCACACTGGAAAACAGCCGCCCGTCCGAGCTGCCGCTCAGCCGCCGGCTGCTCGCCCTGCCCCGGGAGGACTGACGGTCTATGCAGATCCAACGCATTCCCTTTCCGCCAATCGGCTCGAATATGTACGTCGTCACGCAGGGGCGCGACGCGATCGTCCTCGACCCCTGGCCGGACGAGACGACCATGCAGCGCCTGCAGGGGTACCACGTGCTGCTCGTGCTCACGCATGAGCATATCGACCACATCTCCGGTCTCGGCCGGATGCAGCGCGCGCTCGCGGCGCGCACCCTCTGGCAGGAAAACTGCACCCCCTGGCTGCGCAACCCCGGCAACACGACGCCCGTGCTGCTCGCAGCGCTGAGCGTGTCGCGCGGGGCAGAGGCACGCGACTTTCTGCGCGGCCTGCACCTCACGACCGAGACATACGAGCCGGACATGACCTTCGGCGATCACATCGTGCTTGACTGGGGCGCGCTGCACCTTGAGGGCTATGCTACGCCCGGCCACTCGCGCGGCAGCGCGTGCTACCGCATCGGTCCGGCCGCCTTTTTCAGCGGCGACTCGCTCGTGCCGGGCAACGCCGTTGTCACGCGCCTGCGCGGGGGTGACGCCGCCGTGCTCATGGACGAGACCGTGCCGTTTCTGCGCGCACTGCCGCCGGAGCTCGTGCTCTATCCCGGCCACGGCCGGTGCGGTATGTCGCTTGGTGAGGGCATCGCGACCATGGACTGGTGACGCGGCCGCAGCGCTGTGCACCTGCACAGCAGACCGGAAATTGTCACAAAAAGGCTTGACACATGTGAGCAAACATGCTAAACTACCCATCGCAGTTTAGGGTAAAAGTTTTTTTGTGGGATTTTTTTGCGATGGCCTCCGGTACTCCTCCGGGGGCCATCTCCTTTTAAAAAACCGCGCCGCCGCGTGAAAAATGCTTGACACGCGCGGCAGAGTCTGGTATTCTATTAGAGCGCTCCAAAGACAGCAGGTGGCTTGACCGCGGAAATCCTGCCGAGGATGCATCCATCACGATGTTTCTATTCTGTTTCCGGGGCTTTGGCCGCGGAAATTTTTTTGGGCGTGTATCTTTCACACGGAGGTGAAATCACACTATGCCGAACGCAAAAGTTCTCAGTGAGAAGCAGGCGATCGTCGCCGCTCTGGCTGAACGGCTCAAGGGCGCCAGCGCCGGCGTGTTCGTCGATTACAAGGGCATCACCGTCGATGAAGACACCAAGCTGCGCACCGAGCTGCGTCAGAATGACGTGGAGTATTCCGTCGTCAAGAACACCCTGACCCGCTTTGCGCTCAAGGACGCCGGCCTCGAGGCAATGAGTGATCTGCTCAATGGTACGACTTCGCTCGCAACCAGCACGGCTGATCCGATCGTCCCGATCCGCATGATCCACGACATGAGCGAGAAGATGGCGAAGGACGAGAAGTTCATCGTCAAGGGCGCGTTCCTCGAGGGCAAGGTCCTCAGTGACGCTGAGATCGCAGAGATCGCGCAGCTCCAGAACAAGGATGCGCTGTACTCCAAGGTCCTGGGCACGATGCTGGCCCCCATCACGGGTCTGGCCGTCTGCCTGAATCAGGTCGTCGAGCAGATGGGCGGCGCTGCCGCACCTGCCGAGGCCGAAGCTCCCGCCGCCGAATAAGGCGACCACTTCACTTAACTATTTAGGAGGAAAATTACCATGGCTAGCGAAAAAGTCACTGCTATGATCGAAGAGATCAAGGCTATGTCCGTCCTCGAGCTGTCCGAGCTCGTGCACGAGATCGAAGATGTGTTCGGCGTTTCCGCCGCTGCTGCTGTTGCCGCCGCTCCGGTGGCCGGCGCTGCTGCTGCCGCCGAGGAGAAGACCGAGTTTGACGTCGTTCTGACCGGCTTCGGCGATCAGAAGATCAAGGTCATCAAGGCCGTCCGTGAGATCACCAACCTGGGCCTGGCGGAAGCCAAGGCGAAGGTCGAGGGCATCCCCTGCGCCATCAAGGAGCAGGTCTCCAAGGACGAGGCCGAGGAGCTCAAGAAGAAGCTCGAGGAAGTCGGCGCTTCTGTCGAACTCAAGTAATCGGATCTTACACAAAAACCTCCGTGCCGGACGGCACGGAGGTTTTTTTCTTTATTCGCACTGCCGCCGGTGCCGCCGCAGGTCCACGTGCTGCTTTTTGAGTGCGCGGCTTATTCGGCAGGCTTGTCTTCCTTGGGCTGGTACTGGTACGGTCCCGCATCTGGCTCGGCGTAGCCGGTGGCGATGTCAAACTGCTTAATGAGCTGCGAGATGCCGAGCTTCGTCACCATGAGCTCACCGTAGGCGAGGTCATCCTGGAAGCCGTTTTCGCGGCACTCCTCGAGGCCTTCCTTCACGTCCTCGAGCTCGGACACGCACTGCTCGTACAGGTCCTCGAGCTTGCCGAGCGCCGTGACGGTGTTGTCGCTGCTGCCCTCAACGGGGCACACGCTCTCGAACCGGCGGCCGATGCGCACGATCGCGGCGTAGCCCGCCTGCAGCATCATGAGCGTGAGCGCGCCCTCCTGTCCGGCGGCCTCGCTCTGCTTCATGCCGGTGATCATGTCCGACACATCCCCGACCCACTGCTTGTGCACGCCCTTGAGCTGGTCAAGGCGCTCGGTGAGCTGGGCCTCGGAGTGCCGGTTGGCGGAGTAACCGCCCTTTTTCAGTTTGCGGGTCAGACGTTCCATAGTATTTGCATCCTCCAAATGTATATTTCGGTCAATCGTCCACGTCAAGCGCCTCGAGGCCCTTGGCGGGGATGGGGCGGCTGTCGCCGTGGCGCACAAAGAGCATCGTTACGAACGCACCGGCCACAAAGATGGCGGCGTAGGGAAAGAGCACGGTCATGCCGAGCTTATCCATCAGGAAGCCCGAGAACATCGGCGTGACGACCTGGGCTGCCATGCTGGCCGTGTAGTAAAAGCCGGTGTAGCGGCCAACGTCGCTGCCGGAGCACATCTCCACGACCATCGGGAAGGAGTTGACGTTGATGGTAGCCCAGCCGATACCGGCGAGGCAGAACATGGCGTTCATGAGCATCGTGGGGCTCTCGGCGTTGAGGAAAGCGGCCACGCCGAACGCGACGGCCAGCATCACGACGCCGCCGAGGATGGTCTTCTTGCGGCCGATCTTGGATGCGACGATGCCGACGGGCAGGTAGGCCACGATGGCGGCGGCCTGCGCGAGCATGAGCGTGAGGTTGTAGTCCTTGTGCAGGATGTTGCTGGCGTAGACAGAGTATTTCGACGTCACGGCGTTGTAGCCGAAGAACCACAGCACGATCGACAGCAGCAGGAAGATGAGCGACCGGCGCTCAGCCTTGCCGAGCTTGCCGGAGCCGGCGGGCGCGTCGTCACTGTCGCCGTTGTCGATGCCGAAACGCTTGCTGTCGGCCTGCATCTCGGCCACGAACTTTGGCTCGTTGACCGTCAGGCGGAAGATCAGCAGTGCCAGCAACATGATGCCCGCGATCACGGCGAAGTACGCCGTGTAGCTCATGAGCGAGTTGCGCACGGAGCTTGTGGCGAAGGCCATGCCGATGGCCAGCACGAGGATGCCGCCTGCGGTGCCCATGAGGTTGATGACGGCATTCGCCTTACTGCGCAGCGGTTTGATGGTAACATCGGGCATGAGCGCGACGGCGGGGGAGCGGAACGTGGCCATGGCCACGAGCACGATGAGCAGCAGCGCGATAAAGCCGATGAGCGCGCCGGGGTGCTGCACGGTCGTCTGGTGGGCGTAGGCCTGGCGCGCGGGCACGACATAGTTCGTGTAGTCGTGGTTCGTCACGGTCTTGCCCTCGGCGGTCGTGACCTGGCTCGTGATGGCGGCAAACTCGTCCTCCGTGAAGGTGTCCTCAAGCACGAACGTCTCGCCGTCGGGGGTCTTGAGCGTGCGGTCGGCCTCCTGCTGGTACACGACGCGCAGCGCGGCGGGATCGTCGATGGCGGCGGCCGCGTCGATGTTTTTCAGCTGCGCATCGTCGACGAGCGACAGGCTGATGAACGCGATGGCCGCAACGATCGTGCCAAAGACGATAAACGGCGTGCGGCGGCCGCGCTTGCCGGCGTGCTTGTCGGAGATCGCGCCGAACAGCGGCAGCAGAAACAGCGCCAGAATGTTGTCGAGCGCCATGATGACGCCGGACCATGCCTGCGACATGCCGAACTTGTTCGTCAGGATCAGGGGGATGGTATTGTCATACGCCTGCCAGAAGGCGCAGATCAGGAAAAAGGCAAAGCCAACGCAGATGGTGCGTTTGTAGTTGAGCTTCACAGGGTTACCTCCATCATGTGTATCGGATTTGTCTCATTCTACAATACCTCGCCCGGCAATTCAACAGGCATTTGACGAAAAGCAGAAATTGTTGTTTAATAAGGGCAAAGCAAACCGGCGGCCTGCGCCGCCGAAAGGAGGACACATTATGGATTGGAAAACTGCCTGCAAGTTTGCCGCACCGGCCGCCGCCTGCGCGGGTGCGTTTGCATTTCTTGTTGCGCCGGGCCACGCCACGCGCGCGCAGAAGGCCCCGTTTCTATACCGCAACTATGCGCACCGCGGCCTGCACACCGAGGACGGCACCGTGCCGGAAAATTCGCTCCCGGCCTTCCGTGCCGCGGCCGAGGCGGGCTACGCCGTCGAGATGGACGTGCACCTGACGGCGGACGACCAGCTCGTCGTGTTCCACGACGACACGCTCGAGCGCATGTGCGGCGTGCCGGGTGTCATTGATGATTTCACGCTCGCCGAGCTGCGCGCCCTGCGCCTTGGCGATACCGACTGCGGCATCCCGACCTTTGCCGAGGCGCTCGAAGCGCTCGGCGCCCGTGTGCCGCTGCTGCTCGAGGTTAAGCGCGGGCATAATAACCGCCGCCTGTGCGCGCTGACGCTCGCCGCCCTGCGTACGTATGGCGGGCCGTACTGTGTCGAGAGCTTTGACCCCACGATCGTCGCATGGTTCCGGCGCAACGCGCCCGATATTCTGCGCGGCCAGCTCAGCCAGCCGCCGAAGGACTACGGCAAGGCACTCAATAAGCCCGCGGCTGCCATCGTCGGCAATGTGCTCACGAACGTGATCGCCCGCCCGCAGTTCATCGCCTACAAGATCGGGCCGAAGCCGCTGAGCGTGCGCCTGTGTGAGGCCATGGGCGCCGTGCGTGCCGGCTGGACGAGCCGCGCCTGGACGCATGAGCACGATTATGACATCGTTATTTTTGAGCACTACCGTCCCGGCACCTGGTTCCGCGCCGACATCTGAGCGGAACGTTCTTGATGATCGCCGGATGAGGTGGAAAGGCACAGTTTTCTCCGGCGCACCGGAAACGCACCCTGGCACAGGATGAAACAACAACAGCAGCCACACCGGTGTAAACCGGCGTGGCTGCTGTTGTTTGCTTGTGCTTGCACGTCCGCGGCGGATGCAGACCCGGACGCTGCAAAGTGGAAGAGAGAACACAAACGAGGGATTTTGCAACATCGAAAAGAAAAACGATGTTTACTGAACATATCCTAACATTTGTGTCCGCCATTGTCAAGCGGTTTTCAAAAGTTTTTGAACTTTTTTCTCACACTGCCGTGCCGCCGCGCAAGATCTGCGCCAGCTCTGCCACGTCGCGCAGGACGTACTTCGGCTGCACGTCGGACGCTTTGAGGATCGCCTCGTCTGTCTCGCCGGACATGACGAGCACGCTCTGCGCGCCCGCGTTCACGGCCACGGCAATGTCGGTGTACAGTCGGTCGCCCACGCAGCAGATCTGCGCATTCGGCACGCCGGTCTGCGCCGAGATGACGTCGACCATGTTGCGGTTCGGCTTGCCGATATACGTCGGCTTCACGCCGGAGGCGGCGGTCAGCAGCGCGCAGATGCTCCCGCAGTCGGGCAGCACCTCGCCGGCCGGCATGGGGCAGACCCAGTCGGGGTTGGCGGCGATGAACGCCGCGCCGCGGCGCAGGAAGTGCACGGCCTTATCGAGCTTTTCGTACACGAGCTCGGTGTCAAATCCGGCCACGACGATCTCCGCGCCCTCTTCCACGAGCGGGATGCCGTAGCTGAGCAGCTCGCGGCGGAACGCCTGCGTGCCGACGAGGTACACGGGCTTGCCCGCATAGTGCTGGTTGAGGTACAGCGCCGTCGCCATGCCGGAGGTGAACACGTTTTCGGCCTCGCACGGGAAGCCCAGCCGCCGCAGGCGTGTGATGTAATCTGTGCCTGCGCGCGAGGAGTTGTTGGTCAGGTAGATGTACTGCCGCCCGGTCTCGGCCAGCGTATGGATGAAATCGACCGCGCCGGGAAACACGTCGTCCCCGAGGTAGAGCGTGCCGTCCATGTCCAGCAGGAACAGGCGCGCGCCGAGCAGGTCTTTCAGATCGTTCATGGGAGCCACCTCACAGAATCTTATTTTTTTCTTAACACCCTATTATACCATGAAAAACGCGCTGTACAATCCCAATTATTCCGGCTGCGGGTGTTGAAAAAAACGGTCGATGTGCTATAATATTAAAATCTGTACCGTGGGCCGCTATTGCGTGCCGGCCGGGTACGGACCCAAAGGTGAAATTAAATTCTTGGAGGCATAGATATGGCAAAGAAACAATTCAAGGCCGAGTCGAAAAAGCTGCTCGACATGATGATCAACTCGATCTACACGCACAAGGAAATTTTCCTGCGTGAGATCATCTCGAACGCCTCGGACGCGATCGACAAGCTCTGCTACCAGTCGCTCACGGATGAAAACGTGGGCATGGCGCGCAGCGACTTCAAGATCCGCGTCACCCCGGATAAGGATGCGCGCACGATCACGGTGTCGGATAACGGCATCGGCATGACGAAGGAGGAGCTCGACAGCAACCTCGGCGTCATCGCGCGCAGCGGCTCGCTGAAGTTCAAGGACGGCCTCGGCGAGAACGCGCAGGAGGATGCCGCCATCGACATCATCGGTCAGTTCGGCGTCGGTTTCTACTCCGCGTTCATGGTCGCCGATAAGGTCACGGTCATCACCCGCGCCTACGGCAGCGACACGGCCTACCAGTGGGTCAGCACCGGCGCGGACGGCTACACCATCACCGAGGCGCAGAAGGATACCGTCGGCACCGACGTCATCATGCACATCAAGGCCGACGAGACGGGAGAGAAATACTCCACCTACCTCGAAAACTGGAAGCTCATGATGCTCATCCGCAAGTACTCCGACTATGTCCGCTGGCCGATCGTCATGGACGTCGAGCAGAGCGACTGGGTCGACACCGGCGAGAAGGACGAAAAGGGCGAGCCGAAGATGGAGATGGTCACCAAGACCGAGGAGCAGACCATCAACAGCATGATCCCCATCTGGCAGCGCAGCCGCAAGGAAGCCACGGACGAGGAGTGCATCGCGTTTTATAAGGACAAGTTCCATGATAAGGACGACCCGCTGGCCGTCATCCGCGTCAACGCTGAGGGCCTGATCTCCTACCGCGCGCTGCTGTTCATCCCGGCCAAGGCTCCAATGAACATGTTCACCCGCGAATCTGACCCCGGTCTCGAGCTCTACAGCTCCGGCGTCATGATTATGGATAAGTGCACCGACCTCCTGCCGCCGTGCTATGCGTTTGCCCGCGGCGTGGTCGATTCGCCCGACCTGTCGCTGAACATCTCGCGTGAGATGCTCCAGCACGACCGCCAGCTCAAGCTCATTGCCGCGAACCTCGGCAAAAAGATCAAGTCCGAGCTCACGAAGCTCATGACCAATGACCGCGAGAAGTACGAGCAGTTCCACGCCGCCTTCGGCATGATGCTGCGCGCCGGCGCCGTCACCGAGACGGGCGACAAGGTCGACGAGATCAAGGATCTGCTGCTCTACCACACGAGCGAGACGAAGCTCGTCTCCCTCAAGGAGTACGTCGACGCCATGCCTGCCGAGCAGACGAAGATCTACTTCGCCTGCGGCGAGAACGTCAAGCGGCTGCTCAGCCTGCCGCAGGCAGAGCTCCTGCACGAAAAGGGCTTCGACGTCCTGTGCATGACCTCGCAGATCGACGAGTATTTCGTCGACACCATGAAGAGCTACGCCGACAAGCCGTTTTGCAACATCGCGACCGACGACCTCGGCCTCGAGACCGAGGAAGAGAAGAAGGAGACCGAGGCCAAGCAGGCCGAGGACAAGGATCTGCTCGACTTCGTCAAGGAGACGCTCGGCGACCAGGTCGCGTCCGTGCGCCTGTCCAATAAGCTCGTGTCCAGTGCCGTGTGCCTGAGCACGGAGGGCGGCGTCACGCTCGAGATGGAGCGCTATTTCAAGAGCATGCCCGGCGCACCGACCGACATCCGCGCCATCCGCGTGCTCGAGCTCAATGCCAACCACCACGCCTATCAGACCATGAAGGAAGCGTTCGACACCGGCGACAAGGACAAGGCCGCCCGCATCGCGCGCATCCTGCACGCGCAGGCGCTGCTCATCGCGGGCGAGCCGCTCGAGGATCCCGCCGCGTATTCCGAGCTCGTCTGCACGCTCATCTGATCCGATCTTTTCCCTGGCCGCCGCGCCCCGGCGGCCGGGGCATCCCCATGTAAGGAGCTGTCTATGGAACCGCGTCTCGGTATCTATATCCACATCCCGTTTTGCGCGAGCAAGTGCGGCTATTGCGACTTTTATTCCTGCGCCGGCGCGGCCGACCGCATGGCCGACTACCAGCACGCCCTGCTCGAGCACATCGAAGAGAGCGCCGGGCGCATCGCCCCGGCGTACATCGACACGGTGTATTTCGGCGGCGGCACGCCGAGCTTTTACGGCGCGGCGCGCCTCATCGAGCTGCTCGACGCCGTCAAGGCCACCGGCCGCCTGCTCAAGCGCGCGGAGGTGACCGTCGAGGTCAATCCGGACAGCGTCCGCCTGCATGACCTGCGCGCCCTGCACAAGGCGGGCTTCAACCGCCTGAGCATCGGCATGCAGTCGGCAAACAATGACATCCTGAAAATGATCGGCCGCCGCCACAGCTTCCGCCAGGTGGAAATGGCCGTTCAGAATGCCCGCACGGCGGGCTTCGACAACATCAGCCTCGACCTCATCTACGGCCTGCCCAGCCAGACCCGCAGCGACTGGGCGGACACGCTCGCCAAGGCGATTGCCCTGCGCCCGGAGCACATCTCCGGCTACGGGCTCAAGCTTGAGGAGGGCACGCCCATGTACGCCCTGAAGGATTCGCCCCTTATCCCGTCGGACGACGAGCAGGCGGATATGTACCTGTGCATGGTCGAGGAGCTGCGGCGCTACGGTTATGAGCAGTATGAGATCTCCAATTTCAGCATACCGGGCTATGAATCCCGGCATAATCTGAAGTATTGGCAGCTTGACGACTATATGGGCTTCGGCCCCGGTGCGCACTCGTGCATCGGCCGCACGCGCTACAGCTATGTGCGCGATCTCGACCGCTACCTTGCAGGTGTCCTCCACGGTGAGGACATGATCGACGAGTACGAGACCATCGGCGATTTCGAGCGCGCGGCGGAGTATCTCATGCTCGGTATGCGCACCGTTCACGGCGTATCGCGCGCGGAGTATGAGCGGCTCTACCGCAGCGATTTTTCCGGTATCGCGCAGCAGCTCGAGGAGTTCATCCGCCGCGGTTGGGCCGTCGCGGACGGGGAGCGCTGGCACTTCACGCCCTCGGGCTTCCTCATCTCAAACGTGCTCATCGGCAAGCTCCTTGAGGCGCAGACCGACCGCAAGGCCGAGCACAACCCGTGGATGAAGCCGCAGATCGAACGCCAGCCGCGCACCAAGCTCCCGCCCGGCGAGGCGGAGGCTTTCCGCGATACATATTTAAACAATCCGATTTTGACAGGGAAAGACAGGGATTCGAGCAAATGAAACTCAACGGCAACACTTCCAAGCGCAGCGCGGCCACCCGCCGCGAGGCGGCGGATTTTGCAGCGCAGGAGCGCTCGGCACACCGCAGCGGCGCCAACCGTTCCGCACAGAGCGAGGCGGCTGCCCGCCGCGCCGCCGCACCGAAACAGGCGGCGTCCCAGCGCCAGCCCGTGCCCCGGCAGGAGCAGACGGCGCGCCGCAGTGCGCCCGGCGCCCAGCCGCAGCCGGCTCCAAAAGCGAAAAAACCGCGCGGCCGCGGCGGCAAAATCGCCGTGCGCGTCGTGCTCATCGTGCTGGCCGTCCTCGTGGCGGCGGCAGCCGTCGGCATGGTGCTCGTGGCGAAAAAGGATGCCATTTTCCCGAACGTCTCTGTCTGCGGTACCGACGTCGGCGGCATGACGCAGGCCGCCGCGGCGGACGCTATCCGCGCCGCCGGGTGGGACGATACGAGCGCCCCGGTGCTCACCATGACCTTCCCGGGCGACCGGGCCATCACCGTCACCGCGACGGAGATCGGCTTTGATGCCACGCCCGATGCCGCCGCCGAAACGGCTTATGCCTACGGCCGCAGCGGCAATGTGTTCACGAATTTCTTCACGTGGCTGCACTGCGCCTTCCAGGGCCATGATGTCGCCTCGGACAACCTCGCCGACATGGACGCCGATGCCCTGCGCACGCGCATCGAGCGCGAGGCCGCCGAGATCAACGTCAGCCTCTCCGCCGGCAGCATCGAGATCGACGAGGCGCACAGCGCCATCCGCGTCGTCAAGGGCGCGAGTATGATCACGCTCGACCCCGCCGCCGTTGCCGAGCGCATGCTCAGCGACATCCGCGCTGGCAAGTTCGGCACGTCGGCCTATCCGGTCGATATGAGCGGCGATGACAAGATGACGCTGCAGGAGCTGCACGACGCCGTCTGCGGCGACCCGGTCAACGCGGGCTACGACCCCGAGACCCAGTCCGCCACCGAGAGCAAGGTCGGCATCGAGTTCGACGTCGCCGCCGCCCAGCCCCTGTGGGACGCGGCGTCCACCGGTGACACCGTCACCATCCCGGCTACGCTCACGCAGCCGGAAATGACGCAGGAGCAGCTGCAAAAGCACCTCCTGGCCGATAAGCTTGCCACCAAGACCACCTCGCTCTCCGGCAGCAGCAGCAACCGTATCACGAACGTGAAGCTCGCCGCCGAGAAGATCAACGGCGTCATTCTCCAGCCCGGCCAGACGTTCTCGTATAACGACGTCGTCGGCCAGCGCACGAAGGCCAATGGCTTCAAGGAGGCCGGGGCCTATTCCGGCGGCCAGGTCGTGCAGGAGGTCGGCGGCGGCATCTGCCAGGTGTCGTCCACGCTGTATTACTGCGCCATGGTCTCCAACCTCAAGATCAACACCCGCACCTGCCACTACTTCCCCGTGAGCTATATCGAACCCGGCATGGACGCCACAGTCAGCTGGGGCGGGCCGGAGTTCAAGTTCACGAATAACCGCGACTACCCGATCGAGATCAAGGCCTCCGTGCAGAACGGCAGCGTCACGGTCGAGATCTGGGGCACGGATGTGGACGGCAGCTATGTCAAAATGAGCTACACGGCCGAGGGCCTGCGTGCCACGACCTACCGCACCGTCTATGATAAGGACGGCAACCAGATCAGCCACACGCTCGAGGCCAACAGCACCTACCACTCGCACGACACCACGCCGAAGCCGACGCCTACGCCCAGCGCCACGCCGGCCCCGACGCCCACACCCACGCCGAAGCCGCAGCCGACACCCTATCCGTCCATCTACGACCCCGGTGACGCCGGTGAAGACTAATACAGAGGAGAATGCAGTATGAGCAAAGGAAAGTTTTATATCACCACCCCGATCTATTACCCCTCGGACAAACTGCACATCGGACACACCTATTGCACGGTCGCGACCGATGCGATCGCACGCTATAAGCGCCTGTGCGGCTATGACGTCATGTTTCTGACCGGCACGGACGAGCACGGCCAGAAGATCGAAGAAAAGGCGGAGGCCGCCGGCGTCACGCCCAAGCAGTTTGTGGACAATATCGTCGAAGGCCCCGGCGGCGTGCGCGCGCTGTGGAAGCTGATGAACATCTCCAACGACCGCTTCATCCGCACGACGGACGACTATCATGTCGAGGCTGTGCAGCGCATCTTCAAGAAGATGTACGAAAAGGGCGATATCTATAAGGGCAAGTACTCCGGCATGTACTGTACGCCGTGCGAGAGCTTCTGGACCGAGAGCCAGCTCGTCGACGGCAAGTGCCCGGACTGCGGCCGCGAGGTGCACTATGCTGAGGAGGAGGCGTACTTCTTCCGCCTGTCGAAGTATGCCGAGCCCGTGCGCGAGCTGCTGCTCAGCGGCACGTTCCTCGAGCCGGCCAGCCGCGTCAACGAGATGATCAAAAACTTTATCGACCCCGGCCTCGAGGATCTGTGCGTGTCGCGCACGAGCTTCACGTGGGGCATCCCGGTCGATTTTGACCCCGGCCACGTCGTCTATGTCTGGGTCGATGCGCTGTTCAACTACTGCACGGCCCTCGGCTTCCTGAACGATAAGTACGATGATTATGACCAGTTCTGGCCCGCCGACGTGCACATGGTCGGCAAGGAGATCGTGCGCTTCCACTCCATCATCTGGCCGGCCATGCTCATGAGCATGGGCATGCCGCTGCCGAAGAAGGTCTTCGGCCACGGCTGGCTGCTGCTCGGCGGCGGCAAGATGTCGAAGTCGAAGGGCAACGTCGTCGACCCCGTCGTGCTCGCCGAGCGCTACGGTGTGGACGCGCTGCGCTACTACCTCCTGCGCGAGTTCCCGCTCGGCAGCGACGGCAACTTCTCCAATGAGCTGCTCATCTCCCGCATCAATACCGACCTCGCCAACGACCTCGGCAACCTCCTGAGCCGCACCGTCGCCATGGTCATCAAGTACTTCGGCGGCACGCTCCCGGCTGAGCGCGAGCACGATGCGCTCGACGATGAGCTCATCGCCATGGCATCCTCTCTGCGTGAGACGTATGCCGGCTACATGGATAACTTCGGCACCCAGCAGGCACTCATCGAGGTGTTCAAGGTCATCTCCCGCGCCAATAAGTATATCGACGAGACGGCCCCCTGGATCCTCGCCAAGGACGAGAGCAAGCGCGCGCGCCTGGCTACGGTACTGTATAACCTGCTTGAGACGCTGCGCATCACCGTCACACTTCTGCTGCCCTTCATGCCCGACAGCTGTGTGAAGGCCTTCGCGCAGATCGGCGCTGCGCCGGAGCAGACCACGTGGGACAATGCCGCCGTCTGGGGCGTGCTGCCCGCGGACGTCACGGTGCACAAGGGCGAGACACTCTTCCCGCGCATCGATATGGCTAAGGAGCTCGCCGAACTTGAGGCGCTCAAGGCGGCAAAAGAAGCGGCTGCCGCGCCGAAGTCCGCGCCCGTGCTGCCGGATGTGACCATCGACGAATTTGCCAAGTGCGACATGCGCGTGTGCAAGGTCCTCAAGTGCGAGCCGGTGAAAAAGTCCGATAAGCTTCTGCGCTTCACGCTCGACGACGGCAGCGGCACCGACCGGCAGATCCTCTCCGGCATCGCCAAGTACTACCGCCCCGAGGAGCTCGTCGGCAAGACCGTCGTCGCCATCCTGAACCTGCCGCCGCGCAAGATGATGGGCATGGCCTCCAACGGTATGCTCCTCTCGGCCGAGAAGGACGGCAAGCTCAATCTGCTCATGCTCGATGACGGCGTGCCTGCCGGCGCGCAGCTTTGCTGAGCGGCCGCACCTCTGCACGTTTCCGGGAAGGCCCGCTCGGCGAGCCTTCCCGTTTTTCCGGCGGCGCGCGGAACATTTTCTGCTTTTCGCCGTCAAGCCCTTCGTAATCTCCCGTAGTAAAGGAGGAATCGCCCCTTGAAGCTGTTTTCCGCGCCGCCGCGCCCCACGGGTGCCCAGCGGCCCGCTTCCGATACCGCGCAGCAGCGTCCCACTCAGCAGCGCCCTGCCCAGCAGCGCCCCACGCAGCAGCGCCCCGCCCAGCAGCGCCCCGCCCAGCAGCGTCCTGCCCAACAGCGCCCGGCCCAGCAGCGTCCCGCTCAGCAGCGTCCTGCTCAGCAGCGCCCTGCTCAGCAGCGCCCCGCGCAGCGGAGCGCCAGTCAGTGGACGGATGACGCCGCCCGGCCACGCCGCAGCGCGCCGGACGACCGCCGGCGTGTGCAGCAGCCTGCCCCGGCCCCGGCCGGCAAACACGGCCGCAAAGCGAAAAAGGCCAAAAAGCCGAAGAAGAAAAAGAGCCTCGGCCGCCGGCTGCTGATCCTGTTTCTCGTGCTGGCCATCCTCGCCGGCCTGTACCTGACAGCGGTCTATTCCGATATTCCGTTCATCGCCAAGTGGCGCACGGCCTATATCCAGACGGCCATGAACACGCTCAGCCACCAGTGGCTGGCCACGGCGTTCATCCCGCGCAGCGTCATTGACAAGGTCGTCGCCGAAATGGAGGCGGCCAGGGAGGCGCAGATCGGCGTCAACAGCGAATGGGACGAGGAAGAGATCGAGTCCCGCAACCCGACGCTCACGGATACCAAGGGCATGAGCAAGGAAGAGATCGCGTTCTATAACCTCTTCTGGGAGGTGGATGTGCCGAGCATGCAGGCGTATGTCAAGGAGCATCCTGACGCCCTCGCCGCCGGCTGGAGCCGCATCAACATCGACAAGTCCGCCCTCACGGACAACGGCACCAGCATCCGCACCATCCAGGGCGAGCAGGTGCTCGCGATCGACGCGCAGAATGAGATCCTTATCGCGCGCGAAAAGGGCAGTACTTACCGCGGCGTGCTTGTCATCATGAAGGACCCGTCGCGCCTGAGTCTGCAGGCCGCGTCCACGCTCGGCAGCGTCGGTCAGGTCTGCGGCAAGATTGCCGAGGCCCACGGCGGTGTTATCGGCATGACCGGCTCGGGCTTCATCGACCCGGGCGGCACCGGCAACGGCGGAACCCTCGCGGGTTACGCCATGTGCAACGGCAAGTCCTACGGCGGCCACATGGGCTACGGCTACAAGCGGCTCGAACTGCATGAGGACAACCGCATCTACATCCGCGACAGCGATTCCGAGGTCTCGCCCGGCACGACGGACGCGGTCGAGTTCTCGCCCGCCATGATCATCGACGGGGAGACGGTCGTCAATGCCCGCAGCGGCTTCTCGGATCTGCAGCCGCGCGCCTGCCTCGGCCAGTCGAAGTACGGCGAGATCATCGCCCTGCTCGTCGAGGGCCGGCTCACGACGTCGGTCGGCATCAGCGTGCCGGACTGCGCGGCCATTATGGCCAAGCATGACTGCATGCAGGCCATGAACCTCGACGGTGGCACCAGCGCCATGATCTGGTACAAGGGCAAGTACATCATGCGCAGCTCCAACCCTGCGCTCACCGCCGGGCGCACGCTGCCGAACGCCTTTGTCTATGCCGGAAAATAGGCCATCCGCAACGTCCCTGACCGCCAGTCAGGGACGTTTGTTTGCCTTGTACAAATCTTTTTTTGCTGCCTCCATGCAGATTTGTGAAAATGGGGCTTGCAATCCGACGCGGGAAGTGGTAGAGTAACACCATCGAGAAACCGATGACCGAGAGGAGTACCCATTTACGAAGCTTTCAGAGAGCAGCGGATGGTGGAAGCGCTGCAGCGGACGAATGGCGAATGGACTCGCGAGGGCAAACCGATTGCAGCAGCATGAGGGGCGACGGTGGCCGCGGCCGTTATCCGGCGGAGCGTATGATCGTACGTGCAAAGTGGGCGCATGAGCGCCAACATGGGTGGCACCGCAGGAGTTACAGTCTTGTCCCATGAAACGGAAGGAACCGTTTCGTGGACGAGGCTTTTTTTATTGCGCAAATCGCCGCAGGAGGGATGCATATGACACGGAGAACCAGACGATGGCGTGGCGGCCGGAGAATTTTTGCCGCGTCAGACCGTATCCGAACGTTTCAAAACCAACTACTTTCAATATAAGGAGAATATACTATGAATCAGACTTTCCAGAAGATCGTCGGCGGCGTGCTCGCCGTCACCGCGCTCATGGGCCTGTCCGCCTGTGGCAGCAAGACCGAGGACAACAAGGCCGAAGGCAAGACCTATAAGGTCGGCATCGTGCAGTTTGTGGACGATGCGTCCCTCAACCAGATTGAGGCGGCCATCGAGGCCGAGCTCGACGCGAAGGCCACGGAGCTGGGCGTGACCTTTGACTACACGCTCTACAACGGTCAGGGCGACGCCACGACGCTCAACCAGATCGGCGCCGAGCTCGTCGGCAAGGGTGTGGACCTCATCGTCCCGATCGCGACCCCGGCCGTGAAGATCATGCAGTCCGCCACTGAGGACACCGAGATCCCCATCGTTTTCTCCGCCGTGTCTGACCCTGTCGGCGCTGGCATTGTCGATTCGCTCGACGCGCCCGGCGGCCGCATCACCGGCACGAGCGACGCGCTCAACACCAAGGGCCTGCTCGACCTGATGCTCGCCCAGAACCCGGACACCAAGACCGTTGGCCTGCTCTACTCCAAGAGCGAGGATTCCTCCAAGCAGCCGATTGAGGACGCGAAGGCCTACCTCGAGGGCAAGGGCATCCGCTGCGTGGAAAAGACCGGCACCACCACCGATGAAGTCACCTCCGCCGTCGACGCGCTCATCGCCGAGAAGGTCGACGCCGTCTTCACCCCGACCGACAACACCATCATGACTGCCGAGCTCGCCATCTACGAGAAGTTCCTCAATGCCAAGATCCCGCAGTACTGCGGCGCGGACTCCTTCGCCCTCAACGGCGCGTTTGTCGGCTACGGCGTGGATTACACCAAGCTCGGCACCATTACGGCCGACATGGTCGTGCAGGTCCTGGTCGACGGTAAGGACCCCGCCACGCTGCCCGTGACCACGTTCGATAACGGCATCGCCATGATCAACACCGAAAGCTGCACCGCCCTCGGCTATGACCTCACGGCTGTCAAGCAGGCGTTTGACGGCAAGTGCAGCTCCGTGCTCGAGACGACCACGCAGCAGAATTTTGACTGATATCTGACATCCCGAAGGAGGGAGCTCCATGCTGACCGTTTTGCAGACGGCGCTCGAGGTCGGCCTCATTTACGGCCTCGTCGCGCTGGCGCTGTTCATTAGCTTTTCCATCCTGAATATCGCCGACCTCTCCACGGACGGCTGCTTCACGCTCGGCTGCGCCGTGGGCGCCATGCTCACCATCGCCGGCCACCCGATCCTTGCGCTGTTCGCCGCCATGGCGGCGGGCATGCTCTCGGGCTACGTCACGGCCTTTTTGCAGACGCGCCTCGGCGTCGAGAGCATCCTCGCCGGCATCATCTCAAACACCGGCCTCTACACGATCAACCTCGCGGTCATGGGCTTTTCGTCCAACGTGTCCATCACCGGGGTCGATACGGTGTTCTCGCTCTTCAAGGGCCTCGTCGGCGGGCAGTGGAGCCGGCTGATCCTGCTCGCGCTCATCGCGGCGGTCATCGTGATCGTGCTCATCCGCTTTTTCGGCACGTCACTCGGCCTGTCCATCCGTGCCACGGGCGACAGTCTCGATATGGTCAGCGCTTCCTCCATCAACCCCAAAGCCACCATCACGATCGGCCTGTGCCTGGCCAACGCTCTCACGGCGCTGTCCGGCTGCCTGATCGGGGAGTATAACAAGTTCTGTGACATCAACCTCGGCACCGGCATGGTCACGATCGCGCTGGCGAGTCTCATCATCGGCGAGGTCTTTGCCGGTCACCGCGGCGGCGTGGGCAAGCGCATCGTCTGCGTCGTGCTCGGCAGCATCGTCTACCGCTTTATCATTGCGCTGGCGCTGCGGCTGAACATCTCGGCCGAGTATTTCAAGCTCGTGTCTGCCGTCATCGTGGCCGTCGCCATCGCCGCGCCGAACATGAAGGGTTATGTCCGGCTGGCGAAGATCAAGTCCAATGCCCGCAGGCTGCGCGCCCTGTCCGGAAAGGGGGACGAGACCGATGCTTGAAGTTTCTCACATTTCCAAGACGTTCAACGCCGGCACCGTGAACGAGAAGCGCGCCATTTCCGACCTCTCGCTCCGGCTGGCCGACGGGGAGTTTGCCACCATCGTCGGCTCCAACGGCGCCGGCAAGAGCACGCTCTTCAATGCCATTGCCGGCGTGTTTTATGTGGATTCCGGCGCCATCACGCTTGACGGGCGGGACATCACGTTCCTGCCGTCGTATCAGCGCAGCCGCCGCATTGGCCACCTGTTCCAGGACCCGCTCAAGGGCACCGCGCCGCACATGACCATCGAGGAGAACCTCGCCGTGGCCTACCTGCGCTCTTCGGACCGGCACGTGCTCTTCGGCCGCGTGACCCGTAAGGACCGCGACTTTTTCCGCGATGCGCTCGCCCAGCTCGACATGGGGCTGGAGGACCGCATGAACACGCCCGTCGGCCTGCTCTCCGGCGGCCAGCGTCAGGCGCTGACGCTGCTCATGGCCACCATGGTCACGCCCGAGCTGCTGCTGCTCGACGAGCACACGGCCGCGCTCGACCCCGTCACGGCCGACAAGGTGCTCACGCTCACGCGCAGCGTCGTGTCCGAGCGCAGCATCTCCTGCCTCATGATCACGCACAATATGCACCAGGCGCTCGAACTCGGCACGCGCACGCTCATGATGGATGCCGGCCGCATCGTGCTCGATGTCTCCGGCCCGGAGCGCGCGGGCATGACCGTGCAGGGCCTGCTCGATGCCTTCGCCGCCAAGGCGGGCGCCACGTTTGATAACGACCGCGTCCTGCTGTCCACGGCCGAGGATCCGGAAAACTGAACCCCGGCAAAGAAAAATCAGCCGCCCGCAGGGCGGCTGATTTTTTGTGCCTGTAAACTTAATAGAACGTGGCCACCGGTTCCTCCGGCTTTTCGACCTCCTGCACGGACTGCACCGTGAACACGGGGCCCTTGCGCCCGTAGGCGCGGTGGAACTTGTAGTCCAGCCGGGCCGTGATGATGGCCCACTCGTCGTTGCGGATCTCGTCCGCGCGATCCCACACGCAGATGATGCCCGCGAACTGAATGTCCTGCACGCAGCAGGTCATGATGTGCCGCCCGGCGATGAAGCAGCCCTTCGGCACGTTCTTGCGCACGAGGCAGCGGCACTTGACCTCGATGGTCTTGCCGTCGTATTTCTTTGGCTCCTCGGACATGTCGCGGTACCAGATGGCGAAGTCGCGGTCCTCGATCTCGACGACCGGGGCGTCGAGGTCGAACGGCAGCGGGTCCTCAATGTCGTCATACACGACCTTGCCGTCGGTGTATTCATACGCGATGTCGCACCGGCGGGAGATCGCGCGGATGATGCGGTGCATCTCCATGCGATCCATGCTGTCGTTGTAGCGGTTGAGCACGACGAGCTCGGCACTCTTGAGCTTGTCCACCATGAGCTGGCGCATATTCGCGTTGTAGCTCAAAAACGACGTCGCGTCGCAAAACAGGAACTCCTGCGCGACCGCCCAGCCTTCCGGCAGGTTGCCGTAGAGCGAGTCGAGCATCCACATGCCGTTGAACTCCACAAGCACACGCTCGGGGCGAATCTCGTACTGCAGCGCCTTCAGGTGTTCGACCGTGAGGTCGGACTCCTCGTCAATGTTGCGCACAAAGACGTTCCCGGCGCAGAACTTGTCCGGCTCATAGACCTCCTCGCCCTCTTCGCACAGCAGCAGCAGCGTGCGCTCGCCCTTGTGGAAGCGGCTGTCCTCGAGCGTCTCCTGGATGAATTTCGTCTTGCCGGCTTCCAGAAAGCCGGTGAACAGGTATACCGGCAGATCCGGCGCCTGCTGTTTCGTGTCAGCCAATGTGGAACAGCTCCTTCAGTGCATCCTCGGCCAGGTGCGACCCGATCACGCACACGCGGCCGGTGACCTGTGCGCTGCCGCGGCGGACATCGGACTCGCCGGGCACGTAGTCAAAGTGGATCCAGCCGCCGTCGGTCGCGGGCACAATGCCCTTGGCGCGCAGCACGACGCCATAGCGGTGCTCGTTGATGAGCGCGTCGAGTGCGGTGCGGATCTCGTCGTCGGTGTATTTGCGCGGCGTCTCGGTGCCCCAGCTCGTGAACACCTCGTCCGCGTGGTGGTGATGGTGATGATGGCCGCAGCAGTGGTCGTGGCCGTGCTCGTCATGATCGTGGTCATCGTGGTCATGCTCGTGGCCGCAGCAGTGATCGTGGTCATGCTCGTCGTGGTCATGATGATGCTCGTGCTCATGTTCGTGGTCATCGTCATCCTCATCCTCATCGTCGTCATGGTGATGATGGCCGCAGCAGCATTCGTGCTCGTACTCGTCATCGTCGTCGTGATGATGGTGATGGTGCTCGTGCTCGTCCTCGCCGTCCTCCTCGGCGGCCTCGGCCTTGAGGTGTTCGAGCTCGGCGGACAGCGTGTCGCGCCGCTCCATCGTCTCGAGGATCTGCTTGCCGTCGAGCTCCGTCCACGGCGTGGTCACGATCGTGGCGGTCGGGTTCTTCTCGCGCAGCAGCGCCACAGCGGCGTCGAGCTTCTCGGGACGGATGCCCTCGGTGCGCGAGAGGATGATGGCGCTCGCGTTCTCGACCTGGTTGTTGAAAAACTCGCCGAAGTTCTTCATGTACATCTTGCACTTGTTCGCGTCCACGACGGTCGTGAAGCCGTTGAGCACCAGCTCGTCGGACTGTACGCCCTGCACGGCGCGGATGACGTCGCTCAGCTTGCCGACGCCCGAGGGCTCGATGAGGATGCGGTCGGGGTGGAACTGCTCGAGCACTTTTTTGAGCGCATCGGCAAAGTCGCCCACGAGGCTGCAGCAGATGCAGCCGGAGTTCATCTCGTTGATCTGCACGCCGGAGTCCTTGAGGAAGCCGCCGTCGATGGCGATCTCACCGAACTCATTTTCGATCAGCACGATCTTTTCGCCCGTGTAGGCCTCAGCGATCAGCTTTTTGATCAGCGTGGTCTTGCCGGCACCGAGAAAACCGGAGAAAATATCAATTTTTGTCATAAAAGAAAGCACTTCCTGTCTGGGAGCACGCGCTCCCGAAATTTTGTCCATTATTATAGCACGAAATTGTGAACGAAACAAGTCCGCCGCGTCGATGGGATGTGGTTGCGTTTTTGCTGCCGCTGCGGTAAAATGACGGCATGAAACGAAGTGATTTTTGGACAACTGCAAAACGAAATTGGTGCACACTCGCCTACCTGCTCGTGCTCACAGTGTTGGCGGTCGTGCTCGTGGTCGTATGCGTCCGGCGCGGACAGAATGCCGCGCAGCCGGAGCCCACGCCCCGCACGTCCGCCGCCGTCCAGAAGGACGCGGCGCAGACGCTGCTCGACGGCATGACCACGCGCGAGAAGATCTGCCAGCTGCTGATCGTGCAGCCTGAGGCACTCACCGGCGGCAGCACCGTCACGGGTATGACGGACGAGCTCGCTGCCGCGCTGCGGGAATATCCGGTCGGCGGCGTGCTGCTCTCGGCGCAGAACATGACCTCCGGCAAACAGCTCGCGGCGCTCACCGGAGCGCTTGCGGACGGCTGCAAAACGGCGCCGCTCATCTCGGTCGATGAGGAGGGCGGCCGCGTCGCGCGCCTGATGAACACGGTCGGCACGACGAAGCTCAACAGTATGTACAGCTATCGTGGCCTCGGCACGCAGGGCGCGTATGACAACGCCCAGACCCTCGCGCACGACATCGCGGCCTATGGCTTCAATACGGACTTTGCGCCCGTGGCCGACGTCTGGACGAATAAGAAAAGCAACGCCATCGGCGACCGTGCCTACAGCAATGATTATGACGAGGCGGCGGAGCTTGTTGCCGCCGCCGTGAGCGGCTTTCGCGACGCCGGGGTCATCTGCTGCCTGAAGCATTTTCCCGGCCACGGCAGCACGGCCACGGACTCGCACAACGGCGCTGCCACGGTCGACAAGACGCTCCCGCAGCTCCGGCAGGAGGACCTCAAGCCCTTCGTCTCCGGCATTGCCGCCGGGGCGGACATGGTCATGGTCGGCCACCTGACTGTGCCGACGATGGACGATGTGCCGGCATCTCTCTCGCACAAGCTCGTCACGAACCTGCTGCGCTACGACCTCGGTTTCCGCGGCGTCATCGTCACGGACGGGCTGCAGATGCAGGCCCTCGCGCAGTATACCGACGGGGAGAAGGCCGTGCTCGCCCTCTCTGCCGGCAACGATATGCTGCTCGAGATCAGCGACGTGCCCGGCGCGGTCGCGGCCGTGGAGCAGGCGCTCGCGGACGGCACGCTCACGCAGGCGGCGCTCGACCAGAGTGTGCTGCGCGTGCTGCAGCTCAAACTCTCGCACGGCATTGTGCCGCTGCCGGAAATCGGCTGACACTCATGATATTTTAAGAAAGGTGTGCTATCTTTATACTGGGCGCGGTCGTCCGGCCCGCCCGCCATCCTCCCTTTTTTCTTCCCCCAACAGAGCAGCCGCTGTCGAAAGTGACAGCGGCTGCTCTGCGTTTGCTCAGGCTGGGGAAAAGATATAGAGCAGCGGGGGAGCTCGAGGGGGCAAGGCCCGCCTCGAATGGAATCTTGCGCGCCAGCGCAGCGGCTGCTCTGCATGTGCAGTGGAAAACACGCCGCTGCCGTCATTTCCGGTTGTAGACCGGCGCAAAACGTGGTATCCTAAGCTATCATGACCAGAGAGGCGACCACCATTGCAATTTGTTGACATTGAAAAGAAGGACGGCGGTGCGTTCCTGCACCGCTACGACCTGCATTATATCGACCGCACCGGCTGCCCGCGCACGTATGAGATGGTCAGCCGTGACCGGAACATCGACTCGCTCGAGCATCTGCAGCACCACCGCACGGACGCGGTCGTCATGGTGCTCACGGATGCCGCGCGCGAGCACATCGCGCTCATCCACGAGTTTCGCATGGAGCTTGGCCAGCGCATTTACGGCCTGCCCGGCGGCCTCATCGAGCCGGGGGAGACGCCCGAACAGGCGGCCCGCCGCGAGCTGCGCGAGGAGACCGGCCTGCGCCTGACGGCCATCACGCACGTCCTGCCGCCGGCGGCGTGCACGGTCGGCATCGGCGATGAGCGCACGGTCTGCGTTTTCGGCACAGCGGAGGGGACGTTCCGCCCGAGCACCGACCCCATGGAGGAGATCGAGTCGGCGTGGTACACGCGCGCGCAGGTGCGCGCCCTGCACGAGACGAACCTGTTCGGTTCCTGGGCGCTGGCCTACAGCTGGATGTTCGCAAACGGCTGCCTGCCGGGCGTCTGAAGGCACACATTCACGATTACGGAGCGATTATCATGTTTTATTCGGAAATTTATCAGCCGGGCGTTGCCGATTTTGACCGCGGCGGCAAGCTGGGCTATGAAGCGATCCTGCGCATTTTTGAAAACACGGCCAGCCGCCATTCCGACAGCTCGGGCGACGACATCATTGCGGAAAGCCGGCACGGCATCACCTGGGTGCTGACCGACTGGCGCGTCCAGATTGTGCGCCGGCCGGACAGCAAGGCGCCCCTGCGCGTCACGACCTGGGTGCGCGACAGTGTGCCCACCGGCCGCGTTTTCCGTGACTATACGCTTGCGGACGAGACCGGCACGGAGCTCGTCTGCGCTGAATCGCGGCTCGTTTTGTTTGACCTGCGCGCGCAGAAGATCATCCGTATCGACCAGCCGCGGTTCCGGTCCTATCAGCCGGAGGCGCGCGGCGTGTTTGCGTCCGCTGCGCCGCGTCTGCGCGCGCCCGCTGCGTTCGACGGGGAGAAAACGCTGCCCCTGCGCCGCAGCGACATTGACTTCAACGGTCACGTACATAACACGAAGTATCTTGACTTCGCGCTTGAGGCGCTGCCGGACAGCGTGCCGCGCGACGCGTTTACCGGCATCCGTATGATCTATCCGAAGGCGGTCAAGGATGCAAATTCCGTCACGCTCAAATACACCCTGACGGACACCGGCCCCTTCGTGTGCGTCTACAGCGCGGACACGCTCTGCACGCTCATCCGCTTCGAGACATGAAGATACCCCCGCTGCGCTTTTCGCAGCGGGGGCATTTTTCAGCTTTCCGCGAACCGGTCGACATATGCGCGCATTTCCTGCCGCGAGTCGATGCCGTGCACGCCCGCGATGAACGCGCGCTTTTCTTCGTACGTTAGCGCTGAAAATTTCGTCAGCGCCTGCTGGTTGTGCACCAGCGCCATGCCCAGCCCGACCGGGATAGCCGGCTGCATGCCTGTTTCGTGCAAAGGTTCCACCTTCCTCTGTGTCCGGTTTCGGAGCGGGTGCTCCTTAACCATAGTATGGCACAGATGGGAAAATAGAATGCATCAGCCCAGATCGAGCACTTGCCGCGCGGCATAGCCCTCGCTGCGCAGAGCGCCGTCGAGCAGCTCATAGCGCGTGATGTCCAGCCGCACCGCGTGCAGCATCGCGGGCATCTGCTGCAGCTGCTGCAGCTGCACGCCGCGTGCTTCGATCACGCTGCGGTACTCGTCGCTCAGCGGGTCGATGTACACGGCCGTGCCTGTCATCTGCAGTCCGGCGAGCGAGTCCATGCCCGCGTAGCTGTCGTACACGGCGGCGGAGATCGCCCCGTTCCACCAGATGCCCTTGAACTTCAGCCCGCCCTCGGTGAGAACATAGAGCTTGCCGTCCACGCGCAGGTATTCCAGCGGGGTGCACCGCACCCATTTGCCGCAGCCGGTCGCGAGCGCGAGCGTGTTGTGCGCTTCCAGAAAGGCGTCGATGCGCGCCCTGAGCGCGTCCGTCGGCATCGGCGCCTCCGGCGGGCAGAAGGCTTTCGCAATCAGCTCGGCCGCGGCGACGGTCTCGTCCTCGCCCTTGGGTCGGAAGGTCACGCGCTTTTGCAGCCCGGCTGTCACGACCGGGCCGTCCTCGCCCGCGGCGACGGTGATGACGTTTGCATACCCGCTCCAGTCGCGCGGGGCGCGCTCTGCGGGGAAGAGCTTGCAGTTGCCGATGACCGTACCGAGAATGTAGGCCGTGCGGCGCGCGTCGGCGTCATAGATGATGGCAGTGATGTTCATGGGTTCGTTGCCTCCGGAAGAATCAGAATATGAGATAATGTGAGTATAACACGCAAAGAATGGATTGTAAAATCGAAAGCCGGATGTTACAATGAGAAAAATCCAAAACAGAAACGAGGTTTTGCCATGCTCTGCCCGAAATGCGGCGCGCAGCTGTCCGACAGCGCCGTGATCTGCCGCGCCTGCGGCGCCATGCTGCCCGAGCAGCCAGCCGCTCCGAAGACGCCGTATCCCCCGACGTCCCAACCGGCCGAAAACACCGCGTCCGCCCAGCCCAACGCCCCGCGCACCTGCGCTCGGTGCGGTGCCCCGCTCGAGGACGGCGTGCGCTTTTGCACCAACTGCGGCGCGCCCGTGCCGGAACGGCCCGCTTCCTCTGACACGGCGCAGTCCGTCCCGCCGCAGCAGGACACGGCGAACGCGTCCTACACCGGCGCGGCGGCCCCGTTCGGCCCGGGCGTCTGCCCACGCTGCGGCAGCCGGTTCGCACCAGGTGCGCGTTTTTGCACCGTCTGCGGCATGCCCGCGCCCGAAGCGCCGCAGGGCCAGACCGACTGGTATGCGTCCGTACCCGGCGGCACGGTCTCCTCGCCGGAGATCGGCCCGAAGCACAAGCCGAAGAAGCTGCTCATCGGTCTGCTGTGCGGCTTTGCCGCACTGGTCGTGATCGTGGCGCTCTTGGCCGGCATTTTCGCCGCCCGTCAGGCGGGCGAGCCCAGCACGGCCGGCGGTACGGAGGTGGACCGTCTGCTCGAGAACTACTTCACATACTTTGAAAATGACGATGCCGATGCCATGCTCGATCTCTTCCTGCCGGAGGTTATCTCGTACATGCAGGACGATGATACCGTCATCAGCCGCGAGGACGCCCTCATCCAGCTCGACGACTGGTATTATGATTACGGCAAGGCCATCGACGACTATTACGTCTATGATGACGACAGTCTCGACGCCAGCGACGTGCGCGAGATCCAGCGCGAGCTCGGTGTGCGCATTGACGACAATGTCATCATCGCCTGCGACGTGACGTATCAGAACGGTCAGGACAACGACTTTTATTTTGAGTTCGTCCAGGTCGATGGGCAGTGGTATCTGCTCTTTGTCGTGGAGTAACCGCCATTTTTGGAAACGCCCCCGGCAGCCGAAGCTGCCGGGGGCGTTTTTCTTATGCCTGCACCTGCACGCGGCTGCCGCCGCTGCGGTCTTTCGTCACGATGATCTGCCGGTCGATGCGGTCCTTGAGCTCTGCCACGTGGGAGATGATGCCCACGATGCGATTGCCGCCCGACACGCCCACGAGCGCGGCGAGCGCCTGCTGCAGTGCCTCACTGTCGAGCGAGCCGAAGCCCTCGTCGACGAACATCGCCTCGAGCTGCACACCGCCTGCGGTTGCCTGTACCTCGTCGGACAGGCCCAGCGCCAGCGACAGGGAGGCGGCAAACGTTTCGCCGCCGGAGAGCGTCTTGACGCTGCGTGCCGTGCCGTTGTAGTGATCGATGACCTCAAGCTCCAACCCGGTCTGGCTGCGGTTGTCGCCCGCACGGGCGCAGCGGCGCAGCTCGTACTGCCCGCCGGACATGATGAGCAGGCGCGTGTTTGCACGGCCGAGGATGCGGTCAAAGTACGCGGTCTGGATGTAGGTCTCGAGCATGATCTTTTCCTTGCCGGGCACGGCGCCGTTGGCCGTCGCGGCCAGCGCGTGCACCCATTGCCAGCGTGCGCGCACGGCGGTGTGCTGCTGCCGCTGCGTGTCGATGGCGGTGCGGGCTGCGCGGTTTTGCTCCAGCTGCGCGGCGCAGGTGCTGATCTGCTTTTGCAGCTGCTCTGCGCGCACGGTCAGATCGTCCCGCCGGGCGCGCAGGGCGGTGATGTCTGCCGGGGGTGCTGTTTGCAGCTGGGCGCGCAGTGCGTCGCGTTTTCCGGCCAGCCCGGCGAACGCGGACTGTGCCGCGTTGCTGCGGGTACGCGCCGTGTCCAGTGCCTGCTGCAGCGCGTCGCATTGGGCGCGCGTCTCGTCGAGCGCGCGCTGTGCCGCAGCGCGGTTTTCATGCGGCAGCTCCTGCGCGCGGCGAAGGACATCCGCGTCCAGCTCTGCACACCGCGCCTCGAGCGCGGAGATCTCCTGCGCGCGATCCTGCATGTCCGTCTGCTGCTGCCGGAGGGCCGTCTCCTGTGCCGGCAGACCGGCTTCCAGCGTCTGCAGCGCCGTGAGCGCCTGCTGCTGCGCCGTGTGCTCTGCTGCGAGCGCTTCGGCGTCGCGCACGGCCGCCGTGCGCAGAGCGGGGAGGGTATCCGCCAGCGTGTCCGGGTCGAGCGGCGGCGTCAGTGCCCGGCAAGCCTGCGCGATCGCCTCGCGCACGGCCTCCAGCTGTCCGCGCAGCCCTGCCGCCTGTGCGCTGTGCTCCGCGGCCGCTTTCTGCGCCCGGTCGCTGTCTGAAAGCGCGCGCTTGAGCGCGGCGGCGTCCGGCGTCTGCTCCGGCGCGGCGGCGGGGCAGGGGTGTTCTGTTGCGCCGCAGACCGGGCAGGGCTGACCGGACACGAGCGTACGCGCGAGGATGCCCGCCTGTGCGTCGAGGTAGGCGCGGTTTTGCGCGCTGTAGTGCGCCAGCGCCGTCTGCGCGGTCTCGGCCGCCTTCCGGTATTCCGTCTGCGCGGTGTCAAGCGCCGTCTCCAGCTTGGCGCACTGCTTTTGCTGCTCTTCCAGCGCCGCCAGCTGCGTGCAGCGCTGCACGGCCGCTTCCTGCGCGTGCCCGGTCTGCGCGGCGGCCACGGCCAGCTTCGGCTGTTCGCGCAGTTTCCCGCGCGCAGTTTCCAGCGCCTGCGCGGCTGCGTCCGTCCGGGCGCGCGCCGTATCGTAGTCGCTTCGCTTTTGCGCCAGCCGCTTGCGCTCCGCCCCTGCCTGTGCGCGCAGCGTGTCGAGCTGTTCATACCGCCGCAGCGCGTCTTCCAGCCGCGTGATGTCCTGCCGCCGGCTCTGGATCTCCGGCTGTGAGGCCATGGCGGCGTCCAGCGCCGCCTGTGCGGTTTTTGCTTCTGCCTGTGCCTCCACCCATGCGGCATCCGCCTCGGCGAGTTTTACGCGCGCGGCTTCGAGCGCCTCTGCTTTTCCGAGGTCGGAGAGCACCTGCTCGCGCCGCGTCTCCGTCTGCGCGCGCTCTGTCTGCGCCTGCGTCAGCGCGGCCTCGTCCGAGCGCAGCAGCGTGTCCAGCGCCGCAAGCAGCGCGTCGGTGTCCAGTGCGTCCGGCAGTGTCTCCGGGGCGGCGCCGCGGATGCACCCGGCCGCCTGGCGCAGCCCGGCCTCCAGCTCGCCGCACTGCCGGTCGAGCGCGGCCGCCTCTTCCTTGAGCCGGTTTTGCAGCGCCTGATACCGCTCCGTGTGGAAGATCTGGCGGAAGATGGCCTTGCGCTCGTCCGTCTGGGCGAGCAGCAGCTTTCGGAATTCTCCCTGCGCAATCATCACGATGCGCGCAAACTGCTCCCGGTCCACGCCGATGATGTCCGTCACGGCGGCGGTCACGTCGCGCGCTTTGGTGATGACGCGGCCGTCCGGCATTGTCAGCTCGGCGTCCGCCTTCTGCACGGTCGTGCCCGTGCCTCGCGTTTTTGGGCGCGCGTATTCGGGGTTGCGGCGCACGGTGTAGGTCCTGCCGCCGTTTGTGAAGGTGAGCTCGACGAATGTCGGCGTCTCGGCCGCTGCGTATTTGCTGCGCAGCATGGAGCTCTCGCGGCTCTCGCCGCTCGCCTCGCCGTAGAGCGCGTAGGTGATCGCGTCAAAGATCGTCGTCTTGCCGGCGCCCGTGTCGCCGGTGATGAGGTAGAGCCCGGTCGTGCCGAGCACAGAAAAGTCCACGGTCGTCTGCCCGGCGTAGGGGCCGAAGGCGGACATGGTCAGATTCAGCGGTCTCATGGCTGCGCCTCCCGGATTTCCTCCATGAGCTGTGCCGCGAACGCGCGCTGCTCATCGCTCATGGGCTGGTTGTTTTGCTGTAAGTAGAGCGCCTCGAACAGTTCCAGCGGCGTGCGCTGCTCCATGGCGGCGGGGACCGCCACCGTCCCGGCGGCGCGTGTGCGCGCGTTGTCGTAGTCGAGCGTCATCAGGTACGGATAGATCGCCCGCAGCCGGCCCACGGCGTCGTACACGTCCTGCTCGTCCGTGAGGATCAGGTGCAGGTAGTCGCTGCGGTAGGTCGTGTGCTCGTAAAAGCTCCGCGCGGTCAGTTCGTCGTAGCTGCCGCGCACCTCGCGCAGGTCGCGCAGCGGCGTCAGCGGCACGGTGCGCACATCGACCGCGCCCTTTTCGTCCAGCGTCACGATGGTGGCGGATTTGCGCTGGCTCGCCTCGGAAAACGAGTACTTGAGCGGTGACCCGGCGTAGCGGATCGTCGGGCGGTCGATCTGTTGCGCGCCGTGCAGGTGGCCGAGCGCCACGTAGTCAAACGGCGCGAAGACGCGGCTGTCCACATTGTCCGTCCCGCCGACGGACAGCTCCTCCGAGCCGCTGCGCGCCCCGCCGGTCACGAACTGGTGCGTCACGAGCACGTTGCGCGTACTTTTGTCGATGTCCATGTGCGCGATCGCTTCGGCCACGGCGTCGGTGTAGCTCTCGATCTGCGCGTCCGGGAACCAGCGGCGCACGTGCGCGGGCTTCAAAAACGGCAGCAGCCATACGGACACGGGGCCGAATTCGTCGCGCAGCACGACGGGCGCGACCGCGCCGCCGTAGACCGGCGCGATATGGACGCCGCAGCTGTCCATGACCCGTCCGCCAAAGGCGAGCCGTTCCGGTGAGTCGTGGTTGCCGCTGATGAGCAAAACGGGCACACCGCGCGCACACAGCCCGGTCAGAAACGCATCGAGCAGCTCGACAGCCTCGGTCGGCGGCACGGGCTTGTCGTACACGTCGCCCGCGATCAGCACGCCGTCCGGCTGTTCGTCGTCCAGGATCGTGAGAATTTGCCGCAGAATATATGCCTGATCTTCCAGCATCGAAAAGCCGTTGACCCGCTTGCCGAGATGCAGGTCGGCGAGGTGAAGAAATTTCATATCGGTCCGCTCCTTCCCGCGGCCGTGCCGCGGTGTGGTGCTTCCATTATAATCCGAATCGCACCCCGGCACAACGGCGATTTTCGCGCAGATATGACAAAACCGGGAGCCGTTACGGCTCCCGGTTCCTGCTCTTGTGCGCGAGATATGCCACCAGCTCCTCCGGCGTGAGCGCGCCGAGGGCTTCCGTATGCTCCGCCGCCCTGCGCACGGCGGCGTGCACATCACTGACGGGCACGCCATGCGTCCGGGCGACGGTCTCGAGCGCGCGGCGCGCCAGTTCCTCCGTGGTCAGTCGGGTCACTTGTTTCTTCCTTTCCTGCGTCTTGCGGCTAGTATGTCCCGGCGGCTGCTGCCTATCCGCTCACCAGCCGAGCGCGCGCGCCAGCGCCGTGAACGCCGTGCACAGCGCCATACCCATCGCCGTCGGCAGCAGCGCCGCCAGCAGCGTCCATTTTGCACTGCCGGTCTCGCGCCGGATGGTCCAGAGCGTCGTCGAGCACGGCCAGTGCAGCAGGAAAAACAGCACGGCGCTCACGGCGGTCGTCCACGTCCAGCCATTGGCGGTCAGCAGTACGTGCATCTGCGCCAGCCCGAGCGAATCGCCCAGACTGCCCTGCGCCAGATACCCCATCACGGCGATCGGCAGCACGATCTCGTTGGCCGGGAACCCGAGTACGAACGCCAGCAGCAGCACGCCGTCCATGCCCATTGCCCGCCCAAGCGGGTCGAGCGCGCCTGCGCACCATGCCAGCAGGCTCACGCCGCCGATGCGCCCGTTTGCCAGCGTCCACAGGATCATCCCGGCCGGTGCGGCCACGGCGGCTGCGCGCCCGAGTACGAACAGCGTCCGGTCGAGCACGGAGCGCACGATCACCTGCCCGACCTGCGGCGCGCGGTACGGCGGCAGTTCCAGCGCGAAGGCCGACGGCCTGCCGCGCAGCACGGTCACGCTCAGCAGCCGCGTTGCGCCGAACGTCAGCCCCACGCTCAGCACGAGCGCCGCCGTGAGCAGCAGCGCGCTGACGAGCGTGCTGCCGCTGCCCGCGGCGAAAAACATGGTCATGAGCGCGATGAGCGCCGGAAACCGCCCGTTGCACGGCATGAGGCTGTTGGTCAGCACGGCGAGCAGCCGCTCGCGCTCGGAGTCGATGATGCGGCAGCCGACCACGCCCGCCGCGTTGCAGCCGAGGCCCATGCACATCGTCAGCGCCTGCTTGCCGCACGCGCGGCAGGCGTGAAACGGCCGGTCGAGGTTATACGCTACGCGCGGCAGATACCCCGCGTCCTCGAGCAGCGTGAACAGCGGGAAAAAGATGGCCATCGGCGGCAGCATCACGGCCACGACCCACGCCAGCGTCCGGAACATGCCGTCTACCAGCAGCCCGTGCAGCCAGAGCGGTGCGTGCAGCGCCGTGAGCAGCGCCGAAAACTGTGCCTGCACCCAGCCAAGCCCGCGCGCCAGCCACTCCGACGGGGTGTTCGCGCCCGCGATCGTCAGCCACAGCACGCCTGCCAGCCCCAGCAGCATGACGGGATAGCCGGTCGCCCGGCTCGTGAGCAGGCGGTCGAGCCGCCGGTCGCGCGCGGCGTATTCGGCCGTGCCGTAAGTCACGCACGCATGGCAGATGGCCTCTGCCCGGCGCACATCGTCTGCGGGGTCTGTCGGCGGCGCCGCGTCCGGCAGCGGCTGCGGCGCCGCCGCGACGGTGTCGAGCGCGTCAAGCAGGGCGGAGAGCGTTTTCTTTTTTCGTGCCGTCACGCCCACGACCGGCACGCCGAGCTGCGCCTGCAGCTCCGGCAGGTCGACTGTGATACGCTTGCGCTGCGCCTCGTCGAGCAGGTTCACGCACACGATCAGGTTCGGCGCCACGCTGCGCACCTGCAGCGCGAGCACGAGCGTGCGCTCCAGGCACGTCGCGTCGCACACGACGACCACGGCGTCGGCCTCGCCGCTGCGCACAAAGTCGCACGCGACGGCCTCCTCCGCCGAGTGCGGGCGCAGGGAGTACGTGCCCGGAATGTCCACGAATAAATAATTTTCCCGTGCCGAGCGGCACCGGCCGCACGCGCAGCCGACGGTCTTGCCCGCCCAGTTGCCGGTGTGCTGGTGCATCCCGGTCAGGGCGTTGAAGACGGTGCTCTTGCCGACATTCGGGTTGCCTGCCAGCGCCACGACGCGCTCGCCTGCCCGGCGTGTGCCGCCGAACGCGGCCGCGTGCGCGCCGACAGAGCGGTGCGTCAGTCCCATGCGCGCACCCCCTTTACGGCACGGCCACGCGGATGCCGCGGCAGTCGCACCGCCGCAGCGCGATCACGGTGCCGCGGATGAGATAGGCGCTCGGGTCGCCCATGGGGCTGCGGCCGAGGCAGACGACGCGCGTGTTTTCGATCAGGCCGAGATCGCGCAGCCGCCGCTGCATCCCGTCGGGCGCACACACGCTGCGCACGGTCGCACTCTGGCCGGGCTGCAGCTCACTGAGCGTTTGGATCTGTGTCATGGTTGCTTCCCCTTCCTCCGGAGGCGGGTGCCTCCCGTACCCATGGTATTCGGCAGGGTGCGCGCGGGTGCGCGCGGGTGCGGGCGGTTGCATTTTTGTGCCAGGCATGGTATTATCAAGAAAAACGAGGAAAGGAGCGGCATCATGGCAGCATTTCAGATACCGCGCACACCGCACACGACGAACAAGACCATCCGCTTTCCGGATGATGTCATCGCGGACGTGGAGGCGGCCATCGCGGGCAAGGACTGCACGTTTTCCGCGTTCGTGATCGCGGCGGTGCGCAGCGCGCTCGCGCAGCTGGCCGAATCGCCGGAAGCATGAACGCGCCTTGCGCGCGGGCGCTTGGTGTAGTATAATGCAGGAAAATACCTGTATCAGGAGTGACCGATATGGCAGACAAACCGAAAACGAATGTGGATAAGTTCTTTGAGATTTATGATGCCGACCCTGCCCTGCAGGCGCGCGTGCAGCAGGCGATGGACTGCTATCCCGGCAGTCTCGAGATCCGTGACGTGATGACCGAGCACGTGCTCCTGCCGGTGGCGGAGGAGCTGGGCCTGCCGTTCACGCTCAAGGAGCTGCGCAATTATGAGCTGCTCAAGTGGGGCCGCCAGCACCAGGACCGCGAGCTGACGGACGACGAGATGGCGGCGGATGACGAGACGACCTACTGGCTGCTCGACCGCGGCTGGTCGAACGACGAGGCCTCCTTCTGCGGCGGCGAGCATTGAATATTGCGAAATTGCGAAAACACCCGGGCGGGAGCAAGACTCCCGCCCAGGTGTTTTTTGCTGTTATGGATTACACTTTTTGCAAGGGGTATATCCCTGACTGATGACATCATTCCTGTTTCCGCTGACATCTTGACGGTTTTCGGTATGGATTTTCTTGATTTCACTACACGTTGGCCTGTGGAATTTGTGCGTACTGGTGTTGAGAATGAATGGCTCCTGCTGTGCTTCCAATGGAGTTTCCGGAACATAGACAATCGAGTTGTTTATTCGTCGCGTGGTTTCCAATTCGCGTGTGGAGCGGCTGCTTGTTCCCGAGAACCCGGCGAACAGGAATAGGGCGACCCAAAAGGCCGCAATCAGGCAGCAGCGTATCGTTTTGTTTACGTTTTTGGATTTGCTTGTCTTTACAAATCGGATAGATAATAGATAGATATATGGGCAGAAATAGGAACGACGAGTCTTTATACCACGGCGTGGTAGGCTTCTTAGATGGATCATATTTTGATTTCATTTTTTCTCCAATGAATGACTACGTTTTTTATTATATAATTAACTATATTATCTTAATATACTAAAACTACACACGTCAAGATAAAATGTATCTACTGAGGTGTGATTCGTATGGAAAAGGAAATCAAGATCACGAAAAAGGCGCCGCGCCGCGGCGACGATGGCTATAAGATCGTATCCGTGCGCATGAAAGAGGAGATGCTGGAGCGGCTGGATCGTCTGGCCGCGCAGACGAACCGCTCACGCAACGAACTGATCAATCTCCTGCTGGATTCCGCGATGGAGATCGTCAAAGTGGAAGAATAACACACAAACAGCAAAGGCGCGCACCGTCCGGTGCGCGCCTTTGGCGATTTTTATTCGATTCTGTTTTTACAGCCGGCTGCGGATGTCCTCCACATCGCGCTTCACGCCCTGAATGAACAGTGCGGCGTCAAGACTGTAGGCCATGGCGTCAAAGCCCTTGCGGAAGCCGTCAACCACGCCGTCGGTCGTGCCGGTGAAGAACATACAGTACTTTCCGGCTGCGCGGCAGGCGGCGACGATGCGCGCGACGGCCGCCTGAAACTCCGGCGCGTCGAACTGCCCCGGTATGCCCATCGAGATCGACAGGTCGAACGGCCCGACGAAGATGCCGTCCACACCGTCCACGGCGCAGATGTCCTCAATGATGTCGAGTGCCTCGGCGGTCTCGCACTGAGGGAAGAGCAGGGTCTCGCCGTTGAAGTGACGCATGGTCTCCGGCACGGAGCCGAGCCCGTCAAAGCCCCAGCCGTCTTTGCGCGACGGGCAGAAGCCCCGCTGGCCGATGGGGTAGTATTTCGCGTAGTCCACGAGCGAGCGCACCTGATCGAGTGTCTTGACGTTTGGCACGATCAATCCCTGCACGCCGACGTCGAGCAGCTTGAGCACGGCGGGACGGCTGATCTCGCGCACGCGCGCGATCGGGCAGATGCCGCTCAGCTCGGCGGCGCGCACGAGGGCGGCGGTGGTCTCTGCCTCGATGGGGGAGTGCTCGTTGTCGATGATGGCAAAGTCGAGCCCCGTGCGGCCGAGGCACTCCATGAGGCTCACGCTGGCAGTGTCAAAAAAAGTGCCGATGGGCTGCGCGCCGGCGGCGAGTTTTTGTTTGAGTGTGTTTTCCATGCGGAATCCTCCTTATCTTGTCTCAATGCCCCGATTATACTTGCATTTTGGCGGGATGGCAAGCACCGTTGAAAAAGAGGGATGCAACTTTGCATCCCTCTTTTTCATGCTGGAATCACATATAACGAGCCAATATTTTGTGCAGCAGATCGTTGTATTGTTCCAGATCATATACACTCGTCAGGTTGAATTTTTGGCCCTTTTTCTCCTCGTCCGGCACAATTAGTGTTTTCACTGTGTCGGTGAGTTTTAAGCGGCAAATCCATTTTCGGGTGTTTTTCTTGTAGAGAATATTGATATAGGATTCGGTGTCCTTATATGTAATGTCTTGCAGGTCAACGACGTCTTTCAGTAGGTTTTTGATGATGAAGTAGGCTTCCAGTTCCTCTTCCGTCGTCACGATTTTCGATTCGTTGCTGTCAGAAACATCCGCATCTTTTTCTGTACTTACTGGTTCCGCCGTTGGCTTTTCAGAGACGGAAACGCTGCCGCCAGAGCCGCCGAGCGCGTTTTTAATTTTATCGTTCATCGTCTCGCTGATATAATCATTGAGCGCTTTTTTCAGGAGGGGACGGAACTTTTCAATGACAGCCTGCGTTTTTTGGCCGGTGTAGCACCCTTGCAGGAAAAGCCGCGTCAGTTCGTCGGACGGATTTTCTACCTGCTCCGCAAATTGGTTTTTAAACTCGTGTACATACTTCAGTTCCGATGCAGTGCTGAAAATGGAATCAATATCGAATTCTGATTTGCAGAATTTTTTAAGCTCACGCACCTGGTTTTCACGAATATCAAGAATATTGATGCTCAAAAACGGATCGCTATCCATTTTGTTGGGATTATCCAGATCGGTAAAGAAGCGATAGATGAGACCGTTTGTTAAAATTGCGAATTTTGCATCTGTTGTGCCGAAGTAGCGGAAAAGCTGAGAGTCGTGACGCTCCAGATTTTCAGATATGGATTTGCATTCAATTAGGATAACAGGTGTGTCGTCTTTCATGATGGCGTAATCGACTTTTTCACCCTTTTTAATGCCTACATCTGCAGTGTACTCTGGAACGAATTCCTGTGGATTAAAAACATCGTAGCCAAGCATGGAGAAAAACGGCATAATAATTGCGGTTTTTGTGGCTTCCTCTGTCTGGATAGAATCTTTCAGAGTGTCCACACGCTTAGAAAATTGTTTGAGCTGGTCTATAAAATCCATAATACGCACTCACTTTCCTGTATTTGATTTTTTCGACTGTTTATTCAATTTTATCACGGGCGCGGTGGAAAGTCCATCCTTTTGAGATGAAAGATTTTTGGTGCTCCAGCGGGGATTTCCCCTATCGGGGATAGACTTCGACTCCCCGGGCGCGACCAGAAAAAAATCTCCCCGCCAAAAAGGCGAGGAGATTTTTTTGGTGCTCCAGCGGGGATTTCCCCTGCCGGGGATAAACTTCGACTCCCCGGGAGCGACCGGAAAAAATATTCCCCCGCCAAAAGGCGAGGGAATATTTTTTGGTGCTCCAGCGGGGATTCGAACCCCGGACACCCTGCTTAAAAGGCAGGTGCTCTGCCTACTGAGCTACTGGGGCATATCGGTGTGAAGAAGCTATACGCCATCCAAAATATCAGACGCGAATCCAGCGAAGCGATTCGCGGCTGAGGAAGTTCCCGGTCACATAATATCAGTCAGGAACCCAGCGAAGCGGTTCATGACTGAACAAGGAGCTGGTGTTCGGAAACGGATACTTTCTGCTTGCAGGAAGCAGGAGTTGGAAGAACATCAGCGACGTGGCTGGGATGGCGGGATTCGAACCCACGATATCAGAGTCAAAGTCTGGTGTGTTACCATTACACTACATCCCAATATCGGGGCAAAATCAACGGGGATCGGGATCACTCCCAATCCCCGATTTCGTGGGGTGGGTAAAGGGGTTCGAACCCTCGACACCCGGAACCACAATCCGGTGCTCTCCCGACTGAGCTATACCCACCATAGATCTGAAATGGTACGCCAAGAGGGATTCGAACCCCCGGCCTACTGCTTAGAAGGCAGTTGCTCTATCCAACTGAGCTATTGGCGCGCATGCAATATTTGGCTGCCCGCCCAGAAGGTATGGAGCGGGTGATGGGAATCGAACCCACGTATCCAGCTTGGAAGGCTGGTGTTCTACCATTGAACTACACCCGCAGAGGTCGTCCCACATTCAGCTTTACGAATATACCATCCCTGCGCGGTGTTTGTCAAGCAAAACCTGTTCAAAATGCGAAAAAATCGCAAACCGGGGGACGGCGCAGGCCGTCCCCGCGGATGTTTCAGCGGTGAAAGAGCTTTTTGGTCTGGAAGCGCGGCTCGAACGTGATGTTCACCTCGAGCTTTTTGAACACGTTTTCGTCCACATGCGAGAGAATGACGGACGAGTGCGCCTCGCAGTGCGCGAGCTTTTCCAGCTGCTGCATGGCGATCTCTGCGGTCGGGTCGTTCACGGCGCAGATGCTCAGCGCGACGAGCACCTCGTCGGTGTGCAGGCGCGGGTTGTGATTGCCCAGATGCTCCACCTTCAGGTGCTGGATCGGCTCGATGATCTCGGGCGAGATGAGCGTGACGTCCTTCGGGATGCCGCCGAGGTACTTGAGCGCGTTGAGCAGGCAGGCCGAGCTCGCGCCGAGCAGGGAAGAGGTCTTGCCGGTGATGATCGTGCCGTCGGGCACCTCGATGGCGACGGCGGGGGCGCCGGTCTCCTCGGCACGCCGGAGCGCCGCGCCCACGACCGGGCGGTCGGCCGCCGTCAGGCCGAGCTGGTTGAGCAGCAGCTCCTGCCGCTGCGTCTCGACCGGGGCGCACAGACCACGCAGCTGCGCGCAGGCGGTGGCGTAGTAGCGGCGCAGAATTTCCTGTTTGGCGGCGGCGCAGCAGACATCGTCGTCGCTGATGCAGTAGCCCGCCATGTTCACGCCCATGTCCGTGGGGCTTTTGTACGGCGAGCTGCCGTAGATGCGCTGGAACATGGCGTTGAGCACGGGGAAGATCTCCACGTCGCGGTTATAGTTGACGGTCGTCACGCCGTAGGCCTCGAGGTGGAAGGGGTCGATCATGTTCACATCGTCGAGGTCGACGGTCGCGGCCTCATAGGCGAGGTTTACGGGGTGGCGCAGCGGCAGGTTCCAGATCGGGAACGTCTCGAACTTGGCGTAGCCCGCGCACACGCCGCGCTTGTGCTCGTGATAGAGCTGACTGAGGCACGTGGCCATTTTGCCGCTGCCGGGGCCGGGCGCAGTCACAACGATGAGGCTGCGCGTTGTCTCAATGTAGTCGTTGCGGCCGAAGCCGTCGTCGCTGACAATGCGCGCGACGTCGGACGGATAGTCCGGGATGATGTAGTGCCGGTATACGCGGATGCCGAGCGCCTCGAGCCGGCGCTGGAACTTTTCCGCCGCCGGCTGGCCGCGGTGGTGCGTGATGACGACGCTGCCGACGTACAGCCCGCAGCCCTGAAACGCATCGATCAGGCGCAGGGTGTCGTCGTCATAGGTGATGCCGAGGTCGCCGCGGCGCTTGTTGCGCTCGATGTCGTCGGCCGAGATGGCGATGATGATCTCCGCGTCGTCCTTCATTTCCATGAGCATGCGCACCTTGCTGTCGGGGGCAAAGCCCGGCAGCACGCGCGACGCGTGGTAGTCGTCAAAGAGCTTGCCGCCGAACTCCAGATACAGCTTGCCGCCGAACTGACTGATGCGCTCGCGGATCTTTTCCGACTGCATCTGGAGGTATTTATTGTTGTCAAAGCCGATCGCCTGCATAGATCTTTCTCTCCTCTGTCTCAAGCTATCAAACAAACATATATTCTACAGCATTCGGCGCATTCCGGCAATGGGAAAATGCCCGATCCGGTAAAAATTTATCGCGGGGCCGATTCGCTCTTTTTTTATTCATAAATGTATGGTATAATTCTAAATTACACTGGACAAGGAGTGTCAACAAATGGGTTTTCTCAAAAAAATATTTGGTTCTCACAGCGACCATGAGCTCAAGCGGCTCTATCCGATCGCTGATAAAATCGAAGCCATGTCGGACGAGTACGCCGCGCTCACGGACGAGCAGCTGCGCGCCAAGACCGATGAGTTCAAGCAGCGCTACGCCGACGGCGAGTCGCTCGACGACCTGCTGCCGGAGGCGTTTGCCACGGCGCGCGAGGCCGCGTGGCGCGTGCTGGGCATGAAGCCGTTTCGCGTGCAGCTCATCGGCGGCATCGTGCTGCATCAGGGCCGCATCGCCGAGATGAAGACCGGCGAAGGCAAGACCCTCGTCGCCGTCCTGCCGGCGTACCTCAACGCACTCACTGGCGAGGGCGTGCACATCGTCACCGTCAACGATTACCTCGCCCGCCGCGACAGCGAGTGGATGGGCAAGGTCTACCGCTTCCTCGGCCTGAGCGTCGGCCTGATCGTGCACGACATGTCGAGCGCTGAGCGCCAGCAGGCCTACGCGGCCGACATCACCTACGGCACGAACAACGAGATGGGCTTTGACTACCTGCGTGACAACATGGCCATCTATAAGTCCCAGATGGTGCAGCGCGGCCACGCTTTCGCCATCGTCGACGAGGTGGACTCCATCCTCATCGATGAGGCGCGCACCCCGCTGATTATCTCCGGTCAGGGCGACGAGAGCACCGACCTTTACCGTCAGGCGGAGGACTTTGCCGCCCGCCTGAAGTGCAAGTCCTACGCCTCTATCGACGATAAGGAAGAAGAGGATGAGGACCTCGACGCGGATTACGTCGTCGACGAAAAGGCCCGCACCGCGACGCTCACCGCCCGCGGCATCGCCAAGGCCGAGACGGCTTTCGGTCTGGAAAACCTCGCGGACATCGAAAACGCCACGCTCGTGCACCACATCGATCAGGCCATCCGCGCGCACGGCATCATGAAGCGCGACATTGACTACGTCGTCAAAGACGGCGAGGTCATCATCGTCGACGAGTTCACCGGCCGCCTCATGCTCGGCCGCCGCTACAGCGACGGCCTGCACCAGGCCATTGAGGCCAAGGAGCACGTGCGCGTGCAGAGCGAGAACAAAACCCTCGCGACCATCACGTTCCAGAACTACTTCCGTCTCTACGGCAAGCTCTCCGGCATGACCGGCACGGCTATGACCGAGGAAGAGGAGTTCGCGGCCATCTATAATCTCGACATCATCGAGATCCCGACGAACAAGCCCGTCATCCGCATTGACAATCCCGACGTCGTGTATAAAAACGAGGCCGGCAAGCTGCGCGCCATCATCGAGCAGATCCGTGTCTGCCACGAGAAGGGGCAGCCGGTGCTCGTCGGTACGGTGTCGATCGAAAAGAGCGAGCAGCTCTCGAAGCTCCTGCGCAAGGCGGGCATCCCGCACAACGTCCTCAACGCCAAGCACCACGAAAAAGAGGCGGAGATCGTTGCGCAGGCCGGTAAGTTCGGCGCCGTCACGATCGCGACGAACATGGCCGGCCGCGGCACGGACATTATGCTCGGCGGCAATGCGGAGTATCTGGCCAAGGCCGACCTGCGCAAGGCCGGCTTCACGGAGGAGGTCATTGCCGAGGCTACCGGTTATGCCGAGACCGAGGATGAGGAGATCCTCAAGGCCCGTGCCCTGTTTGCTGAGCGCATGGCCGAGCACAAAAAGAGCATCGACGAGGAAGCGGACCGCGTGCGCGCGGCCGGCGGCCTGTATATCATCGGCACCGAGCGGCACGAGTCCCGCCGCATCGACAACCAGCTGCGCGGCCGCTCCGGCCGTCAGGGCGACCCCGGCGAGAGCCGCTTTTACATCGCGCTCACGGACGATGTCATGCGTCTGTTCGGCTCCGAGCGCATGCAGAGCATGATGGAGACGCTGCGCGTCGACGAGGACACGCCGCTCGACCACAAGATGCTCTCCAATGCCATCGAGCAGGCCCAGCGCACGGTCGAGAGCCGCAACTTCCAGGCCCGTAAGAACGTGCTGGAGTACGACGATGTCATGAACGTGCAGCGCAACGTCATCTATGAAGAGCGCCGCAAGGTGCTCGACGGCGAGGACCTGCAGGAGCACGTCCAGCACATGATCCGCACCGTCATTACCGGCGACATCGCTGCCGGCATGGCGGAGCACCACCCCGAAAACGATAAGGATCTGCACGAGATCCTTGCCCCGCTTGAAAAGCTCTTCCCGTGCGACCTGAGCTATACGGCCGAGGAGCTGCATAAGCTCACGCCCGACACGCTCGCCGACGCTGTCTATGACTGCGCCATGAAGGTCTACGCCGCGCGCGAGGAATCCTTCGGCCTGCAGCCGGACGGCACGCCGCTCATGCGCGAGCTCGAGCGCGTGGTCATGCTGCGCGTGGTCGATGAATACTGGATGGATCACCTTGAGGCCATGGACGACCTGCGTCAGGGCATTGGCCTGCGCGCCTACGGCAACGTCAAGCCCGTCGATGAATACAAGCGCGCCGGCTTTGACATGTTCGACGAGATGGTCAACGGCATCCAGAGCGAAACGGTGCGCCGCCTGTTCACGGTGCGCGTGCGCCGCGAGCAGAAGCTCGAGCGCAAGACCGTCGCCCGCGGCGCTGCGACCAACGCCGGCGGGGACGACAGCGAGAAGAAAAAGCCCGTCCGCCGCGTCAAGAAGCCCGGCCGCAACGACCCGTGCCCGTGCGGCAAGCTGCGCCCGAACGGCCTGCCCATGAAGTATAAGGACTGCTGCGGCAAGAATGCATAACGAAGTCTCTTTTCCGTTGTACGCTGCGTGCGGCGCAGCGTACCTGACCGCGCCGAACATCGCGGCGCGCCACGCCTTTTCCACCCGCCTCGGCGGCGTGAGTACCGGTGTGCTCGAGAGCCTGAATCTCAGCGTCCGCCGCGGCGACACGCCGGAAAACGTGCGCGAAAACTGGCGGCGCCTCGGCGCAGCCGCCGGGCTGGATCTGACACGCGCGGTGTATGCGCGGCAGGTCCACAGCGCGGATGTGCGCATCGCGCACGCGGCCGACGCGCAGCCACCGGAGATGGAGCCGCGCTTTACCTGCGACGGCTTTGTCACGAACGAACCGGGCGTCCCGCTCGCGGTCTTTATGGCCGACTGCCTGCCCGCGCTGCTACACGACCCCGCTGCCGGGGTCATCGGCGCGGTGCACTGCGGCTGGCGCGGCTCGGTGGCCGATATCCTCGGCGCCGCCGTCGCGCAGATGTGCGCCCTCGGCGCACACCCGGCGGACATCCGCGCCGCCATCGGCCCCGGCATCGGCGCGTGCTGCTTCGAGGTCGGGCCCGAGGTCGTGGCCGCGGCCGAAGCTCTGCTGCACGAGCCGCTCGGCGCGCTCGTGTGCCCGCGCGCGGACGGCAAGGCCCTGCTCGATCTCAAGGGCGTCAACGCCAGGAGACTTGCGCAGCTCGGCGTCCCGGCGGGGCAGATCGCCGTGTCGGATGCCTGCACCATGTGCCGGCCGGACGTGTTCTGGTCGCACCGCGCGACCAATGGCCGCCGCGGCGTGCAGGCCGCCGTCATCACCCTGTGACCCAAGGGGGGCAGACCATGAAACATTTGCACCTGACCCGCGTGCTCGCGTTCGCGCTCGCGCTCGTGCTGCTGCTCGGCTGCACGGCCTGCGGCAAAAAGACTGCGGACGACACCGGCGACACCGTCGGCCAGAAGGACACGCAGACCACCGTCGAGCTCGACGGCAAATTTACGCTCAACTACAGCGCGTCCGCCGGCATGAACCCCTATAAGACGCAGAATTCTGATAATCTCGTCGTCTGCGGCCTTGTGTACGAGACGCTCACGGAGCTCACCGATGCCTTTGAGGCCGAGCCCGGGCTGTTCACCGAGTGGAGCAGCGACGACGGGGAGACCTGGACCTTCACCGTCAATACCGACCGCACCTTCCATGACGGGCACCAGCTCAACGCGCAGGACGCGGCCTACACCATCCAGACTGCCGCGGCGTCGCCCCTGTATTCCGGCCGCCTGAGCGCCGTCAAGGACGTCACGGATAACGACGGCGGCACCGTCACGGTCACGCTCGCGCGCGCGAACACGCAGTTTCCCGCGCTGCTCAACATCCCAGTCATCGAAAACAACGCGGCCGACAGCACCTACCCCAGCGGCACGGGGCTGTACGCGTTCGCGTCCGATCACCAGAGCCTCACGGTCTATTCCGGCCACCCGGACGCGGACAAGGCACCAATCGACGCGATCTACCTCATGGAGTGCAAGTCGGTCGAGGAGATCGTCTCCGCGTTTGATGACGGCCAGCTCGACCTTGCGCTCAGCGACCCTAGCTCCGGCACGGACCTGAGCTTTTCGAGCCTGAACGATCAGCGCCAGTACGCCACGACGAACCTGCAGTATGTCGGCTTCAACACCAACAGCAGCTTTTTCATGACGGCGCGCTACCGCCAGCCGTTCAATTACGTCATCGACCGCACATTCGCCGTCGCGCTGCTGCACGACTGTGCCGTTGCCACTGCGCTGCCCGTCCACCCGGCGAGCACGCTCTATGACAACGCGCTCAACGAGTCGCTGTCCTATGACCTCGACAAGGCGAAGAAGCTGTTCGACGACCTGAAGATCGTCGACTACGACGGCGACGGCGAGCGTGAGTACATTCCCGACGGGCAGTCCCCGCTCGACATCAGCCTCTCGCTCATCGTCTATGCCGACAGCACGGCCAAGGTCAGCATGGCCAACAAGATTGCGGCCGACCTCACGAGCATCGGCATCCCCGTGAAGGTGCGCGAGCTCAGCTGGGACAACTATCAGGCCGCGCTACAGGGCGGCAAGTATGACATGTATTACGGTGAGGTCGCCCTCCCGGCGGACTTCGACCTCTCGGCCCTGCTCAAGGCCGGCGGCTCGCTCAATTACGGCGGCATCACGACCGGCACGTATGCCGATGTCATCAACGCCTACCTCGCCGCCTCGGACGCCGACCGCGCCGCGGCCTGCCGCACCATGCTCCAGACGATCTCGGACACTGCCCCCATCGTGCCTGTCTGCTTTGAAAAGCACTGCCTGTATGTGCACCGCGGCGCCGTCGGCGGCTTCGCCCCGACGAAGTACAACATTTTCCGCAACATCACGGATTGGAAGATCAATAACGCATGAAACAAGAGTGGATTGCGCGCGCCAAGCGCTTTGCCACCTATGCGCTCGTCGGCTGCTTCGACACGGGCATGGACTGGGTGGCGTTCACAACTGCACATGAGCTGCTGCATTTCACGCCCCTGATCTGCCAGGCAATCGGCTATATCGTCGGCACGGTCTGCAGCTATTTTCTCAACGGCCGCATCACCTTCCGCGACGGGCACATCGCCCGCTGGCGGCAGTGTCTGCGCTTCGTGGTGTGGAACGTGGTGTCCCTCGGCGTGAGCGAGGTGATGATCGGCCTGCTGACGCACTTCGGCCTCAACCCGTACATTGCCAAGATTGGCGTCACGCTCGAGGTCGCGCTGCTGAATTACTTCGGCTATAAGTATATTGTGTTCGCAGTTCCCAAACAAACGGAAGGAGAGCAGGATCATGACAGATCGTCAACTGATTAATCTGGCCGAGCAGGCCTCCCGCAATGCCTATGTCCCGTATTCCCACTTTGCCGTCGGCGCCGCGCTCGAGTGCCGCGATGGCACAGTCTTTACCGGCTGCAACGTCGAAAATGCTGCCCTCGGCAGCACCATCTGCGCCGAGCGCACAGCTGCCTGCAAGGCCGTCAGCGAGGGGCACCGTGACTTTGTGCGCATCGCCGTCTACGGCGACGGTGAGCACTACTGCTACCCCTGCGGTGCGTGCCGGCAGTTTCTGGCGGAGTTTGCGCCCGATATGGAGGTCCTGTCCGCCATGGGCGGAGGCCGCTATGTCAGCAACCGCCTGAGCGAGCTCATGCCTTATACCTTTAATTATTAAGGTATCCGCCATGGAACTGGAACAACTGCGCATCTTCTGTACGGTCGCCGCCTGCCGCAGCTTTACCCGCGCGGCAAAGCAGCTTTTTGTCAGCCATTCGACGACCAGCCGCGCCGTGTCCGCCCTCGAGCGGGAGCTCGGCGTACCGCTGCTCGCGCGCGACCGGCACACCGTCGCGCTCACACCCGCCGGACAGACGCTCTTGACCGGGGCGGAGGACCTGCTGCAGCAGGCCGATGCCCTCGCGGCCGCCGTGCATACGGCCGCGGAGACGGCCCCGGAGCCGCCGGATCCGCCGGAAGCGTAATTTTGGCGGACTGCACAAACTTTTTTGTAAAATTTCTACGTTTGAGCGAAAAACCCTCTTGACATTCAGGAGGGTTTTTGCTATTCTTATGAAGCGCCTGTGCGGAAACAGGTGCATTCTGCGATGAAGCGGGAGATTGCGGAGCTTATCTCCGGTAACTTCCGTGGAGTATGTCCGCTGCCGGGCCTTTGCACGGCAGATGATCGGGCGGTTGAGTCAGCCAGCACTTGCGTATATCACCTGCGCGGCTGCATACCGGCGAGAGCCGGTTTGTTTTTCGGGCAGGGTTTGATACGCACGGAACGGTGTATGGCGATCTCATCCGTGCGAACCAGACGGAGCCAATGCCGCCAAAAAAATTCGTAACGGAGGAAACAACATGGCAACCACGAGCAACAAGAAAATGATCCGTATCCGCCTCAAGGCCTACGATCACCAGCTGATCGACAAGGCGGCGGAGAAGATCGTCGAAACCGCAAAACGCACCGACGCGAAGGTCTCCGGCCCCATTCCGCTGCCGACGAAGACCGAGATCGTCACCATCCTGCGCGCTGTTCACAAGTATAAGGACAGCCGCGAGCAGTTTGAGCGCCGCACCCACAAGCGCCTGATCGACATCATGAACCCGACCCAGAAGACGGTCGAGGCTCTGATGAATCTGGAGCTGCCGGCCGGTGTCGAGATCGACATCAAGCTGTAAGCACATCCCGTTAACCCTGCGCGCGAGCGCATATTTACAAACCCGCAGTCCGCAGCTTGCGTGTGCGGACGGGTCAAGTCAGCAGCCTCTGGCCATGAGCTAAGCGAGCTGACCAATAACCTGAAGGAGGAACATGTATGAAAACAGCCATCATCGGTAAAAAGGTCGGCATGACGCAGATCTTCGATGAAGCAGGCAAGGTCGTCCCCGTCACCGTGATCGAGGCAGGCCCCTGCACGGTCACCGGCAAGATGACCACGGAAAAGGAAGGCTATGAAGCCGTCCAGCTCGGCTACGAGGACGTCGCCGAGAAGAAGCTGACCAAGCCCGAGAAGGGCCACCTGGATAAGGCGGGCGTCGGCTACAAGAAGCACCTCAAAGAGTTCCGTCTCGAGGACTGCGCCTCTGTCAATGTGGGCGATGTCATCAAGGCCGACACCTTCAAGGAAGGCGACAAGGTCGACATCACCGGCATCAGCAAGGGCCACGGCTACGCCGGCGTCATCAAGCGCTTCGGCCAGGGCCGTACCCCGACCTCCCACGGCGGCGGCCCTGTGCACCGTCACGCCGGCTCCATGGGCTCGAGCACCGATCCTTCCCGTATCTTCCCGGGTAAGAAGCAGGCCGGCCACATGGGCGTGGATCAGGTCACCGTCCAGAACCTCGACGTGGTCAAGGTCGATCCTGAGCTCAACATGATCGTTGTGCGCGGCGCGATCCCCGGCCCGAAGGGCGGCATTGTCTATATTAAGAGCACCGTCAAGAAGACCGTCGTCAAGAAGGGCGACGCCGGTATCAGCACCAACCCGCAGAAGGCCTCCGGTCGTAACCCGCAGAAGGCTTCTGCAAGAAAGTAAGGAAAGGAGAGAGCGAATATGCCTACTGCTAAGTTGTTTAATATGGCCGGCGATCAGGTCGGCGAAGTGGCGCTCTCCGAAGCCGTTTTCGGTGTTGAGCCCAACGAGTCCGTTCTGCACGATTCCGTGAAGAACCACCTGGCCAACTGCCGTCAGGGCACGCAGAGTGCGCTGACCAAGGGCGAGGTTTCCTACTCCACAGCCAAGCCCTGGCGCCAGAAGGGCACAGGCCGCGCACGCGCCGGCTACAAGGGTAGCCCGGTGTGGACCCACGGCGGCGTCGCGTTCGCGCCGAAGCCGCGCGATTACAGCTACACGCTCAATAAGAAGGTCAAGAGACTGGCCCTCAAGAGTGCGCTGAGCGCCAAGGCCGCTGCCGGCGAGATTCTCGTCGTTGACGGCATGGCTGTCGAAGAGATCAAGACCGCCCCTGTCAAGGCGTTCCTGACCAAAATCGGCGCCGACGGCAAGGCTCTGCTCGTGACCGAGCAGGTCGACGAGAAGCTCGTCAAGAGCTCCCGCAACATCCCCGGCGTGAGCAGCACCATCGCCACCATCCTCAGCCCCTATATGATCCTGACGCACCGCGTCCTGGTCGTTGACAAGGCTGCGCTCCAGAAAATCGAGGAGGTGTACGCATAATGAGAACCGCTTACGATGTCATTATCCGTCCCATCATCACCGAGCAGTCCATGGAAGACCTCGACATCAAAAAGTACACATTCGAAGTCGCCAAGGACGCCGGCAAGATCGAGATCAAGAAGGCCATCGAGGAGATCTTCGATGTGAAGGTCATCAAGGTCACCACCGCGACGATCCGTGCCAAGGAGAAGCGCGTCGGCGCCAACCCCTCCGGCATGACCGCCACCCGCAAGAAGGCCGTTGTGAAACTGTCCGCTGATTCGAAGAACATCGAGATCTTCGAGGGCATGGTGTAAGGGAGGAATTGAACAATGTCGATTAAAACCTATAAACCCACCACGCCTTCCCGCAGACATATGTCCGTTTCCGGCTTCGACGGTGTCGATAAGCACGCCAAGCCGCAGAAGGAGCTCGTGGAGGTCCTCAAGAAGCACTCCGGCCGCAACAGCTATGGCCGCATCACCGTCCGCCATCAGGGCGGCGGCAACCGCAAGAAGTACCGCGTCATCGACTTCAAGCGCGACAAGATGGACGTGCCCGCCACTGTCCTGCGCCTGGAGTACGATCCGAACCGCAGCGCTTATATCGCCCTGGTCGAGTACACCGACGGCGAGCGCCGCTACATTCTGGCCCCTGTCGGCCTGAACGTGGGCGACACCGTTCTGTCCTCCGCCGCGGCGGACATCAAGCCGGGCAACGCCCTGCCGCTGGCCAACATCCCGGTCGGCACCGTCATCCACAACATCGAGCTCTACCCCGGCAAGGGTGCGCAGCTGGTCCGCTCCGCGGGCGTCGCCGCGCAGCTCATGGCGAAGGAAAACGGCATGGCTACCGTCCGTCTCCCCTCCGGCGAGTACCGCAAGGTCCGCCTCAACTGCATCGCCTGCATCGGCCAGGTCGGCAATGTTGACCACGCCAACATCGCCATCGGCAAGGCCGGCCGCAAACGCCACATGGGCATCCGCCCGACCGTCCGTGGTTCTGTCATGAACCCGTGCGATCACCCGCACGGCGGCGGCGAAGGCAAAGCGCCTGTCGGCCGTCCCGGCCCGGTCACCCCGTGGGGCAAGCCGGCGATGGGTTACAAGACCCGCAAGAAGAAGAACGCGACCGACAAGTTCATTGTCAAGCGCCGCAACGCCAAGTAAGGAGGGAATAGGTAATGAGCAGAAGTGTTAAGAAAGGCCCGTTTGCCGCTCCCGAGCTGCTGAAGCGGGTCGATGAAATGAACAAGGCCGGCGAGAAGAAGGTCATCAAGACCTGGAGCCGTTCCTCCACGATCTTCCCGTCCTTTGTCGGCCACACCATCGCTGTCCATGACGGCCGCCGTCACGTTCCGGTCTATGTGACCGAGGACATGGTCGGACATAAGCTGGGCGAGTTCGCGCCCACGCGCACGTTCCGCGGCCACGCCGGCAGCAAGACTGTTGGAAAGTAAGGGGGAGAGAACATGGAAGAACTGAAGACTGCACGTGCCCAGCTGGTGCACGCCCGTATCGCTCCCCGTAAGGTCCAGATCGTGTGCGACATGATCCGCGGCAAGGACACCAAGGTCGCCGAGGCCTATATGGCCAACACGCCGAAGGCCGGCTGCGAGCTCATGCTCAAGCTCCTCAAGAGCGCCTGCGCCAACGCGGAGAACAACTTTGAAATGGATCCGGACAACCTCTACGTTGCCGAGGCCTATGCCACGGCCGGCCCGATCCTCAAGCGCGGCCGCCCGAGAGCTCAGGGCCGTATGTACCGCATCAACAAGCGCACCAGCCACATCACGATCGTCGTGGCTGAGAAGGCATAAGGGAGGAGGCAGAAGATATGGGACAGAAAGTTAATCCGCACGGCATGCGTGTCGGCGTCATCAAAGATTGGGATTCCCGCTGGTATGCCCGTGACGAGAAGGTCGGCGACCTGATCGTTGAGGACTACAAGATTCGTGAGTACCTGAAGAAGACCCTGTATTCCGCAGGCATCCCGAACATCGAGATCGAGCGTGACAGCGCGAAGGTCCGCATCTATATCCACTGCTCTCGTCCGGGCGTTGTCATCGGCAAGGGCGGCGCGGAGATCGAGCGCATCCGCCTCTCCGTCGAGAAGATGATCGGCAAACCGGTCGCTCTCTCCATCGTGGAGGTCCGCACGCCCGATACGAACGCTCAGCTCGTCGCTGAGAACATCGCCGCGCAGCTCGAGAAGCGCATCGGCTTCCGCCGCGCGATGAAAAACGCCATGGGCCGTGCCATGAGAATGGGCGCCCGCGGCATCAAGATCATGTGCTCCGGCCGTCTGGGCGGCGCCGAGATCGCCCGCACCGAGTGCTACCACGAGGGCACCATTCCGCTGCAGACCATCCGCGCGGACATCGAGTACGGCTTCGCTGAGGCTGCCACGACCTACGGCCGTGTCGGCGTCAAGGTCTGGATCTACAAAGGCGAGATCCTCTCCCAGAGCCTGCGCACCACCCCGCGCACCATGGATCTGAACAAGCGCGACGACCGTCGCCGTGACCGCCGTGACGGCGATCGCAGAGGCCGCGGCGGCTACAACCGCGACCGTCGCGACGGCAACCGCCAGGGCGGCCGTCCGGGCTACCAGGGCGGCGGACGTCCGCAGGGCGGCAACCGTCCGCAGGGCGGCTACAACCGCGGCCCGCGTCCGGCAGCTCCCGCTGCTCCGAAGGAAGGAGGCAACAACTAATGCTGATGCCGAAAAGAGTGAAGTACCGCAGAGTGCAGCGCGGTCGTATGACCGGCAAGGCCCTGCGCGGCAATAAGGTGACCTATGGCGAGTTCGGCCTGCAGGCGCAGGAGCCGGCCTGGATCACCTCCAACCAGATCGAGGCGGCCCGTGTCGCCATGACCCGTTACACCAAGCGTGGCGGTCAGGTCTGGATCAAGATCTTCCCCGACAAGCCGGTCACGCAGAAGCCGGCCGAGACCCGCATGGGTTCCGGTAAAGGTTCTCCTGAGTACTGGGTCGCCGTTGTGAAGCCCGGCAGAGTTCTGTTTGAGATTGCTGGTGTGCCGGAAGAGGCTGCCCGTGAGGCGCTGCGTCTGGCCAGCCACAAGCTTCCCTGCAAGACGAAGATCGTCAAGAAGGAAGACACTGAGATTGGTGGTGAATAAGATGAAAGCTAGTGAAATTCGCTCCATGTCCGCCGCTGAGCTGGAAAGCAAGCTGGTCGAACTGAAGAAGGACCTGTTCATGCTCCGTATGCAGCACGCTACCAATCATCTTGACAACCCCGTTAAGATTTCTGCTGTGCGTCGCGACATTGCCCGAGTCAAAACCGTGCTCCGCGAAAAGCAGCTCGAGCAGTGAGGAGGTAAGTGAGAATGAACGAAATGAGAACGACTTCCCGCAAGACCCGCGTCGGCAAAGTGGTGTCTGACAAGATGGACAAGACCGTTGTCGTCATCGTGGAAGACCACGTGGCGCACAAAGTCTATAAAAAGATCATTGGCGAGACCTACCGCCTGAAGGCACACGACGAGAACAATGAGTGCCACGTCGGCGATATCGTCCGCGTGATGGAGACCCGCCCCCTGTCCAAGGACAAGAGATGGCGCGTGGTCGAGATCGTGGAAAAGGCGAAGTAAGGAGGCAACAACATGATTCAGCAGGAAAGTTATCTGAAGGTTGCCGACAATACCGGCGCCAAGGAAATCAAGTGCATCCGCGTTCTCGGCGGATCCAAGCGTAAATACGCCAGCATCGGCGACGTGATCGTCGCTTCCGTGCGTAAGGCGGCCCCCGGCGGCTCCGTCAAGAAGGGCGACGTCGTCAAGGCTGTTGTTGTCCGCACCGCGAAGCCGGTCCGCCGCGCGGACGGCACCTATGTGCGTTTCGATGAGAACGCCGCCGTCCTGATCAACGGCGAGGATAAGAACCCCCGCGGCACCCGTATCTTTGGGCCCGTCGCCCGTGAGCTCCGCGACAGTGACTTCACGAAGATCCTGTCTCTGGCTCCCGAAGTTATTTGAGGAGGGCGCAGAACATGAACATCAAAAAAGACGATAAAGTCGTTGTCCTGTCCGGCAAGGACAAGGGCAAGGAAGGCAAAGTCCTGTCTGCTGACCCGAAGGGCGGCAAGCTCATCGTGGAGGGCGTGAACGTCGCCACGAAGCACCAGAAGCCGAAAAATCAGCAGGATCAGGGCGGCATCATCAAGACCGAAACCCCGATCTATGCCTGCAAGGTCATGGTCGTCTGCCCGAAGTGCGGCAAGCCGACCCGCATCGCGCACAAGATCACGGACGGCAAAAAGGCCCGCATCTGCAAAAAGTGCGGCGCCGAACTGTAAAGGAGGGAGCAACGAACTATGGCAAATATGCCTTCTATGAAGAAGAAGTATGTGGAGGAAGTCGCTCCCGCTCTGATGACGAAGTTCCAGTACGCGAGCGTTATGCAGATCCCGAAGATCGAGAAGATCGTCGTCAGCGTCGGCTGCGGCGACTGCAAGGATAACGCCAAGGCGCTCGACGCCGTCATCAAGGACATCACTGCGATCACCGGCCAGCACGCGGTCGCGACCGTCGCCAAGAAGAGCGTCGCGAACTTTAAGCTGCGTGAGGGTATGCACGTCGGCGTGAAGGTCACGCTGCGTCAGGACCGTATGTGGGAGTTCCTGGACCGCCTGTTCAACATCGCGCTGCCCCGTGTCCGCGACTTCCGCGGCATCTCGGCCGACGCGTTCGACGGCCGCGGCAACTACAGCCTCGGCCTCAAGGAGCAGATCATCTTCCCCGAGATCGAGTACGATAAGATCGAGAAGCTCCGCGGCATGAACATCGCCATCATCACCACCGCCAAGACCGACGAGGAAGCGCGCGAGCTGCTCAAGCTCATGGGCGCCCCGTTCGTCACCAAAGCATAAGGGAGGAGCGACACAATGGCTAAGAAATCTATGATCCTCAAGCAGCAGGCGCCTGCGAAGTACTCCACCCGCCAGTATAACCGCTGCAAGATCTGCGGCCGTCCCCACGCTTACCTGCGCAACTACGGCATCTGCCGTATCTGCTTCCGTGAGCTGGCGTATAAGGGCCAGATCCCCGGCGTCCGCAAAGCCAGCTGGTAAAAATTTTCCGCCATGCATCGTGAGCCGCGCTTGCTGTATAGAAATACAGCCGCGCGCGGCGCACATCGCCTGACGAAAAATTTCCGCCCAGTGCTGAACCTCGCGTTCAGCCCCAACTTCCGTAAGTTCGCCCCGCACAGCCGCAGCTGGATCTGCGGCTGTCGGTGCGCACTGAAATACGGTGCCGGTCCTTATGATCTGAGTTCCGGTGCCGCGCCCCGCCCATGCTTGTGCGTTTAACCCGGCGTTCAGGCATGGTTCCCGCTTTTGTGCCGCCCGGCACCGCGGCCGTGCCGCCGCCTCCGGCGGCGACATGAAAATGGACCGCGCGTCACGAAAGCAAGCTTTTGCCCCTTCGCAGAAAGGGCAGGGATGACGAAAGGCCGCAGGGAATCAAGCATTCATGCGGAACCTCGCCGCCCAAACCGTATCATCGGTAACTTCTAACTAAGGAGGAAACACAAATGCAGATCACCGATCCCATCGCCGATATGCTGACCCGCATCCGCAACGCTGGCAGCGCTCGGCACGAAACCGTGGACATCCCGAATTCCAAGATGAAGAAGGCCATCGCCGAAATTCTTCTCGAGGAAGGCTACATCAAGAGCTTCCAGCTCATTGATGACGGCACCCAGGGCATCATCCGCGTCACCCTGAAGTATCTCCCCGGCAAAGAGAAGGCCATCCAGGGCCTCCGCAGAGTCTCCAAGCCCGGCCTGCGTGTCTATGCCGGTGCTGAAGAGCTGCCGCAGGTCCTGCGCGGCCTCGGCATCGCGATCATCTCCACCTCGAAGGGCATCATGACCGACAAGAAGGCGCGTGCGCAGCACGTCGGCGGCGAAGTCCTCGCGTTCGTGTGGTAAGGGAGGTACAGAACAATGTCTAGAATTGGTAGAGCTCCCATTGAGATCCCCGCAGGTGTCGAAGTCACCTGCAACGGCAACGTTGTCACCGTCAAGGGCCCGAAGGGCAGCCTGTCGCACAACGTGCACCCGGACATGACCGTCACGGTCGAAGGCAACACCATCCACGTCACCCGCCCGAGCGATGACAAAATGCACCGCTCCCTGCACGGCCTGACCCGCACGCTGATCCACAACATGATCATCGGCGTGACCGAGGGCTTCAGCAAGACGCTCGAGATCAACGGCGTCGGCTACAGAGCCGTGAAGGAAGGTCAGAACCTGGTCATGCACCTGGGCTTCTCGCACACGGTCACCGTGTCCGAGACCGCGGACATCCAGATCGATGTCCCGAACCCGAACCAGGTCATTATCAAGGGTATCGACAAGGAAAAGGTCGGCCAGTTTGCAGCAGAAGTGCGCGCGAAGCGTCCGCCCGAGCCGTACAAGGGCAAGGGCATCAAGTACGATTACGAGCATATCCGCCGCAAAGAAGGCAAGACCGGCGCGAAGTAATTGGAGGTGTGCCTGAATGATTAAAAGACCGAATACGAAAGCGCAGCGCATTCGCCGCCACCAGAGAGTGCGCGGCAAGGTCTCCGGCACGGCCGAGAGACCGCGTCTGAGTGTGTTCCGCAGCGAAAACAACATTTATGCCCAGATCATCGACGATGTCGCCGGTAAGACGCTTTGCAGCGCCTCCACCGTGGAAAAGGGCTTTGAAGGCAATGGCGGCAACTGCGAAGCGGCAGCCAAGATCGGCAAGCTCATCGGTGAGCGCGCCGTGGCAGCCGGCATCACCGAGGTCGTGTTCGACCGCGGCGGCAATGTGTACCATGGCCGCGTCAAGGCTCTGGCAGAAGGCGCCCGCGAGGGCGGCCTGAAGTTCTAACGGGAGGAGGAAACGAAATGGCATATAACAATGACAGACGGGACAACCGCCGCAATCGCAGCGATGAGCCCCAGGAATTCAGCGAAAAAGTCGTTGCCCTCAACCGCGTTTCCAAGACCGTTAAGGGCGGCCGCGTCGCAAAGTTCTCCGCTCTGGTCGTCGTTGGCGACGGCAAGGGCCGCGTGGGCTTCGGCCTCGGCAAAGCAGCCGAAGTTTCCGAAGCGATCCGCAAGGGTCTGGAGGACGCGAAGAAGAACCTGACCACCGTGACCCTGCAGGGCACGACGATCCCGCACGAGGTCATCGGCGAGTTCGGCGCCGGCCGCGTGCTGCTCAAGCCCGCCGCACCCGGCACCGGCGTGATCGCCGGCGGCGCCGTGCGTGCCGTGGTCGAGGCTGCCGGCATCAAGGACATCCGTACCAAGTGCCTGCGCTCGAACAACCCGGCGAACGTTGTCGCCGCAACGATGGAAGGCCTGAAGTCTCTGCGCAACGCCCAGCAGGTCGCTGTTTACAGAGGCAAGACCGCCGAAGAGATTCTGGGTTAAGGAGGGGCTGAGACATGGCAAATCTGAAGATCAAGCTCGTCAAGAGCCTCAGCGGCCGCAATGCCAAGCACATTGCCACCGCCAACTCCCTCGGCCTGCACAAGATCGGCAACGAGACCGTGCAGCCCGATAACCCGCAGACCCGCGGCAAGATCGCCAAGATCGGCTATCTCGTCGCCGTCACCGAAGAAGAATAAGGAGGGCCCCCAAAATGAATATCCACGAACTTTCTCCCGTTGTGGGCTCCACCCATGTCGGCAAGCGCAAGGGCCGCGGCCACGCGACCGGCAACGGCAAGACCGCAGGCCGCGGTCATAAGGGCCAGAAGGCCCGCAGCGGCGGCGGCGTCCGTATCGGCTTCGAAGGCGGCCAGATGCCTCTGGCCCGCCGCATCCCGAAGCGCGGCTTCCACAACATCTTTGCCAAACCGCTCGAGAGCGTGAACGTCTCCGCTCTGGAGAAGTTTGAAGACGGCGCTGTCGTCGATGCGAAGGCCCTGCTCGATGCCGGCATCCTCAGCAAGTGCACCTACGGTGTGAAGATCCTTGGCAACGGCGAAATCACCAAGAAGCTGACTGTGAAGGCTTCTGCTTTCTCCGAATCCGCGAAAGCGAAGATCGAGGCAGCAGGAGGAAAGGCTGAGGTGGTGTAAGGTGCTCCAGACATTTCGTAACGCATGGCGCATTGAGGAACTGCGCAAGAAAATTCTCTTTACGCTTCTGATTGTCCTGCTTTACCGTCTCGGCAATGCCGTACCCGTACCTTTCGTCGACACCAAAGCACTGGCCGACTACTTCCAGGCAAGCGGCCTGCAGAACACGATCCTGGGCCTGTTCAACGTCATGTCCGGCGGCGCGTTCTCACAGGCAACGATTTTCGCGCTGTCCATCCAGCCGTACATCAACGCTTCCATCATCATTCAGCTCCTGTGCATCGCGATTCCCGCGCTGGAGCGTCTGCAGAAGGAAGGCGGCGAGGAAGGCAAGAAGAAGATTGCCAGCATCACCCGCTACAGCACGGTCGCCATCGGCCTGCTGCAGGGCTTTGCGTATTATATGATGATGCGCAACTACAGCCTCATCAACGCGGACTTTGCCCACAACGTCTGGGCAGCCATCGTCATCATCCTGACCTTTACGTCCGGTTCCGCCCTCATCATGTGGCTTGGTGAGCAGATCACCGAGTTCGGCATCGGCAACGGCATCTCGATCATCCTGTTCGTGAGCATCGTCGCCCGCTTCCCGAACTCCATCATCCGCCAGATCAACAACGTCGCCAACGGCGACCTCGCCTGGTGGGTTCTGGTGCTGATGTACCTCGGCGCCCTGCTGCTCATTGTGCTCATCGTGCTCGTCAACGATGCGGAGCGCCGCCTGCCGGTGCAGTATTCCAAGCGCGTGGTTGGCCGCAAGATGTACGGCGGCCAGAGCACGCACCTGCCGATGAAGGTGAACATGAGCGGCGTCCTGCCGATCATCTTCGCCCAGTCGATCGCGTCGCTGCCGGCCACTGTCTGCGCCTTCGTTCCGAAGTGGCAGAACAGCTGGGGCATGACGCATGTGTTTAATACGACCACCTGGCCGTATATCGTCATCTACTTCCTGCTCATCATCTTCTTCAGCTACTTCTACTCCACGATCCAGTTCAACCCGATCGAGGTCGCGAACAACCTGAAGAAGAACGGCGGGTTCATCCCGGGCTTCCGTGCAGGCAAGCCGACGAGTGAATTCATCCAGAAGGTGCTCAACAAGATCACGCTCTTCGGCGCGATCTATCTGAGCGTCATCGCGATCACGCCGCTGATCATCAGCGCGTGCTCGAAGGCGGAAGAGCTCACCGGCATCTCCCTGGGCGGCACGTCCATCATCATCGTTGTCGGTGTTGCACTTGAGACCGTCCGCGCACTCGAGGCGCAGATGCTCATGCGCAACTACAAGGGCTTCCTGAGCTGATAGGAGGATTCACACAATGAAACTCGTTTTGTTAGGCGCCCCCGGTGCGGGCAAGGGCACGCAGGCTGAGATCCTCAGCCGCAAGCTGAATATCCCCACCATTTCCACCGGCAACATCCTGCGCGCGGCCATGAAAAACGGCACGCCCGTGGGCCTGAAAGCAAAATCCTACGTGGAAAGCGGCAAGCTCGTTCCGGACGACGTCATCATCGGCATCGTCTGCGAGCGTCTGGCTGAGCCCGACTGCGCCAATGGTTATATCCTCGACGGTATGCCGCGCACCATCCCCCAGGCGGAAGCTCTGGAGCAGCATGGCATCGACGTCGACACCGCCCTCTCGATCGAGATCGCGGACGAGACCATCATCGAGCGTATGTCTGGCCGCCGGACCTGCAAGGACTGCAGCGCCACGTTCCACATCGTCTCCAATCCTCCCAAGGTGGAAGGCAAGTGCGACTTCTGCGGCGGTGAGCTGACCATCCGCAAGGACGACGCTCCCGAGACCGTGAAGGCACGCCTGGATGTCTACCATGCCGAGACCGAGCCGCTCAAGGACTTCTATGCCCAGCGCGGCAAGCTCGTCAAGGTCGATAACCAGCCGACCATCGAGGCCACGACCGCTGCGATCGAGAAAGCTCTGGGTCTGGAATGATCATCATCAAATCCGATCCGGAAGTGGATCTCATGCGGCAGGCCGGCCGGATCACCGCTGGCGCGCGCACCGTCGCGCGTCAGATGGTGGAGCCGGGCGTGACCACCCGCCAGATCAATCGCGAAGTGCACAAGTTCATCACGAAGTCCGGCGCATCGCCGTGCTTTATGACCGACGGTGGGTTTCCGACTGCGGCGTGCATCTCCGTCAACGACGAGATCATCCACGGCATCCCCGGCGACCGCGTCCTGCATGAGGGCGACATCGTCAGCGTCGACGTCGGCGCCCGCTACCGCGGCTTCAACGGCGACTGTGCGGGCACGTTCCCGTGCGGCAAGTGCTCGGATGAGGCTCTGCGCCTGATCCGCATCACGCGCCAGAGCTTTTTCGAGGGCATCCAGTTTGCCCGCGTCGGCTACCGCATTTCCGATATCGGCCATGCCATTCAGGAGTACGCCGAGAGCTATGGCTACTCGCTCGTGCGCGAGTATGTGGGCCATGGCGTCGGCGCCGGCCTGCACGAGGCTCCCGAGATCCCGAACTACGGCAAGCCCGGCCACGGCCCGCGTCTGCAGAAGAACATGACGATCGCCGTGGAGCCGATGGTCAACGTCGGCGGGTATGAGGTCCGCGTTCTGGACAATGGCTGGACCGTGGTCACGGCGGACGGCAGCCTGTCGGCGCACTACGAAAACTCTCTGCTCGTCACCGACGGCGAGCCGGAGATCCTGACGTTCGCAGACGACATTTGACGGGTGCGTCCCGAAAAACCTTAGGAGGTTCAAACACCTTGGCAAAAGACGATGTAATCGAGCTGGAGGGCACGGTCGTCGAATCCCTGCCCAACACGACGTTCCGGGTTGATATCGGCAACGGCCACATCATCCTGGCGCATATCTCCGGAAAGCTCCGGATGAACTTTATCAGAATCCTCCCCGGTGACAAGGTCACGGTTCAGATGTCTCCGTACGATCTGACGCGCGGCCGCATCACCTGGAGAAGCAAGTAGGAGGTTAACTACAATGAAAGTCAGACCGAGTGTCAAGCCCATGTGCGAAAAGTGCAAGGTCATCAAGCGCAAGGGCAAAGTCATGGTTATCTGCGAAAACCCGAAGCACAAACAGAGACAGGGCTGATCTGACCCTGTAAGTCCTAACACATCCGCGCCAGAAGGTCGGCTCCCTCCGGCGGGAGTAAGTCGCCTCCCTTTTTGCGCGCGGAACAAAAATTTCGAAAGGAATGATCGAATAAGATGGCACGTATCGCCGGCGTTGACCTGCCCAAGGACAAGCGAATTGAAATTGGCCTGACCTACGTTTATGGTATCGGCAGAACCAGCGCGAAAAAGATTCTTGAGATGACCGGCATCAATCCGGACACCCGCGTGAAAGACCTCACCGACGAGGAAGAAGCAAAGATCCGTGAGTGCATCGACCACCACTTCATCGTGGAAGGCGACCTGCGCCGCAGCGTGGCGCTCGACATTAAGCGCCTGACCGAGATCGGCTGCTACCGCGGCCAGCGTCACAGACGCGGCCTGCCCGTGCGCGGCCAGCGCAGCAAGACCAATGCGCGTACCCGCAAAGGCCCGAAACGCACGATCGCCAATAAGAAGAAGTAAGGGAGGGATATGTAATGGCAAACGCAGCAAAAGGCAAGAAAGTTCGCACGCGCCGCAAAGAGCGTAAGAACATTGAAAAGGGAGCCGTGCATATCAGCTCTTCGTTCAACAACACCATGGTCACCATCACGGACACCCAGGGCAATGCGCTCTCCTGGGCCTCCGCAGGCGGCATGGGCTTCCGCGGAAGCAAGAAATCCACCCCCTTCGCCGCGCAGACCGCCGCTGAGACGGCTGCCAAGGCGGCTATGGAGCACGGCCTGAAGACCGTCGAAGTCTTCGTCAAGGGCCCCGGCTCCGGACGTGAGGCTGCGATCCGCGCCCTGCAGACGGCAGGACTCGAGGTCACCATGATTAAGGACGTCACCCCCATTCCGCACAATGGCTGCCGTCCTCCGAAACGCCGCCGCGTCTGATTGAAGGAGGGAAATGAATTATGGCTAGATATACCGAAGCTGTCTGCCGCCAGTGCCGCAGAGAGGGCCAGAAGCTCTTCCTCAAGGGCGACAGATGCTACACCCAGAAGTGCGCGATCGACTGCAGAGGTTATGCCCCCGGCCAGCACGGCCAGGGCCGCAGCAAGACCTCTGAGTACGGCTCCCAGCTGCGCGAGAAGCAGAAGGTCCGCCGCTACTACGGCGTGCTCGAGAAGCAGTTCCGCAGCTACTTCGCCATGGCCGAGAAGCGCCAGGGCATCACGGGCGAGAACCTGCTCGCCATCCTGGAAACCCGTCTGGACAACGTCGTCTACCGTCTCGGCTTCGCCATGAGCCGTGCGGAGGCGCGCCAGCTCGTGACCCACGGCCACTTCACTGTGGATGGCCGCAAAGTCAACATCCCCAGCTTCCTGGTCAAGCCGGGCATGGTTATTACACTCAAGGACTCCAGCAAGAGTCTCGACAAGATCAAGGCCAACGTCGAAGCGAACGCTTCCCGTCCGGCGCCGAAATGGCTGGACTATGACGCCAACAACATGGTCGGCAAGGTCGTGGCCATGCCCGCGCGCGAGGACATTGATCTGCCTGTCGAGGAACACCTCATCGTCGAGCTGTATTCCAAGTAATAAAGAGACCCTCAAATTGGTAAGCTGACATCCGCAGCGCCCCTGTGGCGCAACAACACAGTAAGGAGGGTTAAGTCTAAATGATTGAAATTGAAAAGCCGCGCATCGAATGCCAGGAATCCCCGGACGATATCTCGTATGGCAAGTTCGTCGTTGAGCCTTTGGAGCGTGGCTACGGCACGACCCTGGGTAACTCTCTGCGCAGAGTGCTGCTCTCTTCACTGCCCGGCACTGCCCCGACGTCTATCCGGATCGCCGGCGTGCAGCACGAGTTTTCGACGATCCCCGGCGTCAAGGAAGACGTCACGGAGATCGTGCTGAACGTGAAGGGCATCATCGCGCGCCTGCACTGCGACGGCCCGAAGACCGTCTATATCGAAGCGGCAGGCGAGTGTGAAGTCACTGCCGGCGACATCAAGGCAGACGGCGAGGTCGAGATCCTCAACCCCGAGCTGCACATCGCCAGCCTCGGCCCGGACGGTGCGCTCTCCATGGAGATCACGCTCGCCCACGGCAGAGGCTACGTCCCGGCGGACAAGAACAAGAGCGCACAGCAGGTCATCGGCACCATCCCGGTGGACAGCATCTACGCGCCGGTCCTGAAGGTCAACTACGCTGTCGAGAACACCCGTGTGGGCAACCAGACGGACTTCGACAAGCTGACCATCGAGGTCTGGACCGACAAGACCATCTCGGCGCGTGACGCGCTGAGCCTCGGCGCCAAGATCCTGTGCGATCACTTCACGCTCTTCACCGATCTGTCTGACACGATTGGCAACAGCTGCACGGTGGTGGAGAAGGAGCCGGAGCGCCCCGACACCGTCATGAAGATGACGATCGAGGAGCTGGACCTCTCCGTGCGCAGCTTCAACTGCCTGAAGCGCGCGAATATCAACACCGTCGAAGACCTCACGAACAAGACCGAGGAAGAGATGATCAAGGTGCGCAACCTTGGCCGCAAATCCCTGGAAGAGGTCGAGCACAAGCTCGCTATGATGGGCCTGAGCCTGGCGAGCGACGACAACCAGTAATAACCAGTTACTCTTATCAAGGAGGAAAACCGATATGCCCGGAACAAGGAAACTCGGTAAGACCACCGATCAGCGCAAGGCGATGCTCCGTCAGCAGGTCACGGATCTGCTCGATATGGGCCGCATGGAGACGACCGTCTTCCGCGCAAAAGAGATCGCGCCTCTGGCCGAGAAAATGATCACCCTTGGCAAGAAGAAGGACATGGCTGCCTACCGTCAGGCGCTGGCCTTCATCACCCGCGAGGATGTTGCCAAGAAGGTGTTCGATGAAGTCGCCCCGAAGTATGCCGACCGCAACGGCGGCTACACCCGCATCACCCGCATCGGCACCCGCCGCGGCGATGCGGCCGAGATGGCTGTCATCGAGCTCGTGTAAGGAGCTTCCGAACACAAACCACAACGCACCGACTGCATTTGCAGCCGGTGCGTTTTCGTGTTTTACAGGCGGGCACAGTCTGTGGTATAATATCATTTCAGTCAGACAACAAGGAGGGACGTGTATGCGTATTCTGGTCGTGGAAGATGAACAGGACCTCAACCGCATTCTCGCCAAAACGCTCACTGCCGAGGGCTACAGCGTTGACGCCTGTTTTGATGGCGTAGAGGCTCTGGATTATCTGGAGGGCGCGGAGTATGACGCCGTTGTGCTCGACGTGATGATGCCGCGCATGGACGGCTTTTCGCTCCTGGCGCAGATGCGCGAGAGCGGCAGCGAGACGCCGGTCATCTTCCTCACGGCGAAAGACAGCGTACCCGACCGCGTGCGCGGGCTCGACGCCGGGGCGGATGATTATCTCGTCAAGCCGTTTTCGTTTGATGAGCTTCTGGCGCGGCTGCGTGTCATCACGCGCAAGCACGGCGGCAGCGCGACCAATGTCTTCACCGTCGCCGACCTCACGGTCGACACCGCCTCGCACCATGTCACGCGCGGCGGGCGCACGATCTCACTCTCGGCCAAGGAATTTGCCCTGCTCGAATACATGATCCGCAACCGCGGCGTTGTGCTCTCGCGCGAGCGCATTGAAAACCATCTCTGGAACTATGACTACAGCGGCGGCTCGAACGTCGTGGACGTGTACGTGAGCTATCTGCGCCGGAAGATCGACGCGGACTATCCCACCAAGCTCATCCATACCGTCTGGGGCGTCGGCTGGGTGCTGCGGGAGGAAGTATGAAGCGTCCGTCACTGAAATTGCGTATCACGGCCTGGTTTGCACTCATGATGTTCGTCATCGAGGCGCTGGTGCTCGCTTTCCTGCTCGCCGTCAACGGCACGGTCGCCACAAACGACCCGGAGGCGCGCCTCGTGCGCATGGTCGAGCACAATGCCGACCGCGTCAAATATAACCACCGCCAGTTCCGCTACGGTCGCATCCATTATAACCGCAGCGGGGTCTACACCGTGCTCTATGACGCGGACGGCAATGTCCTGCAGGGCACGTTCCCGGCGGAGTTCACGCCATCGGAGCCCCTGCCGCTCGGCGGCGAGACCGTGCGCCTCGTCGACTGCGGGGAGAACGAATATTACGTCTACGATGTCCACGTGGATATGATGGTCGGCAGCGTCTGGCTGCGCGGCGTCATCGACGCGGACGCCAACGGCGGCGTCATGCGCGTTATTCTGCCGCTGGCGTGGTCGCTGCTGCCGGTGCTGCTCGTGCTGTCGGTCATCGGCGGGTATTTCATCGCCAGCCGCGCCCTGCGCCCCGTGCGCCAGCTCACGGCTGCGGCCAATGCCATCTCCGACGGGCAGGATCTCAAGGCGCGCATCGGCCTGCCGCACACGAGCGGCAGCGACGAGATCTATCAGCTCTCGGCCTCCTTTGACAACATGTTCGACCGGCTTGAGCGATCGTTCGAGGCCGAGCAGCGCTTCACGTCGGATGCCTCGCACGAGCTGCGCACGCCGACGACCGTCATCCTCGCCGCCTGCGAGGACGCGCGCAAGAACGCGCAGACGCCGGCGGATTATCAGGCGGCGCTCGATGTCATCGACCGGCAGGCGCACAAGATGTCGGCGCTCATCCGCAGCATGCTCGAGATCACGCGCCTCGACCAGGGCACGCAGAAGGTGAACTGGGAGTATGCAGACCTGTCCGACCTCGTCACCGTCATCTGTGACGAGCAGGCCATGGTCGCGCGCCGCGGCATCCGCATCAGCTGCGCGGCCGAGCCGGGCATCTTCATCGACATGGATGTCTTTCTCATCTCGCGCGTCGTGCAGAATCTGCTCGACAACGCCTTCAAGTTCGGCGTGGACGGCGGCTGGATCCATGTCACGCTCCGGCGCGCGGCCGCGGGCGCCGAGCTGACCGTGCAGGATAACGGCATCGGTATCTCGCAGGAAAATCTGGATAAAATATGGCAGAGGTTCTATCAGGCCGACCCCAGCCGGCAGGAAAACGCCGGTTTGGGTCTGGGCCTGTCGATGGTGCAGCAGATCGTCACGCTCCACGGCGGCACGGTCGCCGTCGTGAGTACGCCCGGCCGCGGCACGACGTTCACGGTCACGCTGCCCGAACACCACGGAAAAGAGGAAAATTGATATGAAAAAAACCGTTTTGCGCGCCTATGCCCGTCTGATTGCGGAGGTCGGCGCACGTGTGCAGAAAGGGCAGGACGTCGTCATCGAGGCCGAGCTCGACCAGCCGGAGTTCGTGACCATGGTCGCCGATGCGTGCTACCACGCCGGGGCGCGCAAGGTCACAGTCACGTGGAAGCACCAGGCGCTCGAGAAGCTCGCCATCCGGCGCGAGAGCGTCAAAACGCTCCAGACCGTCGAGGCTTGGGAGCGCGTGAAGCTCCAGCACTATGTCGACACGCTCCCGTGCCGCATCTACCTGCTCAGTGAGGACCCGGACGGCCTGCGCGGCGTCAGCCCCGCGAAGATGGCCCGCGCCCGGCAGGGGCGCTACAGCGTCATCAAGCCCTACCGCGACCAGATGGAGGGGCGCTACCAGTGGTGCATCGCGGCCGTGCCCGGCGCGGCATGGGCCAAGAAGGTGTTTCCGCACGAGACAAAGGCCCGCGCCGTCGAAAAGCTCTGGGAGGCTATTTTGCACACCTGCCGCGTGGACGACGACCCCATCGCCGCGTGGAACGCGCACAATGCCGACCTGCAGGCGCGCTGCGATCACCTCAACAGCCTCGGTATCGCGTCGTTGGAGTATCACGCGTCCAACGGTACGAATCTCACCGTCGGCATGATTCCCGAAGCGCAGTTTTGCGGCGGCGGGGAGTACACGATCGGCGGCAGCTATTTTAACCCCAACCTGCCCACGGAGGAGTGCTTCATCTCGCCCAAGCGCGGCGAGGCAGAGGGCATTGTCTACTCGTCGAAGCCGCTGTCGTATCAGGGCCAGCTGATCGAGGATTTTTCCATCCGCTTCGAGCACGGCCGCGCCGTCGAGGCGCACGCGCGCACGAATGAGGCCCTGCTGCAAAAGCTCATCGCCATGGACGAAGGCTCTGCCTACCTCGGCGAGTGCGCGCTCGTGCCGTATGACAGCCCCATCAACCAGACAGGCATCCTGTTTTACAACACCCTGTTTGACGAAAATGCCTGCTGCCACCTCGCGCTCGGCATGGGCTTCATCGACACCATCCGCGACTACCCGAACCGCACGCTCGAGGAGATGCGCGCGCTCGGCGTGAACGACTCCATGATCCATGAGGATTTCATGATCGGCACGCCGGATCTGGCTGTCACGGCGTACTGCCGCGACGGTCGCACCGTCCCCGTGTTCCGGGACGGGACGTGGGCTTTTTGACCGAAATCCCACTTTTTCGTCGAAATACCGCGAATTGTGGTGCGCTCCGATTTCAGAGCGCACCATTTTTCTTTGAAAGTGGGGAATTTGCGCGCAAAACCGTTGCATTTTCGCGGCGCGTATGGTAAGATACGCCTGCACGGAAAATCTTACCGCTTACTTGCACCTGACAGGAGGTGACCGGCATGAAGCGAGCCCTTTTGTGCACTCTGATCGCGGCAGCGCTGCTGCTCTGTGCCTGCACGCGCGCATCGGAGAGCACCGTGCGTGCGCCGGATGCCGGCGCACCGCTGACGCTGTGCCTTGGTGCCGGTCCTGTGACGCTTGACCCCGCGCGCACGGAAAACGGCATCGGTGCGACGTATGTGGTCAACCTCTTCGCCGGCCTGACCGGCTACCGCACCGGCGGCGACGGGACGGCGGAGCTCACGCCTGAGCTGTGCGCGTCCCTGCCGGAGCCGGAGGCCCTGCCAGACGGGCGCGTGCGGTATGTGTTCACGCTGCGTGACGGCCTCACGTGGTCGGACGGCACGCCGCTCACGGCGGCGGACTTTGTCTACGCGTGGAACCGAGCCTGCACGCTCGAGGATGCGGCGGCGCCGTATCTCTTTGCCTGCATCGACGGATACGGCACCGGCTGGCTGAACGTCGCGGCGTCGCCCGACGGGCGCACGCTCACCGTCGTGCTCGCGGAGGCCATGCCGACATTTTTGCAGCTGTGCGCCCAACCGGCGTATGCACCGGTGCCCTCCGGCGCGGCGGACACTGCGAGCTGGACGGCCGACGGCGCGGTCTTTGCCGCCAGCGGGCCGTACACGGTCGCCGAGTGGACGACCGAGGGCCTGACCTACACGAAAAATCCCGCATACTGGGACGCGGACAACGTCGCGGCTGAGACGGTGCGCTTCGTTTTTCAGAGCGATCCCAATGTCGCGGAGTCTGCCTTCCTCGCGCGGGAGTATGCGCTCAGCTGGCCGGTGCCGGACGCCGCGCTCGACGACCTGCGCACAAATCACGCGCCCGAGCTGCGCACCGTCAGCCAGCTCGGCACGTACAGCCTCTGCTTTTCCATGAGTGACCCGGCACTGAGCGTTTTTTCCCAGACGGAGCGCGCGCAGATCCGCACGGCGCTCGCACTGCTCATCGACCGGGATGCGCTCTGCGCCGACATCACGCCCGGCGCGCAGCAGAGCGCGAATGCGCCCATCCCGCCCGGCATCTCGGACGCCGACGGCAGCGCCTTTACTTCGCACAACGGTGCCGACGGCAAGGGCGGCGGCTATTACGGCAGCGATCACGAGGCCAACTGCAAGCAGGCCATTGCGCTCCTGCGGCAGGTGGCGGAGTCGTCCGGCCGGTTCACGGTCAACGCGCAGGGTGTGTGTGCCGGGTTCCCGGAGCTGACGTACCTGACGTCCGACGCGGCGGGCCACGTCGCCATCGCGGATGCTCTGCAGGCGCTCTACGCCCGCTACGGCATCTCGCTTACGGTCACGGCGCAGGACATGGACACCTTCCTCGCCAGCCGCGCCGCCGGGGGCTACTCCGTCACGCGCTGCAGCTTCAGCGCTGATATTGACGACCCCATGCCGTTTCTCTCCCTCTGGGCGAGTGGCGCGGGCAGCAACTGCGTCGCCCTCGGCCGCGGCGCACACGCGGACTACGCGGGCTACAGCGTCACGCTCGACGGCCGCACGAAAGACAACTGCACCTGGGCGGAGTCATACGACGCGCTGCTCTACCGCATCCAGAGCAGCGGCGACACGGCCGAGCGCTATTCGCTCATGCACCAGGCCGAGACGCTGCTCATGCAGACGGGCGCTGTCTGCCCGCTCTACTGGTACACGGACACCTACCTGTGCAACACGCACGTGCAGGGTCTGCTGTCCGGCCCGCTCGGCGCGCAGTACCTGATGGGCGCGCACGTGGAAAAGTGAATGCAGTGAGTGCAAAGTGAATGAAAATGAAAAAACAGCCCCGCTGCCGATTTCCCGGCAGCGGGGCTGCTGCAATATCGAATTTTACAGGAACACGAAAAACAGCATCACGATCAGGTACGCGAACGCGAGCGTCATCGGCGCGAGCGCGAGCACGGCGGTCAGCCGCCAGTCGTCTGCGCTCTCCACGACTGTGCCCTCATAGACCGGCTCGCGCGTCCCGGCGAGCGTGCCGTGCAGGTAGCTGCGGTAGAGCTTCAGAAACTGCTTGCCGTCGCGGCGGCCGATGCTGTAGGATGTCTGCTCCGGCGTGCGGGGCTGCAGGGCGTGGTGTGTGCGCATCCGATGTTCCTCCTCATGCACCTCGAAAGGTGTCGAATCTTTCACAATGCTATTATACGCATTCGGACGCCGCGCGTCAACCGGGTAAGTTTTCCGGTGCGGCGGTCTCGGGCACGTGCGTCGCGTCGGGCAACGGTTCCGGCGTGACCTCCGGGGACGGCTCCGGTTCCGGCGTCGGCGGCGGGGGCAGGATGATCTGCGGCGGGTTTTTTGGTGTGGGCGTCGGCGTGGGCGCCACGGTCTGCACCGGCGTGGGCGCCGGGGCCGGGGGCTTGCGCGGGATGCTGCCGACTGCAAGCCACAGCGCCGCGATCACGGCGGCGAGCACGGCCAGCACGACGGCCACGGTCAGGATGATCTCGCGCCGGCGCGCGTGCGCATGCTTCCTGCGCTGGGATTCCTGCTCGGCGATCCGCGCGGCCGATACCTCGAACCGCCGCGTCTGCGACAGCTCCTCGGCCGGCGGCTGCGGCAGGGGGACGGCCGTCTCGGCGTCGAGCGCCGTGATCTCGATGAGCACGAGCGTGATGTTGTCGCCCGGCCTGGCGGCGAGCGCCTGCGCCATGAGCGACTGCCCCAGCTCCGGCAGCGGCAGGTCGGCGCCGAGTGCGGATTGCAGCTGCGTGTCGCTGAGCTTGCCGGTCAGCCCGTCGGTGCACAGCAGCAGCCGGTCGCCCACGGCGAGCGGCACGCTGGCCGCAAAATACGGCATGAGCCGCTGGCGCGCGCCCAGCATGCCCAGATACTGCGTGAGCACGTGCTTGTCCGGATTGTCGGCTGCGTCGGGGGCAGCGCCGGCGTCGAGCTGCTCCTGATACTTGGTGTGGTCGCGCGAGATGCGCTGCAGCGCGCCGCCGCGCTGCAGATAGATGCGGCTGTCGCCGACGTTGCAGCAGTAGGCGTGGTTGCCGGTCAGGTGCACGGTCGCGGCGGTCGAGCCGCTGATCTGGCCGCTGGCCGCAATCATGTCGCACACGGCAACGTTTGCCCGGCGGAAGAAATCGAGTGCATCAAACGGCTCGTCACTGCTGCACGCGTGCAGCGTCTGCGCGCACAAAAGGGCCGCCTGCTCGCCGTTGGCCTCGCCGCCCATGCCGTCGAACACGCCGTAGATCAGGCGCTTGCTCTCCTGCTCGGCGGCCGCCTCGGCCACAGGGATGGCGGGGTCGCGCTTGAACGTGCCGTTGCAGTAGTAGTTATCCTCGTTGTTGTCCCGGCCGGAGCCGATGTTCGTCTGCGCGTAGCACAGCGCCCGCATCGCGCATCCCTCCCATGCGAAATCTTCTCTGCTGCTATCGTACCGTTCGGCGGCCGGTTTGTCAACGTGCTGTCGGCCGGAGTACAGAAAAATCTCACCAAAACCGCCGCCGTGGGGATTCCATCGGCGGCGGTTTTGTGCTATGCTGGTCAAAAAGAGCGCCGCCGTGTGTCCGGCGGCGATGGGGGAACGGATATGAATGAACGATTGGATGCGGCGCTCGAGCAGCTGCCGTTCTGGCCGAACCTGACCGAGCCGCAGCGCGAGCTTGCGCGGCGCGGTGCGCGCCTGGCGCAGTATGACCGCGGGGCGCTCGTGCACGGGTGCGACGGGCAGTGCCTCGGCATGATCCGGGTGCAGACCGGCCGCCTGCGTGCGTGCATGCTCTCGGACGACGGGCGCGAGATCACGCTCTACCGCCTCACGGACGGGGACGCCTGCGTGCTGGCGGCGGCGTGCGTCATCCGGCAGATCACGTTTGAGGTGCAGCTCGTGGCCGATGCGCCGACGGAGCTGCTCATCCTCGGCGCGCACGTGTTCCAGCAGCTCACGGCCGAGAATATCCACGTCGAGTGCTGCATGTACCGCCTTGCGACCGAGCGCTTTTCCGACGTCATGTGGGCGATGCAGCAGCTGCTGTTCACGAGCTTTGACAAGCGCCTCGCGCAGTATCTCTGGGACGAGTCCGACCACGCCCGCGCGCCCGTGCGCGCCACGCACGAGCAGATCGCGCGCGACACCGGCGCCGTGCGCGAAACCGTCACACGTATGCTGCGCCACTTTGCCGATGATGGCATCGTCTCGCTCGGCCGCGGCACGGTCACGGTCACGGACGCCGAAAAACTGAGGAAGCTCGCCGGAATGTGACTTTGCCACAGAACGCGGGTGCATAAATCTGCTAAAATCAGCACATACAAACAAAGACAACCACTCCGGAAAGGAAGATTACCATGATTACACTGACGAAAGAAAACTTTGCGCAGGAGGTCCTGCAGTCCGATAAGCCCGTGCTTGTGGATTTCTGGGCGACGTGGTGCGGCCCCTGCCGCATGATGGCTCCCGTGGTCGAGGAGCTCGACGCCGAGCACCCGGAATACAAGTTCGGCAAGGTCAACGTGGACGAGCAGCCGGAGCTTGCGGGCGAATATCGCATCATGAGCATCCCGACGCTCATGGTGTTCCGCGGCGGTCAGGCCGCGGCTGTGAAGGTCGGCGTGACGCCGAAGGAAGAACTACTCAAACTCCTCGGCTGAGCCGGGGAATTGTGGATTAGAAGGAGGAGACAAGTATGCACTGCACTGTGAAAATGACCGAGGATCTGTATTGGGTCGGCGCGTCCGACCGCCGTCTGGCCCTGTTTGAGAGCGTGTACCCCATCCCGCGCGGCGTGTCGTACAACGCCTATGTCCTGCTCGACGAAAAGACCGTCCTGCTCGACACGGTGGACCAGTCCGTCGCCGGCCAGTTCTTTGAAAACCTTGCTTATGTCCTCGGCGATCGTCCGCTGGACTACATCGTCGTGCACCACATGGAGCCCGACCACGCCAAGACGCTTGAGGAGACCGTGCGCCGCTATCCCGAGGCGAAAATCATCTGCAACGCGAAGATCCGCGATATGATCCGCAACTACTTTACCTTCGACATTGACGCCCGCGCTATCCTCATGGCCGAGGGCGATACATACTGCTTCGGCAAGCACACGTTTGCCTATGTCATGGCGCCGATGGTCCACTGGCCGGAGGTCATGGTCAGCTTTGATACCACGACCGGCACGCTCTTTTCCGCCGATGCCTTCGGCACGTTCGGCGCGCTGAGCGGCAATCTCTACGCCGATGAGTACGACTTTGAGCACGACTGGCTGCCGGATGCCCGCCGCTACTATACGAACATCGTCGGCAAGTACGGCACGCAGGTGCAGGCCCTGCTCAAGAAGGCTGCCACGCTCGACATCCGCATGATCTGCCCGCTGCACGGCCCTGTCTGGCGCAAGAACATCGGCTGGTTTGTCGATAAGTACAGCAAGTGGAGCTCCTACACGCCCGAGCAGGAGGGCAGTGTGCTCATCGCCTACTCCTCTGTTTACGGCCACACGGAAAACGCGGCGCAGGTGCTCGCCACCATGCTCGCCGGGCGCGGCGTGCGCAACATCGCCATGTATGACGTCTCCGTCACGCACCCGAGCTATGTCGTGGCCGAGGCCTTCCGCTGCAGCCACCTCGTGTTCGCGTCCACGACGTACAACGCCGGCATCTTCTGCAACATGGAGACGGCGCTGCTCGACATCGCGGCGCATAACCTCCAGAACCGCACCATCGCCCTGATCGAAAACGGCTCCTGGGCGCCGACGGCCGGCAAGCTCATGCGCGGCATCCTCTCCAAGCTCAAGAACGTGAACATCCTCAACGAGACGCTCACCATCAAATCCTCGCTCAAGGACGACCAGCTCGGCGCGCTCGCCGAGATTGCGGACGCGCTCGTGGCCTCCATGCCGAAGCCGCGCCCGATCGTGAACGAGGGCAAGCAGAACCCCGCCGCGCTCTTCAAGTTCCAGTACGGGCTGTTCGCGCTCTCCGCCCGCGAAGGGGACAAGGACAACGCCTGCGTCATCAACACCGCCATCCAGATGGCCAACAAGCCCGAGCGCATCTCCATCTCGGTCATCAAGGCCAACTACACCTGCGGCATGATCGAGCGCACCGGCGTGTTCAACCTCTCGCTGCTGACAAAGGAAGTGCCGTTTGCCTTCTTCCAGCACTTCGGCTTCCAGTCCGGCGCGGATGTGGACAAGTTTGCAGACTGGACGGACTGCGCCCGCAGCGACAACGGCCTGTATTACATCAACCGCTATACCAACGCCATGTTCTCCTGCCGCGTCGTGGAAAGCTACGACCAGGGTAGCCACCGGCTCTTCATCGCCGAGATCACGGAGTCCAAGCTCTTCAGCAACGACGAGACCGTGACCTATGACTACTACCGCAGCCACATCAAGCCCGCGCCGCCGAAACTGGCCCCCGCCGAGAAGGCGACCTGGGTCTGCTCCGTGTGCGGCTACGTGTACGAGGGCGAGACGCTCCCGGCCGATTTCATCTGCCCGCTGTGCAAGCACCCGGCCTCCGACTTCGTCAAGCACGAGGCCAAGCCCGCGGAAAAGCGCGTCGGCTTCGTCTGCACCGTCTGCGGCTACGTGTATGAGGGCGCGGACATGCCGGACGACTTTGTCTGCCCGCTGTGCCACCACCCGAAGTCTGATTTCAAACCGCTCGAGTAAGCTCCCCCCGAATAGAGAAAAATGCCCCGCCGCAGATTTCTGCGGCGGGGCATTGTACGTTTTCATGATTTCGGCAGCACGCGCAGCCAGTTGTCGGAAAAGAGCGCCTGCAGTAGCGCGGCGTCATAGCCGCGGGCGGCGAGCGCTGCATAGAGCCGCGGATAGTCCTGCACGCCGGTGATGCCGCCGCCGAGCGTGTCGCATCCGTCGAGGTCGCCGCCGAGCGCGAGCGTTTCGTCGCCACCGAGGTCAAGCAGGTGCTCGACGTGGTGCACGACGGCGTCCATGCCGTCGCCGCCGAGAAAGTCCGTGTAGAGGTTCAGGCCGACCACACCGCCGCTGTCGCGGATGGCGCAGAAGAGGTCGTCCGAGAGGTTGCGCGTGTGCGCGCAGACGGCGCGGCTGTTCGCGTGTGAGGCGATCACCGGGCCGAGCCCGAGCCGCACCACGTCCCACGCCGCCGTCTCTGACAGGTGCGATACGTCCGGCAGCATCCGGTGCGCGTACAGTGCGCGCACAAAGGCGCGCCCCTGCGCCGTGAGCCCCTGCTCCGGTGCGTCGCAGTGCGATCCCGCGAGGGCGTTGGCATGGTTCCACGTCAGCGTCACATACACGCACTCCCACGCTGCCGCGTCATCCAGCCGCCGGGGGTCGCAGTCGAGCAGCTCCGCGCCCTCGATGCCGAGCAGCGCGGCCGTTTTCCCGGCGGCCCAGGCGGCGCGCACGTCCCGCGCCGTGCGGCAGCGGCGGATGAGATCGGCATTGCGCGCGCATTCGCGCTCCAGCAGCGCGTGCTGCCGCTGCGCGATGGCATAGAGCGGCTCGTGTACCGCTGCGCTGTCGGCAAACACGGCGAAGATCTGCGCGTGCTGCCCGAGGGCCGCGCAGCGTGCGAGATCGACATGGCCGGTGTTTTGCCGCAGACCCTCGCCGGTGGCCATGCAGCGCGCGAGCGTGTCGCAGTGGCCGTCAAAGCAGCGCATCACGCATCCTCCCGCCGCGTCACGGCCTCGAGATAGTCATAGTACGGCAGCAGAAAGCCGAACCCGCGCACAAGTTCCTCCGTCAGCGCGGGGGAGAAGAGCAGGTCGTCGTGTTCGCGCACGCACGAGAGGTCGAGCACGCGCTTATTGTACCACGGGCGCAGGAGCGTGCCGGGGTCGCCCTTCGCGCGGGCATAGTCCTGCCCCGTGAGCACGAAGGTGTCCTGCGCGTTCAGCTGCTCTGCCAGCGCCGTCAGCGGCAGGGGATCGGCGTCGATCGCGCGGCGGAAGCACGCCATCGTGTTCGCCTTCGCCCAGTAAAAGCCCATGCCGTAGCTGTAGTTGTGTGGGGTGATCTCAAAATAAAACGCCGGGATCTCCGGCCCGCGGCTGCTGTCGCACCGCAGCGTGAACCAGAGATTCTCCTTGTACGGCCCGCTGCCGTGCAGCCGCCGCGCGTCGCGGTAGATGCGCGCCACGTGCAGGTACCACTTCCGGTCGGGGTACGCCTGCTCGAGCGCCGCCGTCACGTCCGCAGCCAGCGCCTTCATGGGCCGGTCGAGCGTGTCGAGAAATACCTGCTTGTGCTCCAGGAACCACGGGCGCTCGTTGTGAAAGCGCAGCTCCCAGAGAAAGTCGATCGTTGCATCGGAAAAGCCTGTGAACATGTGTGTTTCGCTCCTTGTCTCTGCGTGGAAAGTATCCCTATCTTACGCCGAAATATCTGTCCGTGCAAGGCCCGGCGCAATGGAGAAATCTTTGTTATTTTCAGGGTTATTGTCACATTGCCGAATCATGGTTGCATTTTTGGCAAATCTTTTGTATACTACTCCTTGCGCGGCCGTTTTGCCGCCGGGAAAATGAAAAATTGCAGAGGAGACAAATCATGATTGACAAAATTGACAGTGTGGTCAATGCGATCGGCGGCTTTTTGTACCAGCCGTACATCGTGCCGCTGTTTCTGATCGTCGCGGGCCTGTATTTCACGATCCGCACCGGTCTGATCCAGTTCCGCCTGTTTGGCGAGTCTATCCACGTCGTCGCGGAAAAGCCGAAGGAGAAGGGCAGCATTTCCTCGTTCGGTGCACTTATGGTGTCCACGGCGTCCCGTGTCGGCACCGGCAACATCGTCGGCGTGTCCACGGCCATCTGCCTCGGCGGCTTCGGCGCCGTGTTCTGGATGTGGGTCGTGGCGCTGCTCGGCGGGGCGAGCGCATTCATCGAGTCCGCGCTCGCGCAGGTCTATAAGAAAAAAGACGGCAAGGGCGGCTGCGTCGGTGGCCCTTCGTACTACATGGAGCAGGCACTGCACCAGCGCTGGCTCGGCATCATCTTCGCTGTCGTGCTCATCCTGACGTATGCCGTGGGCTACAACATGCTTGCCTCCTACAACCTGCAGGACGCTTTCTCCGGCTTTGGCTTCTACGCCAAGAGCCGCACGCCGTACATCATTGGCGCAATCCTGGCAGTGCTGTTTGCGGTGTGCGTGCTTGGCGGCGGTAAACGCCTGACTGATATTACGGGCGTGCTCGTTCCGGTCATGGGCGTGCTGTATATCCTCGTGTCGCTCATCGTCATCTTTATGAATATCAGGATCTTCCCGGGCGTCATCGCCAATATCTTCCGTGATGCGTTCAATTTCAAGGCGGCGTTCAGCGGCTTCACTGGTTCATGCATCATGTGGGGCATCAAGCGCGGCCTGTACTCCAACGAGGCCGGCATGGGCTCGGCGCCGAACGCGGCCGCCACGGCCGATGTCTCGCACCCGGCCAAGCAGGGCCTTGTGCAGATGCTGTCCGTGTTCATCGACACGCTGCTCATCTGCTCGGCCACGGCGTTCATGTGCCTGTGCTCCGGCGTCGTGCCGACCAAGGAAGCGGCCGGCGCGGCCTATGTGCAGGCGTCCATGCAGCAGGCGCTCGGCAGCTTCGGCCCCATCTTTATCGCCGTGTCCATGAGCCTGTTCGCATTCACGACGCTCATCGGCAACTACTATTATTGCGAGGGCTGCCTGAAGTATATCCTCCGGCGCGACCCGAGCCGCGGCGGCATGCTGGTCTTCCGTATGGCCGCGACGGCGCTCGTGTTCGTCGGTGCTATCGTCAGCGCCGGTCTCGCGTGGGATACAGCCGACATGCTTCAGGGCACGATGGTCATCATCAACATCCCCGTCATCCTCATCCTCGGCAACAAGGGTGTGGCTGTGCTCAAGGACTACATGCGCCAGCGCAAGGAGGGCAAAATCCCCGAGTTCCATGCCGCCGACATCGGCATCACCGGTACGGACTACTGGAACTGAGCCACCCGAAAACCGAATACGGAAAAGGGCTTGTCACCTCGTGTGACAAGCCCTTTTTCTATGCGCCATGCTTACATCGGGCACGACGTCCGATACGCGATGGACGGATGCAGCGAGATCTCCTGCGGATAGCTTGCGCGGCCGGTGGCGATGTCCATTGCCAGACGCATTGCCATATAGCACAGATCCCGAAATTTCAGGTCAATGGTGGTGATCGGCGGGTTGCTGTAGGCGAGCAGGTCCTCGTCGCTGGAGCTGGTGGTGATGATCTGGACATCCTTGCCGACGGAGATGTTCTCCTCGGACAGGGCGCTGGAGATGCCGAGCGCCGTCATGTCATAGGTGCAGAAAATCACTTTTTTCAGCCGGTTGCTGCGCACCAGCGCCTTACCCAGCTCGTAGCCGGCGCGGATGCTCGTGTCGGCGCTGATGGTGTTGTGCTCCAGATTCACGCCGTGCTGCAGGCAGTAGTCGGCGAAAGCGTTGCCGCGCCAGGATGCGCCGAACAGCGACGGGGACGAGACGAGCAGAATGCTGTTGCCGCCTTTTTTGATCGCGTGTTCGGCAGCGATTCGGCCGGATTCCAGCTGGTCGAAGCCGACATAGGAGTAATTTGGCAGGGTGCGGTTGAGCAGGATGACCGGCACGAGCGTCTGTTTCTCGGAGAGATTGGCCAGATCCGTGCCGCTGGGTGAGATCACGATGGCGGAGGCGCCTTTCTGCGCGGTCCACAGCTCACGCTGGAGATGCAGCTTGTTTTGCGTGTAGGGACGCAGCACGATGTCAATATTGGAGTTTTCCGCATCCACGATGCGGTTGAAGGCGTCCAGAAATGTCGGCAGGAGCATTTTGAGCCCCGAGAGCGGAAAGTAAACCGTGACACGGTACTTGAGCACTGCCTTGTTGCGTCCTTTGTATTCATAGTCGAGGCTTTCCGCCGCTTTTCGGATCTCCTGCTGTGTCTGCTCGGTGATGCGCTTTTCCGTGCCGCGGCCGGACAGGACATAGGAGACGGTCGCCGTGGAGACGCCGCATATGTCCGCGATGTCTTTGAGTGTTGCCATAGTGGGAAGCATCCTTTGTGTTGTTTTTGTTGCGCGGGTGAACCGCTGTTGCTTAACATTATACTAAACAGGCATTAAAAAAGCAATACATGCTTAACTTATTTTAAATTAATATTGCTTATCTTGAAATAAATTAAGCACAATTGTGTCGAAATGCTGAATAATCACCGTCTAAAAATGGGCGAAATGATGATATTGCAGCGTTTTTGCGATTCCTGATTGACAAATTTCAAGGAAAGTGCAAAATATAAGTAACGATTGACAAGGTTTTGACTCAGGTTTATTAAGCTTAACTTGTTAAGCAAAACGTTGTTACAGAAACATAAGGTAGTCACGAAATAGAAAAAATGGAATGTCAGGAGGAATCTATCATGGCAAACAAGATCAATGTTTTGGAATGCGGCCCGCGCGACGGTTGGCAGAACCTCAAGCAGATGCTGACGTTCGACCAGAAGATGGATCTGATCGACCGGATGTTTGATGCAGGTGTGACGCAGATGGAGGTCACGTCTTTCGTCAGCCCCAAGGCGATCCCGCAGATGGCGGACGCAGCGGACGTAGCCAAAGCGTGCATTGAAAAGCACCTTGACGCGACGCTGTACGCGCTCGTGCCGAACTTCCGCGGTGTGGAAAATGCGTTCAACGCCGGCATCCGCAATGTGTCTTATGTGATCTCGGTCAGCGAGAGCCACAACAAGGCCAACATCCGCAGAACGCACGAGGAGTCCCTCGCCGAGCTGCAGAAGATCATGGATACTTACCCGCAGATGAACATCTGTGTCGCGCTTGCGACGGTGTTCGGCTGCCCGTTTGAAGGCATCCCGCCGATCCAGAAGCCGGTTGACTTCGCAAAGCGTGTCTATGACATGGGCATCCGCTCCATCTGTCTGGCCGATACGATCGGCATCGCCGATCCGCATCAGGTTCGTGAGACGATCCAGGCCATGGTCGAGACGATGCCGGACTGCGAGTTCCAGATCCACATCCACGATACCCGCGGCATGGGCCTGGCCAACACGCTCGCTGCCATTGAGTGCGGCATTACCACCGTGCAGTCCACGCTCGGCGGCCTCGGCGGCTGCCCGTTTGCACCGGGCGCATCCGGCAACACCGCCACGGAGGATCTCGTGTACATGCTCCAGCGCATGGGCTATGACACGGGTATTGACTTTGAAAAGCTGCTGGCTGCCGCCAAGTATCAGAAGAGCTTTGTCGACGGTATCTACAGCGGCCATCAGCAGAACATCAACACCAAGACGCCGCCCTGCTGCTGAGACGCACGGCTGTCCATCATTTGAAAGAAAACTGAGAGGGAAATATTTATGGAAACTGCATTTGACATTATTTCGTTGGTGCTGTTCATCGTCGTGATCCTGCTGGCTTTCTTCCGCAAGGTCAACGTCGGTGTTGTGGCAGTCACATTCGGCGTCATCATGGTGCGTATCTTCGGTCTGACCGATAAGGATCTGATCGGCGGCTTCAGCACCTCCATGTTTACCACGCTCGTCGGCATCACGCTGCTGTTCGCGGCCATCACGCAGACCGGCGCGCTGGATCTGCTGGCCAGAAAGATCATCGCGCTGGCCGGAAACAAGATGTGGGTTTTGCCCATCATGGTCTACATCGCCGGCTTCGTCATCGCCGGTGTCGGTCCCGGCGCTGTGCCTGCGCTGGCGATCATCCCCGCACTCGCGGCGATCATCGCCGTGGAGGTCGGCTTCAACCCGCTGATGCTCGTCCTAATCGGTGAGCAGGGTCTGATGGCCGGACGTATGACACCTATCACGCCTGAGGCTGCCATCATCACCGGCGCTGCAGCCGAGGCCAACATCGCAAACGTCATGCCCACCATCCTGGTCTGCCAGACGCTCGTGACGATCGTGTCCTCGTTCGTGTTCTGGTTCATCTTCAAGGGTCACAAGGTCAAGCAGCCGCTTAACCCGATCGAGCGCGGCACGCTCGAGAAGTTCAACGCCAAGCAGATCATCGCCCTGCTGAGCATCGTGCTCATGCTCGTGCTGCTGATCTTCGTCAAGGTCAACATCGGTGTCGCCGCCTTCGCGGTCGCCGGCCTGCTGTTCCTGTTCGGCATCGCCGACGACGGCAAGGCGCTCAAGTCCCTGCCCTGGGGCACCATCGTGATGGTTCTCGCGGTCGGCTCCCTGCTCAACATCGTCAACAAGATGGGCGGCATCGATCTGATGAGCAACGCGCTCGCCAAGATCATGACCAAGGGCACTGCGACCCCGTTCATGGGCATCTCCGCTGCGCTGCTGAGCCTTGTCAGCTCCGCGCTCGGCGTGGTGTACCCGACGATGATGCCGATGTGCGCGGACATCGCTGCCCAGGTCGGCGGCGTGAACCCGGTCGCGCTGATGGCGGCTGTCGGCGCCGGCGGCTCTCTGTCCGGCATCTCCCCGCTGTCCACCGGCGGCGCGCTGGCTATGGCGGCGCTCGCGACTGCGCTCCCCAACCGCACCAAGGAGGACGAGAACAAGACGTTCGTGCAGCTGTTCATCTACGCCGGCCTTGCGATCGTGATCCTGATCGTGCTCTGCTCGACCATTTACGTCCCGCTGGCAAACCTGCTGCACGGCTGATCCCGGAAATCGTTTGACTGCAATCTGATTATCTGATAAAGGAGATATTTCCATGGAAAAAGCATTGAGTAATATTACCGTTCTGGACCTGACCCGTGTGCTGGCCGGCCCCTACTGCACGATGATGCTCGCCGACTACGGCGCAAACGTCATCAAGATCGAGATGCCGGGCAAGGGCGACGACACCCGCGCCATGGGCCCGAAGAAGAACGACTACAGCATGTACTATGCCTACGTCAACCGCGGCAAGAAGGGCATCACCCTGAACCTGAAGTCTGAGGAGGGCAAAAAGCTCTTCCTCGAGATGGTCAAGAAGGCTGACGTCGTCGTCGAGAACTACCGCCCCGGCGTCATGGACAAGCTGGGTGTCGGCTATGACGTGCTCAAGGAGGTCAATGACCAGATCATCTACGCCGCCGTCTCCGGCTTTGGCTGCTACGGTCCGAAGCACCAGCGCCCCGGCTATGACATCATCGCGCAGGCCACCTCCGGCCTCATGAGCATCACCGGCGAGGCCGGCGGTCAGCCGCTGCGTGTCGGCAATGCCATGGGCGACGTGCTCGGCGGCATGAACCTCACCATCGGCATCCTCATGGCGCTCAACGCCCGCACCGTCACCGGCCGCGGCCAGCGCGTGGACGTCGCGCTCGTTGACTCCGTCGTCTCCAGCCTCGAGGTCGGCTGGCAGCGCTTCTTCGCCTCCGGCAAGCAGCCCGAGCTGATCGGCAACCGCTACGCCTCCGCCTTCCCGTATGACTCCTTCCAGGCCAGCGACGGACGCTTCGTCATCGGCTGCGGCAACGACAAGCTCTTCACGCTCCTGTGTACCAAGGCGCTCGACCGCCCCGACCTGCTTGAGGATCCGCGCTTTGACACCAACATTCACCGCTGCGAGAACTACGCCGCGCTCAAGCCCGAGATCGAGAAGTGGAGCTCCCAGCACACCATTCAGCAGTGCGTGGACATCATCGATGCGGCCGGTGTCCCGGTTGCGCCGATCAACATGCTCGCCGATGTCGTCAACGATGACCACATCGCCAATGCGCGCGAGATGTTTGTGCACCTGCAGCACCCGGTCATCGGCGACATGATCGTGCCCGGCAACCCGGTCAAGCTCATGGACACCAAGCCGGAGATCAACAAGTGCGCACCGGATCTGGGTCAGGACAACAAGGCAATCTATGAGGGAATGCTCGGCCTGTCCGATGCCGACCTTGCCAAACTGAAAGAAGAAAAAGTGATCTGATCTGCAAGCTTTCGTTTGCTCTCCAAAACTCCCTTCTTATTTATCTCTTCCTTTTTTTCTTTCTTTACTATACAAAATCCCATGGCGAAAATCGCCATGGGATTTTTGTGCTTTCTGCGTATGCTGTTTATGCGGGAATGCGGCGGTACAGCCGTGCGCGGATGAGCGTTGCGAGCGCAAGCTTGATTGCATCCGGCAGCAGAAACGGCAGCACACATTTGGCCAGCACTACGCCGAGCGTGATCGCGCCCGTGCGGGTGTAGACGATGAGAAACCATGCCGTGCCGAATGCGTAGCACACGAGCAGCCCCACGGCTGCCGACAGCACGAACACCCACTGCCCGAGTCCCCAGCGCGCCTGTGCGAGAGCGATGATGAGCGCCAGCAGGATGAAGCCGACGAGGTATCCGCCGGTCGTGCCGATCAGGGCGGCGAAGCCGCCGCGAAAGCCGGCGAACACCGGCGCGCCTACGGCCCCCAGCAGCAGATACACCAGCACGCTCACCGTGCCGCGTTTGCCGCCGAGCAGGCCGCACACGGCGAAGATGGCAAACGTCTGCAGCGTGAACGGCACTTCCGCCGGGATGCTGATCCATGCGCACACGGCGATAAGCGCCGCACCGATCGCGCAAAAACACAGGTCTCTGGTAGAAAATTTCATGATGCGCCTCCAATTGTAAAGTGAAATGAAAATTGAATTGACAATTTGACGATAGCACAGACGTTGTAAATTGTCAACAATTTCTGAAAAGCGCTTTACAATTCCGGCACCATCGGCTAAACTGGCATCAGAGAGATTCGTAAAGGAGTGTGGTTTCATGCTGCGGGATGATGTTTTGCTCCTGCTCACGGAGGCGGAGGGGTATCTCTCCGGCGAGGAGATGCGCGAAAAGCTGGGCGTGTCGCGTGCGGCGGTCAGCCAGGCGGTGCGCGCACTGCGCGCCGACGGGTATGACATCGACGCGGTCACAAACCGGGGCTACTGCCTGCGTGCGCGGCCGGATACGCTCACGGCCGGAGATGTGCTCGCTTACCTGCCGGAGGCGCGGCGGGCGACGGTGCAGTGCTTCGCGGAGATCGACTCCACGAACAGCTACCTGAAGGCGGAGGCCATGCGCGGCGCGCCGGACGGCTTGTGCGCCATCGCCGACCGGCAGACGGCCGGGCGCGGCCGGGCCGGCCGGCCGTTTCGTTCGGACGCAGGGCAGGGGGTTTATTTGTCCATGCTCCTGCGGCCGGTCTGCGCGCCCATGGCGGCCATGACCGTGACGGCGCACGTTGCGGTGGCCATTTGCCGCGCACTTGAGGTGTTTGGCGTGCAGCCGAAGATCAAGTGGACGAATGACCTGGTCCTCGGTACGAAAAAACTCTGCGGCATTCTCACGGAGCTGACCGTCGAGGCCGAGACCGGCACGGTCGATTCCATCGTGGCCGGTATCGGTGTGAACGTCCGTCAGCGGCCGGAGGATTTCCCGCCGGAGCTGCGCGCCATCGCGGGCTCGGTCCGGTCCGAGACCGGGCAGGAAATTTCCCGTGCCCGGCTGGCCGCAGAAATGGTGCGCGCGCTCGACCGGATGTATCTCGACTGGCAGCGTGACCCGCGCGCGTATCTGGACGATTACCGCGCGCGCTGCGTCACGGTCGGGCGGCCGGTGCGCGTCGTGCGCGGCGAGCTTGTCCGCACCGGCTTCGCTGAGGCGGTGGACGATGACTTTGCGCTCGTCGTCCGCTGGCCGGACGGCGCGCGCGAGACCGTCACCGGCGGCGATGTGTCCGTGCGCGGCCTGTTCGGCTACCTGGATTAAGGAGGCGCGCATGGCGGACACTTTGTGCATTTCCACCGCGCTGCCGACGACGGCGCGCACGTGCGCGCGTTTTACGATGACCTGACCGACGCCATGGCCGATGCGCCTTATCCGTCCGGCTGGCGCAAGGGCGTGTACCCCACGCAGGCGTTTCTGGACGCGTCCATCGCGCACGGCGAGCTGTTTCTCGCGGAGCTGGACGGCGTGCTCACCGGTTGCATGGTGCTCAACCATGCGTATAACGACGGCTATGCGGCCGTCACCTGGGCGGCCGACGTGCCGGACGCACAGCTGCTGGTCATCCACGCGCTGGGCGTGCACCCGGCGTTTGCCCGCCGGGGCATCGCGCAGCGCATGGTGCAGTATGCCATCGGTACTGCGCGCCCGCAAGGCTGCCGCGCACTGCGGCTCGACGTGCTGGGCGGCAACGTCCCGGCCGAGCGGCTCTACACCGGGCAGGGCTTTGCCCGCCGCGGCACGGTGCGGATGTTTTATGCCGACACCGGCTGGACGGACTACGGCCTCTATGAATACCTGCTGTGAGCGGGCAGAAAAAACCGGCTGCGGAATCCCGCAGCCGGTTTTCACATGTTGTTGCGCTCAGTACGCGCTGATAGGCAGCGAGTCGTCGTCCTGCCCCTTTTCCACGGAGCGGATGACGATGTCGTAGCCGACGTTCTCATTGACCTGCACGTGCACGGTCTCGCCCGCGCGGTGGCCCATGACGGCCTTGCCGACGGGGGACTCCTTGCTGATGAGGCCCTCGAGCGCGTTCTGCCGCAGCGTTGTCACGAGGCGGATCGTCTGCTCCTCGTCGTCGTCCGGGATATAGATGACCACCTTGTCGAACAGGCCCACCATATCAAAGGACGAGTGGTCGGAGATGACCTTCGCCGTGTCCACCATCCGCTGCAGATAGCGGATGCGGCTGTCGTTGCGGTTTTTCTCGCGCTTGGCGGCCTTGTATTCGAAGTTTTCGCTCAGGTCGCCGAAGCCGCGCGCCACCTTGACCTCCTCGATCAGCTTCGGCCGCAGCTGAAGCGTGCGGTAGTCGATCTCGTCTTTCATCTTCTGAATGTCGACTTCCGTCAGTTCGTCATACATGAAAAACACCTCGATTTCTCAGGTGTCCATCTTATCACATTCCGTGTCGGAAGAAAAGGCTTTGCGGTCGTTTTCCACGAGCTGCTTGTGAAAGATCGCGCGGAACACGCCGCGCGTGGCCGGCCCTGCAGCAAAGATCTGCCACAGCAGCGCCCACGGCAGGTTGCGGTAGAGCGTGGCGAGAAAGCGCGCGAAAAACTCCGCGTCGATGCCCGTGAACAGCGCCGTTGCGATCAGGCACATCGACGGGCACATGACCATGACCGTGCAGCCGGACACGGCCAGCGTCACGAGCAGCGGATTGTCGCGCCCCAGCTGAACGAATCTGTGCGCGATGTGCTGCCCCGCGCGGCTGCCATAGAGCGTGGAGACGACAAAGACGATCGCGCCCATGAACGCGGTCTCCTTCAGCGCGGGCAGAAAGACCACGTTTGACATCGCGCCGAGCTTGTGCGCGACGTTGGCGACCTCCATCCCCAGCGCCATGAAATACGACATCAGCAGTCCGAAGACCGCACCCTGTGTTTTTGTCTGCGGCATATTGCAGACCTCCTTTTTTGATGTGCGGCGGCGAAGCGCCGGGCAAACAAAAAAGCGCACAGCGTCCGGTGTCCGGATGCTGCACGCTTTGCGTTCCTGTTGAGTCAGTGCTACACGAGCCAAGTTCTTTTTTAGCAGATTCCGGCCGAAAAGTCAAGCGCCGGCACATGAATTTCTGCCGTCCGGGCACACTATCCGGTATCGAAAGGAGTGGTTCGGATGGATCTGCTGCAAGTGGCGGTCACGGCCGTGGGCGCGTTTGTGGCGCTGTTTCTGCTCTCAAAGCTGATGGGCCACCGCCAGATCGCGGAGCTGAGCGTCTTTGACTACGTCAACGGCATCACCATCGGCTCCATCGCCGCAGAAATGGCCACGGAGCTGGAAAAACCGCTGCGTCCCCTCGTGGCCATGGTGGTCTGGGCGCTGCTGGTGTGGCTGCTCGAGGCGCTGACGAGCAAATGCCCGCGCCTGCGCAAATATATCAGCGGCTCGCCGTCGATCGTCTTTGACAACGGCAAGCTCTACCGCCGCAACATGAAAAAGGCCCGCCTCGACCTGAGCGAGTTCCTCATCCAGTGCCGCCAGCAGGGCTTTTTCGACCTTGGCGCCATCCAGACGGCGGTCTATGAGCCCGACGGCCGCCTGACCATTCTGCCCGTGGCGGCCCGCCGCCCGGCCACACCGGAGGATATGGGCATTGCCCCGGAAAAGGAGCAGATCTTCACCGAGCTTGTCATGGACGGCCGCGTTCTCGGCGAGAACCTGCACCGCATGGGCGTGGACGAGACGTGGCTGCTCAGGCAGCTGCGCCAGCAGGGCTACCACAGCGCGCGCGAGGTGTTCCTCGCCGTGGCCGACGCCAACAAGCAGGTGGCTGTTTACCCGGTCAGCACTTGACAGAGCCCGAAAAACGCGCTATGATTGCTTCAAATTATTGAACTTTTTGAAGTAAGAGGCGATCACTATGCAGCATACGGAGCTTCGGCGCACGGGGAAGTTTCTGCTCTTCTCGTGCTCGGCCGGGCTGATCGAGCTCGGCAGCTTTGCGCTCTTCAACGAGGCGTTTCACTGGCCGTACTGGGGCGCGTACCTGACGGCGCTTGTGCTGTCGGTGCTGTGGAACTTCACGTGCAACCGGCGCTATACCTTCCGCTCGACGGAGAAGGTGGCGCGGGCCATGGCGCTCGTGTTTTTGTACTACTGCGTGTTCACGCCGCTGTCTACGCTGCTCGAGCACCGGCTCGCGGACGTGCAGGGGTGGAATGGCTATCTCGTGACGTTTTTGAACATGGTGCTGAATTTCGTGACGGAGTTTCTCTACCAGCGCTTCGTGGTCTACCGCAACTCGCTGGACACGAACAAATTCGCGCATTAAAACGCAAACGCTCCCGCTGCGTGCGGGAGCGTTTTCCTATCAGGTCTCGGTTTTCGGTTCGCTTTCCACGTCCGGCAGCGTGAACCCCGGGAAATATTTCTCCGCGAAGGCCACCTGCGGCACCTGAAACGTCCGCCCGCGCAGGTATTCCAGGATACCCGCGTCCGTCGGCAGCGTGAACGTGAGCTTGTAGGAATAGAGCATCTGCCCCGTCTCGCCGTAGGTGCGGTTGATGCGCTCGCGGCCGTACTTCCCGTCGCCGAGCAGGGGGCAGCCGGCGGCGGCCATCTGTGCGCGGATCTGGTGCGTGCGGCCGGTCAGCAGCCGGCACTCGACGAGCGAGAGCCCCCGGCGGCTTTGCAGCGTGCGGTATTCCGTCACGGCGGTCTTGGCGCCGGGCTGCGGCTTTTTCGTCACGTAGACCTGGTTTTTCACTGCGTCCTTGAACAGATACCCCTCCAGCCGTCCCTCAGCGGGCCGCGGCCGGCCGCAGACGACGCAGAGGTAGGACTTTTCGATCTCGCGGCCGCGGATCTTGTCGTTCAGAATGCGCAGTGCCTCGGCGTTTTTCGCCGCGATGACGATGCCGCCGGTATTGCGGTCGATGCGGTTGCACAGCGCCGGGGTGAAGGCGTTTTCGGCCTTCGGGTCCCACTGGCCGTTCTGGCGCAGGTAGGCCTGAATGTTTGAGATGAGCGTGTCCCAGCTCCACTCGCCCGCACTGTGGCACAGCACGCCGGGCTTTTTGTCCGCCAGCAGGATGTTCTCGTCCTCGTAGACGATGTCGAGCCGCGGCGTCGCGATCTTCAGCCAGGCGTTGTGCTCCGTGGGCTTTTCAAAAAACTCGTCGTTGATATATAATTGCAGCACGTCCCCCTCGACGAGGCGCACGTCGCGCTTGGTGCCCTTGCCGTTGCGCTTGATGCGCTTGAGGCGGATATATTTCTGCAGCAGCGATTCCGGCAGCAGGGGAACGGCTTTGCCGACGAAGCGGTCGAGCCGCTGACCGGCGTCATTTTTGCGTATCTGGATCTCTTTCATGTCACACACCATCTCCACGCAACGATTATCGCGGATTTTCAGCGCATTGTCAACACAAATTCCTGTTGACAATTGGGGTAGATATCATCTATAATACTAAAGCGATTGTGCGAGGTGCGCTATGAAGCTGAATCTGAGAGAAATCATAGAAATTCCCGGCGGCAGTGTTCCGTTTGCGCAGGAGCTGGACACGGCCCTGCTCGACTTTCCCTCCGTCCGGGCTTACACCGCGCCGATCACGGCCGAGGGCAAGGTGGTCAATACGGCCGGCATCCTCACACTGCAGGGCAAACTGCATGCGGAGATGCTGTGCGTGTGCGACCGCTGCGGCGCGGAGTTTCCGCGCACGGTCGACCTCGACCTGCACGCCGACATCACGGCGGATGCGCAGGACGACGATCCTGAGGTGTTTACGCTCGACGGAGACTGGCTCGATGTGGACGAGGTGCTCTCCACCTGCTTCATCCTCAGCATGGATACCAAGTGCCTGTGCAAGCCCGACTGTGCCGGACTGTGCGACCGCTGCGGCGCGAACCTGAACCTCGGGCCGTGCCGGTGCCAAAAACCCCGCGATCCAAGAATGGCTGTATTAGAGCAGCTTTTGGATAATAAAACTGACGAAGAAGAGGAAGCTGCTCATAACAGCGACTGACGAGGAGGTGTCATCATGGCAGTCCCGAAAGGAAAAGTGTCTCGACAGAGACGTGACAAGCGTCGTTCGTCCCACTGGAAGCTCACCGCTCCCGCGATTGTGAAGTGCCCGAACTGCGGCGCATTCGTCATGCCCCATCACGCCTGCAAGACCTGCGGCAAGTACAACGGACGCGACGTCATCAAGGTTGACGACTAAAAGAAGCTGAGAAGAGGAGCGCTTGCCCCTCTTCTTTTGCTATGTGCCGGAGTTTGCCGGTGCATAGCAAAGGAGATCCTGAGCAAAGGAGGCGCGGCGTATGCATCGCTGCACGATCAGCCACATCGACCCCGACAGCCCGCTGCGCCACGCGGCCCATCCCGGCGACCGGCTGGTGTCCATCAATGGCAACCCGATCACCGATGTGCTGGATTATAAATACTACGCCTATGACCCGGAGCTGGCCGTGTGCCTGCGCCGCCCGGACGGGACAGAGCACACCGTGCACGTTTCCAAGCCCCTCGGCGGTGAGCTGGGGCTGGACTTTGAGACCTACCTCATGGACAACGCTCACTCGTGCGCCAACCACTGCGTGTTCTGCTTCATCGATCAGATGCCGCCGGGCATGCGCCCGACGCTGTATTTCAAGGATGACGACGCGCGCCTGAGCTTCCTCATGGGCAATTACATGACGCTCACGAACCTGTCCGAGCGTGAGGTGCAGCGCATCATCCACCTGCACATCAGCCCCATCAACGTCTCCGTACATGCGACGGACCCGGAGCTGCGTTCGTTCCTGCTCGGCAATCCCCGCGCGGGCAAAACGCTCGAGATCATGCGGCGCTTTTCTGACGGCGGCATCACCATGAACTGCCAGATCGTCTGCTGTCCCGGCCTGAACGACGGCGCGCAGCTGCAGCGCACGATGCACGACCTTGCATCGCTCTATCCGCAGGTGCACAGCGTGTCGATCGTGCCGGTCGGTCTGACGAAGTTTCGTGAGGGACTCTATCCGCTCACGCCGTTCACGCCCGAGCACGCGGCAGAGACGCTCGATCTGGTCAACGCCTTCGGCGACGAATGCGTTGAAAAATTCGGCACGCGCATCTTCTTCTGTGCCGACGAGCTGTATCTCAAGGCGGGGCGCGAGCTGCCGCCGGAGGAATTTTATGAAGAATTCACGCAGCTCGAAAACGGCGTCGGCATGCTGCGTCTGCAGCAGACGGAGTTTCGCTCGGCGCTGAGCCTGTCCGACCCGCCGGACGGTGTGCCGTTTTCCATGGCGGCGGGCGTTTCGGCAGCGCCGTTTCTGGAAAAACTTTTGTGTACGGCACGCGAAAAGTATGCTACAATAAAAGGACACGTCTACGCGATCGAAAATGATTTCTTCGGCCGCAGCATCAATGTCTCCGGTCTCATCACCGGGCAGGACCTCATCGCGCAGCTGCGCGGGAAGAACCTCGGCGAGCGGCTGCTGATCTCGAACAACATGGTGCGCCACGACGAGCTGGACTTTCTCGACGACATTACGCTCGAGCAGGCCAGCGCCGCGCTCGGCGTGCCCATCTATCCCGTGGATGCAGACGGTTTTGCCCTCTGCGACGCCATGTTCGGCATCCTGCCGGAGGTGCACCTGCCCGACCGGGGCAGCGGCAGCACCGACGGCGCGGAGTACTACAAATATAATCCCCATAAGGAGGGATAATCATGTCCAGACCCCTGGTTGCGATCGTGGGCCGGCCGAACGTCGGCAAGTCCATGCTCTTCAATAAGCTCTGCGGCCGCCGCCTGTCCATTGTCGAGGACACGCCCGGCGTCACGCGCGACCGGCTCTATGCCGAGTGCGAGTGGTGTGGCCGCACGTTCGACATTGTCGATACCGGCGGTATCGAGCCGAGTACCGATAATGAGATCCTGCTGTTCATGCGCGAGCAGGCGCAGCTCGCCATTGACGCGGCCGACGTCGTCGTGCTCGTCACCGAGATCGGCACCGGCGTCACCGCCGCCGATCAGGAAGTGGCCAATATGCTCCTGCGCTCAAAAAAGCCCGTTGTGCTGGCCGTCAACAAGATGGACTCTACCGGCGCGGTCGACCCCGGCATCTATGAGTTTTACTCCCTCGGCCTCGGCGACCCGATCGCCGTGTCCGCCGTGCATGGCCACGGCACGGGTGACCTGCTCGACGCCTGTCTGGAGCACTTCCCGCCCGAGGATGCGGACGATGCGGACGCGGACTATACCCGCGTCGCCGTCATCGGCAAGCCGAACGTCGGCAAATCCTCGCTTGTGAACCTTATCCTCGGCGAAAAGCGCGTCATCGTCAGCAACGTTGCCGGCACGACGCGTGACAGCGTCGACACCCGCTTTGAGAACAAATACGGCAAATATATCTTTGTCGACACCGCCGGTATCCGGCGCAAGTCCCGCGTGGACGACCGCATTGAGAAATTCTCCGTCATGCGCGCCAAGCTCGCCATCGAGCGCGCGGATGTGTGCCTGATCATGATCGACGCGCGCGACGGCGTCACGGAGCAGGACACGAAGATCGCCGGCCTCGCGCACGAGGCGGGCAAGGCGTCCATCATTGTTGTGAACAAGTGGGACCTGGTCGAGAAAGAGACCGGCACCATGGAGAAGATGCGCAAGGATGTCCTGCGCGACCTGAGCTTTATGTCCTACGCGCCGGTGCTGTTCATCTCGGCCCTGACCGGTCAGCGCACCGAGCGGCTGTTCGAGCTCATCAACTTTGTCAACGACCAGAGCGCTATGCGCATCACCACCGGCATGCTCAACAACGTCCTCGCCGACGCGCAGGCGCGCGTCCAGCCGCCGACGGACAAGGGCCGCCGCCTGAAGATCTATTATATGACGCAGACGGGCGTCAAGCCGCCCTGCTTCGTTGTGTTCTGCAACAGTAAGGAACTGTTCCATTTTTCCTACCAGCGCTATCTGGAAAACCAGATCCGCGCCGTGTTCGGTCTGGAGGGCACGCCCATCCGCATGGTCATCCGGCAGAAGGGAGAGCAGGAATGATCCCCGGACTGCTCGCGGCCATCGCCGTTTTCTCCTACCTGCTTGGCGGACTCAACGGGGCGATCATCGCATCGAAATACGTCTTTCACCGCGACGTGCGCGATTACGGCAGCGGCAACGCCGGCCTGACAAATTTCTTCCGCACGTTCGGCGCGCCCGGCCTTGCCATCGTCATCGGCACGGATGTGCTCAAGACCGTTATTGCCGTAGTGGCCGGCGGACTCATCATGGGCACGCAGGGCGCGGCGGCGACGGGTCAGGTGTTTGCGGGCTTTTGTGTCATGCTCGGCCACATCTACCCGGTGTTTTACGGCTTTCGCGGCGGCAAGGGTGTGCTCTGCGCCGAGACCATGCTCCTGATCGTGAGCTTCCCGACCGGCCTCGTCGCGCTGCTGATCTTTGTGGGCATCGTCTGGGCAACGCGCTATGTGTCGCTCGGCAGCATCTGCGGTGCGCTCATCGCGCCCATCGGCGTGCTTGCCGCCTGCGGTAAACTGCCGGCTCTGCTGAGCCTGTTTTGCGTCATTCTGCTTGTGGTCAAGCACCGCAGCAACATCGGCCGGCTCATCCGGCATCAGGAGTCCAAACTGTCTTTTAAGAAAGACCTGTCCGATAAATTTGACGACGAAGATTTTTGAAAACAAAGAGAAGAGGGAACCAACCAATGCTTGAACTCAAACACCTTTGCTTTGAGGCCGAAACGGACGACGGTGTCCGCCAGATCCTCAAGGACGTGAGCCTCACGGTCGATGAACGCATGGTCGTCATCACCGGCCCGAACGGCAGCGGCAAGTCCACCATGGCCAAACTCATCGCCGGTATCGAGCAGCCGACCTCCGGCCAGATCCTGCTCGACGGCGAGGACATCACCCACATGTCCATCACCGAGCGCGCCCGCCGCGGCATCAGCTTTGCTTTCCAGCAGCCGGTGCGCTTCAAGGGCATTACGGTCTTTGACCTCATCAGCATCGCCTCCGGCAAGAAGCTCTCGACGAACGAGGCCTGCACCTATCTGTCCGAGGTCGGCCTGTGTGCGCGGGATTATGTCAACCGCGAAGTGAATGCCAGCCTCTCCGGCGGCGAGCTCAAGCGCATCGAGATCGCGACCATGCTCGCCCGCGGCACGAAGATGTCCATCTTCGACGAACCCGAGGCCGGCATCGACCTCTGGAGCTTCCAGAATCTCATCAGCGTGTTCGAGAAGATGCACGAGACGATCCACGGCAGCATCCTCATCATCTCGCATCAGGAGCGCATTCTCGAGACGGCCGACAAGATCGTCGTGCTCGTCGACGGCGAGATCCGCGCTATCGGCAGCAAGGATGAGATCATGCCCGTACTCATGCAGGCGTCGAGCGTGTGCAGCCGCCTGGCTGACAAGGTCTGAGGGAGGGAATCACCATGGATGCGATTGAGAAAAAACTGCTCGAAGAGGTCGCCGACCTCCACGGCATCCCCGAGGGTGCCTATAACATCCGCGCCGACGGCAAGCTCGCCGGGCGCAATACGACCGCGCACATCAACATCGTCACGAAGGAAGACAAGCCCGGCATTGACATCTACATTGCCCCCGGCACGAAAAACGAGAGCGTGCACATCCCGGTCATCATTTCCCAGACCGGCCTCAAGGACATGGTCTACAATGACTTCTACGTCGGCGAGGACTGCGATGTGACCATCGTCGCCGGCTGCGGCATCCACAACTGCGGCACGCAGGAGTCCCGCCATGACGGCATCCACAGCTTCTTTGTCGGCAAGAATGCCAAGGTGCGCTACATCGAAAAGCACTACGGCGAGGGCGACGGCAACGGCGAGAACGTCATGAACCCGACGACGATCGTCGATCTTGGCGAGAACGCCTACATGGAGATGGAGACGACCCAGATCAAGGGCATCGACTCCACCTATCGTGACACGCAGGCCCACCTGTCGGACGGTGCCACGCTCATCATCAAGGAAAAGATCATGACCCATGGTCACCAGCATGCGGAGACGAACTTCTCCGTCGATCTCGACGGCTATGACTCCAGCACAAACGTCATCTCCCGCTCCGTCGCCAAGGATCACTCCAGCCAAATGTTCAACTCCAACATCCGCGGCAACAATAAGTGCGCCGGCCACTCGGAGTGCGATGCCATCATCATGGACGAGGGTATCGTTGGCGCGCGCCCGGAGATCACGGCCAACTCCGTTGAGGCCAGCCTCATCCACGAGGCCGCCATCGGCAAGATCGCCGGTGAGCAGCTCAACAAGCTCATGACCCTCGGCCTGACCGAAAAGGAAGCCGAGGAGCAGATTATCAGCGGCTTTTTGAAGTGAGGTGCGCGGCGTGATCGAGATTCTCTGCTTCGGCGACAGCAACACCTATGGCTTTACGCCCGACTGGAAGCACCGCTACGGGCGCGATATCCGCTATCCCGGCGTGCTGCAGGCCCTGCTCGGCGACGGGTATTACGTCGCGGAGGACGGCCTGGTCGGCCGCACGGCCGCATTTGCGGACGATAACCGCGCGGGCCGATCCGCACTCGAGACGCTGCCGCTGAGCATCGAGAGCCACGGCCCGGTGCAGTACATCATCCTCATGCTCGGTACGAACGACTGCAAGATCGAAAAGTCCCGCTCTGCCGAGGACGTGGGTGCCGGTATGGACAAGCTCGTGCGGCTCGTCATCGGTATGCTGCCCGCGTGGACGAAGATCCTGCTTGTGGCCCCGCCGCCGCTCGGTCCGGCTGCGCCGCAGCGCGACCCGGAGTATGACGCGAAAGCGCTCACGGTTTCGCAGGGCGTGGCAGAGCAGTACCGGATGATCGCCGAGGTGTATGGCCTGCGGTTTCTCGATGCCGGTACGGTCACGCAGATGAGCGCGCTTGACGGTGAGCACCTTGACCCCGACGGGCACAAGAAGCTGGCCGCCGCCATCGCGGATATTGTCCGCAGCGACTGTGAGGCGTGAGCGTGCGGGCAAACCCGGCGCATACACAAACGTGAAAAGAGCAATCTGCGCGGCGGTCTGACAGCTGCGCAGATTTTTTCGCGGAAATGCAAAAACGTTCTTGACATTCGTGTCGTTTTCTGATAAGATACACCTTGCCTGTGGGGGTATAGCTCAGCTGGGAGCCCGGTTGAAGAGGTAAACAACCCCCGCACTTAAAACTCAATATTTACACTCTCTTCCATATGGGGGTATAGCTCAGCTGGGAGCCCGGTTGAAGCGGTAAACAACCCCCGCACTAATTGAATAAGAAATTACTCAGCGCACCCACTATATGGGGGTATAGCTCAGCTGGGAGAGCGCTTGAATGGCATTCAAGAGGTCAGCGGTTCGATCCCGCTTATCTCCACCAAACGGGTGCGCTGAGTATTCTTAATAAAGACTTGCTTTGAAAAAAGCGAGTTTTTTGTTTTATGCCCACTTCTCTTTTGAAGCGGGCTTTTCTTATGCGGCGATTGCCGAAATGTCCAGCCCAGCGCTGAACTGCTCAAAGTCAATGTTGAAGTCGATATGCAGCCGATAGTCCCGATACACCTCCACACGTCGGATCAGGCAGCTCACGATCATTTTCTTTGACTCCATGCTGGCGCTGTCGTACATATCCGCCCATGAGATAATATCGTCGTACTGAGCGTTTAAGGTGTCCAGCATGGCCTGTCCCTCGTCGTAGGCCGCCTGTGCCGCCTCCATAGTATGCTGAACTTCGAGACATTTTGTCTCACAGTCAGAGATCAGAGAACTAAGCAAGTCCTGCGGAAAAGCGCTTTCGCCCCGGAGGGATTTAATGACCTCTGCCCGGAGAGTATCAAGCTCAGCGGCAGCTTTGGCATAGTCAGATTTTGCACTTTTGAGAAGCACCTTCCGTTCTTCCATCTTTTCACGGTAGCGGATATTGACGATCTCACTTTTTGGGATCGCTTTCATCCGCTCAAAGATCTGCCGCACCACCTTATCAATGATACCGTCAAGTATATGCGCCGTGTAGCCAGTCTGCCCGTCACACTCGGTTTGTTTGCGGGTCTTGCCGTAGCAGATATACCGCACACGCTTTACAATGCGGTGAGCATCTTCCTTGCATGGATAAGCCTTGCCGTTGGTGGTGAGCGCCAGCCGGGAG
>QWCV01000032.1_pt1 | contig 169172 bp, 155 predicted proteins | sample 1972621 | NCBI WGS metagenome assembly QWCV01 (sample SAMN09866699, study PRJNA288562) | Human gut metagenome isolate pre2_stool, whole genome shotgun sequencing... | isolation source: gut | host: Homo sapiens | place: USA: California | reverse complement strand
CTACCCTAAAATCAGGAAATTGAGTATGCTTTTTCTTTAATACAACTGATAAAATCCCTAAAATAAATGCAAAAACAATATAGAGCATAAACAAAAAGATTTTTCCCATGAATACTCTACCTCCCACACAAATTTCAATCTGTCGCCCGATCTTTTCTTCATTATACCATTTGTTTATTTCCCTGTCATTTTCTTTCTTGCATATACAAAAAAGAGAGCAGAACATCATCTGTCCACTCCCTTTCCAAACACTTTGGATGCTTCAATATTTGAGGCATTTTCAAATCCCCCTTCCTTAGAGAATTCAATAATAAGATGAGCAGTTGATCTTATTATTTCTTCAAACTGCTCAATCTCTTCTTTTGAAAAATGGTAGATATCCTCCCACGTATAATGCGGAAGCCAGCATGCTGCATGTTTAAAACCGTATTGTTCATCCTGTTTTTCGATATACACTTTTACTCTTCCATCATCCTGCATATCGGAATGAACAATTTCCGTTTCATCGTTTAATGTCATAAAAGGATACATCATATTATCATTCCTTCTGGCTTATATGCTATTTTTTGATTATATTATATCCCACCAACGATACTTTCAAATTCGGATTTGTAGCACTATTGACTTACTACTGGTTTGCCCTCTTTATCAAGTAACGGCGTAAATCCTGCTGCATTTCCATTTCTGTGGAAAACATAGTTTACACCTGTTTGTGTATCAACCCAAATTTCTATTACATCAATCGTGCCTTGCTGATAAATCTTTTTAAAACGCTCCATAAGTATTCCTCCTTAAATCCTAATTTTTCATTTTCACTTTTCTTCATTATATCATTCGTTTACTACTCTGTCATTTTATTTTCGCTCATACAAAAAGAGAGCGGAACATCATATGTCCACTCTCTTCCGCTACTCCCTTACTTATGATACGGCTCTCCATTGATGATCCGGTATCCACGGTACACCTGTTCCAGCAGTATCACCCGCATCAGCTGATGCGGGAACGTCATCCTGGAAAAGCTTAAAGCATAGTCTGAGCGCACTAAGACCTTCCTTCCCAGGCCGATGGATCCGCCGATTACGAAAGCAATATGGCTTTTTCCCTGGATACCCAGACTGTTGATCTTATCCGCCAGTTCTTCAGAAGACAGCATCTTTCCTCCAATCTCCAGTGTAATCACATACATGTCGTCCCTGATATATTTCAGGATCCGTTCCGCCTCCTTATCCCGGATCTGCTTTTCCACTGTCTCGCTTGCCTGATCCGGAGTTTTTTCATCCTGTACCTCAATGATCTCCAGCTTACAGTAGCGGCCAAGGCGTTTGCTGTATTCGGCGATGGCGTCCTTTAAATACTTTTCTTTTATTTTTCCTACACTGATAACCGTAATTTTCATTCTTCCACCTTATCCGATATAATGATCCATTAAAAGCATCGTCATAAATCCAAAGATCAAGGCGTAAGTAGCCTGCCGCTCATAGCCATGGCTGTGAGTCTCAGGGATCATTTCGTCGCTGACAACATAAATCATAGTTCCACCTGCAAACGCCAGAGCAAATGGCAGGATTGCAGTCGCAACACTAACAGCTCCAAATCCTACCATGGTGCCGATGATCTCTATGACTCCGGTGAAGCTGGCAATAAAAAAGACGCGAAGCTTAGGTACACCGGCGATGATGAGCGGTGATACGATCACCATCCCCTCCGGGATGTTCTGTAATGCGATTCCAACAGCAACCGTGATTGCATTGCTGATATTCTCATTGCCAAAGCCAACACCAGCGGCGATTCCTTCTGGAAGATTATGGATTGCAATTGCCAGTACAAACAGCATGACGCGGTTTAACTGACTTTGTTTTTCTGAATGAGCCTCCTGGTCCATACCTGTAATATGATGGAGATGAGGCGTCAGGCGGTCCACCAGATTTAGAAATATGGCTCCTGACAGGATACCAGCCAGCGTGACCCAGATATTGCCTTCATTTAGCGACGGTATGATGAGTCCGATCACGGCCGCGGCAAACATGACCCCGGCGGCAAATCCCAGAACTACATCATTAAATTCATGCGGTATTTTTTGAAATAAAAAGCCAAGCAGTACTCCTATGATCGTCGCACCGCCTACTCCAAGTGCTGTAATAAATGCCAGCTGCATAAAAATTTTTTCTCCTTTTCTTTAATGGTTTTGGGATGTCTGCAGAGCCAGGCTGATACGCTGCTTTACCTGGATGCCTAATATGGACGCTAGTATAGCCTTTAAAACTGCTGTTGGTATAAAAGGCAGAACACAGGCTGTAATACCTGCAATAACAGAGCTTCCGGTAATAACAGTATAAAACAGAACACCTATAACGTAATTGGAAAGTGTTCCCAGAATTAAAAGCAATACAAACAGCAGCCGATTCTTAAATTCGATCCCCAGACCGATCAGATAAGCCATAATCGGAAAGGACACCAAAAATCCACCGGTTGGCCCTACCAGACTGGGAAGCCCTCCGGTAAAGTTCGAAAACACAGGAACACCAACCACGCCGATCAGAAGATAAACCAGCATAGACAGTGCTCCTCGCCTGGAACCGAGGATGATCCCGGCCAAGGTGACTGCAAAAGTCTGCATGGTCATAGGTACTCCCATAGGCATTGGAATAGATATCTGAGCCATAACTGCCGTCACGGCAGCCATGATCCCGATAAAACAAAAGTCTGAAACTGTTGATTTTGAACGGTACAAAAAATACACTCCTTTCTCCATCTTATCTGAAAAATATCTGTAAAAAGAATAAGATAAAAATAATCCCGGTAATGATTTTAATAAAAATTGTTGGTTCATTAAAATCTTTCAGATACACATTCGAATTCTCCAAAGGTATATCCGGATCGCTTCTCTTTTCCTTCAGCTGAAAACCGTCAACCACATGCTTCCATCCGGTGCGGTCCGTATAAACTTGCACGTAGGGCGAACCAATATATTTTTGAAGAGGAATACGGTAGGGATCGCTTTTAATCGTCTGCACAGCGCCTGTCTGCGGATCCACGACTTCGATGATCATAAAATAAAATGTCTGACGTCTGCGTCTGCGCCCATCACTGTCCTCATAGTATTCGTCGTAATATTCCCGTACAATGTTCAGGATACGCCCCTTAAGAGGAGTACTTTCCTGCATACACTGCCGATGAAATCTTCGATAATAAAATGCCTTTTGAAATCGTCTTACAATTTGGTATAAAACTAAAATACCAGCCGCATAAAATAACAAGATTCTGGTTTGGAAACCAGACGTGATTGTCACTCTCAAGAGGAAAGAATACCATAGAATCGCAAAGAAAATAAGGTAAGTAACTCCACTAAGATCCTCATCTACAGTATAGATTGTCTTATGCATAATTATGCTCCTTTTTGACAATAGGGGACGTACACTTTTGCAAAAAGTGTACGTCCCCTGTTAATTATTTAGCAGACAAAAGTTCGTGGATACCTTTTGCGCCTGCCTTTCCTGCACCCATGGCAAGAATAACAGTGGCGGCTCCTGTCACGGCATCGCCGCCGGCGAATACGCAGGCCTTGGAGGTCTGTCCGTTTTCTTCCTCTGCGACGATACATTTTCTGCGGTTGGTTTCCAATCCTTTTGTAGTGGAAGCTATCAGCGGGTTCGGAGAGGTTCCAAGCGACATGATGACTGTATCTACTTCAATCTCATACTCGGATCCGGGGATCTCTACCGGACGTCTTCTACCGGATGCATCCGGCTCGCCAAGCTCCATCTTGATGACTTTCATCCCTTTTACCCATCCATTATCATCCACCAGGATTTCTTTTGGATTGGTAAGAAGGTCAAAGATCACGCCTTCTTCTTTAGCGTGGTGTACTTCCTCTACTCTGGCCGGAAGTTCTGCCTCGCTGCGTCGATATACGATGTGGACTTCCGCACCAAGACGAAGTGCTGTTCTGGCTGCATCCATCGCCACATTACCGCCGCCGACAACAGCAACTTTCTTTCCGGCCGCGATTGGTGTATCGTAGGAATCATCGAAGGCTTTCATCAGGTTGCTGCGGGTCAGGTACTCGTTAGCTGAGAACACGCCGTTGGCAGTCTCTCCCGGGATACCCATGAACATCGGAAGTCCGGCTCCGGAGCCGATAAATACAGCTTCAAAGTCCTCTTCTTCCATCAGCTGGTCAATAGTGGTAGATTTTCCGATGACTACGTTAGTCTCAAATTTTACATCCAGCTCTTTTACTTTTTCAATTTCTTTCTTTACGACCTTTTCTTTTGGAAGACGGAATTCAGGGATTCCGTATACCAGCACGCCGCCCAGTTCATGGAGGGCTTCAAAAACGGTTACTTCATAGCCAAGCTTTGCCAGGTCGCCGGCACAGGTAAGTCCGGACGGTCCGGAACCGATAACGGCTACCTTGTGGCCATTGGTCTTTTCTGCCTTCTGCGGTTTGATATCATGCTCCAGCGCATAATCTGCAACGAATCTTTCCAGCTTACCGATCGATACTGGTTCTCCCTTGATCCCGCGGATACATTTACATTCGCACTGGGATTCCTGGGGACATACACGACCGCAGATAGCCGGAAGTGCTGAGGACTCGCCGATAACCTGGTAAGCACCCTCAATATCCCCTTCTTTTACCTTAGAGATGAATCCAGGAATGTTGATGGATACCGGGCATCCCTGGATACATTTCGCATTTTTACAGTTCAGGCAGCGGGAAGCTTCTTCCATCGCTTCTTCCTGATTATATCCGTAACATACTTCTTCGAAGTTTGTCGCTCTTACCTTTGCATCCTGTTCTCTGACAGGAACTCTCTTTAACATATCAGCCATTAGTTGTCACCTCCGCAATGGCCACATCCGCCGTGATGGGTGTCGCCTTCCTGTAATTTCAGCATTGCACGGCCTTCCGCTGTCTTGTACATCTGCTGTCTCTTCATCGCCTCGTCAAAGTTGACCAGGTGTCCGTCGAATTCCGGACCGTCTACACAGGCGAACTTGATCTCATCTCCCACGTGAAGCCGGCATGCCCCACACATGCCAGTACCATCTACCATGATAGGATTCATGCTGACGATCGTCGGGATCTCCAGCTTCTTTGTCAGCAGACAGACAAACTTCATCATGATCATCGGCCCGATTGCAACGCATACATCATATTTGTTCCCCTGCTCTGCCAGTTCCTCGATCATAGATGTAACCATACCGGCATGCCCATATGTACCATCGTCTGTACATGGATAATAATTTCCTGCAACTGCTTTCATTTCATCTTCCAGAAGCAGCATGTCTTTGGTCTTGGATCCGATGATTACGTCCACATCGATTCCATGCTCTTTCATCCATTTTACCTGCGGATAAACCGGAGCTGCCCCAACACCACCGCCGACAAACAGAATTTTTTTCTTTTTCAGAGTTTCCAGATCCTCCTCTACAAGTTCGGAAGGACATCCCAGAGGACCGGTAAAATCACGGAAGGAATCTCCTGCTTTTAATTCAGCCATCTTATGTGTGGATGCGCCCACTGTCTGGAATACGATAGTGATCGTCCCTGCTTCCCTGTCATAGTCACAGATCGTCAAAGGAATACGCTCTCCTTTTTCGTCCATCTTTACGATGACGAACTGACCCGGCATACAGTGCCTTGCGACGCGAGGAGCTTCAACATCCATAAGATAGATCATATCAGCCAGCTTTTCGGCTTTTAATATCTTGTACATCTCGTTTCCTCCTAAATCTAAATTATGCTTCTTTCATAATAAAGTATCTACCGCAAAATATCAAGTAACTTCGCCATAATAACCAAAAATAAACATACAAAATCGTTAATTATTACACAAAAAAGAGACAGATACCTGCATATATCTGCCTCTTTACTCTAACGATTTTCCAAGGAATCAGTTTGTGATCCGCTCATAATTGCGGGTGGTGATCCCGCTGGAACGGCCTTCACCATTCACCAGGATTGCTTTAAAAATGGTTGTTCCCTCCGGCATTTCAATTGGCCCGGTATACTTGGTAGATGCAGTGGTGGGATCAGATTCATCCATTGTATAGTAAGCATCATATCCCTCCGGCACCTTGATCTCAATCTGCTTTGCCTCATCATATTGTCCGGTGGACGGTGATACGGCAGGTGCATCTACGATTGGGAATTCTACGGTGTAGCTTTTCTGGACCGGAAGGCTTGGAACACCCCTGTCATCCACCGCAATTGCCGTGATCGTCGTGGTTCCCTCACTGATCTGGATCGGTTCCGTATATTTGGTAGATGAGGTGGTTGGGTCGGACTCATCAGTAGTGTAGTAGATAGTCTCACCGTCACCTGCCGTCAGAGTCAGCTCCTGGACATCCTCGAAGGTTTCCTCGTCATCCAGACTAAAGGACGGCCCATCAATGATATATCCGCCCAGCGCTTCCTGTACCGTGTCACTGGCATCATCCAGGAGTTCCGGGATCTTTTCCTGTTGTTCCGTATCCATATAGAAGTTGACGCATGCCTCATAAAGATCAGCGTTATCTGTCTGCTCCTCCAGGCCAGTCAGGAAAACTGCCTCTGCCGCATCCAGATCATCCTGCGCAGCATAAACGCCGGACAGTCCGGTATAGGCTTCAGGCCGTTTATTATCCTTGGACATCGCCCGTTCAAAAAGGCTCTGTGCCTCACTGTAATTTCCCGCATCCAGCGCTCGGGTTCCCCTTCGCACAACACCGGCATACGAATTGCTGTATAAGAAATAAATGCCGGCAGCGATCAGGATAAAAAACAGAGCCATGATCATCAGCAGTCTTCTCCTTTTTTTTCGAAGCGCTGCTTTTTTCCGCGCCTGCTGCTGGCGCCGACGCCTTCGCTCCATCTCTGTAGAACTGCCACGCCTTCCTGTACTGCGGTTTGTATTTCTACTTGTACCCTGTCTTGTCCCACGGCCGGTACCTGTCCTGCGTCCGGTATTCCGTCCGGTATTTCGAACAGGAGCCGTATCAAAAGCCTCATCCTCCGGTTCCTCACCGTCCAGAGACACTTTGATCTGTGCCGTAAGCATATCATCCAGCGGATTATAATCTGGTACGATCCGCACTTCTTTTCCACAATGTTCGCAATATAATTCTCCATCCGGTATTTCATACCCGCAATATCTGCACTTCATTTTGCGAATTCCTCCCGGTTCTATTATAAATTCCTACGTTTGTTCCTTAAGAAATCGTTTCTTCAATATATTGTTCAAATTCTGCAGAAGTCATCAGCACCTTCCGGGGTTTGGTTCCCTCTTCCGGTCCCACAACACCTGCTTCTGCAAGCTGATCCATAATGCGCGCCGCACGGTTAAATCCAATCTTAAAAGTCCGCTGCAGCATACCAATGGAAGCCTTGTCTTTATCAATGATCAGACGTCCCGCATCGATGAAATGCACGTCCCTGTCATCCCCGTCCGGAGCGCTTCCGCTGCCTCCGCCGTTCCCGATGGAAGCGGTATTTACATGGTTGACAATCTCCTCGTCATATGTAACATCACTATTGTGATCCTTCAGATATTCTACTACATTCTGCACTTCTTTATCAGTAACGAAGGATCCCTGTACACGGGCCGGCTTCTGATATCCGGAAGGATAAAACAGCATATCCCCTTTGCCCAGCAGCTTTTCTGCGCCGTTCATGTCTATGATAGTCCGGGAATCCACTCCCGAAGACACAGAAAAGGCAATTCTGGAAGGCATATTCGCCTTGATCAGCCCGGTAATGACATTGACAGAAGGCCTTTGTGTAGCAAGAACCAGGTGGATTCCGGCCGCACGGGCCAGCTGTGCAAGGCGGCAGATTGCCTCCTCTACATCCCCGGGAGCTACCATCATCAGATCAGCAAGCTCGTCCACAATGATCACGATCTGAGGCATCAGCACCGGATCCTTTCCGTCTTCTGCAGGCATGGTTCGGATCTTTTCATTATACCCCTTCATATCACGCACATGCAGGTCCGCAAAGGCCTGATATCTTCGGGTCATCTCGGCAACAGCCCAATTCAGGGCTCCGGCCGCCTTCTTTGGATCCGTTACCACAGGGATCATCAGATGAGGGATCCCATTGTAGACACTCAGTTCTACGACCTTGGGGTCGATCATGATCAGCTTTACCTCTTCAGGAGAGGCCTTATACAAAATACTCATGATCAAAGTGTTGATGCAGACAGATTTTCCGGAACCGGTGGCGCCGGCGATCAGTACATGAGGCATTTTGGCGATGTCTGCCACCACAACTTTACCGCCGATGTCCTTTCCGACGGCAAAGGATACCTTCGAAACACTGTTCTTAAATTCGGCAGATTCCAGCAGATCCCTGAGCATAACCGGGGAATTTTCCTTATTGGGAACTTCTATACCCACGGCTGCTTTTCCGGGAATCGGAGCTTCAATCCTGATATCCGCAGCTGCCAGGTTCAGTTTAATGTCGTCGGCCAGTCCTACGATCTTGCTGACTTTAACACCCATCTCCGGCTGCAATTCATACCGGGTCACAGATGGACCGCAGCTTACGTTAGTCACTGTGACATGAACACCGAAATTCTGAAGTGTCTGCTGCAGCTTCATCGCTGTTTCCCTAAGAGACGCATCTGATTCTCCACCGCTTCTTGGCCCGCGTTTCAGAAGGGATAACGGAGGATACCGATACGCTTTGACAGGCTTCTGCATCTGTGCTGTAGCAGCAGCGGCTACCACGCCAGCTTCCGCCGCGATAGCGTCCGCATCCATTTTGTTCTTTTTCTTCCGCACCGGCTCTGGATCCGGAACCTGTTCTGTTACATCCGAAACTTCCGTTTCTGCGGATGCAAAGGTAACCTCTCCATCCCGGTGAATCGGAAATTCTGCTTCCGCAGCCGGCATTTCTGCCGTCAGTTCTTTGACCTCCGGAGATTTTTTAGCAAGAGTCGTATCAAAGGAGACGCCTTCCACATGCCGGTCGCTTCGTTTAGCTCTCTGTCCGGACAGAGGTTTTTCCTTTTCCGTCTGCTTACTCTTTAAAGCTCTTTCAGTCCGCAGCGCCTGTGTGCGTTCCCGCCGCTTTGCAGCATCCTTTTTGGCCTTGTCATAGGCTTTGTCCCCTTGGGTTTTCACGCCCTGGAGCAGGGATTTCCCGGTAATGATCACAACACAGATGATCATCAAAATAATGTCTACGACATATGTACCCACAACTCCGATAGCCGGGGTCAGGATACTGACCAGGATGTTTCCCAGCATCCCTCCCTGTCTGTCGACAAGCTGCAGGAAGGTACAGACCAGGACCAGGAGCACGATTCCGGCTCCGGTCTTTACATATGCCTGGCGGTTTTCTCTGTTCGATATAAGAAATGTTGTCCCTCCAAACAAAAGAAACGGGATAACATATGTGGTCAGTCCGAAAAGCAAAAACAGAATATCGGAGAATGTCCCCCCTATAAATCCTCCAAATCCAAAAATGCTGACTAACATTAAAATACTGACGGCAAGGGCCAGCCAGATAATAATTTCATCTTTTAAAAAGTTTTGTGTGTTCTGCTTTTTGCTGCTCCCTTTTTTGCGCCCTCTCTTTTTAGATCTGGCAGCCATTTTTTAATTTCCCCCTTATAATTGGCAATACATATCTTATTATAGCATTTTCCGGAAATGATGTCATTACATATTTTTACACTTTTTCTGCCGTTCCAGACGGATCATTTCGTGCAGTTTTAGCAATGCATCGCTCATTCCGCCTACTTCATCAATCAGCCCCTCCCGCACTGCATCGCGTCCTTCCAGCAAAGTGCCTACATCTTTAACCAATTCTGTAGGGTTTAGCATCAGTTCCTCAAGACGCCTTTGTGAAATTCTGGAGTGAGCAGCAAGAAATCGGGTAATCCGATCCTGTGTACGGATCATGTTCCGCAGACTCTGCTCCACACCGATAAACATTCCATTTGAGCGCACAGGATGGATGATCATGGTGCCGCTTGGTACGATAAAGGAATATTTTGCCGCCACAGCCAAAGGCCCGCCTATGGAATGGCTTCCGCCCAGCACCAGGGATACAGTGGGTTTGCTCAAGGAAGCAATCATCTCGGCAATGGATAATCCCGCCTCAATATCCCCGCCCAGTGTATTTAAAAGAATCAGAAGCCCTTCTATCTCATCACTGTCTTCGATCTCCGCCAGCATAGGCAAAAGATGCTCATACTTTGTAGCTTTTGTACTGCCCGCGACAGATTCATGCCCTTCAATTTCACCAATAATCGTCAGAAGACGGATTTTATGCTTTCCCTCTCCCTGTTCCAGATCCAGGCTCCCCGTTTCCCTGATCTGTTCCTGCTTAACTTCTGCATTTTCCATAAAAACACCTCCATACTTTTTATTAGTATGGAGGTGTTTCAAATTTTTTATACTTCTTCCAATGCCTGACGAAGGTCTTCGATAATGTCATCAATATGCTCGATGCCTACGCTGAAGCGAATCAGATCCGGCTGTACACCCGCTTCCAGGAGCTCCTGGTCATTCATCTGGCGGTGTGTATGGCTGGCAGGATGAAGGACACAGCTTCTGGCGTCTGCCACATGAGTCACAATGGCGATCATCTTTAAGCTGTCCATCATGCGGACGGCAGCATCTCTTCCGCCCTTCAGACCAAAGGTGATCACTCCGCAGGTTCCGTTTGGCATATATTTCTGTGCCAGCTCGTAATATTTATCTCCCGGCAGGGACGGGCATTCTACCCAGGCCACCTTTTCATGACCTTTCAGATATTCCGCCGCCTTCCGTGCGTTTTCACAGTGGCGTGCCATACGCAGATGCAGGGTTTCCAGACCCAGGTTCAGAAGAAATGCGTTCTGAGGCGACTGGATAGATCCCAGATCACGCATCAGCTGAGCAGTCGCCTTTGTAATATAGGCGCCTTTGCCGAATTTCTGTGTATAGACGATTCCGTGGTAGGTTTCATCCGGAGTAGTCAGTCCCGGGAATTTATCTGCGTAAGCTTCCCAGTCAAAGTTTCCGCTGTCCACAATAGCCCCGCCTACGCAGGTGGCATGTCCGTCCATATATTTCGTGGTAGAATGAGTTACGATGTCTGCCCCCCACTCAAAAGGACGGCAATTGATCGGTGTTGCAAAAGTATTGTCTATAATCAGCGGCACACCGTGTGCATGTGCTGCCTGCGCAAATTTTTCGATATCAAGAACAACCAGCGCCGGATTTGCGATCGTTTCTCCAAATACCGCCTTTGTATTCTCCTGGAAAGCCGCATCCAGCTCCTCTTTGGAGCAGTCCGGATCTACAAAGGTCGCATCAATCCCCATTTTTTTGATCGTATGCGCATACAGATTATATGTGCCCCCGTACAGAGCAGATGCACATACGATATGATCTCCGGCCGCAGCGATATTCATGATCGCATAGAAACTGGCAGCCTGTCCGGAAGAGGTCAGCATAGCCGCATAGCCGCCTTCCAGGTCGCAGATTTTCGCAGCCACCGCATCATTTGTGGGGTTCTGGAGTCTGGTGTAAAAATATCCGGATTCCTCCAGGTCAAACAGACGTCCCATCTGTTCACTGCTGCTGTATTTAAATGTGGTGCTCTGGTAGATCGGCAGCACTCTTGGTTCGCCGTTTCCCGGCTGGTATCCGGACTGGATACATTTTGTCTCCATTTTATAATTGCTCATATACTACTCCTCCTTAACGTATCATCCGTTCCCGGCCCGGCAGGATCAATGTCTGAAAAAAGAAAACCATGATCTCTTAAAGCCGGAAGAAATTTTTTCATAATCTGACATGCCGATTTCCATCTTGGTTACCTTTTTCTGGTTCCATTTTTCCACCATCATTTCCGCCAGCTTCTCGCAAAGAGGATCCCTGGTATGTATAAACAGCGGAACAACATAAACCACCATGGCCAGATTAAAATTCAAAGCATATTTTTCCTGGTCTCGTTTGGAAAACTTCTGTATCTTCTGGAAGGCATATTCTGGAATGATTTCAGCGAATTCCGTAAGCGCTTCCTCGCCCATGTCCGCACAGCAGGAAGACACGCCGGAAAACAGCTCCCGGTAGCTGTCGTATGCACGCAAAAAAGCCGGACTATAGGTCTTTTTCTTGAACAGTTTGATTTGTCTGAGCATTTCATCAAACATCTGCTCCAGTTCCTGCTTCAGACTTTCCACAGACTTTTCCATAGATATTTATTCCTCCCAGTTGTGATATACATCCTGGACATCATCATCGTCATCCAGCATATCCAATGTCTTCTGGATTGATGCAATATCCTTTTCATCTGTCAATTTTACATATGTCTGAGGAATCATCGTTACCTCGGCAGAAGCCATGGGAAGCCCCGCTTCCTCCAGAGCCACACGAACCGCACTGAAATCTTCCGGAGTGGTCATGATCTCATAGCTGTCCTCTTCTTCTACAAAATCTTCTGCACCTGCGTCCAGCGCCTGCATCATCAGTTCATCAGAATCTCCCTCATACTCTTCCTTATCAATAATGATCTGTCCCTTTTTGTCAAACATAAATGAAACACAGCCGGGAGTTCCTACATTGCCATTTCCTTTTGTAAACGCATTCTTTACATTGGAAGCGGTACGGTTTTTATTATCTGTCAGAGTCTCCACAATGATGGCTGTTCCGCCGGGGCCATATCCTTCATAAGTAATATGCTCATAATTTGCAGCATTGGCGTCACTGTCCGCACGCTTGATATTACGCTCAATCGTATCATTCGGCATATTATTGGCTTTTGCCTTTGCAATCACGTCACGCAGACGGCTGTTATTGGCCGGATCTGAGCTTCCGCCCTCTTTTACTGCAACTGCCAGTTCTTTCCCGATCTTGGTAAAGATCTTTCCTTTTGCTGCATCATTTTTTTCTTTCTTGTGCTTAATATTAGCAAATTTTGAATGTCCTGACATTTTAACTATTCCTCTCTTCGTATCTTATCTTTTCACACTCTTTCTATTTTATCACTCTTCGTTCTGTTTTTCAATCTTAACTCTCTGTATGATATTATTATCTACGGATAAAACAGTGAAAAGATAACCTTCGTACGCCACCTCGCACTTCTCGTCCTCGGCAGGGATCCGGTCCAGTTTGTCCACGAGGAATCCGTTCAAGGTCTCATATTCATCTTCTTCGAAAGAAATTGCCAGAAGATCTCCCAGCTCCTCCAGGTCCAGCATTCCGTCTGCCAGATAGCTTCCGTCTGCCTGCTTTGTGATCATCAGCTCTTCTTCATCATACTCATCCAGGATATTTCCCACGATCTCTTCCAGAATATCTTCCATAGCCACAATTCCTGAGGTCTGGCCATATTCATCCAGTACGACAACGATGTGATTTTTTTCCGCCTGCATCTTTTTAAACAGCGTATCAATGCTCTTGGTCTCCGGAACAAAGACCGCCGGACGTATGTAATCTTTTAACTCCGCTACCGGACGCTTTCGAAGACTTTCGTCCAGATAGCAGGTAATCGCCTCTCTGAGATGCAGAAATCCTGTAATCTCGTCAATGTCCTCATGATAGATAGGAAACCTCGAATAGCTCTCCTCCAGCATAAAGCGAAGAGCGTCTTCTAAAATTTCCTCCCCGTCTATCGCCACGATATTTTTACGATGTGTCATAATATCCTTGGCGTCTTTATCCATATAACGGAAAATATTCCGTATCAGCACCGCCGCCTCTTTTTGCATCCCGTCATCCAGCTTCTCATCCTCTGCCTGGAAAATATTTTTCATTCTCTGGAATAAACTACCCTCTTCCATAATCTGTTTTCTAACTCCTTTGCTATGTATGAAGCTCTAGGCTGATTTTCAAAGCTTCATCTACTTTCTTCATGATTTCTTTATCCAGATGGCACACCATATCTTTCAGGCGCTGTTTGTCAATAGTGCGCACCTGTTCCAGCAGAACCACCGAATTTTTGACAATCTGATACTTTCCTGCATCAATCTCTACATGTGTCGGCAGTTTCGCCTTGTTCATCCGTGACGTAATAGCTGCACAGATAATAGTAGGACTGTGTCTGTTCCCTACATTATTCTGAATTACCAGCACCGGCCGGATGCCGCCCTGTTCGGATCCGACTACCGGACTTAAATCAGCATAAAAAATATCTCCTCGCCTTACCTGCACTTCTTTCACACTCCGATATATTCAAGATATATTCAGTATTTCCATCTTTTCAAGAAGTATTCTACAGGAAAGGCACATGTACATCAGAACCAGTCCATTTGCTCCGTAATTTCTCCATGCCGGTAAAATTCTCTGGGAACCCGTTTGCCAATATCACAGACAAACTCATAATTAAACCGGCCGGACAGATCGCTCAACACTTCTACCGGAAGCTCTTCCTCTCCATCACGTCCTACGAGAATAACCTGGTCTTCATAAGCCACATCATCAATCTCTGTTACATCCACCATCATTTGATCCATGCAGACTCTTCCGCGGATCGGGGCTTTCTGTCCTTTAATGAGTACATATCCCTTATTGGAAAGGCTGCGCGGATACCCGTCCCCATACCCGACCGGAATGGTCGCAAGTTTCGTTCTGCGGTCAGTAACGTATGTTCCGCCGTAGCTGACAGGAGTGCCGGCCTCTACCCATTTGACATGAGCCACATGGCTCACCCACTGAAGGGCTGGCTTAAGAGGAACATTTGCTTTGTTTACTTCTCCGGAAGGATACAGTCCGTAAATGGAAATTCCCGCTCTGACCAGATCCATATTAGCCTCCGGAACATCAATAATGCCCGCACTGTTAGAACAGTGGTAGTAGGAAAACTGAACCCCTTTTTCCTCCAGACGCTGCTTCATCCAGAGATAAGCGTTCAGCTGCTTTTCTGTAAAGCTTTTATCTTCTTCGTCCGCCTTTGCAAAATGGGTAAACATGCCTTCCATCTGAAAATGAGGCATCTTGCTGATCCGTTCAATAGCGTCAGCGCTCTCTTCACAGATCGGGAACCCCAGGCGAGACATTCCGGTATCCAGTTTTATATGGATGTGCACGTCTTTCCCCATCCTGGCGGCAAGATCTGAGACTTCTGCAGCCATCTCCTCCGTATAAAGGGTCATTCGTACTTCATGTTCTATCATGGCCGCACGCTGGTCCGGAAAAACAGTTCCCAGCACAAGGATCGGTTTTTCAATCCCCTTTTTCCGCAGGATCACGGCTTCATCCAATGTGGCCGTCGCATATCCCCAGATATAGTCTTTCTCCTGCAAAAGCCGTGCAATCTGCACTGCTCCATGTCCATAGCCATCCGTCTTAAGAACAGAAATAATCCGGGTGCCTTCTTTCAGATTGTTTTTCATCATCTCCATGTTGTACTCAATCGCATCCAGATCGATTTTTGCACAGACTCTTGTATACTTTTTCATGCCGATTCCTCCTTTACTTGTTATGATTTATTATTCTTTTTGTGTTTTCAGAATTTCTAAAAATGCATTGCCCACATGCCGGATCAAATCTCCCGCCAGCACACTGTAAGGCCCCATCTCCTCTCTTGCCAGGTCTCCGGATAATCCGTGGACAAACGTTCCGAGCAGTGCTGCATCCATACACGAAAGCCCCTGGACCATAAGCCCGGCTGTAATTCCGGCCAGTACGTCACCGGATCCGGCTTTTGCCATAGCCGCATTGCCAGACAGATTCAAGGCAGACTGTCCGCCGGATGCAGCTGTAAGTGTACGGGAATCCTTCAGGATACACACGGCGGGATGGGTATCTGTAAAGCGTTTAAGGAGTGATAGCCTTTCTTCTTTTATCCTGGAAACAGGAACATCAAGAAGACGTGACATTTCTTTCATGTGCGGCGTGATCACCACCGAGGCTCCTTCCGGCAGATCGTCCCAGTATTCCGGATGCTCAGCCATCAGATTCAGTCCGTCTGCATCGATCAGGCAGGGAACAGATATGTGCTTCAGCGTGGTTTCCAGAATCCTCCGGGAGTCTTCACCCATTCCGATTCCGGATCCGATACATACCGCATCCGCCCATGCAAGCAAAGACAGCAACTTTTCTTCGTCATACCGCTCGTAGCTTTGGATAATAGACTCCGGAAGAAGTGTCTGCAGGATCGTACGGTTTTCCTCCGCTGTATAGATCTGCACCAGCCCCGCGCCACTTTTATAAGCCGCTGCCGCATTGAGATATGCGGCCCCGGACATTCCTTTGCTGCCGGCAATCACCAGCAGCTTCCCAAAGCTTCCTTTGTTAGAATCTTCCGGTCTTGCAGGAAGCAGCTTTCTATAATCTCCAGCATCAAGCGCATACACCGTATCCGGTGCTTTTTCTGCCTGTTCTGTGTTAATGCCGATATCAACAGCCACAAGCTTTCCGGCATAGCTTCTGCCCTCCGGCAGCATTAACCCGATCTTTTTCTTCTGGAAAGTCACAGTCATGTCTGCCCGAAACGCAGTCCCCAGCACCATCCCGGAATCAGCGGAGATTCCGGAGGGGATATCTACGGAGAATTTTATGCCGTCCGCCTCGTTCATCTGCCGGATTATCTGGCTGTAGTGTCCGGCAACTTCTCTGTTCAGGCCTACGCCAAACATAGCATCCACTATGATACTATATTCACCCGGAACATATCCGTCACAGATCTTTGTGCCGGTTCTTTTCAGCCTTTCGATTTGACAGGATGTCTCTTCTGTACAGTGAGATATGTTTCCTGCCATGCATACCTGAACAGTATGCCCTCTTTCCGACAGCATCCTTGCAATAGCAAAGCCGTCACCCCCGTTATTTCCTGATCCGCAGACCACACAGGGCTTTGAGAGGTCAATAGCTTCCGCTTCCATAATATTTACACATGCTTCCGCCGCCCGCTCCATCAAGGTAAGGGAAGGAATTCCCAATGTTTCTATCGTGTAGCGGTCTGCCGCCTGCATGCGCTTTCCTGTCAAAAAATACTGCATGTCCCATCCTCCTGCTTGCGAAAACATAACCTGATCTGTCTGAACTTTCTCCAAAGATAGAAAAGAGCGTGTAAAAGCTGACCATATGAATAATGGCTGCCGTTACACGCTTCTTGTCTACTTTATTTGTGCTCTTCCTTATATCGGCTGATATTGTAGGATAACTGCATCAGACTTTCTGATAAATGCACATTTTCTACGATGACATTGTCCGGCAGGTTCAGATCTGTATGTGCAAAATTCCATATTGCACGAACTCCGTTGTCTACCAGCAGGTTTGCCACCTCGATCGCTTTTTCCTTCGGTATAGTCAGAACGCCGATCTCCACATCATTATCTCTGATAAAGGAACTAAGCTCATCCATCATACGAATCTGTACTCCGCGGATCGTAACGCCTTCCAGACGCGGATTTACATCGAAAATCCCTTTTAAGATAAACCCTCTGTTTTCAAAAGAAGTATAATTTGCCAGGGCCTGTCCAAGGTTTCCGGCACCGATGATGATAAAATTATGGTTCTCTTCCAGTCCTAAGATTTTCCCAATCTCTGTATATAGATATTTTACATTATACCCATAGCCCTGCTGGCCAAATCCGCCAAAATTATTCAGATCCTGTCGGATCTGAGAAGCAGTGACCTTCATACGTTTGCTCAGATCACTGGATGAAATACGTTCCACTCCATTTTCCAGCAGTTCTCCTAAATATCTATAATATCTTGGCAGCCTTCTGATCACTGCCCGAGAAATCCCTCTGCTTTCCACTTGCCTTCACCTTCCATGTTTAATCTCACAAATATTATATAGAATTGTATTTATAAAGTCAAACTTTTAGTTGTATTTTGTCTTATTTTCGTTATAATGGAAACGGAAATATAAGGAGGAAATTATGATATTAGCATGTCATAAAATCAATAAATCTTTCGGGGACCACGTGATTATCCGCGACGGATCCTTTCATATTGAAGACCATGAAAAAGCTGCGCTGATCGGGCCAAACGGCGCCGGGAAGTCCACGCTCCTGAAGGTTATCATGGGGGAACTCCCCTCTGACGGCGGAGATGTGGTGCTGACAAAGGGAAAGACCTGCGGATATCTTGCGCAGCACCAGGAAATGCAGAGCGGAAACACTATTTACGAGGAAGTAAAGCTGGCCAAAGCAGATATCATCGCTATGGAACAGCAGATCCGTTCCATCGAACAGGAGCTGGACTCCCTAAGCGGGGATGTCCTGTCATCAAGACTGGAAACATACACCCGCCTGACGGCTGCATTTGAGCGGGATAACGGCTATGCCTATGAAAGCGAGATCACCGGTGTCTTAAAAGGGCTTGGCTTTCAGGAAGAAGAATTTTCCAAAAAGGTGGACACTCTTTCCGGCGGACAGAAGACCCGTGTCTCTCTTGGCAAGCTTCTTTTGACAAACCCCGATATCCTGCTTCTGGATGAGCCTACCAACCACCTGGACTTAAATTCCATCGCTTGGCTGGAGAACTATCTTCTGAACTATCATGGAGCCGTACTGATCGTCTCCCACGACCGTTATTTCCTGAACAGAGTCGTGACAAAGGTGATAGAGATCGAGCAGGGGGAGCTGACCTGCTATCTTGGAAATTACAGCGACTATGCCGCAAAAAAGCAGCAGATCCGGGAGGCGAGACTTAAGGAATATCTAAATCAGCAGCAGGAAATCCGCCATCAGGAAGCGGTCATCGAGAAGCTGCGCTCCTTTAACCGTGAAAAATCCATCCGCCGTGCGGAAAGCCGGGTGAAGATGCTGGATAAAATGGAACGGATTGAAAAGCCGGTAGAAATGGACACGGAAATCCACCTGACTCTCGAGCCGGCCATTATCAGTGGAAATGATGTCCTTACAGTCGAGCACTTAAGTAAGTCCTTTCCCTCGCAGAACTTATTTACAGATGTAAGCTTTGAGATCAGGCGCGGGGAGCATGTTGCCGTGATCGGTGATAACGGCACGGGGAAGACGACTCTGCTAAAAATATTAAACCAGGTCGTACCTGCCGACTCTGGAACCTTTACGCTGGGCACCAATGTACAGATCGGTTATTATGACCAGGAGCATCATGTCCTTCATATGGAAAAGACCATCTTTGAAGAGATATCGGATGCGTACCCTTCCCTTTCCAATACCAAGATCCGGAATGTGCTGGCCGCCTTTCTCTTCACCGGCGACGATGTGTTTAAGCTGATCGGCGATTTAAGCGGCGGGGAACGGGGCCGGGTATCCCTGGCAAAGCTGATGCTTTCAGAGGCCAACTTCCTTATCCTGGACGAGCCTACCAACCATCTGGACATTGTATCAAAGGAAATCCTGGAAAAGGCTTTGAATGACTATACCGGTACCGTGCTCTACGTCTCCCACGACCGATATTTCATTAACCAGACGGCAACACGGATCCTGGATCTGGTGAACCAGACCTTTGTAAACTATATTGGAAATTATGATTACTATCTGGAGAAGAAAGAGGAATTAACGAACGCTTATTCCAGTACTCCGGACGTCTCTTCTGCCCCTGCGACCACGGCGGCGGAGCCTTCGGCTTCAAAGCTTGACTGGAAAGAGCAGAAGGAAGAAAAGGCCAGGGAACGTAAACGCCAGAATGAACTGAAAAAGACAGAGGAAAGGATTACCGCTTTAGAAGAAAGGGATCAGGAGATTGATGAACTGATGACCCAGGAAGAGGTCTTTACCAATTCTGTCCGCTGTCAGGAGCTGGCTATAGAGAAAGCTGGTATTGCAGAAGAATTAGAGGAGCTCTATCTGAAATGGGAGGAGCTGGCAGAATGATAAAAAACGGCAGATGCCGTGTTCCTTATCAGGGATACGTAGGCATCTGCCATTTTGTTTTTACAATTTTTCTGCAATCGCTTTGATGAAGTCTTCGCTGTTTAATACCGTCGGATCCGGGATCGTGGTGATCAGCGCCAGGTCCTTGGTCATCTTTCCTTCCTCGATCGTATCGATAGTCGCCTTTTCCAGACGGTCTGCAAATTCCATCAGTTCTTTGTTTCCGTCCAGCTCGCCGCGTTTTCTTAAGGCTCCTGTCCAGGCAAAGATCGTAGCCACAGAGTTGGTGGACGTCTCCTCTCCTGCCAGGTGCTTATAGTAATGACGCTGTACAGTACCGTGTGCCGCCTCGTATTCGTAGTATCCTTCCGGGGATACCAGTACGGAAGTCATCATGGCAAGAGATCCAAAGGCAGAGGATACCATATCACTCATTACGTCGCCGTCATAGTTCTTGCAGGCCCAGATGTAACCACCTTCAGATTTCATAACCCGGGCTACCGCATCGTCGATCAGCGTGTAGAAATATGTGATTCCTGCCGCTTCAAATTTTTCTTTGTATTCTTCGTCATAGATCTCCTGGAAAATATCCTTGAATGTATGGTCATATTTCTTGGAGATAGTGTCCTTGGTGGCAAACCACAGATCCTGCTTTGTATCCAGAGCGTAGTTAAAGCAGCTTCTTGCAAAGCTTTCGATTGAGGCATTTACGTTATGCATGCCCTGTACGATACCAGCGCCATCAAACTCATGCACCAGCTCTCTGGTCTCGCTTCCGTCTTCAGCGGTGTATACCAGTTCTACCTTTCCTGCCCCCGGGATCTTCATTTCAGATCCTTTGTATACATCCCCATAGGCATGTCTTGCGATCGTGATCGGCTTTTTCCAGTTTTTCACGCATGGTTCGATCCCCTTTACTACGATCGGCGCACGGAAAACAGTTCCGTCCAGAATGGCACGGATTGTTCCGTTGGGGCTTTTCCACATTTCTTTCAGATCGTACTCAGACATGCGGGCAGCGTTAGGCGTGATGGTTGCACACTTTACCGCTACTTTATATTTCTTGGTGGCATTTGCGGAGTCGATGGTCACCTGATCGTTTGTCTCATTCCGGTGCTCCAGTCCCAGGTCATAGTATTCCGTATTTAACTCGATATACGGCTCAAGAAGGTGCTCTTTGATCATCTTCCAGAGAATCCTGGTCATCTCATCTCCGTCCATCTCTACGATTGGGGTGGTCATTTTGATTTTTGCCATCGTGCTGTTCTCCTTTCATATGCAGATTATCCATAACATTCATAATATGTTGGTTTGCAAGCTCTTCTGCCAGATCTGCATCCTTGTTTTTCATTGCTTCTAAAATATTTCTGTGTTCCATAATGGAATTCCGGGCCCGGTCTTTTTTCGCAACGGATCTGGACCTGGCCGCCTGTACATACTTATGAAAATCCGATAGTACATGTTCCAGTATACGACTATTGGAGGCTTCGTACAAGACTTTGTGGAACTTTCCGTCAAGTTCTGTGACCTGCCCGGCCTGTTCGTCGGAGCGTTCCAGATGAAATTCGGATAAAAGGATGATCTCTTCCAGTCCTTCGATCTGCTCCTCTGTAATATGCTCTGTCGCCCATCTTGCACAAAGACCTTCCAGCACAGAACGGATCCGGTAAATGTCATACACGTCTTTTTGCGAGATTCCGGTCACATAAGCGCCTTTATTCGGAATCATGGTGACCAGCCCCTCCAGCTCCAGCTGGCGCAGCGCCTCCCGGACCGGGGTTCTGCTGACGCCAAGCTTCTTCGACAGGACGGTTTCTCTTAGCTCCTCATGCTCCTTATATACTCCGGATAAAATGTCCTCCCGGACTTTTTGAAACACTTTTCCCCGCAGGGAATGATCCTGATACTCTTCCATTGTCCTACGCCTCCCCAAGACAGACGCCAAGCTTTTCACAGGCACTGTCAATGACCTGTAAAAGCTCTTCATCTGTCAAAACAGTGACTCTTCCTCCTTCATATTCATGATCGACCCAGGCCTTTACCATGGTGACAAGCTCTGAATTTTTATCCACCTGTTTTTCCTGTTCCAGATGAAAATATGTATTGATCCAGTGTGCAATCCCTGCCAGGCCCGATGTATTGGAAACTGCCACCAGCGGCGGCTTCTTTAAGAACTTTTCTGTGTCGAATACATTATAGATTTCTTCATTTTTCAAAAGTCCGTCGGCGTGGATCCCGGCTCTCGTTACATTAAAGCTCCGTCCGACAAACGGAGTCCTTGACGGGATATGATAGCCGATTTCCTTTTCATAATATTCTGCCAGATCCGTAATGACTGTCGTGTCCATCCCATCCAATGTACCCCGGAGCTGTGCATATTCAAAGACCATAGCCTCAAGTGGAGTATTTCCGGTCCGTTCCCCGATTCCGAACAGGGAGCAGTTCACGCCGCACGCGCCATAAAGCCAGGCCGTAGAGGAGTTGTTGACCGCTTTATAAAAATCGTTGTGTCCATGAAACTCGATCAGCTCACTGGGGACTCCGGCATGCACTCTGAGACCGTAGATGATCCCCGGAATGGATCTTGGAATCACGGCTCCAGGATAATTTACACCGTATCCCATTGTATCGCAGACGCGGATCTTAACCGGAATCTGGTACTCTTCCATCAGTTTCATCAGTTCAACACAGAAGGGGATCACAAATCCATAGATGTCTGACCGGGTGATATCTTCCAGATGACATCTGGGACTTACGCCCGTCTCCAGACACTCACGGATTACAGAAAGATAGTGATCCATACACTCCCGTCTGGTCATTTTCAGCTTATAAAAGATGTGATAATCCGAACAGCTGACCAGGATCCCTGTTTCCTTCATCCCGATGTCTTTTACCAATTCAAAATCCTTCTTGCTGGCACGGATCCAGCTTGTCACCTCCGGGAACTGATACCCTCTCTCCAGGCAGCGATATACGGCATCCCTGTCTTTTTTACTGTATAAAAAGAATTCGCTTTGCCGGATCTTTCCGTTTGGCCCTCCGAGTCTGTGCAGCTCATCATAAATCCTGACGATCTGTTCCGTGCTGTAGGGAGCTCTTGACTGTTGTCCGTCCCGGAAGGTTGTGTCTGTGATCCAGATCTCATCCGGCATACTGTGCGGAACGATCCTGTCATTGAAGGCAACCTTGGGGATTTCATCATAATGAAACAGGTTTCGGAAAACATTCGGCTTGTCTACGTCCACCAGAGGATACATGTGTTCTTCCAGCTGTAATAGATTGGTGTGCTTATCCAGGTATACTTTTCGGTTATCCATCTTCGTTTCTCTCCTTCCTTTTGCTCGTGTATAATTGTATACAATTATACATTATCTGTCAAGAAAAAAGAGTCCGCTCTGTATTTTTTGCAGAACAGACTCTTTTCATTTTTATCAGTCTTTTAGTAAAGCTTTGCGCCAACCTCTCTCGGGCGGAAGTTTTGATCTTCCAGCGCTTTCATAATTTCGTGCTTGTGTTCGGTGCCAAAGGCCTCCATGGTGATACGAAGCTCCACAGCCGCATTCCGGTTGGTGCTGACAAACTGATTGTGATCCAGCTTGATAACGTTGCCCTGTGCGTCTGCGATGGTCTGAGCCACCCGTACCAGTTCACCCGGCTTGTCCGGAAGCAGTACCGATACAGAGAAGATCCGGTCTCTCTGGATTAATCCGTGCTGTACAATGGAGGACATCGTGATCACATCCATGTTTCCGCCGCTTAAGATTGAAACAGCCTTTTTACCCTTCAGATCCAGCTGGCGCAGTGCAGCTACCGTAAGAAGTCCGGAATTTTCTACGATCATCTTATGGTTCTCAACCATATCCAGAAAAGCTCCGATCAGTTCATCGTCTTCCACTGTAAGCACCTCATCCAGATTCTCCTGCACATATGGGAAGATCTTATCTCCAACACGTTTTACAGCAGTACCGTCTGCAATCGTATTAGCGCTGTCCAGGGTTACCGGACCGCCGTTTTTCAGTGCTGCCGTCATGCTTGCCGCGGCTGCAGGCTCCACACCGATTACCTGGATCTTAGGATTCAGCATTTTGGCAAGTGTAGATACTCCGGTTACCAGACCGCCTCCGCCAATCGGTACCAGGATGTAGTCTACCGTAGGCAGTTCCTGTACGATCTCCATTGCGATGGTTCCCTGTCCGGTTGCCACGTCCAGGTCGTCAAAAGGATGGACAAAGGTGCAGCCTTCTTTTTCCGCCAGTTCCAATGCGTAGGCACACGCGTCATCATAAACGTCGCCGTGCAGAACCACGTCAGCGCCGTAGCTCTTTGTTCGGTTGACTTTGATAAGAGGCGTAACTGTCGGCATAACAATAGTAGCCTTACATCCAAACTTCTGGGCGGCAAAAGCCACGCCCTGGGCATGGTTTCCTGCAGAAGCAGCCACCAGACCTTTTGCCCGTTCTTCCTCGGTGAGCGTACTGATCTTATAGTAGGCTCCCCTCACCTTATAAGCGCCTGTATACTGCATGTTCTCTGGTTTCAGATAAACCTTGCCCCCGGTCTGTGTGCTCAGGTATTCGCTGAATACCAGCTTCGTCGGTGTAGTTACCTCTTTTACCAGTTCACTTGCCCGCTCAAATTTTTCCAATGTAAGCATACTTTAGTCCTCCTTTTCTTTTGAATCTGTTGTAAACAATGCGTTAACAAAGGTGTCTGCGTCAAATTTCTGCAAATCGTCGATGGTCTCGCCGACACCGATATATTTTACCGGGATGCCAAGCTCAGCCTGGATCGCTACAGCAATCCCGCCCTTAGCCGTCCCGTCCATCTTCGTCAGGATAATGCCCGTGATATCCGCCACCTCGTTAAACTCCTTCGCCTGCTGCAGGGCGTTCTGTCCGGTGGTTGCATCCAGGACTACCAGAGTTTCCCGGAAAGCTTCCGGAAACTCCCGGTCTATGATACGGTTCATCTTCCTTAACTCTTCCATCAGGTTCTTTTTATTGTGGAGCCTTCCCGCGGTATCACACAGCAGTACGTCAGCATGCCTTGCTTTTGCGGCAGCTACCGCATCATACACGACCGCCGCCGGATCAGACCCCTCCTGTCCGCCGATCAGTTCGGCCTGGGCACGTCCGGCCCATTCCTTTAGCTGCTCTCCAGCGGCTGCACGAAAGGTATCTGCCGCGGCCAGGATGACCTTTTTCCCCTGACCTTTCAGTTTCCCTGCAAGCTTGCCTATGGTAGTGGTCTTACCGACACCGTTGACACCGATCACCATTACTACGGAAGTTTTATTTTCAAATTCATAGGCTGTCTCTCCGACATCCATCTGCTCCTTGATACTGTCGATCAGGATCTGACGGCACTCGGCCGGTTCCTTAATGTGCTGTTCCTTTACCTTCTGCTTCAGATCGTCCAGGATATCGTAGGTGGCCTGTACGCCCAGGTCTCCCATGATCAGTACTTCTTCCAGCTCTTCATAAAAATCATCGTCAATTTTTGAAAATCCGTTAAAAATACTATCCATCCCGGAAACGATATTATCTCTTGTCTTGCTTAAGCCTGAAACCAGGCGTTTAAAAAAATCTGCCATAACTTCCCTCCCTGCTATTGATCCAGCTGGTCCTCTAAAAGACTTACAGATACCTGCGTGGATACGCCTTTTTCCTGCATGGTGATTCCATATAGCCGGTCAGCCGCCGTCATGGTGCCTCTCCGGTGAGTGATCACGATAAACTGTGTATTCTTGGTCAGTTTGTGGAGATATGCCGCAAACCGGCCTACATTATTGTCATCCAGCGCCGCCTCGATCTCGTCCAGAAGACAGAAGGGCGATGGTTTCAGATTCTGGATCGCAAATAAAAGGGCAATGGCGGTCAGCGCCTTCTCCCCGCCTGACAGCTGCATCATATTCTGCAGCTTCTTCCCCGGCGGCTGTGCGATAATGCGGATGCCGGCCTCCAGGATATCTTCATCCTCCATTAATTCTAATGTGCCCTTTCCTCCGCCGAACAGCTCTTTAAATACGGTGTTGAATTCTTCGGCGATTCTTGCGAACTGTTCCTGGAACTGCTTTCTCATAGCAGTGTCCAGTTCTTCAATGATCTGTTCCAGCGTAGCCTCCGCTTCCACCAGATCGTCATGCTGTCCCTTCAGGAATTCATAGCGCTCAGATACGCTTTTATATTCCTCGATCGCATTGACATTTACATTTCCCAGTCCCCGGATCTCACTTTTCAGCTCCTGGATCCGTTTCTTCATCCTGGAAAGATCCGTAAGGTCCGGATCCCGCAGCTCTCTGGCATGATTGTAGGTAATTTCATATTCTTCCCACATATAATTGATCTGCTTCTCCGAAGCTGCCTCGCTTGTCTCCTTCTGACTCTCCAGACGGAAAATTTCTTTATCCAGTGCCGACATATGCTTCGACAGATCCTCTCTGTGCTGCAGAAATTCTTTGTGACGCTGGGTCAGTTCCTCACGCTCTTTCTTATATTTTTCAATCTCATCCCGGATTTCTGTAAACAATTCAGAGGAATTTTCAATGGTTTCCCGAAGCTCCTGGATTTTTTGCTCCTTTTCCTGGATCTCTTCGGAATTTTCACCCTTATTTGCATTTAAGCCTTCCAACTCCTGCTGGAATTTCTCACTTTCCTCCTGAATACGCTCCAGGTTTTCCCGGATAAAGTCATATTTCTGTTCCAGACCCGCATAAGCAAGATGGATCTCTTCGACAGTTTTCTGTCGCTGGCTTTCCATCGACTGCTCTTCTTCCAGAAGTCTTTGCTTTTCATCGATCTGAGCGCTTAATTCCTTTTCCAGGTTCTCGGAGGTATCGAGTTCTACGGTAATGGATTCCTGATTGTCTGCAATATCTGTGATCTGTGCATCCAGCTCATCGGCCTCTTTTCTTGTACTTTCTGACAATATGCGGGCATTGTCCATTCCGGTCTTGGCCTGGTCAGAATTCATCTTTGCCGTATTCTGGATCACATATGCCTTGCTTAGTTTTTCGGCAATCTCATCTGTTTTCTCATAATATCCGGCCCGCTCTTTCCGGAGTGCTTCCGACTGGGATTCTAGCTCATCCATCTCCTGTTTCAGCTGACGGACCGTCTTTTCAAATTCTTCGATCTCGCGTCGCCTGCTCAGCAGATTGCTGGTGTTTTTAAAGGCTCCTCCTGTCATAGAGCCTCCCGGATTGATCAGCTCACCTTCCAGCGTAACGATCCGGATGGACTGATGGTACTTCCTTGCAATGGCCGACGCATGGTCAATATGATCCACGACCAGAGTCCGGCCCAGCAGAAAGTCTGTAAGCTTCTGATACTTTGCTTCTGTATTTGCAAGTGTATTTGCCATCCCGACCACGCCTTCTTCTTTCAGCGCACCAGGCTGGCTAATGCCTGTGTTTGCCCGGATACTGGTCAGCGGAAGGAAGGTAGCGCGGCCAAACCGGTTCTTTTTCAGGAACTGGATCATTCGCTTTGCCGTTTCCTCGTCTTCCGTAACAATATTCTGGATGCTTCCTCCAAGAGCTGTCTCTACGGCGATCTCATATTCTTTATTTACTTTGATAATGTCTGCCACTACGCCAAGAAGTCCTTTTTCCCTGGCTTTATTGTCCATGACCCGGCGGATGCTGTTTCCATATCCGTCATAACGCTCTGTGATATTCTTTAAGGATTCCAGACGGGACTGTTCTCTGTGGTATGCTGTCTGGCCGATTCGGAACTTTTCTGTCTGTGCGGCCAGCGTTTTCTGGATTTCCTGGATCTTCTGCTCATATTGCTGATTCTCTTCCGTGAGCACCCGGATATGCCCTGATACTTCTTTCAGCTCCTTCTGGTATTCTTCGTATCGCTCATTCTGCCGGCTGATCTCGCTTTCAGCCTCAATGATCTGCTGGCTCATCCGGGCTTTCCGTACCTGGATCTGTTCCAGCATGGTGTCATATTTCTGGATCTTCGCCTTCGTGGAGGCCCGGTTATTCAAAACCTCTCTGATCTCGCTCTGATGGCTTTCAATCTCTGCAGAAAGTCCGGCAATTCGGGACTGAACTTCAATCAGTTCTTCCCGTGCCTGGTTTTCCAGCGTACGTTTCTCATTCAACTGAGCCTGGACTTCCTCCTGATCCTTTTTCAGCTCGCTGCTCTGTCTGTCACGGCTCCTGAGCTCTTCTTCCACAGCCTGTGCACGCTGGTCATAGTGTGCATCATTCATGTGTGCACTGTGGATCTGCTCTTTTAAAAGTTCAATCTGGTTTTCCAGCTGCTGTTTCAGAAGGTTTGTCTCGTTCAGCTGTCCCTTCGCCTTTTCAATAGAGGCGTCAATGCCATCCATCTGCTCCTCTACAGCGTCATACTCCGCCTTCATGTCATCATACTGCTGTCCGGCATCTGTAAGCTCGCTTTTTGTAGTCTCAAGCTTCCCTTCCAGGTCACGGATCTGTTCCTGGATACGCTCGGTTTCCAGCAGAAACATATTGATGTCGTAGGTTTTTAATTCTTCCTTTTTCTTCAGATATTCCCGCGCTGTCTCTGCCTGTCTTTCCAGCGGCCCCGCCTGCTTTTCCAGCTCTGCCAGGATATCGTTGACACGCAGGAGATTCTGCCGTTCCTCCTCCAGCTTTTTCAAAGAGGTATTTTTCCGGCGCTTGAACTTTACGATTCCGGCCGCTTCGTCAAAAAGTTCTCTTCGTTCTTCCGGTTTCCCGCTCAGAATACGGTCTATCTGTCCTTGTCCGATGATAGAATAGCCTTCTTTTCCGATACCGGTATCATAAAACAGCTCATTGACGTCCTTCAGTCTGCAGAGGCTTCCGTTGATCAGATATTCGCTCTCACCGGAACGGTACAGTTTTCTTGCCACTGTGACTTCCTCATAGTCGATGGGAAGCTGATGGTCTGAATTATCCAGTGTGATCGCCACAGATGCGTAGCTTAAAGGCTTGCGGTTCTCTGTTCCGGAAAAGATCACGTCCTGCATACTGCCGCCGCGGAGCTGCTTGACTCTCTGTTCACCCAGAACCCAGCGCACCGCATCCGCAACGTTACTCTTTCCGCTGCCGTTTGGACCGACAATCCCTGTGATACCGTTGTGAAAATCAAATTTGATCTTATGTGCAAAAGACTTAAAGCCTTGTACTTCGATGCTTTTTAAATACATACCTCACCTACTTTATGTTTTCTTGATGCAGCTTTAAAATACTCTGATAAGCTGCCTCCTGCTCCGCCGCCTTTTTGGTGCGGCCGGTACCCGTTCCCCACTGCTTTTCGCCGATATAGACGGCCACGTGGAAGGATTTGTTATGGTCCGGGCCCTCCTCTCCGGTCAGCTCATACCGGATCTGATCCTTAAAATGCCCCTGGACGATCTCCTGAAGGATAGTCTTGCTATCAAAAAAGAGTTTTCGGTGTTCCAGATCGTTAAGAACAAATCTGTGGATAAATTCTTTTGCGTTAGCAAAACCACCATCCAGATAGATGGCTCCTATTAATGCTTCCATAGCGTCAGACGTTATAGATTCTCTCTGCCTTCCGCCGGTGGCGTCTTCTCCCTTCCCGAGCAGCAGATAACCGCCAAGCCCAAGCTCTCTTGCACAAAAGGCAAGCGACGGTTCGCATACCATGCTGGCTCTTGTTTTGGTAAGTTCTCCCTCCGGCATGGTCTTATGCTCCGAAAACAGAAATTCGCTGGATACCAGCTCCAGTACAGCGTCTCCCAGAAATTCCAGCCTCTCATTGCATGCATATTTTGGCAGCTGTCTTTCATTAGCGTAGGAGCTGTGGATCATTGCCTGCTTCAACAGGTTTCTGTCACGGAATGTATATCCTATTTTTTCTTCTAAACATTTCAGTTCCTGATTCATAATTAATGCCCCATAAAATGAAAAAGCCCGGCAGGGCTTTTTCACTCCTAACATCCTAGTTATTTGTTGCTTTTTTGATCTGCTCAACCGCATCTCCGACTGTTGCGATCTTTTCAGCCTCATCATTATCAATTTCAATATCGAAGGTCTCTTCTATTCCCATGATGATCTGAAAAATATCCAGTGAATCCGCACCCAGATCATCTACAAACTTTGTATCCTCTGTGATATCGTCTGCCTCCACATTTAACACATCTGCAATGATTTCTTTTAATTTTTCAAATTCCATTTCCATTCTCCTTTTTTCCTTTTCTTTCAATTTTGTAATCTATTATTCAGCGGATAAGCCTCCCGCTTGAATACTCTCTTTGATCTTCTCATTGATTTTTTGCTGTTTGAATGTCACGCACTGTACAAGGGTATTGCTGATCTCTACGGCTTTGGAACTTCCGTGAGTCTTGACCACCAGGCCGTTTAAGCCCAGAAGCGGCGCTCCGCCGTATTCCGCCGTATCAAACTTTTTCAGCGTATCTTTCAGCGCCGGTTTTACCAGCAGTGCTCCGATTTTGCTTCGGAGATCTTTCATCATGCCTTTCTTAAGCTCACGGATCAGAGTATTTCCGACACCCTCAAACAGCTTCAGGATGATATTTCCCGCAAATGCTTCGCAGACGACTACATCCGCCGCACCGCGCGGGATATCTCTGGCTTCTACGCTTCCGATAAAATGGATGCTTTTTTCTTCCTTCAGAAGCGGGAAGGTCTCCTTAACCAGCGCATTCCCCTTTTCTTCTTCTGCACCGATATTTACAATCCCGGCTTTTGGATCCCTAATCCCAACCACATGCTCCATATAGATGGTTCCCATCTTGGCAAACTGAACCAGATGAGAGGGCCTTGCGTCTACGTTTGCTCCGCAGTCGATCAGAAGCGACACACCCTTTTCCGTAGGAAACAGCGGTGCAAGCGCAGGTCTTTCCACTCCTTTGATCCGTCCTACGATAACTTGTCCGCCTACCAGAACGGCTCCGGTACTTCCGGCCGATACAAATGCATCTGCTCTGCCTTCTTTAACCAGCTTCATTCCTACCACGATAGAAGAATCTTTCTTCTTCCGGATCGCATTTACCGGAGGCTCGGCCATCTCGATCACTTCCGTGGCCGGAACCACCTCTATGCGGTCCCTGTCATAAGTATATTTCTCTAATTCATTTTTCACGGCATCTTCCTGGCCTACCAGGAAAATGTAAAGACCTTTTTCTCTTGTAAGGGCGTCCACAGCCCCCTTTACGATCTCGGCAGGAGCATTGTCTCCGCCCATCGCATCTAATGCTACCTTCGTCATCTCTGCCATTTCTCGTCCTCCTAGCAACTTCAAGGATAATTCTACTAGACATTGATACAAAAATCAATAGCGAACTGCGCAAAAGGGGACGTACACTTTTGACGAAAGTGTACGTCCCCTTTTGCATTAAAATCGGGAAGATATCCTTAAATAGATACTCTTCCCGATTCTAACGCTTCCTCTATTGTAATTAGTCCTGAGGAATAATTTCTTTTTTGTTGTATGAGCCACAAGCCTTGCAGACTCTGTGAGGCATCATAAGCTCGCCGCACTTGCTGCATTTCACCAGGTTCGGTGCGCTCATCTTCCAGTTAGCTCTTCTTTTATCTCTTCTTGCTTTGGAAGATTTATTCTTTGGGCAGATTGACATGGGTTACACCTCCTTAAAATTCTTAAAGACATCACGGATAACTGACATTCTAGGGTCAAGGCCTGTATCTTCACAATCACAAGTGCCTTCATTCAAGTTTTGACCACATATGCTGCAAATGCCTTTACAGTCATCACTGCACAGAATTTTCGTCGGCCACCCTACTAATAACTCGTTGCGGACCAGCTGTTCCACATCCAAGTTAGATCCGTCAATATAATTTGTTTCGTCTAATTCGTCTGACTGATCCACATGCTCCGGATCCACACTGACTTTCTTGTGAAAGTCCAGAGGAATCTTTACCTCCACATCCTTAAGGCACCGGTCACAGGGAATCACCGCTGTCACTTCACCTCTTCCTTCAATGGAAAGCTGCTTCTTTCCGGCATACTCAACACTAAGCTGAAGTGGTGACCTTTCAATTAACGGAAAGTCCACTCCGCCGGATGAGAACGACTCCATTTCAATAGAAACAGATGCTTCGATGGGCTTATGCTGTTCAGACAAAACGCTGGATAGGTCTAATATCATAATGAATACTCCTATTCACACCTAGACTATTATATCATTTAAAAACTGTTTGTCAACCCTAAATCTTGAGCTTCTTATACAAAATATTGGACATTCTATACAAGTGCTACGGTTTCTCTTGCGATTGCCAGTTCTTCGTTGGTCGGGATCACCGCAACTTTCACTTTAGAATCCGGAGTGGAGATCACGAAGTCTTCTCCGCGCTTCTTGTTTGCCTCCTCATCCAGAGTGATGCCCAGGTATCCCAGGTATCCCAGAACCTTCTCACGTACGATGCCTGCATTTTCTCCGATACCTGCTGTGAAAGCGATTGCATCTACACCGTTCATTGCGGCTACATAGGATCCGATATATTTTGCTACCCGGTAGCAGAATACCTCCAGTGCTGCTTTCGCATACTGGTTGCCGTTCTCCATTGCTTCTTCCAGATCGCGGAAATCGCTGGAAAGATTCTTGGACAGGCCGTATACACCAGACTTCTTATTCAGTACATTCATGATACCTGCAATGTCCAGATTCTCTTTCTTTGCAATGTATTCCATGATAGCCGGATCAATATCTCCGGAACGTGTTCCCATAACCAGACCTTCCAGAGGTGTCAGACCCATAGAAGTATCTACACATTTTCCATTTAATACAGCGCTGATGGATGCGCCGTTTCCAAGATGTGCAACGATGATCTTGGAATTGTTGATATCCATTCCCAGGAACTTGGCTGCATGCTTGGATACGAAGCTGTGGCTTGTCCCGTGGAAGCCGTAGCGTCTTACACCGTATTTTTCATAATACTCATACGGAAGTCCGTACAGATATGCCTTTTCCGGCATGGTCTGATGGAATGCGGTATCAAATACTGTCACCATAGGAGTGCCCGGCATCAGTTTCTGGCATGCACGGATTCCGATCAGGTTAGCCGGGTTATGCAGCGGTGCCAGATCGTTGCACTCTTCAATCGCCTTCAGCACCTCATCTGTGATCACTACAGAGCTTGCAAATTTCTCTCCGCCATGTACCACGCGATGTCCTACCGCACCGATTTCATCAAGGCTCTTTACTACACCAGTATCAGCGTCTGTCAGAGCGTCGATCACGAACTGGATTGCCTCTGTATGTGTAGGCATTGCCTTGTCAGATTTTACTTTCTCACCGCCAGCCGGCTGATAGGTCAGACTTCCATCGATTCCGATACGCTCGCAAAGCCCTTTGGCAAGAACATTTTCGGATTCAGAGTCGATAAGCTGGAATTTTAAAGATGAGCTTCCGCAGTTGATTACTAATACATTCATTTGTTTTTTACCTCTCTCTCAATATAAATGTTTATTAATTTTCCGCCATAGCCTGTACAGCTGTAATTGCCACAACACCTTCAATGTCTTTTGCGCTGCATCCGCGGGACAGGTCGTTGACCGGAGCCGCGATCCCCTGTGTCAGCGGGCCGTAAGCTTCTGCTTTTGCCAGTCTCTGTGCCAGCTTGTATCCGATATTTCCGGCATCCAGATCTGGGAATACCAGGACATTTGCCTTTCCGGCCACCGGACTTCCAGGTGCTTTGGACGCTCCTACTTCCGGCACGATCGCTGCGTCAAGCTGGAATTCCCCATCCAGCATCAGCCCTTCCGGTGCATTTTCTTTCGCAATGCGGGTAGCCTCTACTACTTTGTCCACATCCGGGTGCTTTGCGCTTCCCTTAGTAGAATGAGACAGCATAGCTACGATCGGCTCTTTGCCTGTCAGTAAACGGAAGGAGTCTGCCGAAGAAAGTGCAATGGCTGCCAGCTTCTCCGGATCCGGATTCTGCTCCAGTCCTGAGTCTGCAAATACAAATGTTCCGTCTGCTCCCATATCACAGTCCGGTACCACGATCACGAAAAATGCGGAAACCAGCTTGGTGCCCGGTTTTGTCTTCAGAATCTGAAGACATGGCCTTAAGGTGTCTGCAGTAGAATGGCATGCACCGGATACCATACCGTCAGCATCCTTCATCTTTACCATCATAACACCATAATACAGATAGTTGGTCAGGAGCAGTTCTCTTGCCTGCTCTTCGGTCATTCCTTTTTTCTGACGAAGCTCTACCAGCTTTGCAATATACGCGTCTGTCTTTTCACAGGTGGCAGGATCTACGATGGTTGCGCCGCTGATATCAAAATCTCCTTTGTTTTTTGCAATCTCTTCCTCGCTTCCGATCAGAATCAGATCCGCAGTTCCCTCCTTCAGCACTGCTTCCGCTGCTTCATACGTCCGGATATCCTCAGTCTCAGGAAGCACGATCGTCTTTTTACATGTTTTGGCTTTTGCTTTGATTTCATCTATGAATCCCATGTTCAATAGACTCCTTTCCTTAGTTTCTCAGTATCTTTAATTATAATACAAAGAGACCCTGAAAAACAAGGTCTCTTCTTGGAATCTTATGTCTATTTTTGTGTACAATATACCGTGATCCTGCCTACAGCTGAAACACTGTGCTGACAATAGCAAAATAAACACTGATCGTGCTGATATCTACCAGCGTGGAAATCAGAGGAGTCGCCATAATGGCAGGATCCAGGCCAACCTTTTTAGCCACCAGAGGCAGTGTACATCCCACCACCTTTGCAATGACCACCGTACATGCCATTGTAAGACCGATGGTCAGCGCCATCAGTACATCCCCCTGTCCCATGAGTAAAATACGGATACCATTAACCACTGCCAGTACCAGGCTGATGCAGACAGCAATTCTGACTTCCTTCCATACCACGCGGAACAAATCGCCGAATTCGATTTCTTCTACGGCAAGCCCCCGGATCACCAGGGTAGAACTCTGGGATCCGCAGTTTCCTCCGGTACCGGTCAGCATCGGAATAAACCCTGCAAGTTGGGGCATGACCGCCAGCGCAGCCTCGTAGCTGTTCATGATCATCTGGGTCACTGTTGCCGAGAGCATCAGAAACAAAAGCCAGGGAAGCCTGCTTTTGACGTGCTCCATAACCGTTGTTCCAAAATAGGAGTCTTCATTAGGGTTAACACCAGCCATGATGCTGATATCTTCAGTAGTCTCTTCCTGCAATACATCCATAGCATCGTCAACAGTAACGATACCTACCATGCAGTTTTCATGATCCAGAATAGGCAGGGCGATCAGGCCGTATTTATTAATAGTCTTTGCCACATCCTCCTGGTCGTCAGTAGTATGAGCATACAGAAGATTGGTCTCCATGATCTCTTCAACCGGTTTCGATTCACTGGTCGTTAACAGTTCTTTCAGGTCCACATATCCGATCAGCTTTCTCTTCTCTGTCACATAGCAGGTATATATCGTCTCTTTATTAAGGCCGACCTGCCGGATCTTCAGAATAGCCTCCGCTACAGTCATCTCTTTGCGGACCGCAATATAGTCCACATTCATAACGCTTCCCGCGCTGTCCTCAGGATATTGCAGAAGCTGGTTGATCTGCGCGCGCTTTTCTTCGTCGGTAGCCATCAAAAGCCTGTCCACTACATTCGCAGGCATTTCCTCAAGAACGTCTACCGTATCGTCCAGATACATCTCTTCCATAACCTCTTCCAGCTCGGAATCTGTCAGGGCATTGATCAGGACCTCACGCATATCACTGTTCATGTAGGTGAATGTTTCCGCCGCCTCTTCTTTCGCCAGCAGACGGAACACCATGACCATATGCTTCTGGTCAAATTCTTCCAGAATATCCGCCAGATCTACGGGATACATATTATTTTCCAGCTCTTCCTTCAGCTCTTTATACTGCCGGTTTTCAAGCATATCCAAAATACGTTCCTCTGTCAGCTCTTCCCGCATTTTGTTATTCTCTTCACTCATAAATGCATCCCCCTTTCCGTCTTATTGCCAGCCAAGTCTTTCTATAGTATAATCAATTTCAAAAAGATATACAAGGAGAAACTTATGAAAATCGTTGGATTGATCACCGAATATAATCCTTTCCACAACGGACATTTATACCATATGCAGAAGGCAAAAGAGATCACCGGTGCAGACTCGGTGATTGCAGTGATGAGCGGAAATTACGTGCAGAGAGGCGCGCCGGCCATCATGCCTAAGCACTTACGTGCGGAGGTGGCTCTGGAAGCCGGAATCCCTCTGGTTCTGGAGCTGCCCGTCTGCTACGCATCCGGAAGTGCGGAGTACTTTGCCGACGGCGCCATCTCCTTATTTGAAAAGCTCGGGTGCATTGACTCCATCTGTTTTGGTAGTGAATGTGGAGATTACTATCTGCTTGAAAAAGTCGCACATGTGACAGCCGATGAACCGGAAGTCTATAAACAAACCCTGCAGGACGCACTGAAACAAGGCCTGTCATTCCCTCTGGCAAGACAGGCTGCTTTAAAGGCTTATTTCCAGGATCCGTCTTTGGATGATATTTTAGAGCAGCCAAACAACATCCTGGGAATCGAGTATATCAAAGCTTTATATCTTAGGAAGAGTCCCATCGGCGCCTATACAATACGCCGTAAGATTTCCGGATACCATGACAAGGAACTGTCGCCAGGATACAGCTCTGCCTCAGCGATCCGACGTCTCCTGGCTTTCGCCGGGAACTCGGTCCATCTGGCGTCAGAAGAAATGTATGACGAGCCCGGTCTTTCCGAAGTCCTGACCAGACTGGAGGGGCAGGTGCCGCCATCCTGTATCCGATCTCTGGAAGAGACTCACAGAGTCCGCTATCCGGTCTACGCCAATGATTTCTCCCTGCTTTTCCGCTACCGTCTTCTGACGGAGACAAGAGAGTCTCTGGCCGGATATCTGGATATGACAGAAGAACTGGCCAATCGTATGATTAATCATGCAAATGATTTCATCACATTTGACCAGTTCTGTGATCTTTTAAAAACAAGAGATATGACTTATTCCCGGATCAGCCGCTGCCTTCTCCACATCCTTCTGAATATCCGGACAGAAGACATGACCCTTTACAAAGAAGAAGGCGGATGCCAGTATGCCCGGGTTCTTGGTTTCAGCAAAGACGGAGCAAAGCTTTTGAGCCGCATCAAACGCACTTCCTCTGTCCCGCTTCTGACTAAGCTGACCCAGACAGAAGGCCTTTCCAAAGCTGGGCTTCGAATGCTCCGGCAGGATATCTTCGCTGCAGATCTCTACGAAAGTGTGATCACTGACAAGTTTAAAATGCCTTTTATCAGCGAATACCAACAGCAGATCGTACGGGTCTGAAGATTCCTTTTTAGATCTCGATCTTCCGGCTGCAGGTAATGGCGATAGCTCCCGGACCAATGTGGCAGCTCACGCTGAGGGAGAGCTTGTCCATTTCCAGTTCATATCCCGGGAATCTCTCTTCGATTTCCCGCTTCCACACTCCTGCCTCCTCTTCCGTACAGGTATAAGCAGCCGCCAGATTTACCTGGCTGCCGGCAAATCGTTCCCGGATATCTTTTTCCATAGCATCCAGCATAGTCTTTTTCGCCGCTTTGATTCCACGCACTTTGGCGAATGCATCCAGTTTCTCACCCTGGATCTGAAGCACTGGCTTCAGATTCAGGACTGTACCGATGGCCGCGGCCGCCGGTGTGATCCGGCCTCCCTTTTTCAGATATTTCAGCGTATCTACTGTAATGTAGATACTGGCCTCTAATTTTTCACGCATCAGGACATCCACGATCTCATCTGCGGACATCCCCTTATCTCTCATTGCAATGGCATCCATGACAGACTGTCTCTGGGTAACAGAAATCCGCTGGTTATCAACCACATGTACTCTGCCATCAAACTCTTTTGCCAGCATGATAGCTGTCTCACAGCTGCTGGAAAGGCCGCTGGACATCGGGATATGGATGACTTCATCATACTCTTCGAGAAGTTCCTCCCAAAGTTCCATGACATCGGCAGGCGAAGGCTGGGATGTGGAAATGTCCGCATCCTCTGCCAGTCTCTGGTAGAATTCCTCCTGTGTCAGCGTAATGTCTTCATAAAAGAGTTCGTCATTGATAAAAAAAGGCATCGGGAGGACCCGGATTCCCAGACGTTCCGCCTCCTTTTGTGTAATCCCGCTGTTGCTGTCTGTCATGATCGCAATCTTGTTCATAACTTTTATTTCTCCATTCTTACTTTCACATTTCATTTATCAGCCCTGAGTTTTTTAAGCTGTATCTCTAAAGAGTGACAATATCGGAAACCTGATCTCTTCTTGCCACCATCATCGGAATATCCTCCCCCTTATAAGGATTATCTCCCATGCTGATCTCCAGCTTCACTGTCTCATAGGCCAGCTCTGCATAATTATTTTCCTTGCTCAGATGTCCAAGAATCACCTGCTGCATCCCGTCATGCAGGATGTCACAGAGGAGCCTCCCGGAAGATTCATTGGAAAGATGTCCCTTCTCTCCCATAACCCTTCGTTTTAATACATAAGGATAAGGCCCTACCTCCAGCATATGGAGGTCATGATTTGCCTCCAGTACCACAGCATTCAGATCCTTTAGATGCTCAACCGTATATTCATCATATTTCCCTAAATCTGTAGCTACCGCCACTGACTTCTCTCCGCCGTCGATCCGGTATCCGGAGGGTTCTCTTGCGTCATGGGAAATAGCAAAAGGACTGATCTTTAAATCCCCCAGCCCAAAGGACTGGTCTACTGCTATTTCATGAAGAAGGCCATCCGGCATCTTCCCCAGGCTCTTCGTACCGCATATTCCCTCAATGGTACCTCTGGTCGCATAAACAGGGATCTCATATCTCCGGCTGAAAACGCCAAGCCCCTGGATATGGTCAATATGCTCATGGGTAATCAGGATGGCCGAGAGCTCATCTCCTCTGATCCCCAGGCTATGTAATCCTTCTTCAATCCTCTTTTTGCTGATTCCTGTGTCCACCAGCAGATGGGTGCGGTCGTCTCCCACATAGATACAATTCCCGCTGCTCCCGCTGGCAATACTGCATAATCTCATCATCTTGTAAATAATTGCCTTTCTTTTTATAAGTCTGCAATGATATTGTCTAACTGGATCTGCGTCTCGGCAAAGACTCCGTTGTTATCGATCACCCTGTCGCAGTGTTTCATATAAATATCCTTGGGAGGCTGCGCTGCAATAATGCTGTCGACTTTGGCAGCCTCATAGCCGCGGGCATAAAACAGACGGTTTTTCCTGATCTCATCCTTTACATACACATACCAGAGTTCATCGCAGAACTCCTCGTAATGGTCTTCGATCAGAACGGCAGACTCAATAATCAGAAGATTGGTGTTTTTTCGTTCCTCTTTTGCAATGATCTTCTGAACCTCTTCTTTCACTACCGGGTGAACGATCCTGTTCAGAACAGACAGCTGTTCTACATTTGTAAAGGCAATGCTGCCCAGCTTTTCCCTGTTGAGTTCTCCCTTTTCATTCAGGATCTCTTCCCCGAAATGTTCTACAATGGCATCATAGCACCTGCCGCCTTTTTTCTGAAGCTTTTTAGCTAATGCATCCGTCTGGCAGATGGTTGCCCCGTACTTATTATTCAAGTATTCCAGTATCTGTGTTTTCCCCGAACCGACACCGCCGGTAAGTCCTATGATCTTCATTTTTCTCCACCTCTTACTTTGCTTCGTACCAATTATCTCCTGTATGCATATCTATTTCAAGCGGCACATCCAGTGAAGCCGCATGTTCCATTTCTTCACGGAGGATTTTTTCCACCTGCTCCACCTCCGTCTTTCTGGCCTCTATCAGCAGTTCGTCATGAACCTGGAGCACCAGACGTGAATCCAGTTTCTCCTCCTTAAGTCTGCGGTTCACAGAGGTCATGGCAATCTTAATGATATCTGCCGCCGTCCCCTGGATCGGCGAGTTCATGGCAACCCGTTCTCCGAAGGATCTCTGCATAAAATTGCTGGAAGAAAGCTCCGGCACCGGACGGCGTCTTCCAAATAATGTCACCACATAGCCCTGTTCCTTCGCATGTGTCACTGCATCATCCAGAAAAGTTTTGATTCCCGGATAGGTATGAAAATAATCATCAATGTATTTTGCCGCCTCTTTCCTGGTAATGCTCAAATCCTGGCTCAGGCCAAAGGAGCTGATGCCGTAGACAATCCCAAAGTTAACCGCCTTGGCATTTCTGCGCTGCTGATCGGTCACCTCTTCAAAAGGAATGTGAAACACCTGAGACGCCGTGATCCTGTGAATGTCCTTTGCTTCCCGGTATGCCTCGATCAGATGGGCGTCACCCGAGCAGTGCGCCAGTACCCGAAGCTCTATCTGGGAATAATCTGCATCCACAAATACACATCCCTCTTCCGGAACAAATACTTTGCGGATCATCCTGCCCAGCTCGGTCCTCACCGGAATGTTCTGAAGATTTGGCTCTGTACTGCTGATCCTTCCGGTAGCAGTGATGGTCTGGTTGAATTTTCCGTGTATTCTTCCGTCATCTGCAATAAAGTTCGCCAGTCCGTCTGCATAAGTGGACTTAAGCTTTGCATACTGCCGGTATTCCAGAACCTTTGCAATGACCGGATAATCCGGCGCCAGCTTCTCCAGCACATCTGCCGCTGTAGAATAACCGGTCTTTGTCTTTTTCCCGCCGGGAATCTTAAGCTTTTCAAAGAGGATCACCCCCAGCTGCTTGGGCGAATTGATGTTGAATGTTTCTCCCGCCGCGTCATATATCTCCTGTTCCAGCATGCTGATATGAACAGCCAGCTGATCGCCATATTCCTTCAATGCGCCGGAATTGATCTTTACGCCGTTTTGCTCCATATCAAAAAGCGTAAACACCAGCGGCATTTCTATTTCCATAAACAACCTGTCCATCTGTGCTTCTTCCAGACGTTTCATCAGGATATCTGATGCCTCTCTGGCTGTATACGCCTCATAACAGACCTTGATATATAACTCTGATTTATCTTCAATCATTAATCCAAGGTGTTCTCTTGCCACATCCTCATAACCGTAATGGCTTTTCAAAGGATCCAGCAGATAGGCAGCCACAGCCATATCAAAACAGTTCTCTTCTTTTTTAATCTGAAGGTAGGGAAGATCCGCTTTCAGATCAAATACGGAAAATCTGCCCGTTGTTCCTGCAATCCTGGAGAGCTGTTCCAAAAGCCAGGAAGCGCTGATCTTTTCCCCCGTACGGATACAATAGGTGTCTTCCGGTGAAAAACTGATCCCGATCCCTCCAAGCTCTGCCTGGTCTGCAAACAATGGAAGCACCTGCTCTGTATCCTTAAAGATGCAGGCGCCGATGCAGGCCGCTCCGGCTGCTTTGTCCAGAATCTCTTCTGCCTTTTTGCGGTCCGTGATCTCTGTAAAGAAATCCTCGATCTGATTAGCCGGAGCCTTTACATCAAACCGTGAAAGCAGATTTTTGAACTGAAGCTTCTGGAAATAAGCATAAGCTTCTTCTGTATAAATATTTTCAAGCTTTGCCTCTGAAAGCTCGTAGGGGAAATCCGCATGGACATTGATGGTGGCAAGCTCTTTGCTCATCACCGCCAGATCCCAGTGCTCCTTCATGGCACTGGACGCTCTGGGAGGCTTGATCTCGTCTGCATGCTCATGCGCATTTTCAATAGAATGATATTCCGTAATAATCTTTGTCGCTGTCTTTTCTCCGATGCCCGGGACTCCCGGAATGTTGTCAGAGGAGTCTCCCATCAGCGCCTTCAGATCAATGAACTCCGAAGGAGTCACCTGGTATTTCTCCTTGACGTCCTCTGCATAATAATCTTCCACCTCGGTGCGTCCCTGCTTTGTCTTCGGAATCCGGATCTTTACATGCTCTGTGGCAAGCTGCAGAAGATCCCGGTCGCCGGAGATCACCGACACTTCCATGCCTTCTGACTCACAGCGTCTCGACAGCGTTCCCAGGAGGTCGTCCGCCTCCAGCCCGGCACACTCGATAATCTTGATCCCCATAGCCTTTAAGACTTCTTTCATCACAGGAACCTGCTGACGGAGTTCTTCCGCCATTGGCTTTCTGGTTCCCTTATAATCTGCATACATCTCGTGCCGGAAGGTAGGCGCATGCACGTCAAAAGCCACCGTCAGATAATCCGGTGTCTCTTCTTCCAATATTTTAAATAAAATGGTCAGAAAACCATAGACGGCATTAGTATGAAGGCCCTCGGAATTCGTGAGATCCGGAAGCCCGTAGAACGCTCGGTTCAAAATACTATGGCCGTCTATCAATACAATCTTTTGACTCATAATCAACTTCTCCATCCTAAATTTAGAACTATCTTTTACTATACACCAAATCGACAATTTTTAAAAGGGATAAGTTGATCTTATATCTTTTTTACCGCAGGGATCAGCATACCTCCCAGGCTGTTCCCCAGGGTCATGACAAGAAGATAGATAAAGGTTCTGCCGCTCCACACTCCTGCCAGTGTAAAATAGAACATATTTGCCACACAGTGTTCAAATCCAGCCAGGATAAACACACTGACACACAGGAATAAAATTACCGGATTTCCCTTCTCTTTGAATCCATCTACCGCCACATACATCAGGATGCCGCAGAAGACAGCAAGGATAAAAATGCTGAAGACCGAGTCCCCAAGCTTTGTCTCGCAAACCGTCCTTGCCTGCTCTTCAATCGAAGATGAAATCCTTGCTGCAAAAAGGCAGACGGCTGCAAGAGAAGTGCCTGCAAGATTGCCGAGCCATGTCAGAAAAAGCAGCCAGATATATGATCGTTTTTCTTTCTGCTCCACCAGATAACCGATCCGCCCCGTATACAGATTCAGACCATTCAAAACTATGGCATACAGCCCAACCGTAAAAAACAGTGATCCCGCAATCTTATTTTCTACAGACAAATATACCGTGCCGCCAATGGCGATGGCAATACCTGCCGCCACGGCACGAAAAAAAATCCGAGCACTTTCTCTCATAATATTCCGCCTCCATCTCATCAGACGAATATCGAATTCAGATAACGGGCTCCCCGAAGCACATGCGCCGCCAGTACTGAGGTAGTCACGCTTCCCACACCGCCGGGCACCGGGCTGATATAGGATGCGCGAGGCTCCACCGCATCAAAATCCACATCCCCGCACAGTCTGCCGTTCTCATCCACATTGATTCCGACATCCACAACGACTGCGTCCTGTCCTGTCATCGCTTCTGTGATCATGCCGGCTTTCCCGGCCGCCGCAACCAGGATCTGTGCCTTTCTGCACTCCTCTTCCAGATCCGCCGTACGTGTGTGGCAAAGTGTCACCGTCCCATGGCGGTCCAAAAGCAGCATAGCCAGTGGTTTCCCCACCACCATACTGCGCCCCACAACTGTAACCTTTCTGCCTTTTGGATCAATGCCGTAATGATCCAGCATCCTTACCACCGCCTCTGCGGTACAAGGTGCAAATCCAGTCTCATCCCCGGCAAAAACCTTAGCTATATTAACATCGCTCATGCAATCCACATCCTTATATGGATGAATGATAGACTTTACCGGCTTCTCATCCAGATGATCCGGAAGCGGATGGAACAAAAGAATTCCATGGACCGACGGATCCTGGTTGATGTTCTGGAATTCTTTCTCAAACTCCCTCTGGCTGATGTCCTCCGGAAGCTCACGCACCCGGCATTCGATACCGATCAGTTCCATTCTTTTTTTTGCGCCTCTTTCATAGGCCAGGTCATCCGGTCTGGCTCCGACCCGGATGATCGTAAGACAGGGGAGGATTCCCTTTTCCTTCAATGCCTCTGCCTCGCGGATCAGCGTCTCTTTCATGGCTTTCGCCACTTCCGCGCCCTTCATGGTTGTACTCATTGGTCTTTCCTCCTACTATCTTATTTTTTTCAATACGTTTTCATAAATTCTGTTTTTCTGGGAAGTGCCTTCTTTGATCAGTTCATCCGCCCAGCGGTTCAGATTCTCTGCTTTCATCCGGTCTTTCATCATCCGGGTATTGATAAAGATATTCAAAGACGCACCCTCCAGCGCCGCCTGGGCAAACAGGATCCCCACACCTGCGTCACTGACCGCGATCCGGCAGCCCTTCTCTTCCAGGAGCTCCAGCTCATCCATCGCCGTCTTAACTGTCTCCATGATCTGAAGGGGTACTACGCTGGCCTCATAAAGAGCGTTCTCCATAACACGTTCTTTTTCTGCTTTCTGTTCTTCTGTTTCTTTCGGCATGCCATAGGCTTTGGAAAGAGGCTCGAAAGCCTCGGCGTCCCGGTCGGCAAGCACCACCAGCTGATCCCGGATTTTTTCGAGCCGTTCCCTGACTCCAAGGATCTCTTCTTCCACTGCAGCATATGTTTTCTTTCCCACCGTCAGGTTCGTGACCATCATCCCCAAAGCGGCGGCAAAGGCGCCGACCGCGGCAGAGGCGCCGCCTCCGCCGGGTACGGGCTCTTTCGAAGACAGGACCTCCAGGAAATCTGTCATTTTCTTTTCTAGCATCATCTGTTTTCTCCCTTCTTTCTTGCCTCTTCTTATTCTTACCAGCAATTCAGCTGGTTATCTGCGCTTAGAATAATCCGGAGATCACCCCGTCCGCATTGACATCAATCTTCTCTGCTGCGGGCACCTTCGGAAGCCCCGGCATTTTCATAATATCTCCGGTAAGAGCGACCAGGAAGCCTGCTCCGGCAGAGGCAGTGATATCCCGGATTGTAATCCGGAAGCCCTCCGGCCTTCCAAGCTTTTTCGCATCGTCTGTCAGGGAATATTGGTTCTTTGCCATACAGATCGGCAGGTTTCCAAGTCCGATACTCTCCAGTGTACGGATTTCCCGTTCTGCCTTTGGTGCATAATCTACGCCATCAGCGCCATAGATCTTCCGGGCAATCGCTTCGATCTTTTCTTTTATAGAGCACTCTGTATCATATGCAAATTCCATGTGGCTTTCTGTGTCACACAGGCGTACTACTTCTTCTGCCAGTTCTTCGCCGCCGGCGCCGCCTTTTGCCCACACCTCGGAAAGCGCTACGTTTACGCCCAGCTCCTCGCATTTTTCACGGACCAGACGGATCTCGGCTTCCGTGTCAGTCGGGAACCGGTTGATTGCTACTACTGCCGGAAGCTTAAAGACCTGCGTAATATTTTCTACATGTTTCAGGAGATTCGGGATTCCCTTTTCCAGGGCCTCCAGATTTTCTTCCTGCAGGTCTGCCTTTGCTACTCCGCCATTATATTTCAACGCTTTGATCGTTGCTACAATAATCACTGCCGAAGGACGGACTCCTGACATCCGGCATTTGATATCCAGGAACTTTTCCGCACCAAGATCCGCACCGAATCCGGCTTCTGTGATCATATAGTCCGCAAGCTTCATTCCCATCTTCGTAGCGATCACGCTGTTGCATCCATGTGCGATATTTGCAAATGGTCCTCCGTGGACAAACGCAGGAGTTCCTTCCAGTGTCTGTACCAGATTCGGCTTCAGAGCGTCCTTGAGAAGCGCTGCCACAGCCCCCTCTGCATGAATATCTCCGGCTGTCACCGGATGGCCGTCCCTGGAATAGGCTACAATGATCCTGGCAACCCGTTCTTTCAGATCAATAACATCACTGGCGAGACAGAACACAGCCATGATCTCAGAAGCCACCGTGATATCAAATCCATCCTGTCTGGTAACCCCATCTGCTTTCGGTCCTAACCCGTCTACAATATTGCGGAGCTGGCGGTCATTCATATCCACGCAGCGTCTCCACGTCACCCGGTTCGTATCAATATCCAGCGCGTTTCCCTGATGGATATGATTATCCAGCATGGCAGCGATCAGGTTGTTGGCCGCACCGATAGCATGAAGATCTCCGGTAAAGTGAAGGTTGATGTCTTCCATCGGAACTACCTGGGCATATCCGCCTCCGGCCGCTCCTCCTTTAACCCCAAATACCGGTCCCAGGGAAGGCTCTCTTAGTGCAACCATAGTCTTTTTGCCCATACGGTTCAGCGCGTCTGCCACACCGATGGTCGTGGTGGTTTTTCCTTCTCCGGCAGGCGTCGGATTAATAGCGGTTACCAGCACCACCTTAGCATCCGGTCGATCCTTTAAGGCTTCGTTGTAATACCGGTAATCAATTTTTGCCTTATATTTTCCGTAATTTTCTACATATTGATCCGGAATCCCCAGCGAATCTGCAATTTCATTGATTACCTTCATCTCTGCTTCCTGTGCGATTTCAATATCTGTTTTAAATCCCATCTTGTCCACATCCTTTCTGACACTTTCTATCATTTTATCCCAGTATACCCCATTTCCGCCGGAAATTAAATACAAAATTTTATTGACATCCCAGAAGTTAGCCCTTATAATAAAATTTGTTACGGCAAAATGTATGCCGCTGTGGCGGAATTGGCAGACGCACGTGACTCAAAATCACGCGGAGCGATCCGTGCCGGTTCGAGTCCGGCCAGCGGCATTAACAGATTCAGCTCTTTAGTTTCAGGCTAGAGAGCTTTTTCTTTTCAAGAATTAAGGCTCTTTGATTTTTCAAAGAGCCTTTCTGATATCTTTTTTGTTTATTTTTCAATCAGCTTTTTCCCGATTTCAAAGCAGTCAAACGTGGCAAAATAGTCTGCCGGCGTCTCAGCCCTCCGGATCAGCTGTACGGTCCCGTCTTCTTTCAGAAGCAGCTCTGCTGATTTCAGCTTTCCATTGTAATTGTATCCCATGGAAAAGCCGTGTGCTCCTGTATCGTGGATGATCAGAAGATCACCGGTATCAATCTTCGGAAGCATCCGGTCGATTGCAAATTTATCATTATTCTCGCAAAGAGATCCCACAACATCATATTTATGGTCGCAGTGTGCATCTTCCTTCCCCGCCACAGTGATATGATGATATGCGCCGTACATAGCCGGACGCATCAGATTCACCGCACAGGCATCTACGCCGATATATTCCTTATATGTATGTTTTTCATGGATCGCTTTTGTCACCAAACATCCATACGGTCCCATCATAAAACGACCAAGCTCCGTGTAGATTGCCACATCTCCCATTCCTGCAGGAACCAGCACTTCTTCATAGACCCTGCGCACGCCGTCCCCGATCGCCCGGATATCATTGGGCTCCTGGTCCGGTGTATACGGGATTCCGATTCCGCCGGAAAGATTAATAAATTTAATATGTACACCGGTTTCCTTCTGAAGCTTTACCGCCACTTCAAAGAGGATCTTCGCCAGCATGGGATAATATTCATTTGTCACCGTATTGCTGGCCAGAAATGCATGGATTCCAAATTCCTTTGCACCCTTTCCTTTCAGGATCCTGAATGCTTCAAAAAGCTGCTCCGTGGTCATGCCATATTTTGCATCTCCCGGATTGTCCATAATGTCATTGCTGATCTTGAAAAGCCCGCCCGGATTGTAGCGGCAGCTGATAGTCTCCGGAATATGTCCAATAGCCTTTTCCAGATAATCAATATGAGTAAAATCGTCCAGATTGATGACCGCATCCAATTTGTCTGCATATACAAATTCTTCTGCCGGTGTGTCATTAGAAGAAAACATAATTTCTTCTCCCCTGGCTCCAATCGCATCAGAAAGCATCAGTTCGGTCATGGAAGAGCAGTCGCAGCCACAGCCATATTCTCTTAAAATATTGATCAGAAACGGGTTAGGCGTTGCCTTTACCGCAAAATACTCTCTGAATCCAGGATTCCAGGAAAATGCGTCTCTTAAAGCCTTCATGTTCCTTCGGATCCCTTTCTCGTCATAGAGATGGAAAGGAGTCGGATAATCCTGTACAATCCTCTCTAACTGCTCTTTTGTCACAAATGTTTCTTTTTTCATGCCTTATTTTTCTCCTCTTGTATTGTTAGTAGTTTGATTTCATTTCCAAGCGCTGTTTTATACAGCTCAACAAAATTTTTCTGTCCGGAATACAGACAGGTATTCATACTGCCCTCTCCATATTCTCCGGTCAATACATACCTGGAATCCGCGATCACGCCGATCTGCATGCCTCTGCTTTTGCCCACATAAACTTTGGCGCCGCTGAAGGTCACCGGCTGATCCGTGACGATCACGACCTTTTTACCGGCTCTTTTTAGTTCCTCCAACTCCCGGACCAGCAGCAGCAGATAATTTCTGGTACAGCTGATATATACCCTCTGTTCCACTTTATCCAGCAAATTGCGCATTTTATCCAGGATATTCCTGGCGCCTTCAATCGTAATATAGCCTTCCACATGCGTCTTTTCACTGGGAACATGGATCTTAAGCCACTGCCTTGCCTCCTCCATACGCCGGATTCGGTTTTTGCAGAATTCTTCTACAGGTACCGGCACATATTTCCTCGTATTTCCTTCCTCAACCAGATAGGCGGCGCCTTTTTCCGTCATGCTGGCAAGGGAATTATAGGCATTGGACCTGGAAATGCCCGTCTGCTTCGCCACCTCATAGCCCGTCATCTTTCCTTCGCCCAGCAGGCACTGATAAATAGTAGCCTCCTGCCTTGTTAATCCAAATTCCATCAAACGTTCTGTAAATGTAACCTTTTCCATCATCTGCACCTTCTTAGTGGTTCTCTATAGGAACACTATAAAGCATGTCACTCTTTCTGTCAATCTTTTTCCCTGAGAAAAAACATCCAATAAGAAAATACGAGATGAAAGAGCTTTATATATGCTCTGACATCCCGCAGTAATTTCTGATTATTGTATCACAGCGATCCGCATGATATTGCTGACGCCCTCTTTTTGTCCTGAAAAATGCGGCGAGGGGATACCTGCTGTCAATACTACAACATCCCCGGTCTCCACAATCTGTTTTGCCACCACCAGATCGATCGCACCACTGCATACATCTTCTGTCGTCGTAAACTCAATAGACTTCAGCGGCCTTACGCCCCAGTAGATCTGCATGCGGCGCATCACCTCCTCGTTCGGAGTAACACCGATGATTTCTGTTCTTGGCTTAAACTTTGACACGACTCTGGCCGTAGCCCCGGAAGCCGTCGGCGCGATAATACACTTGGCCCCCAGATTATTGGCCGTGGTCACCGTCGCATGGCTCAGTGCACTGGAAGTACTCTTCATCCGCTGTTCTTCAGCCTTGCGCATGATCAGATCGTAATCCAGGTGCTCTTCTGTATTTTCTACGATATGCACCATCATCTGAAGTGCTTCCAGCGGATATTTTCCGGAAGCCGTTTCCCCGGAAAGCATTACTGCATCTGTTCCATCATAAACGGCATTGGCTACATCTGTTACCTCCGCTCTGGTAGGACGGGGATTGCGGATCATAGAGTCCAGCATCTGGGTAGCCGTAATGACCGGCCGGTAATTATCATTACATTTCTGGATAATCAGCTTCTGTAAGTATGGTACGTTTTCCGGCGGGATCTCCACACCAAGATCACCTCTTGCGATCATGATTCCGTCTGCACAGCGGATAATTTCGTCAATATTCTGAATTCCTTCCGCATTTTCAATCTTTGCGATAATCGGAATATACGGTGCGTGGAGTTCCTTAAGATAAGCTTTGATCTCCAGGATACATTCAGCATTGCGTACAAAGGAGGCTGCGATGAAATCAATCTTCTGCTCCACACCAAACCTGATGTCTTCTTTATCCTTCTCTGTAATCGCGGGGAGACGCACCGGCACATTGGGAACATTGACCCCTTTTCTTTCACCCAGTTCGCCGCCGTTGATCACAGTACATACAATCTCGTTCCCACTCTTGTTTTTTACCTGCAGTTCAATCAGGCCGTCATCAATCAGAATCCGGCTGCCGGCCTGTACATCATCTGCCAGTCCGTCATAAGTAATGGAAACTTTCTTTTCGTCTCCTTCAATTTCCTCAGAAGTCAGGACAAATGTCTGCCCTTCCTTTAAAATGATTTTCTTTCCGTCTTTCAGAGTTCCCGTACGAATTTCCGGTCCTTTTGTATCCAGAAGAATCGCTACCGGAACTTTCTCTTCTGCACGGATCTTTTTGAGCAGATCCATACGTCCTTTTTGTTCTTCATGTGTTCCGTGCGAAAAATTAAATCTCGCCACATCCATGCCGCCGCGGATCAGCCCTCTTAAGGTTTCCTCGTCTTTGACTGCCGGACCCATAGTACAGATAATCTTTGTTTTTTTCATAGTTGTCCTCCTCTATTTCACGTGTGTGTGCGTAAACAAATGATCCTGGCAGTACTCATAGTTGCCATTGCACTTTGAGCAATAGCGGAACTCCAGGCTCGGATTGTCAAGCTCCGTGCGTCCGCAGACCGCACATTTATGTCTTGCGCCGTTTTCATAATAATGCAGCGGACGCTGCGCATGATGCATCTTTTTCTGATATTCCTTTTTTCGCTTTCTTTCCTTATGGGAATAGGGATTGCTTCCTCTGTTGCTCAGGAAAAACAGCCATACATTCAAAAGAGAAACGAATGCTCCCAATGTGATCGCATAAGAACCGTTCGGCAGGAATCCCTGAACAATCGCATAGGCAAAATAAAAGGCATCAATAATAGCCATCCATTTCCCCTTAATGGGAATAGCAAAATAAAGCAAGAACTGTGCATCCTGAAACATAAATGCAAACAGGAAAAACATGGACAGGATCAGGTACTGTGTATCCGGTCCGAGCCGATAGGAGCCGCGGGTTGCCACATATACCAGGAGACTTCCCAGAACATGAAGAATAATCCCCTGAAAAATAAATACGTTAAACCGGAACGTTCCGAGGATCCCTTCCATCTGTCTGCCAAGCATATAATAAACATATAGAAGTATAACACAAAGAATCAGGTTTGTAGACGGAGGTACCATAACAAAGGTGATGATCCTCCACACCTGTCCCTGCAGGATCATGGCAGGATCCAGGCTCAGATACTGCACATAAAAAAGCGGATTAACCGTAAATACTGCAAATCCGATCACGTAAAGCACAATCAGGTAATTCATCAGATTCGGGATTGCATATCTGCCGATCTTCCGCTCCAGTTTGTCTAACCAATGGCTCATATATATTTACTCCTTATTACTCCTTATTTTACCAGTTCTCATACATGTAGACATTCTACCTTTTTAGCACTTGTTTGTCAATTCTGCCAATAAAGTTTAACAGGTTTTTTATATTTACATTACAATTTTTAATTGTCATTTTTAACATAATGTCGTATAATGTTACAAGTTGTTTCATAGTAAACGCATTTAATAAGAAGAAACACATAGATTGTTATATGAGGAGTTACATAGTTATGAATCAGAAAACGCAGTATACGTTGGGTATCGACATCGGGTCGACCACGGTAAAAATTGCCATTCTGTCCGAGGACGGAGAGGTTCTGTTCTCGGACTATGAAAGACATTTTGCAAATATTCAGGAAACTCTCTCTGATCTCCTTGGGAGAGCTGTTTATAAGCTTGGCGCCATTTATGCATCACCGGTTATTACCGGCTCCGGCGGACTGACACTCGCAAAAAACTTAGGGATTCCCTTTGTCCAGGAAGTAATCGCCGTTTCCACCGCTCTGCAGGACTATGCGCCCCAGACGGATGTAGCGATCGAGCTTGGTGGTGAGGATGCCAAAATTATTTATTTTGAAGGCGGAAATGTAGAACAGCGTATGAATGGCGTGTGTGCCGGCGGAACCGGTTCTTTTATTGACCAGATGGCTTCTCTTCTGCAGACAGATGCCTCCGGGCTGAACGAGTATGCAAAGCATTATAACGCATTGTATTCTATTGCTGCCAGATGCGGTGTATTTGCCAAATCGGATATCCAGCCGCTGATCAATGACGGCGCTTCCAAGGAAGACCTGGCTGCATCCATTTTCCAGGCAGTCGTTAATCAGACCATCAGCGGTCTGGCCTGCGGAAAACCGATCCGGGGACACGTTGCTTTCCTCGGAGGCCCCCTTCATTTCCTTTCTGAATTAAGAGAGGCGTTTGTCCGCACATTAAAGCTGGATGATGAACATACCATCGCTCCAAATCATTCCCATCTGTTTGCGGCCATCGGCTCTGCCATGAACTCAAAAAAGGATATGGTTATCTCTCTTCAGGAGCTTCAGACAAGACTGGAAAGCAAGGTAAAGATGGAATTTGAAGTGGACCGTATGGAACCTTTATTTTCCACCGAAGCAGAATATCAGGAATTTAAAGATCGCCATGCAAAACATCAGGTGCCGGTAAAGGATTTAGGCACTTATAAGGGGAAGGCCTTCCTGGGAATCGATGCAGGATCCACCACCACAAAAGCCGCTCTCGTAGGAGAAGACGGTACCCTTCTCTATTCTTTTTATCACAATAATGATGGCGATCCTCTTGGAACTACGATCCATGCGATCAAAGACATCTACAGCAAGCTGCCGGAGGATGTGGAAATCGTACACTCCTGTTCTACCGGATATGGAGAGGCGCTCATTAAGGCGGCGCTGCTGCTGGATGAAGGAGAGGTAGAGACAGTATCCCACTACTATGCCGCATCCTTTTTTGAACCGGATGTAGACTGCATCCTGGATATCGGCGGCCAGGATATGAAGTGCATTAAAATCAAGAACCAGACGGTAGACAGTGTTCAGCTCAACGAGGCCTGCTCTTCCGGCTGCGGTTCCTTTATCGAGACCTTTGCCAAATCACTGAATTATACGGTGGAGGACTTTGCCCACGAGGCTTTGTTTGCCAACCATCCTATTGATCTTGGAACCCGCTGTACCGTATTTATGAATTCAAAGGTAAAACAGGCACAGAAGGAAGGAGCGTCTGTCGCGGATATTTCCGCCGGTCTTGCTTATTCCGTTATTAAAAATGCCCTGTTCAAGGTCATCAAGGTATCGGATGCTTCCGAGCTTGGAAAACATATCGTAGTCCAGGGCGGAACATTTTATAATAACGCCGTTTTAAGAAGTCTGGAAAAGATTGCAAACTGCCAGGTAGTTCGTCCGGATATCGCCGGAATCATGGGAGCCTTTGGCGCTGCCCTCATTGCAAGAGAGCGTTATGTAGACTGTGAAGGTACGACCATGCTTTCCATCGACCAGATCGAGGCACTGGAGTATTCCACTACTATGACCAAGTGTAAGGGCTGTACCAACAACTGTCGTCTGACCATCAATCATTTCAGCGGCGGCCGGAAGTTTATCACCGGAAACCGCTGTGAGCGGGGCCTTGGAAAAGAGAAATCTTCCAACCGGCTTCCGAATCTGTTTGAATATAAACTGAAACGATATTTTGATTATGAACCGCTTTCTGAAGAAGAAGCAAAAAGAGGTGTCATTGGTATTCCGCGCGTGCTGAATATGTATGAGAACTATCCGTTCTGGTTTACCTTTTTCCACACGCTGAAGTTCAGGGTCGTGCTCTCCCCTGCTTCTACCAGAAAGATTTATGAGCTGGGTATCGAATCCATCCCCAGCGAATCCGAGTGTTACCCGGCGAAGCTGGCGCATGGGCATGTACAGTGGCTGATCAATCAGGGCGTGAAACACATTTTCTATCCCAGCATCCCTTATGAGCGCAACGAGTTCCAGGATGCCAATAACCACTACAACTGCCCGATCGTAACCTCCTATCCGGAGAACATCAAGAATAATATTGACGCGATTGTAAATGGAGACGTGGACTTTATCCACCCATTTCTCTCTTTCCAGAGCGAAGAGACGATCTCTTACCGGCTGGTCGATGAACTATCAGAGAAATTCTCCATCCCTGCTGATGAGATTAAATCTGCCGTTCACGCTGCATGGAACGAGCTTGCTGCCTGCCGCGAGGATATGCGGAAGAAGGGCGAGGAAACCATCAAGTTCTTAAATGAAACAGGCAACCGGGGAATTGTCCTGGCAGGACGTCCTTATCACATTGACCCGGAAGTCAATCACGGACTGCCGGAGCTGATCAATTCCTACAATATTGCCGTGCTGACAGAGGACTCTGTCTCCCACTTAAATCCGGTAGAACGGCCGTTAAATGTTATGGACCAGTGGATGTACCACTCCCGTCTGTACGCAGCAGCTAACTACGTCAAGACAACGGAAAATCTGGATCTGATCCAGCTGAATTCCTTTGGCTGCGGTCTGGATGCTGTTACGACGGATCAGGTGGCTGATATCCTGAATGGCTCAGATAAAATTTATACCTCTCTAAAAATTGACGAGGTCAACAACTTAGGCGCGGCAAGGATCCGTGTACGTTCTCTTCTTGCGGCGATCCGCGTAAGAGAAAAGAGAAACGAAAAGCGTACGCTCCACTCTTCCGCTATTGAGAAAGTGGTATTCACGAAAGAGATGCGGAAAAAATACACCATCCTCTGCCCACAGATGTCACCGATCCACTTTGAGCTTCTGGAGCCTGCCTTCAATGCATCCGGCTATTATATCGAGGTACTGCCAAACGACAATAAGAAGGCTGTGGATGTCGGCTTGAAATATGTTAACAATGACGCCTGCTATCCGTCTCTGATGGTAGTCGGACAGATCATGGAGGCTATTCTATCCGGCAAATACGACACTGATAAGATTGCTGTCATTATCAGCCAGACCGGCGGAGGATGCCGTGCATCCAACTATATCGGATTTATCCGCCGTGCACTGAAAAAAGCCGGCTATGCACACATTCCGGTCATCTCCATCAACTTAAGCGGACTGGAAGACAATCCTGGCTTTAAGATCACGCCGATGCTGGCCCTTAGAGGAATCTATGCGGCAGTATTCGGAGATATCTTCATGAAATGTGTTTACCGGATCCGGCCTTACGAGTCAGTTCCCGGTTCCACAGACGCTATGCACCGGAAATGGAAAAAGGTATGTGCTGATTTTCTCTCCCAGGGGTACCCGTCCAGACGGAAATTTAAGAAGCTCTGTCGGGAAATCATTGCTGATTTCGACAACAACATCGAGCTTTTGGATATAAAGAAGCCTCGTGTCGGTGTGGTTGGAGAGATTCTGGTAAAATTCCTCCCAGCCGCCAACAACTATCTGGTAGAGCTTCTGGAAAGTGAAGGTGCGGAGGCCGTAGTCCCGGATCTTCTGGACTTCCTGCTCTACTGCTTCTACAACCAGAACTTTAAGGTATCCCACCTTGGAATGAAGAAATCCAAGGCTACCATAGGAAACTTAGGAATCAAGGCACTGGAATGGTTCCGGAAACCTGCTTCAGACGCCTTCCGGGAAAGCAAACATTTTGATCCTCCGGCAGACATTGCAGGGTTAGGAAAGATGGCTTCGGACATCGTTTCCCTCGGCAACCAGACCGGTGAAGGATGGTTCCTGACCGGAGAAATGCTGGAACTGATACACAGCGGCGCTCCAAACATCGTTTGTACCCAGCCTTTTGCCTGCCTTCCAAATCACGTGGTCGGCAAAGGCGTTATCAAGGAGCTTCGCAGACGCTATCCCGAATCCAATATCGTGGCGATTGACTTCGACCCGGGAGCCAGCGAGGTAAACCAGCTGAACCGTATCAAGCTGATGCTGTCCACAGCTAATAAAAACCTGGCCAAAGAACTGGAAAAAGAATCTAAAGAAGACGACGATATCGCTTCTTAGAAATGAAAAAACTGCCGGAGGGTGAGATTATTATAATTTCACTGTCCGGCAGTCTTTCTTTCAGGCTTCTTTATCAGATTCCGGAAAGCCCAGGGTTTTTCTTGCAATCTCAAGATCTGCAGCATCTGGATCCTCATCCAATAATGAAAATATCTTTCGGATCTCTTCTTCCTTCATTTCCAAAAATCCCGCTGTCTCCGTAGATGAAATGCCTTTTTCCTTCTTCTTGCGGATGATTCTGATCAGTTCTGCTTTTCCGCTGGCATATCCATCCCTTCTTCCTTCTTCTCTTCCCTCTTCTCGAATCATACGCTCTCGTTCCAAAATTTTCATATACTCCAGTGATACCTCCTTGTCCTGCTTGACTGTCTGTACCATCCGATGGATGGACATCAGATCTGCATCTTGTATAAATGTCACGATATTTTACCGATCCCAGTTCACCCACAAAGGCGTCTTCGACTTGCCCCAATAGGAAAGGGTAAGCGCCACAGGGTTCATGATCCTTTCTGCAGCCAATACCGCAGAGTATCTTGTATAGTCTCCTTTTGCATCGATGTCCGCAACAGACCAGAATATGCTAATGTACATGGTATATATAATAGCCAGCACTGCCGGCATGATCAGCTGCCCCGTCATAAACCAGCCGATTAAAGCGATCAGGACGCTGCCGATGATTGCCGCCGCTGCCGGATATCTTGTTTTTCGGAAAAAATCCCGCCAAACTCTCTGGATGACAAGAAGGACCAGGACATACCCGATTATCAGTCCCCAGAAAACCGGGAGGAAGCTGCAGATACTCTGCTGCATCTCTTCTCCTGCAAAGAAAGAAGTCACCATCATAAGGATCGGTGCGCCAAGAAGCGCTGAGAGATGAAATACCACTGTCTGTACAGCCATTTTCGCCGACCACCAGACTGCAATGCCGCATCCGATCATCAGACAGAACGCTACTGTAAAGAGGAAAAACATTTCTGCTCCGTCAGGCCCTGCATCTATCATCTCGTTACTCCCTGCGAAATCTCTTGCAAATATCTTTATCCACAATTTTTTCCTAGACACGTCAAAAACATTCCTTGTTAAAAGTGTCACACCCAGATGCAAAAGATATCCCCAGATCAACATTCCTCCGATATGAAAATGAAACTGTCTCTGGTCAAGCAAAGTCTTACTCATATCCTCTGCAAGCACCTTTTGCAGCCGTTCCTTCCAGAATGTTCCATCGCCATCCAGGATACTTTGATCCAGACTTTCCAGATCCATCCGGCTCTGCAGGATATTTTCACAGGTCCGCCGCACCTCTTTCAGCCGGGTTTCTTCCTCTTCTATCTGTATCAGCCTGTGTTCGATCACTGTTTCCAGAGTCTCTTCCTGCATATACAGTTCTTTAATTTCATCAAGCGTGATTCCAAGCAGCCTCAGCACCTTGATCTGTTTCAGCCTCAAGACGTCTTCTTCACTGTACTCCCGGTAGTTGTTCTCTTTGTTGCGTCCGGGCTTTAACAGGCCTTCCTTTTCGTAATACCTGATGTTCGCCGCCGGGATCCCGGTCAGACGTTCCGTTTCCTTGATCTTCATATCCCCCGCCTCCCTTTTTCTTTTATCATAGGGGTTAAAGTCACTTTAAGGTCAAGAAATACTCATCATTTCAACAATAATATTTTTTCTTCCGGCATCTCAAGAAACTCCGGCATCCCTTTTTCCTCTAAAAGTCCCAGCAGTTCTCTTTGGACAAACCAGCAGATCTCCTCTGCCCCCTTGGCCGCACTTTTTATGAAATATTTCCGTTCAAAGGGAAGTTCCGCTATACTGCCTACCTCTGCGGCAATACAGTTTTCTTTTCTCTCTCCCCATACCGGAATAAAATCGTGGGCACGGAAACCAATGTGGGTAATATCCTCCGGAACTGTTCTTTTCATCACCAGGTTTACACACCAGTCCGGAATATCTATGGTATGCGCATCGACTCTCCGGATTTTCACAATATTCTTGCAGCCGCTGATCCTGGCCGCTTCCACCCGCTTCGGATCAGCAAAGATTTCTTTGACACTGCCGCTCCGAATGATCGTCCCCTGATCCATCACCAGCAATTCCTGACTGAACCTATAGATCTCGTCCCTGCTGTGAGATACCAGGATCACAGTCCCATCATAATCCTCCAGCATTTCCTGCATCTCCTGCTGAAGCCGGTCTCTTAAATATACGTCCAGCGCCGAATAAGGCTCATCCAGGAGAATCATCTCCGGCCGGTAGGCCATGATCCTTGCAAGCGCCACTCTTTGCTGCTGCCCGCCGGAAAGCTGCCCCGGAAGTCTTGACTCCAAGCCTTCCAGGCGGAATTTCCGGATCATTTCGCTGGTCCGTTCCTTCTTTTCTGCTTTGGTCCCCCGCACTCCCGCGCCGATGTTGGCTTCCACCGTCATGGTAGGGAACAGAGCATAATTTTGAAACAGATATCCGATCTTTCGCTTCTGAGGCTTCCAGTTGATCTTCTGCGCCGAATCATACACGGTCTTCCCCTCGATACAGATCCGTCCACTGTCCGGCTGCTCGATCCCCGCAATACTTTTCAGCGTCATGCTTTTTCCGCAGCCGGAAGCTCCCAGGATACCAATCCTTTTACTGCTACTGTCCAATTTGATATCCAGCTTAAAATCCCCGTATGTTTTTCTGATTTCTGCCTGTATGGACATGTCTTCTATCTCCTCTTAAGCTACCACCGTTTCGTCTGCTTCATGTGCTTTCCGGATACCAGATTCATCAGGAACACGATTCCGAAGGCGATCAGCATCACAATAACGACCCAGATACCCGCCGTTAAGTAATCTCCATCCTGGATGACCATAGCGATCTTCTGGGAGATCGTCCCTGTTTTCCCTGGAATGTTTCCGGCCAGCATGGAGGTGGCACCGTATTCCCCCATAGCTCTTGCAAAAGTCAGTATGGTACCGGACAGGATACCAGGTCCTGCTGCCGGAACCGCCACCTTCCAGAAGATTTCCACTTCTCCCATCCCCAGCGTCCTGGCCGCATAGATCAGATTGACATCCACCAGCTCAAAGGCCGCCCTGGCATTTCGGTACATCAAAGGAAATGCGATCACCGTCGCCGCAATGATACACCCAAGCCAGGTCTGCACCACTTTGATGTCGAAATTTTCAAAGAGAAAGATTCCAAGAGGCCGTCTGCGGCTGAATAAAAGCAGGAGGAAAAAGCCAGCCACCGTGGGCGGCAGAACCATTGGAAGAGTCAGGATCCCATCTGCTATGGCCTTCACTCTTGGTCCTGCCTTTACGACCTTTCTTGCTGCAAAAATCCCCAGAAAAAAGGAAATAATGGTAGCCACCACACCTGTTTTTAATGAAATATATAACGGACTCCAGTCCAGTTCCCTTAAAATCTTAAGGATTTCATCCATAATTATTTTCCTCGCTACCGCTCTACATCCGTATCAAAATAATAGGAGTCAAATACTTCTTTTGCCTCATCAGATAAAATAAACTCATAAAAGTCTGCCGTAGCCTCTGCCTGGAGTTCATCTGCCTCCTCATTCACTACCTGGCAGATCGGATAGATCACGTCTCCGGTCAGATCATAGCTGACTGTTTCCAGGACCTCCAGATCATCCTCATATCCATAGGTATCTGAATAATAGGTCGTTCCTACTTCACAGGAACCTTCCGCTACTGCCATTAATACTTTACTTACATTGTCCTGCTCGCTGATCTCCACGCCGCCAAGAGCTTCCGACACTTCTTCCGTGGTATATTCCTCTGCTGCTTTCGAACCGTCCAAAGTTCCCAGAGAAATCAGTGCTTCTCTCGTATACCGCCCTACCGGCACGCTTCCGCCGGCCAGTGCAATGCTTTCAGCCTCATTCAGATTCTCAAGGCCTGTCACCTTCGTGCCGCTGTCCTTCAAAGACACAACGACCACCTGATTGTTGACGACGTTGGCACGGGTTCCTTCCTTCACAAGCCCATCCGCTTCCAGATCATCCATCTGCTTCTGCGCCGCAGAGAAGAAGATATCGCACTCATATCCTTCCTGAATCTGAGTAAGCAGAGTGCCTGAGCTGTCTGCATTAAAGGTAATAGTCACATTTGGCTGAGTCTCATTGTATTTTTCTGCCAGCTCTTCCATCACTGTATTTAAGCTGGATGCAATAAATACCTGAATCTCTGTCTCACCCAGTTCATCCGTCTCGCCTGTATCCTCAGATGTTTCTTCCTGTGTGGTTTCCTCACTGGTTTCCTCATTTCCGCCTCCTGCACATGCAGTCAGCGAAAACACCATCATACCCGTCAATAAAACCGATACCAATTTCTTCTTCATCTTTTTTCCTCCTTCTTTTGTTCTTTCACTTTTTCTTTCTATTTTTGCATCTTACTTTCTGGCACATTCCATAGCTGTTCCCCGCAGGATCATAAGTCCATGAGGAAGTTCAGGAAGCAAAAACTCCAGCGCCTCGCGGACTGCCTTGGGACTTCCCGGCAGATTGACGATCAGGGTCTTTTTCCGGAGTCCGGATACTGCCCGGCTGAACATGGCACGCTTTGTGATTCCCATAGAATAGTTACGGATTCCGTCTGCAATTCCATCAGCCATCCTGTCGCAGACTGCGATGGTTGCTTCCGGCGTTACGTCCCTGGGAGAAAATCCAGTTCCTCCGGTGGTAAAGATCACATCCACCTGCCGCTGATCTGCAAGACGGATCAGTTCCTGCGTAAGAGGCTCCATCCCATCCGGCAAAAGCAGGGTCTCTTTGATCTCGTACCCCGCATCTCTTAGCATATCCGCAATGACCGGGCCGCTTTCATCCTTTCGTTCTCCCGCTGCTCCTTTATCGCTGAGTGTAACTACCGCCGCTGTAAAAGGACGCTCTTCATCCGGCGGCAATACTTCCATCTCATCCCCGGTCCGGATCCTGCCGCCCTTCACCACCTGGGAAAACACACCTTCTCTTGGCATGATGCAGTCTCCCATCTTCTGATAGATCTGGCAGTGCTGATGACATTCTTTCCCGATCTGTGTCAGTTCCAGAAGGACATCCCCGATCTGGAACCTGGTCCCGACAGGGAGACTGGAAAAATCTATTCCCTCTACGATCAGATTCTCTCCAAAAGCTCCCGGCTTAACCTCAGCGCCTTTCCTGCGGAACGCATCGATTTTTTCCTGTGACAGAAGACTGATCTGCCGGTGCCAGTTACCTCCATGGGCGTCGTTTTCAATTCCCCAGCCTTCACGGATCACCGCCTCATCCACAGGATGCTTGCTGGTTCCTCTCTTTTCGCTGATACAGATCCCTGTAATCTTTCCCATGCTATTTATCCTCCTATTTCTGTCATCCTTTTCGTCTCTGTGATTTTTTCAAGCTCTGTAAAGCAGTGTTCCGCCGGTTTTTTCAGGATCGCCTCTTTCAGAATCTCCCGTACGCCTTCCAAATCTCCACTTCGCAATAGCTCCCTTATAGGAAATGACTCTCCATAACACAGACAGGGCTTGATCTCACCCGTCGAGGTCAGCCGTAATCGATTGCAGCTGTCACAGAATTTTCCGTGCATAGCGCTGATAAACCCGACGCTTCCCTTGTATCCCGGGATCCGTACATATCTGGCCGGACCGTTACCATGAATTTCTACATCCTCCTTAAGCGGCCCGAAATCCTGTGTAAGCTTTTTAAGGATCTCGTCTCCGGCAATCCCTTTTCCTCGTTTTCCATAACCGATGGGCATCAATTCGATAAACCGTACATCCAGCGGCGCGTCTTTCGCAAGCTCTGTCAGGTTCTTCCATTCTCCGTCATTGATCCCTTCCTGTAAAACCACATTGACCTTGACCTTCAGGCCATGTGAAAGTGCCGCCTCCAGTCCTTTTTGAACCTTGAAAAGATACGGCCTCCCGGTCAGGGATTCATAAACTTCTGGGCAGAGTGTATCCAGGCTGATATTGACTGCATCCAGTCCGGCATGGCACAAATCATCCAGATATTCCTCCAGGAGCACACCGTTGGTGGTCATGGTCACTTCCCGTATCACCGGTATCTCTTTTAATTTACGGATCAGTCCCGGACAGCCTTTTCGCACCAGTGGCTCTCCGCCAGTGACTTTGATCTTAGAAATCCCAAGCTCTGCTCCGATCCGGCAGAATGTTTCGATCTCTTCATAGGTCAAGATTTCTTTCATGTCTCGCCAGGGAACACCCTCCTCCGGCATACAGTACTTACAGCGCAGATTACAGCGGTCTGTAATGGATATCCGCAGATAATCAATGGTTCTTCCAAGCCCATCCTGCATATGACTTCCTCTTTTCCTGTATATTTTCCTATCCCTGCTTTCCAAACGGGCAGACGGGATAGTGACACTCGCTGCAGCCAAGACACAGTCCGCCGTGTCCCAGCTTCACAATATCTTTTCTTTCAATCCTTACCCCGGCGACCAGTTTAGGAAGCAGCAGGTCAAAAATCGTTGCCCTGGCATACATGACACAGCCAGGCAGACCGATGACCGGTGTGCCATCTGCAAAGTATCCCAGGCACAGCATCGCTCCCGGCAGTACCGGAGCGCCATAGGTCACGATATCCGTTCCCGAAGCCTTGATGGCTCCTGGCGTACGGTCATCCGGATCCACGCTCATTCCGCCGGTACAGATAATGAGATCCAGCCCGGATTTTTTCATATCCAGGATCGCTTCCGTGATCCTTCCCATATCATCTCCGCAGAGCCTGTGATCTGTAACCTCAACCTGAAAATCTGAAAGCTTCCTCTTTACCACCGGTGAAAACTGGTCTTTGATCAATCCTTTTTCCACCTCGCTCCCAGTGGTAATAAGGCCGGCTGTCGCTATCTTCCAGGGCAGAAGGCTAAGGAGAGGCCCTTCCTCTTCTGTTCTTACCGCCTCTTTTGCTGCCTCAAGCTTCTTTTCTTCGATCACCAGGGGAATGACCCGCATCCCAGCAAGCTTGTCCCCCGCCTTCACAGCTGTATCTGTATGACGGGTGGCGATCATCAATTCTTCGATATCATTGACTGCATACAGCCGTAGGGCGTCCACCCGAAAAAGGCCGTCCTGATCTGCGATCAGCTCCGTCTTTCCCTCTTTTACTTCGGTGGCATGCATACCCTCATTTTTGCACAGTTCAAGAAGACGCAGCGCACCCTCATCCTCATGTATCATCCCTTCTGTTTTCTCCCATACATAGAGATGTTCCTTTCCCATAGACAAAAGCACCGGAATATCTTCTTTTGTTACTACATGTCCTTTCCGGAACCTTGTTCCCTTGCTTACGCCGGGAATGATCTGCGTCATGTCATGGCAGAGCACATGCCCCACCGCTTCTTCTGTCTTTACCAGCTTCAATGTATCCGCCTCCTGTCCTTAAATATAAAAAACTGCCCTTCACAAAAGAGCAGAGTAAAAGAAAGGGGCAGTCCTTCCCCTTGTATTTCTTTATGCCTGCTCTCCTTTTCAAACACGGAAGGCATATCCGTTTCCCGATATACCCTGATGGAACACATGCGTTCCCGGCCCGGCCGCCATAGAAACATCCGTAGGCGGAGAGGCTCGGAGAGTACTGTTTATGATTCATATTTAGTCTGTTTCTAAAATCTTTTCAACGCATTTCCGGAATTCCCAGAGCTTGTCGATATATTCATGCACAATCCTCTGACAGTATTCCTTTACAATAACTCCATCATAATCATGGGCCAGCTGATTTCGTATCTTCAGCATTTCCATCCATATGTCATCATCAATAAGATCTGCCTGATACGAAGTCTTTAACACCTCTCTTGGAGATCCGGAAACAAATCCCGTCATTGCATAATGCTGTATCAGAATATCTTTCATTACTTTCCATGCCAGATCAAAAGTAATACTGAATTTTGCACTTGTACCACTAAGCACAAATGAATCAGCCATATCTCGCTCTCTTGCCTCTGTTAAAGAGTCCAGAGAATTTTTAAACGATTGAAATCTTTTCTCAAATTTTACGTCCATATTGTCTGATATCCTCCAATATAAACTGATTCCGGCAGCTATCAAGGTCCAAAAGATCTATTTTATACAACGTCGGTATCAAATCCATTTCTTCGGCTAATCCTTCAAAATCCTTGACGCCTGAAACTGCGATGTCTATATCACTCTTCTTTAAGGCTGTTCCTTTTGCTCTGGAGCCATATAAAATAATCTCTTTTGCATGATACTTTCTGCAAAGCCCTGCTGCTTCAGTAAGAACCTCTTCTACTGTCATCTTGACTCGCGCTCCTGTCTGATTTGTCTCAAAAAAGAAATCTATTCATTAAAAATCATATCACGGGATTTGTGGAAAGACAAGCAAAAAAGGCATCTTCCGCCTTCAAGAAGATACCTTTTTTGGTTTCATTTACAATATAAAATTGCTGATTATCTGGCAAATCTGAACAACATTGCTCTGCCCTGTAAATTCAAATTTTACTTTTCCTAATCCACTGAAATACATTTCCAGTTCACTATCCAGGTCAAGTACTCCGGCAGTTTCCACCGAATAAGCGCTGACCTTCGAGTATGGAAGGGAGGTAAAATCCTTCTTTTTCCCGGTCATCCCCTGAACATTTACCGCAATGACACGTTTATTTGTAAAAACACAATAATCTCTCATAGCCTTGTATGCTCCGATGACCTGCTCTCCGTTGATCAGGATCTGCTGGATATCTCCCATAACAGAGCCAGGATCAATCTGTTTCATTTTAACATAAGCACTGTTGGTAAAATCAATCATATTTTCTCCTCACTTTCATTGCATATGCAGGCTTCTCTATTTCCGCTTGTTTCTGTCTGCTGAATATGCTATAGTATAGTCAGAAATGGAGCAACCGCCCACAAAGTGGTTAGCCTCAAGGGTATTATATAAGCCTACCTAATCCGCCAAGATTACAAGGTAGGCTTATTTATTTTCGCTTGTTTCTCCTATCAATATAGGCAAGCAGCGCAATCAGAAACGAACCGCCCAAAAACAACAGGCTCAAAACTTCGTATGTATCCATTTGCACCACCTCCCCTCTTTTTCAAGTGCAGGGAGGCTTACCACCTTGCATCACGGTCACTCCGTAAAGAGAGTATAGCACAGCGAACAAAATAGAACAATCTTATTGTATCTTAAAATTTAGGGCTCCCGATAAGTATTTACCTTATCGGAAGCCCTCATTTTTACACTATTCTTTAGAATTTTCCAGCTTTCTTTGCCTCTTCAATGCTTACTGCAACTGCAACGGTCATACCTACCATCGGGTTGTTTCCTGCACCGATCAGACCCATCATTTCTACGTGAGCCGGTACGGAAGAGGATCCTGCAAACTGAGCGTCAGAATGCATACGTCCCATGGTGTCTGTCATACCGTAGGAAGCCGGTCCTGCAGCCATGTTGTCCGGATGAAGGGTACGTCCTGTACCACCGCCGGAAGCTACGGAGAAGTATTTCTTTCCTGCTTCTACACATTCTTTTTTGTAGGTTCCTGCAACCGGGTGCTGGAAACGTGTCGGGTTGGTGGAGTTTCCTGTGATAGAAACGTCAACGCCTTCTTTCCACATGATCGCAACGCCTTCACGCACGTCATTTGCACCGTAGCAGTTTACTTTGGAGCGCAGTCCGTCAGAGTAAGAAATTCTCTGTACTTCCTTAAGCTCGCCTGTAAAGTAATCATACTCTGTCTGTACATAGGTAAATCCATTGATTCTGGAGATGATCTTTGCAGCATCTTTTCCAAGTCCGTTCAGGATTACACGGAGTGGTTTTTTACGTACTTTGTTTGCTTTTTCTGCAATACCGATCGCTCCCTCTGCTGCTGCGAAGGACTCGTGTCCTGCCAGGAAGCAGAAGCAGTCTGTTGTCTCCTCAAGGAGCATTTTTCCAAGGTTACCGTGTCCAAGCCCTACCTTACGCTGATCAGCAACGGATCCTGGAATACAGAATGCCTGCAGTCCTTCTCCGATAGCTGCTGCCGCATCTGCTGCAGTCTCGCATCCTTTCTTGATAGCGATTGCCGCACCTGTGATGTAAGCCCAGCATGCATTTTCAAAACAGATCGGCTGGATGCCTTTGATCTGGTTATATACATCCAGTCCGGCATCTTTTGTGATCTTTTCAGCTTCTTCTAATGAAGCGATCCCATAGCTGTTCAATACTTCATTGATTTTATCGATTCTTCTTTCATATGATTCAAATAAAGCCATTTATGTATCCTCCTGAATTTATAACATTCTTTTTATTGCGGATACGTATAGATGTTACCATCGATCCGCCCTACCTCGACTACTCTTTACGCGGATCAATGATCTTCACAGCGTCATCTACACGGCCGTACTGTCCTTTTGCCTTTTCCCATGCATCGTTCGGTGTATCGCCTGCTTTGATGAAATCTGTGAATTTTCCAAGGTTTACGAACTGGTATCCGATGATCTCGTCGTGATCATCCAGTGCGATGCCTGTTACATATCCTTCCGCCATCTCAAGATAACGAGGACCTTTGGCTAATGTACCGTACATGGTACCAACCTGGGAACGGAGTCCTTTTCCCAGATCTTCCAGACCTGCGCCTACAGCAAGTCCATTCTCGGAGAAAGCGCTCTGTGTTCTTCCGTATACGATCTGAAGGAAGAGCTCTCTCATAGCTGTATTGATCGCATCACAGACAAGGTCTGTATTCAGTGCTTCAAGGATGGTTTTTCCAGGCAGGATCTCAGAAGCCATGGCTGCAGAATGAGTCATTCCGGAGCATCCAAGTGTCTCTACCAGCGCCTCCTGGATGATACCGTCTTTTACGTTCAGTGTCAGCTTACATGCTCCCTGCTGCGGTGCACACCAGCCTACACCGTGTGTAAATCCGGAGATGTCTTTGATCTCCTTGGCCTGTACCCATTTTGCCTCTTCCGGGATTGGAGCTGGTCCGTGATTTGCACCCTGAGCTACCGGACACATCATTTCTACTTCATGTGAATAAATCATTTTAAAACTCCTTTCAACTATGCACATTTTTCTCTCGTAAGGCTTGTTATTACTTTAACACCATACTTAATTTTATTTTCTCATATTCTAAATCTTTCGTCAATCGTCACTTTGTTCAATTTTACAGCCTGATTTTTCTGATTTTTAGTTTCCGATCATGCTCCAGAACTCACTGTCCGTCTGATAGGCTTCCAGCTCTTCCAGTTCAAAAGGCGCCGTCACCCAGATATATCCAAGGTCATTTGCATCTCCCTCCGGATAATTCAGGTCAAAGCCGATCTCGATTCCATCCGCATAAACGAAAAAGTTCGGGACATAAGCGCCATCCTCACTGTTCCCTTCCAGCATGCTCTTCATAGCGTCCTGATCCAGCTCCGAAAGGAACTCTTCATTATCCGCTTCATCCCGCATGCCCTGGGCCCATTCATTCAGGAACTCCCCGCTAAGATCCACAATATCCTTCACCTGGTAAACGGCGCCGTCCTTCAGGCTGATATTCAGCGTCCTTAAGCCGGGATCATAATATTCCTCACTGCCCTTATAGCTGTTGTCCTCAAAAACGATGCTTATAAAATCGTTGCTGGCATAGCAGACCTTATATTCTACATAACTGATCAGGGCCGGTGTTGATGCCTGCAGCACACGGTCGCGGATTTCGGTTGACGGATTCTCATAAATCTCATCTACCGTCTGCATTGCCGTTTTCTGGATCGTTTCATTGACTGCATCCTGGACCTGAGTGTCTTCCATCCCGCTGATGACTGGATAATTGACGTAAAAATCAATCATAACCGTAGAATTCTGTTCTCCACTTTCCGAATACACATCTTCCTCTAACTCATAAGACAGATCGTCTGCAATCTTTTCTTCTATCGCATCGATCCCTGTCAATTCTTCTGTGTCATCCTGGGAACTGTCATTTCCAAAGTCTCCGCCGTCATCATAGTATCCGCCGCCATCTCCGAAATAGTCATACGCCTCTCTGGATCTGGCAGATTTTTCCATCATACTTGCCACATTTCTTACCAGAAAAAAGCCAGCCACGCCCACTGCAATCAGAAGGCATGCTCCTATGACTGCAGCCAGGATCACCGGTTTTTTTGACTTCTTTACCGGCTGTACCAGACCCGGGATCACAAAAACTTCCATAGGCACATAGGTAATCCCATTCTGCGTCTGTTCTTCCCCGGTGATCTGCATTCCCAGATGAAGGTAAGCTTCTACAGCCGATGGAGCAGAGTTTACTGTCAGTTTCCTGACCCCCAGCCTCTGCGCCGCAAAATTATAGGCCGACTGGAAGAGCATGCGCCCGATCCCTTTTCTCTGCCAGTTCTTCCTCACAAAGAAAAGTGCGATGTGACCATCGGACATAAGCGCCAGTGTCCCGGTAAGCTCCGGACCCTCATAGGCGCCAAAGAAGATGATCCCGCCGCTTTGAAGCATGGGCAGCAGGTTCTCATACTTGATAAACTTCTGAAATTCCGCCACTCCCTCCGGCGTATACCGCGGGGCAGTTTCCTCTGCAAACACCTCCCATACCAGATGAAGTGCCGGAAGTATTTCCTGTTGATTTAGTATCCTGATCTCCATAGTTTCCTCCTGTCTCCTAAGTGCCTTCCATTAAGAGTTGATCAGTGCTTCCCTGAGGATCGTCAATGCTTTTGCAACAGTACTCTCTCTGTTTTTTGCCCGGTTGCCGGTAAAGTGAAATTCATAGGCCCTTGCCTCTCCGTCTGCATAACAGCCGACATAGACCAGCCCCACCGGTTTCTCCTTCGTACCGCCGTCCGGACCTGCAATCCCGGTTACAGATATTGCCAGATCTGCTCCGGCAGCCTTCGCTGCGCCCTCTGCCATCTCACAGGCCGTCTCTTTGCTGACTGCTCCATACTGTTCCAGCGTTGCATGGGAAACACCAAGAAGTTTTTCTTTTGCCTCGTTAGAATAGGTGATATAACCTTCCATATAAACGGATGAGGCTCCCGGCACGTTGAGAAGACGTCCGGCCACCAGCCCTCCGGTACAGGATTCTGCTGTGGTAACGGTTTTTCCCTTCTCTTTCAGAAGCTCAACTATTGTTTCCTCCAGTGTGACCGCCTCTTCCGTAGTAAAGATCTGACTGCCGAACCTCCGGTAAAGCTCCTCCATCATCGGTTCCATCATCTCGTCTGCCGTTTCTTCATTTATCGCCTTTGCCGTGATCCGTAAATGTACCTCCCCGGTCTTTGCATACGGTGCGATGGTAGGATTGGTCTGGCTTTCCAGAATATCTGTGATCATGGACTCTACTTTGCTTTCGCCAAAGCCGCAGATTTTGACCATCTTGGAATAGATTCCTTCTGGTTCCAGCCGGTTCAGGAATGGACGGATGTCTCTCTCAAACATCGGCTTCAGTTCGTTAGGCGGTCCTGGCAGCAGGATTGCTGTCTTACCGTCTTTCTGAAGGATCAGGCCCGGCGCCGTTCCGTTGTAATTATCAATCACCATGGCGCCCTCTGGCACCTGTGCCTGTTTCCAGTTGTTTTCTGTGATCTGCCCTCTGTGGTTCTGATCAAAATATTCCTGGATCCTTGCCCTGGTATGTGGATCCTCTAAAAGCTCCATGTCAAACACCCGGGCCGTCACTTCCTTGGTCAGATCATCTTTGGTAGGTCCAAGCCCTCCGCTCAGGATCACAATATCCGACCTTGAGACCGCACGGCGGATCGTCTCTTCCATCCGCTGTTCATTGTCTCCTACCACGCTCTGGTGATAACAGGACAGCCCCAGCATCGCACACTGCTCCGCCAGATATGCTGCGTTTGTATTCACGATATTTCCAAGCAGGATCTCTGTACCTACACAGACCAGTTCAACCGTCATCCTACATGCCTCCCTTTGTCAGTACCTGTACGTTCTTTGCAATATAATCAATCAAAGATACCACTGTCAGGATCAGTGAAATCCAGATCAATGCTGTTCCGATCAGATCAAACACGCCGCCCAGATTCATGATCAGTACAATGATCATGGCCATCTGAGACACAGTCTTGAATTTGCCCCAGTAGCTTGCCGCAATCACGATCCCGTTGTCAGAAGCCACCAGGCGGAATCCGCTGATAATGAACTCACGGGCAATGATCACGATTACAAACCAGGCGGAAAGCTGCCCGGACGGGATCATACATATCATGGCAGAGCAAACCAGAAGCTTGTCCGCCAAAGGATCCATAAACTTTCCAAAATTTGTCACCAGGTTCCTGGCTCTTGCGATCTTTCCATCCAGCATATCAGTCAGACTGGCTACGCAGAACAGGATCAGGGCGATCCATTTATTGGCTTCCCCACCCACATCAGTCAGCATAAAAAATACAAAAAACGGGACCATGATGATCCGCAGTACGGTTAATTTGTTTGGCAGATTCATACTATCAACTCTCCTATCAAATCATATTCTAATGCTCCGGTCACACGCACCCTGGCAAAATCTCCGGACATCAGTTCTTCTTCTGTATTTACAAAGATCAGGCCGTCCACATTCGGCGCATCCTTGTATGTCCTTCCCACATAAGCGTTCTCGTCGGCTACCTTGCCTTCGATCATTACCAGGACTTCTGTCCCGATCATGGCTTCCGCCTGGTCAAAGGCGATCTCCTGCTGCAGTTCCATCAGCTCGGCCTGACGCTCTTCTTTGATCTCCTCCGGGATCTGATCCGGCATCTCAGCCGCCGGCGTATCTTCTTCCGGCGAATAAGTAAAGACGCCCAGACGGTCAAATTCCATCTCGTCGACGAACTCCTTAAGCTCCTCGTGCTGCTCCTCTGTCTCTCCCGGAAACCCAGTGATCAGAGTCGTCCTGAGGCATATGTCCGGGATTTCCTTCCTGAGCTTTCCGATCACTTCTGTAAGCTGCGCTTTGGAAGTCCTTCTTCCCATTCGTTTCAGGATGCTGTCGCTGGCATGCTGGATCGGCAGATCCAGATAATTGCAGATCTTCTTTTCTTCCTTCATCACCTGGATCAGATTGTCGTCGATTTCTTCCGGATAGCAGTAAAGGATCCGGATCCAGCGGATCCCGTCGATCCTGCAAAGCTCCTTCAAAAGACGGTGCAGGGACTTCTCTCCATAGAGATCTTTTCCATACAATGTGGTTTCCTGGGCCACCAGGATCAGCTCTTTTACTCCCTGGTCGGCCAGATCCTCTGCTTCCTTAAGAAGCCGCTCCATGGGAACGCTCCGGAAATTTCCCCGGAGCTTTGGTATGATGCAGTAGGTGCAGTGTTTGTCACAGCCCTCCGCAATCTTCAAATAGGCATAATGCCCTCCTGTGGTAACGATCCTGTGGGGATCTGTAAGCGGCAGCGCGTCAAGGTCGTCTGTTCGCACATGTCCGTTTCCTTCCAGCGCTTCCCCTATCGTCTTTACGATCTCTGTATAAGCCGTGGTGCCAAGAACGGCGTCTACCTCCGGAATCTCATCTAAGATCTCCTGCTGATAACGCTGTGCCAGACATCCTGTCACGATCAGCGCTTTCAGTCTTCCTTCTTCTTTGTATTGTGCCATCTCCAGAATTGTCTGGATACTCTCTTCCTTGGCGTCATGGATGAAACAGCAGGTGTTGATGACAATCACGTCTGCCTCCTGCTCATCATCCGTCATCTGGTACCCTTCCTTCGCAAGAAGCCCCAGCATGACCTCTGAATCCACCAGATTCTTGTCGCAGCCAAGGGATATAAATAATACGTTCATGCTTCCTCCTAAAGCCGGTTTCAAAGAAGGGCAGATACCTGCTGGCATCTGCCCTGTATCCACGTGCTTTCCGGCCGTGTTCTTTTTGATTTTTATACTTCTTCTGTCCCCTGTGCCTCTTCGGCCTCACTTGCATGGGCAGCTTCAAGAATCTTATCCTGCTCTTCCTCTCCGATGATCTTGATCTTGGACTGGTTCAGCTCGTCGATCGCAATAGACAACGGCTTCTCTCCGTCCTTTACAGCCACCAGCGGCATGGAGCCGTCAATGATCTCACGGGCTCTCTTTGCAGTAGCCATCACGATGGAGTAACGGCTGTTGACTACCTTGGTCTCGCCCTCTTCCACATCTTTATTTACCACTTTCATCAGATCTGTATAAGATGGATGCAACATGTTTTATTCTCCTTTCAACTCTTCTTTCATATGCTCCATAAATGCGGTATTCCGAAAACCTCTTCTGTGTTCTCCCTGGATGATCTGGTGCATTTCTTCCACACACTCATCCAGAACGTCATTGATGATCAGATAATCATACCGGTCCATAAATTCTGCCTCTTCCGCCGCACGCTTCATACGGCCCTCGATGACTTCCGCGGACTCTGTTCCCCGGCCTGTAAGCCTGCTTCTAAGCTCCTCCGCCGTCGGTGGAGTTACAAATAAAAGCAGAGTCTCCGGAAAAGCTTCTTTTACTTTCAGCGCTCCCTGGATCTCGATCTCAAGGATCACATCCTTTCCCGCTTCCAGCTGCTCTTCTACGTAAGTACGGGGTGTCCCGTAATAATTATCCACGTATTTAGCATACTCTATCAGTTCTTCTTTCGCAATCATTTTTTCAAATTCTTCTACCGAGCGGAAGAAATACTCCCGTCCTTCCTGCTCCCCCGGCCTTGGAGCCCTGGTGGTTGCAGAAACAGAGAGGGCATACTTTTCCTCATACTTTTTAAGCAGTTCCTTCATAATGGTTCCCTTTCCGGCGCCGGAAAATCCAGAAACCACGATCAGAATTCCTTTTTCTTTCATGTACTGCTCCTCCCTATTCGATATTCTGGATCTGTTCTCTTACTTTTTCGATCTCTGTCTTCAGATTGATTCCAACGTTGGAAGTTTCCAGGTCATTAGCCTTGGAAAGGATGGTGTTGGCCTCCCGGTTCATCTCCTGGGCGATAAAGTCCAGCTTCCGTCCGATTCCGTTTTCATCGGACTTTAATGTCTCCTTCATATGTACAATGTGGCTCCGGAGTCTTACGATCTCCTCGTCCGTACAGATCTTGTCCGCAAACATGACTACCTCTGCGGCGATCCTGCTCTCTTCGATCTGGGTATCCTCTAAGAGCTCCTTTACCTTTGTCTCCAGCTTCTCACGATACTCTGCAATAATCTGAGGCGAACGCTTCTCAATCTGCTCGGTCAGCATCAGCATGTCGTCCAGTTTTTCTAACAGATCCTTTTTCAGATTCTCGCCTTCTGTACTCCGCGTCTCCACAAACTGGCTGATTGCTCCCGAAAGCGCTTTCTTAAGCTCGTTCCACAGCTCCTCTTCATCCACGGCCTGCTCTTCCATCGTCAGGACCTCCGGACACCGGGACAGGTGTGAAACCCGTACATCATTTTCCAGGCCAAACGTCTCCTGCATCTGCTGGAAATACTTCAGATACTCTCCTGCCAGCGTCTCGTTATATTTCAGAGATACCTGACTCTCTGAGAGATCCTCATAGGTAATAAAAATATCTACTTTTCCTCTCTGGACACTTTGTTTTAACAGACTCCGGATGGCTGTTTCGAAGAAATTCAATTTCTTCGGCATACGGATATTGACATCCAGGTACCGATGATTAACGCCTTTCATCTCTACCACGAATCTTCGCTGTCCTTCCGCCACCTCACAGCGTCCGAATCCAGTCATACTTTTGATCATAATTACTTATTCCTCTTTCCGTGCATTTTATGCCATCGTTAATTATAAGGCATTTGGAATATCCCGTCAACTATGATATACTAAGAAGCAATCACATTTTAAGGAAGGATTTTGATTATGGCTTTCGACGGAATTACTGTAGCTGCACTCACAAAAGAGCTGAAAGAAACCATCTGTGACGGCAGGATCGCAAAGATCGCCCAGCCGGAATCAGACGAGCTATTACTGACAATAAAAACAAAGGAAGGACAGCGCCGGTTATCCATATCAGCCAGCGCCTCTCTCCCCTTGATCTATCTGACAAATGATAATAAACCAAGCCCTATGACTGCTCCCAATTTCTGTATGCTCCTTCGCAAACATATCGGGAACGGCCGGATCGTGGACGTCTCACAGCCCGGCCTTGAGCGGATCATCCAGCTTCGGATCGAACATCTGGACGAGCTTGGCGATCTGCGCCAGAAAACGCTGGTTGTTGAGATCATGGGGAAACACAGCAACATCATCTTCTGCGACGAAAAGGACCAGATCATCGACAGTATCAAGCACGTGCCGGCTCAGATGAGCTCCGTTCGGGAGGTTCTGCCGGGAAGGCCTTACTTCATCCCGGATACGATGGAAAAGCAGGATCCTCTTACTGCTGCAGATGAAGACTTCTCCCGGGCACTTCGGGGAAAGCCCATGCGGATCTCCAAGGCAGTCTACACCAGCTTTACCGGCATCAGCCCGGTTGTCGCCGAAGAGATCTGTTACCTTGCAGGGATTGATTCCCAGATGACGGCCTCTGACCTTACTGATGACATGCTGACCCATCTGTACCGTCAGTTTCAATATTATATGGAAGATGTCAGAAACGGCGCCTTCACCCCTGTCATTTATTTCGACGGGAATACCCCGAAGGAGTTTTCCGCACTGCCGCTGACCCACTTCCAGAATCTGGAGAAGAAAGAATACGGCTCCATCTCAGAGGTCCTCTCCACTTATTATGCCACCAGAAACACACTGGTCCGGATCCGCCAGAAAAGTGCGGATCTCAGACATATCGTGCAGACGGCCCTGGAGCGGAATCGTAAAAAATACGAACTTCAGTCAAGACAGCTGAAAGACACAGAAAACCGGGATCTCTATAAGGTCTACGGCGAACTAATCAATGCATACGGCTACCAGCATCCGGAAGGTTCTAAAGAGCTGACTGCACTGAATTACTATACCGGAGAAGAGCTCACCATCCCGCTGGATCCTGTCAAGACCCCGCAGGAAAACGCACAGAAATATTTTGCCCGGTACAACAAACAGAAACGGACCTATGAGGCTCTGACCGAACTTATTTCCGAGACCGGAGACGAGATCCGATACCTGGAATCCGTAGAAAGCGCCCTGGATATCGCACTCTATGAGGAAGACCTGACCCAGATCAAGGAGGAACTCTCTCAGGCAGGTTACATCCGCAGGAGACAGCAAAAGAAAAAGGCCAAAATTTTAAGCCGTCCTCTTCACTATGTCTCCAGTGACGGCTATCATATGTATGTAGGAAAGAATAATCTTCAGAATGAAGAACTGACATTCCACTTCGCCTCGGGAAATGACTGGTGGTTCCATGCAAAAGGCGTACCAGGATCCCATGTGATCCTGAAAAGCGGCGGCGACGAGGTTCCGGACCGTACCTTTGAGGAAGCCGGGCGCCTGGCAGCCTATTATTCCAAAAACCGCGGGAATGAAAAGGCCGAGATCGATTACATTGAGAAAAAGCATGTAAAAAAAGTAAACGGCGGCCGTCCGGGATTTGTGATCTATCATACCAATTATTCGCTGGTCATTGATTCAGATATCAGCGGGATTGAAGAAGTGAAATAAAAAGGGAGGGTACCCTGGAGCCGTAAAACGGCGTAGGATACCCTCTCTTATCTTCTTACACTTCCATCCCGGCCAGATAATCGATAAACTGCTGGGCGGTTCTTCCGGAAAGGCCTCCATGATTCAGTTCCCACCGTCCTGCTTCTAAGAGCAGCTGATCCTCCGGCATCTCGATTTGATTCCGCTTTGCCAGTTCAAGCACGATCTTCTGGAACTCCTTCTTCTCCGGCTTTCCGTAATAGATCGTCACTCCGAACCTTGCCACCAGAGACAGTTTCTCCTGCACGGTATCGTTGGTATGCAGCTCTTCATCCCGGTCCTGCTTATCCCGGAAGGTTTCCCGGATCAGGTGACGCCGGTTAGAGGTGGCATAGACCAGGATGTTATCCGGCTTCTTTTCCAGTCCTCCTTCGATCACCGCTTTCAAATATTTATATTCAATCTCGAATTCTTCAAAGGACAGGTCATCCATATAGATGATGAATTTATAGTTCCGGTCTTTGATCTGAGCGATCACGTCATTGAGATCCTGGAACTGATGCTTGTAGATCTCGATCATCCGGAGTCCCTGGTCATAATACTGGTTTAAGACCGCTTTGATGGAGGAAGATTTTCCAGTCCCTGCATCCCCGTACAACAGACAGTTGTTGGCTTTCCGCCCTTTGACAAATGCCTCTGTATTATCCACCAGCTTCTTTTTCGCAATCTCATATCCTACCAGATCGTCCAGGTGTACGTGGGCGATCTTTGTGATCGGCACGATCTTTACGCCCTCTTCCGTATGCTCTACCCGAAACGCTTTGTGAAGCCCCAGCTTTCCAACCCCGAACTCCTGATAGAATTTTGTGACTCTCTCTTTAAAAACCCCGGCGTCCGGCGCCTCCGAAAGCGAGCGGCTTAAGGAGCAGATCCGATCCCGGATCCTCTGGTTAAATACTTTCCCATGTCCGCTGATACCCTGATAATCACAGATCAAAGAAAGAAGATCCGTCTCAAAAACAGCCTCCATCTCCCGGAAATCATAATCAAACAGTTCCTTAAATATAGCAAAGTCATGGAGCGCCGCCGTATTGATGCTTCCATCCACCGCCCCTACGATCTCGCAGGAGGTGCTGTAGGCATTTTCATTGCTGGCCAGAAGATAGGTCAGATAGTCCTGCCAGAGATTCCCCTCAAATCCATGGCTGACCGCCAGTTCTATAAGGCCGTTCACCACGTCCGCCAGAAGAGCAGCCAGATCCTCCCGGTTGTAATACTCATTTTCATATTCTTCCATCAGAAAGACCATATCCTGCAAAAGCTGGCCTTCCTCCATATTTTTATATAAGATCAGTTCATTCGTCCGCATTGTACTTTCCCTCTTAATAATTTCCAAGAATCCTTAAGTTTGTACTTTCTTCCCGCAGCCCCCGGATTGCGTTCTTTACCGCTGCATCCGCCAGGTTTCCTTCAAAATCGATGAAGAACCTGTATTCCCAGTTTCTGCCCTTCACCGGCCGGGACTCAATCTTTGTCATGTTCAGATCATTATATATGAAATGAGACAACAGATGATACAAAGAGCCGCTGGTATGCGGAAGCTCAAAGCAGATGCTGATCTTATCCGCATCCTCCAGGAATATCTTCTGGTTGGTCACCACGATAAAACGGGTAGAATTATCCAGATCATCATTGATCTGATCCTGAAGCACCGTAAGGCCATGGACGCTGGCCGCATAGGCGCTGCAGACTGCTGCCTGGCTCTTATCTTTGTCTTCCAGGATCTTCTTGGCCGCAATCGCCGTGTTCGCCACGCTGATCTGCTGCCAGTCGCTGTGTTCGTTCAGGAACCGGGACGCCTGCATCAAAGCCACCCCCTTGGAGTAGACTCTCCGGATATCCGAAATCTCTGCTCCCGGAAGCCCTGCCAGTGTATGCTCGATCGGGATCGTGGTCTCTCCTACGATATAATTTTCGAATTCTACCAGCAGATCGTACATCTCATCTACGGCTCCCGCTGTAGAGTTCTCAATAGGAAGCACCGCAAAATCAGCCGATCCCTCTTCGATCGCCTCCATCGCCTCCCGGAAGGTCTGCACGTAAAAACAGTTGCAGTTTTCTCCGAAATAGTGTTTGGTGGCCGCCTGACTGTACGCCCCGTCAGTTCCCGGAAATACGATCCTTGCATTTCCCGCATGGAGAGAGGAAACGCCGATAAACGGAAGTCTCCCAAGGGCGCCGGCCTGCACCAGCTGCTGATACTGAAGCTTCCTGCTCATAGACATCAGCTGCTCGTACAGCTCATGTACACCTTTTCTGTTAAATTCAGTGGACACCTTGCTCTCCACACTTTTCAGCTTCTCACTCTCCCGCTGGCGGTCAAAGACCTTTCTGCCATTCTGGATTTTATATTCTCCCACCTGTCCGCAGAGATCCATTCTCTTTTCAAACAGTTTCACGATCTCGTCATCTACCGCATCCAGCTGTTCTCTTAATTCTGTCAATGATGCCATATCCTGTACTCCTTTTTTCAAAACTAAAAATTATTATAGTACATCCCGACCGTAAAATCCACCTTACATTCTTAACCTTTTTCAACGATCCCTTTCTTTTCTAATTTGAAAAATTTCCATGCAGACATTGAAAAACTTTTGTATTTAGTATATGATGTATGAAAGATTTCAATATATAGCAGGGAGGGAACCATATGAACACGACAGAATGTATCCGTACCAGAAGGAGCATCCGAAAATTCAAGGCTGCACCCGTTGATCATTCACTTTTAGAGTCATTGATTTCTGACACTTCTTATTCCCCTTCGTGGAAAAACAGTCAGATCACCCGTTTTATTGCTATTGAGGATTCTTCTATTCTTGATTCCATCGTTCAAGATTATACCCCTTCTTTTAATTCCGATATTATTAAACAGGTGCCTGTTCTTCTGGCAGTCACTTTTGTAAAAGGACGATCCGGCTTTGAACGTGATGGTTCTTTTTCTACGAAAAAGGGAGACCGCTGGCAGATGTTTGATGTGGGTGTGGCTTGCCAGACCTTTTGTCTTGCCGCACACAATGCAGGACTTGGGACTGTGATCATGGGGATCTGGGATGAAGATGGAATCACGAAGCTGTTAAAGCTGCCCGATGATCAGGAGCTGGCCGCTTTGATTGCAGTGGGCTGGCCTGACGTCGACCCGGATGTCCCGATGCGGAAATCCGTTGATGAGTTATTGACCTATTTATAACAAACAATTTGAGGAGGTTTTTATGAGACATTTGATGAGCCCGCTGGATTTTTCTGTGGAGGAGCTGGACCAGCTCATGGATCTTGCTGCCGATATTGAAAAGAATCCGGCAAAATATGCACATGCCTGCGAAGGGAAAAAGCTTGCCACTTTATTCTATGAGCCCAGTACCCGTACTCGGTTAAGTCATGAAGCGGCTATGCTGAACCTTGGAGGAAGTGTACTGGGATTTTCTACCGCTGATTCCAGCTCTGCCACAAAGGGAGAAAGCGTGTCTGACACGATCCGCATGATTTCCTGTTATGCAGATATCTGTGCTATGCGCCACCCGAAGGAAGGTGCTTCCATGGTAGCCTGCCAGCACTCGGAAATCCCGGTGATCAACGCTGGAGACGGCGGACATCAGCATCCGACTCAGACGCTGACTGACCTTCTGACCATACGTTCTCTCAAAGGACATCTGGACAATATGACAATCGGCCTGTGCGGAGATCTGAAATTCGGCCGTACCGTACATTCTCTGATCCACGCTCTGGTGCGCTATCCCGGCGTACGCTTCGTGCTGATCTCTCCGGAGGAATTGAGACTTCCAAGCTATATCCGGTCTGATGTACTGGACCGCCAGAATGTTCCTTATGAAGAGGTTGTTCGTCTGGAGGATGCCCTGCCGGATCTGGATCTGCTCTATATGACCCGTGTACAGAAGGAACGCTTCTTCAACGAGGAAGATTACGTCCGCATGAAAGACTTTTACATTCTGGATGCGAAAAAGATGGAACTGGCTCCGGAGGATATGTATGTACTCCACCCGCTTCCCAGGGTAAATGAAATCTCTGTCGAAGTAGACAAGGATCCGCGGGCCGCTTACTTTAAACAGGCAAAATACGGAGTCTACATAAGAATGGCGCTGATACTGACACTGCTGGAAATCAAAGTTGATTAGGAGGAATCATCATTATGGTAAATAACACTCTGACCGTCGGACGGATCGAGGAAGGCTTTGTGCTGGATCACATCCAGGCCGGAAGAAGCATGGATATCTATAAATATCTGCACCTGGATAAACTGGACTGCTGCGTGGCTATTATCAAAAATGCCAAGAGCAGTAAGATGGGTAAGAAAGACATCATGAAAATTGAATGTCCCATTGACTTTATGGATCTGGATATTCTTGGATTTATTGATCACAATATCACCGTCAATATTATCAAAGATTCCGAGATTGTTGCAAAGAAAAGCCTGCATCTTCCTTCCCGGATTACCAATGTGATCCGGTGTAAGAACCCCAGATGCATTACTTCTATTGAGCAGCAGCTGGATCACGTTTTCGTGCTGACGGATCCGGAAAAAGAGATCTATCGCTGCAAATACTGCGAAGAGAAATATGACGGGCTGATGCGCCGGAAGAAAAAAAGTTCAAAATAAAAAAAAGCAAGCAAGACGATAAGCCGGGTTATGTCGTTGGGTAATCATCTATCCAGGCCCATCGTTGCCGATGGGCTCAAGCGACCAACCTAAGACGTGACGGGCCGCCACATTGTCTTTATCCGGTCTTGCTTCGGATGGGGTTTACATGTGCCCCCTCTGTTGCCAGAGAGGCGGTAGTCTCTTACACTGCCCTTCCACCCTTACCTTCTCAGGAAGAAGGCGGTTCATTTCTGTTGCACTTTCCTTGGAGTCGCCTCCACCGGACGTTATCCGGCATCCTGCCCTGTGAAGCCCGGACTTTCCTCATCTGCGGCCTTTCGGCACCTGCAGATGCGATTACCTGTCTTACTTGCGTTTTTCCTGTATACTATTTTCTATTTCTGATTATCTGTTTGTCTGTTTTACCTAATTTTCGTTAAGGCCCTCGTCTTCAATCAAAGAATCTCCATCCGCTGCTGTCGTTGCAAGTTCGTCGCAGCGCTCGTTCTGCGGATGGCCGTCATGGCCTTTTACCCAGTAAAAGGATACCTGATGAGGATCTTTTGCACCTAACAGCCGTTTCCAAAGGTCTGTGTTCTTGACGGGTTCATTCTTGCCCCGCTTCCATCCCTTTTTAAGCCAGCTGTCGATCCAGTGCTGGTTAAATGCATCCACTACATATTTGGAATCAGAATAAACCTCCACCTGGCAGGGGCGGTTCAGCGCTTCCAGACCGGCGATAACTGCCATCAGCTCCATCCGGTTATTTGTTGTCTTACGATACCCCTGCGATATTTCCTTGATGTGAAGATTCCCTTTTCCGTCTACATATTCCAGCACGGTTCCATACCCACCCGGCCCATCCGGGTTACCTCTGGCTGCTCCGTCTGTATAGATCTTTACCAGCATCCTAGATGTCTCCTTTGATGACCTTGACCGCATGTACCAGCTCCGGCATCAGGAAATGAAGCGCTTCTCTTGCAGCCTGTGCCTTGCCCGGAAGATTTACGATCAGAACATCCTGACGAATCCCTGCAATACTGCGGTTCAGCATCGACCGTTTAGTCAGCTGCATCGTATGAGTCCGCATTGCTTCTCCAATCCCCGGAACCTCTCTGTCGATCACGTCTCTTGTCGCCTCCGGCGTGCAGTCCTGCGGCCCGCATCCGGAACCTCCGGTGACAAGTATCATATCTGTCAGATGATTATCCACCATCCGCTGCATAACCGTAGACAGCACCTTCCGGTCTGTAGGAAGAGCCCGCATAAATACGATCTCCAGGCCGGCCTCTGTTACCATATCCCGGATAATCTCCCCGCTTTCGTTTTCTTCTCTTTCTCTGTATATATCTGTGTTCGCCGTAATGATCGCAACCTTCATATCCTACGTACCTCCATCTAATTCTCTGATTCGTATACTGCTAAATTAAATATTACCTCTTTTAGCTCAGGATTGCAATAAAAATTCGTCAGATAATGATGCACACCAGACCGCCGTTGCTGTCGTTTACGATTTTCTGCATAGTATCCTGAAGCTTCTCCTGGCTGGCTTCATTGATCATGGCCATTTTGTTTCTCATACCGTCCATTACCAGATCCTCCACGGATTTGCCGAATATATTCGTTCCCCAGATGCCCTCTTCACTGTCCTTTGCTTCTCCCAGGTAACGGATCAGATCCTGGGCCTGCTGTTCATTTCCAACGATAGGGGCAATCTCTGTCTCAATATTTGCCCGGATCAGATGGATGGACGGAGCCTCCGAATGGATCTTCACTCCATATTTGTTGCCCTGCCGGATGACCTGAGGCTCATCCAGATGGATTTCCTCTTTCCTTGGGCTTACCACGCCGTAACCTTTCATTTTCACAGACAGAAACGCATCTTTGATCTCCTCATACTCTTCTCTGGATTCAGAAAGCTGCTTCATCGCTGAAATCAGCTCATACTGTCCGGTAATCGGGATTCCTGTCATTTCACTGAGCATCTCATAATAGTGGGACTCATGAATTTCGATGCGGACTGCCACGCGGCCGGTATTCATCTCAATATGATCCAGCCGGATCCCCGAAATATAAGGGCTCTCTGTGTCAAGAGGAAGTGACGCTGCATCCTTGATCTCGCTGACAGCCTCCAGGATCCCGGACGCCTGCTGCAAAAGATCCTGCTTGATCCTGTGATCGGACGGAAGCATTTCCACCCACTTTGGAATAAAAAACTGAATCTCGGATACCGGGAACTCATACAAGACAGCCTCCAGGATTTTGTGAATATCTTCCTCTTTAAGCTGCTCACAATTTACCGGAATGGCAGTCACATGATATTCCTCCTGAAGCTCCCTTGCTGTCTGCCTTGCTTCGTCCCCATAGGGTTTCTTGGAATTGACCAGTACCACAAAAGGCTTGCCAATGCTCTGAAGCTCCTGAATCGTCTGCTTTTCTGCCGGCCGGTAATTGCTTCTTGGTATGTCCGTTATGCTCCCGTCTGTGGTAATAACAATTCCGATAGTCGCATGATCATGGATCACCTTTCTGGTTCCGATTCCGGCTGCCCTGGTAAACGGGATTTCATGGTCAAACCAGGGCGTTTTCACCAGCCGTTCTTCCCCGCCTTCGATATGGCCGGAAGCTCCCTCTACCATATATCCCACACAGTCGATCAGACGGACGCTTACGGCAATATCCTCCGACAGCCGGATCTTTGCCGCATCCTTAGGCACAAATTTTGGTTCTGTTGTCATAACCGTCCTTCCGGATGCCGACTGAGGCAGCTCATCTCTTGCCCTTTGCTTCCCATGCTCCTCCTCCATCTGCGGAAGCACAAGAAGCTCCATGAACCGCTTGATAAACGTGGATTTTCCTGTCCTCACAGGCCCCACCACACCTATGTAGATCTCTCCGCCAGTCCTGGCCTGTATATCTTGATACAACTGATCTGTGTCCATACAAATACCCCCTTGCTGTACTTGTAACAGTCTATGCAAGGGGGAAATCCTTTTAGAACTCTTCTTTTTCCTTTTCTACTCTTCCCAGGTAAGAGATGAGATCTCCGGCTTACTGTCCCGCAGCATCAGGTCCTTTACGGCCTCTCCGGGGTTCTTGTTTTCAAACAGCACCTGGTTTACCTGTCCTATGATCGGAAGAGACACACCGTATTTCTCTCCCATCTTCACAGCTGCCTTCGTGGAATATACGCCTTCCACTACCATCTTCACCTCGTCCATAGCCTCCTGCATGGACATCCCCTGTCCGATCAGGTAGCCCGCTTTCCGGTTCCGGCTGTGTACGCTGGCACAGGTAACGATCAGATCTCCGATCCCGGTAAGCCCGGTAAAGCTTTCCAGCTTTCCGCCCGCCTTCACGCCAAGCCTTGCGATCTCTGCAATCCCTCTCGTGATCAGGGCTGCTTTTGTATTGTCTCCATAGCCAAGACCATCTGCAATACCGGCCGCCAAAGCGATTACATTTTTTAAAGAACCGCCCAGCTCCATCCCCAGGATGTCCGGGCTGGTATAGACGCGGAACACTTCATTCATAAACATATTCTGCAGATATTCCGCCGTCTTTTTTGTCTTTGCACCGATAACCACACTGGTGGGAAGTCCCCGTCCTACCTCTTCTGCATGGCTTGGCCCTGACAATACCGCTACATCTGCCTGCGGAATCTCCTGCTCGATCTGCTGTGACAGGGTCATCAGAGTGTCCTCCTCTATTCCCTTTGCAACATCCACAATGATCTGCTTCTCCGGAATATAAGGGCTCATCTTCCGAGCCGTGCTTCTGGTAAACGAAGACGGTACCGCCAGGACGATAAAGTCCCTCCCCTTTACTGCCGCTTCCAGGTCCGAAGTAAATACCATATCCTCCGGGATCTTTACTCCGGGAAGCTTGCTTACATGCTCTCTTTTTGTGGAAAGCATCTCCACTTCTTCTTCACTGATGGACCATACAGTCACCTGGTGCCCGTTTTTGTGGAGCAGCAGCGCCAGAGCAGTTCCCCAGCTTCCTGCTCCCATGATTCCTACATTTGCCATAGTAACTCTTCCCTTTCTCTTTTATTTTTTCTTTCCGACGCTTAATTTATTTTCGGTGCCGGATAATAAGCGCTTAATATTTGCCCGGTGCTTAAAAAATGCGGATGCCAGCAGAAGTGCGGCGATGGCATACATCTCCCAAAGAGCACCTTCCGGCACTCCAAAACCTCCCTGCTGCCCATAAAATACGATCTCGATCAGATAGATGGTAACCACCACCAAAGACCCCACAGACACATAGCGTGTAAGGCCCACAACTATGAGAAATGCCGCAAGGCAGACAAGCACCATGTGAAGCGGCAGTGTACTGGCCAGAAGGCCTGCTGTGGTTGCGATCCCCTTGCCGCCCTTAAACTTCATATAGAATGGGTAATTGTGACCGAACACGGCTCCCATGCCGGCATACATAGCATACAGAGGCGCAAGCTCCGGATGCATCCCGCCAAAGATCAGCCGTACGGCGATCACAGCAAATATACATTTGAAAGCATCTCCAAGGAAAGTGATAAGTCCGGCCTGCCATCCCAGCACCCTAAGTGCATTGGTAGTCCCGGCATTGCCGCTTCCCTGGTTCCTGATATCGATATGCTTAAACTTTCCGTAGATATATCCTGTCTGAAACAGGCCGAATATGTACCCGATCAGCAGGCATAAAACACGTTCTATCATGGCCGGTCTTTTTCCTTTCTCTCCCGTATAAAAAATTTCAGAGATGTGCCCCGGAATCCAAAGGCCTCCCGGATCTTATTTTCCAGATATCTGGTATATGAAAAATGCATCAGCTCTCTGTCGTTTACAAAGATCACAAAGGTCGGCGGTTTGACTGATACCTGCGTGATATAGTAAAGCTTCAGCCGCTTGCCCTTATCGGACGGGGGCTGCTGCATGGCTACCGCTTCTGTCATGATCTCATTGAGCACGCCGGTCGCCACACGCATGGTCTGATTTTCGATCACCATGTCGATCATATCATAGAGCTTGATCAGGCGCTGCCCGGTCAGTGCAGACACATACATGATCTCTGCATACGGCATGAAGGAAAGGATCCGGCGCACCTCCTGCTCATACTCACGCATGGTACGGTCATTCTTCTCAATAGCATCCCACTTATTCACAACGATGATGATGCCTTTCCCGCGTTCATGAGCAATACCGGCGATCTTGGCATCCTGCTCTGTCACGCCCTCCACGGCGTCGATCACCATCAGGACCACATCGGCCCGCTCCACTGCCGTGACAGTACGAATGATGCTGTAACGCTCCAGTTCCTCTTTGATTTTATTCTTCCGCCTGAGGCCGGCTGTATCAATAAATACATATTCCTTTCCATTGTGGACGATCTCGGTATCAATGGCATCTCTGGTGGTACCTGCCACATCGGAAACAATCACTCTCTGCTCTCCCAAAAGCTTGTTTACGATTGAAGATTTGCCCACGTTCGGCTTTCCTACGATAGCGATCCTTGGCCGGTCATCCTCTGCCTCTTCTGCCTGATGTTCCGGGAAATAGGATGCCACCACATCCAGCATATCTCCGATCCCCAGACGGGAAGCTGCCGAGATCGGCACCGGATCCCCGATTCCCAGATTATAGAACTCGTATACATCCGGCATAAACTTTTCAAAATTATCCACCTTATTGACCACCAGCACCACCGGTTTCCCGGAACGTCTCAGCATGTCCGCCACCTTGGAATCCGCATCCTGCAGCCCCTGGCGCACATCTGTAATGAAAATGATCACATCCGCCGTGTCGATGGCGATCTGAGCCTGCTCCCGCATCTGGGAGAGGATCACGTCCCTGCTGTCCGGCTCGATTCCGCCGGTATCGATCAGGGTAAATTCTTTATCCAGCCAGGAGACGTCCGCATAGATCCGGTCTCTTGTTACTCCCGGCGTATCCTTTACGATGGAAATCATTTCTCCTGCCAGCACATTAAATAATGTTGATTTTCCTACATTCGGCCGTCCTACTACGGCCACCACTGGTTTACTCATTACAACCTCCTGTATCCAGCTTCTTTCCTGTAATTGCTTCTATCAGATCTTGTCCGCTTGATTTTACAATATCTGTCCGCACTTGTAAAGTCTCTCCAAGTTCCGCCAGTGTTACATCATCCAGAAATACGTCCTCCTCGCTGCGGAACATGTTGCAGGGAAGGAGAAGAACTTCTCCCAGCTCTTTCTCCTTAAGCTGGCTGATCAGATCCTGCCCGGTGACAAGCCCGGACACGGTGATCAGCTCTCCAAAAAAGTCATTGCGGATCGGATAAACATAAGCCCTGACATTCGGATATTTATCTGTGATTTTCTCCGCCATTTCGCGAATATAAGGATATGCCAGATATCCCGTGGCGATGGAAACTTCCCGGGTATCTTCGTCTCCTTCCAGCTTTTCATAAGCCTCCTGAAACTCTTCTTTTAAAAGGCGCAGCATCCCCACTCCGTTTTCCAGCTGCAGGTACCCATCGTACCGCCCTTCTTCCGGCAGCTCCTCACCAGCCAGGATATACCACTCGTCTCCGGCATGGATAAAATGTGTGCCAAATTTCTCATAAAAGTATTCCTGCCAGCGGTGGATCGTCTCCAGCACCTTCTTTGCATCCTCTCTGGTAAATGGTTCCAGCGGATAGAGTCCCTCTCTGTATTTTGTAAGGCCCACCGGAACCACGGACACACTCTGAAGCTGCGGCAGATACCGGCTCATATCACGGATGCTCCGCTCCAGTTCCTCGCCGTCATTGATTCCTTTGCAGAGTACGATCTGTCCATTCATCATGATCCCGCCCTCTGAGAGCCTGTCGATCTTCTTCAGCGCCTCTCCTGCAAACCGGTTATGGAGCATCTTGCACCGAAGCTCCGGGTTGGTCGTATGAATCGACACGTTGATGGGTTCCAGATGATATCTTAAGATCCTGTCAATATCATGATCGCTCATATTTGTCAGTGTCACATAATTGCCCTGCAAAAAGGAAAGGCGGGAGTCGTCATCCTTAAAATAGAGGGTTTCCCTCATCCCCTTTGGCATCTGATCAATAAAGCAGAACATGCAGTGATTGCGGCAGGACCGATACTCATCCATCAGGCCCTGTTCAAATTCAATCCCCAGATCCTCGTCATACTCTTTTTCGATCTCAAGCTCCCACTCTTCTCCGTCCGGCTTTTCAATCAGCAGGACTACTTCTTCATCATGGATGAAAAAATGATAGTCAAATACATCCTCCACTACGTTTCCATTGACCTCCAGGAGCTTGTCTCCCGGCTCCACGCCCAGTTCTTCGGCAATACTTCCCGGCGCTACCGACCGTATTTTATGTTCATGCTTTTTTAATTCCTGCTTCATATATTTCCCCCAGCTTTTGTCTTTTACCTTCCTATTATACCCTACCAGGCCAGATTAGTCCAATCAGTAGTTGACCTTTTTATGGAAAAGGTGATATAAATGTTATAGTAGAATGAATTTTACAGATAGGAGAAAATTATGTCGAACATCGAATTAATGGAAAAGGCGCTTCCGGTAGCACCGTTAAAAATAGCCGCGCTGGATTCCTGCAAAGAACTGGGACAAAAGGTGAACAACTACATTGTCCAGTTCCGTAAAGATACCCGCAAGGAATCTCTGGATTCCCCGCTTTTCTGCAATTACCAGTCTGACAACTATCTGATCAGCTGCCGTTGCCCCCGCTTTGGAAGCGGCGAGGCGAAAGGACTGCTGGATGAGACCATCCGCGGCAAGGATCTCTTTGTCATGGTAGACGTCTGCAACTACAGTCTGACCTATACTGTCAACGGCCATCTGAATCATATGTCTCCGGATGACCACTATCAGGATTTGAAGCGTATTATTTCTGCTGCTAACGGAAAGGCTCACCGGCTGAATGTGATCATGCCGTTCCTGTACGAAAGCCGTCAGCACAAACGTACAAAACGAGAGTCTCTTGACTGTGCACTGGCTCTCCAGGAACTGGCTGATATGGGTGTCAGCAACATCATTACTTTTGATGCCCATGACCCGAGGGTGCAGAATTCTATTCCGCTTCACGGCTTCGATAACTTTAATCCGCCGTATCAGTTTATGAAAGCCCTGCTCCGTGCGGAGCCGGATCTTAAAGTAGACAAGGAACACCTGATGATCGTAAGTCCGGATGAAGGTGCCATGCATCGTGCCGTCTACTTTTCCAATGTCCTTGGCGTGGATATGGGTATGTTCTATAAGCGCCGCGACTACTCCACCGTCATCGGAGGCAAAAACCCCATCGTGGCGCACGAATTCCTTGGCGACGACATCCGCGGCAAGAATGTGATCATCGTGGATGATATGATCTCTTCCGGAGAAAGTATGCTGGATGTAGCACGGCAGATCAAGGAGCGGGGAGCCGGACGGGTCTTTGTATGCACCACATTCGGTCTCTTCACCGATGGATTTGATAAATTTGACGACTACTACAATGCCGGCTACATTGACAGAGTCATCACCACTAACCTGACTTATCTTCCGCCGGAAGCACTTGAAAAACCTTATTTTGTCGCAGCTGATATGAGTAAATTCATTGCCCTCATCATTGACGCATTTAACCATGATATTACTATCGGCAATGTGCTCGACCCGACAGACCGGATTCACTCACTGCTGGAAAAGCACCGGGCGGGAATCCCGTTTTAGCCTCCGGAAAACATTTTTAAAAGACAAAAGATCAAGGGCCAGACATCATCTGCAGTCCTTGATCTTTTTTGCTTCATTATTTGATCACGCGCACTTTCAGTACATCCTTTACCGCTCTTAACTCTTCTACGGCTTCCAGTGTAATCTCTGAATCAATATCGATCATCGTGTAGGCATAGCCGCCTTTGCTTTTATTGGAAAGATCCGCAATATTAATATTATCCTCTGCAAGGATCTTGGTAAACTGTCCCAGCATGTTTGGAATATTGTGGTGCAGAAGAAGGATTCTGATATTTTTCCCCTTAAGCCCCATATCACAGTCTGGATAATTCACGGAGTTTTTAATATTTCCATGCTCCAGGTAATTGCGTATCTGTCTTGCGGCCATACGGGCACAATTATCTTCTGATTCCTCGGTAGACGCTCCCAGATGCGGGATTACAATAGCTCCTTTGACTCCTGCGATCACCGGTGTGGGAAAGTCTGTCACATAATGCTTTACCTGTCCGGACACCAGAGCATCGATCACAGCTTCTTCCTCTACCAGTACATCCCGTGCAAAATTCAAAAGAACAACACCCTTTTTCATCAGGCTGATAGCATTGCCGTCGATCATACCTTTTGTGCTCTCATTGGCCGGAACATGAATGGTAATATAATCACATTCCTTATATATTTCATCTGCCGTCTTGGCATGATGGATACTGCGGTTCAGTCTCCAGGCTGAATCAACAGATACAAAGGGGTCAAAGCCATAGACATCCATCCCTAAGCTGACAGCCGCATTTGCTACCAGAACGCCAATGGCGCCAAGACCGATGACTCCCAGCTTCTTTCCTTCCAGCTCACAACCCGCAAAGGCTTTCTTTGCCTTTTCTGTATCCTTTGCAATGTTTCCGTCCTCTTCATTTTCCTGGACCCAGTTGATACCCCCGATGATATCCCGGGAGGCAAGGAGCATCCCGGCAATCACCAGCTCCTTTACACCGTTTGCATTGGCTCCCGGCGTATTAAACACCACGATTCCTTTCTCCGCGCACCGGTCCAGCGGGATATTATTGACCCCGGCGCCCGCTCTTGCTACTGCTTTTAATTTATTTCCAAATTCCATCTCATGCATGGCAGCGCTCCTTACCAGGATCGCGTCTGCTTCTTCCGCACGGCTTACCGGCGCATATTCTTCCGTAAATTCCCGGATTCCTTCTTCTGAGATCTGATTTAAACAATGATACTGATACATGGCTATCGATTCTCCTCTTCAAATTTTTGCATAAATTCCGTCAGTGCTTTTACACCGGAGATCGGCATAGCATTGTAGATACTTGCGCGCATCCCACCCACCGTACGATGGCCTTTCAAATTAACAAATCCGGCCCCTGCAGCTTCTCTGATAAACCTTGCATCCAGCTCCCTGTCCCCTGTCACAAAGGGTACATTCATCAGAGAACGGTCTTCCGGAACCACGGTTCCGCTGAACATACTGCTCTGATCCAGGTAGTCATAAAGAATCTGTGCCTTCTTTTCATTATACGCTTTCATGGCTGTCAGGCCTCCCTGCTTCTTAAGCCACTTAAAGACCTTGCCGCAGATATAGATTCCGTACGCCGGCGGAGTATTATAAAGAGATCCTGCATCCGCATGTGTTTTGTACTGCATCATTGTGGGGGTTCCTGGAAGTACATCTTCTGTGATCAGATCCTCCCGGATGATCACGATTACCACGCCCGCAGGGCCGATATTTTTCTGGACGCCGCCATATATGATGCCATATTTGCTCACATCCACCGGTTCCGAAAGGAAACAGGAGGATACGTCCGCCACCAGGGTTTTTCCCTTGGTATTGGGAAGTTCTTTGAACTTTGTTCCATATATCGTATTATTTTCACAGATATATACATAATCTGCATCCTTAGATACCGGGAGATCTGAACAGTCGGGAATATAGGAAAATGTCCGGTCCTCCGAGGAGGCGATCACATTTGCTTTCCCGTACTTTCCCGCCTCTTTCCAGGCCTTCTTTGACCACTGTCCGGTCAGGATAAAGTCTGCTGTCCGGTTTTTCATCAGATTCATCGGGATCATGGCAAACTGAAGAGAAGCCCCTCCCTGCAGAAATAGAACCTTATAATTCTCCGGAATGTTCATCAGCTCACGTAAGTCCGCCTCCGCGGTATCAAGAATCTGCTGGAACGATTCTGACCGGTGACTCATCTCCATCACGGACATACCGGTTCCCTGATAGTCTAACATCTCGTCTGCTGCTTCCTGTAACACTGCCTCCGGCAAAACTGCCGGACCCGCTGAAAAATTGTACACTCTGCTCATCATCGTTCCTGCCTTTCTGTAATTGTTTTTTGCTATTTCCTTTTTGCCGGGCGCTTATGCGTCTGCCTCTTTTTCATTCAGATCCTTTTCATCAAAGGCCTCGCTGATCGCAGCGCCGGGCGCTACCATCGGCCATACCTTATCATCACTGTCGATCTGACAGTCGATCACCACCGGCCCGTTCATAGAAAGCGCCTTTGCAAACGCTTCTTTAAACTCTTCTCTTGTGGATACACGTATTCCGGCTGCACCCATGGCTTCTGCAAGTTTTACAAAATCCACAGAATCGTTCAGCACCGTTGCGGAATACCGGCCGCCATAGAAAAGGTTCTGCCACTGGCGCACCATGCCCAGCACGTGATTATTGACCACGACCTGAATAACCGGAATCTGGTAGCGGGCCGCTGTTGCGATTTCATTCATGTTCATACGGAAGCACCCGTCTCCTGCAATGTTTACGACTGTTTTTTCCGGGCGTCCCGTCTTGGCGCCAAGGGCCGCGCCCAGGCCATATCCCATAGTTCCAAGTCCGCCTGATGTCAGAAGTGTTCTTGGCTTTGTATATTTATAATACTGAGCCGCCCACATCTGATGCTGCCCCACCTCGGTCACGATCAGGGCGTCGCCTTTTGTCTGGCGATAAATCTCTTCCACTACATAAGGGCCGGTCAGCAGTTCCGGATGGTAGGTCAGAGGATATTTCTCCTTATATTCGCTGATCCTCTGGATCCAGGATTTGTGCTCCTGCTGATCCAGTCTGCTGTTTAGGATCTTGAGGATTTCTTTGATATCTCCCACAACGCCTTCTGTGATCAGCACATTTTTATTCATCTCCGCCACATCAATATCGAACTGGAGGATCTTTGCATTTTTCGCAAATTTCTTTGCATTTCCGGTGACACGGTCGCTAAATCTCGCTCCCACCACGATCAAAAGATCACATTCGCTGACTCCATAATTGGATGTTTTGGTGCCGTGCATCCCGAGCATCCCTGTGTATAAGGGGTCTGTTCCCGGAAAGGCTCCTTTTCCCATCAGAGAATCTGTAACCGGAGCATCCACCTTCTTCACGAAAGTATAAAGTTCTTCGCTGGCTCCTGAGAGCACTGCGCCGCCGCCCACAAAAATATACGGTTTTTCAGATTCTTTGATCAGTTTTATTGCAGTCTCGATATCCTCCTCGCAGATATCTTTTCCCGAATACACCGGCTGAATCTCCTGCCGCTGGTATTCTGCCTTATTGGAGGTGACATCCTTAGGGATATCCACCAGCACCGGACCGGGACGGTCCTTCTTTGCTATCACAAATGCTTTACGGATCGTATCCGCCAGCTGTTCTACATCCTTTACAATAAAATTATGCTTGGTGATCGGTTGTGTGATTCCGGTAATATCCACTTCCTGGAAGCTGTCTTTTCCCAGCAGGGAAACGCCTACGTTACAGGTAATGGCTACGATAGGAATGGAATCCATATATGCGGTGGCAATCCCTGTCACCAGATTGGTAGCTCCCGGTCCGCTGGTGGCCAGGCATACGCCCACTTTTCCCGTGGCTCTTGCGTATCCGTCCGCCGCGTGGGATGCTCCCTGTTCATGAGAAGTCAGGATATGGCGGATCTCATCCTGATGCTTATACAGCTCGTCATATACATTCAAGATAGATCCTCCCGGATATCCGAACACGGTATCCACACCCTGTTCCTTCAGACATTCTATTACAATTTCTGCTCCTGTCAACTGCATACCTTATCTACTCCTGTTCTTACGATATTCCTTATTTGTTCCCCGGCACCTCCAGGATCGCGCCGCGGTTTCCGGATGTTACCATTGCCGCATAGCGTGCCAGGTACCCGGTGGTCACCTTTGGCTCTCTTGGCTGCCAGTTCTCTTTTCTCTTTGCCAGTTCTTCCTCGGATACATCCAGTTCCAGAGAAAGACTCGGAATATCGATCTTGATGATATCTCCTTCTTCTACCAGTGCGATTGGTCCGCCCACTGCTGCTTCCGGTGATACGTGTCCAATGGAAGCTCCCCTGGACGCTCCGCTGAACCGTCCGTCTGTGATCAGTGCTACGCTGGAGCCAAGGCCCATACCTGCGATCGCGGAGGTTGGATTTAACATTTCCCTCATGCCCGGGCCTCCTTTTGGCCCTTCATAGCGGATCACGACTACATCGCCCGGATTGATCTTTCCGCCCTTGATAGCTTCAATGGCATCCTCCTCGCAGTCAAAGACTCTGGCCGGTCCTTCATGCACCAGCATCTCGTCTACCACAGCAGAACGTTTTACCACGCTTCCGTCCGGAGCCAGGTTACCCTTCAGCACAGCCAGGCCGCCTGTCGGTGTATAAGGATTGTCGATCGGCCGGATTACCTCCGGATCCTTATTGACTGCCCCCGCAATATTTTCGCCTACGGTTTTTCCGGTCACGGTCATACATTCGGTATGCAGAAGACCCTTTTTATTAAGCTCTGCCATAACTGCATATACGCCGCCGGCTTCATTAAGATCTTCGATATAGGTCGGACCAGCCGGCGCCAGATGACAGAGGTTCGGGGTCTTTTCGCTGATTCCATTGGCAAAGTCAATCTCAAAATCCATGCCCACCTCATGTGCGATAGCCGGAAGGTGCAGCATACTGTTGGTAGAGCATCCAAGCGCCATATCCACCGTCAGCGCATTTAAGATGGCCTCTTTTGTCATGATATCTCTCGGGCAGATGTTTTTCTCCCACAGTTCCATCACCTTCATGCCCGCTTCCTTTGCCAGGCGGATCCTTGCGGAATATACCGCCGGGATAGTTCCATTACCCCGAAGTCCCATACCCAGCACTTCCGTCAGGCAGTTCATGCTGTTGGCCGTATACATGCCGGAGCAGGAACCGCAGGTCGGGCAGGTATTATTTTCAAATTCGCATAACTCTTCGTCGGTGATCTTTCCGGCCGCATTGGCGCCGACCGCCTCAAACATACTGGAAAGACTGGTCTTCTTTCCCTTTACACGGCCGGCCAGCATCGGTCCGCCGCTGACGAAAATAGTCGGCACATTGATTCTCGCTGCCGCCATCAAAAGCCCCGGTACGTTCTTGTCACAGTTCGGCACCATCACCAGTGCGTCAAACTGGTGCGCCATAGCCATAGCCTCTGTAGAGTCAGCGATCAGGTCTCTGGTCACCAGAGAATATTTCATGCCGATATGCCCCATTGCAATCCCGTCACAGACCGCAATAGCCGGAAATACGATCGGCGTACCGCCCGCCATGGCAACCCCCTGCTTTACCGCGTTCACGATCTTATCCAGGTTCATGTGTCCCGGCACGATCTCATTATAAGAACTTACAATCCCTACCAGAGGACGCTCCATCTCCTCCTTCGTAAGTCCCAGCGCGTTAAATAAAGAACGGTGCGGCGCCTGCTGTTTTCCCTTTGTAACTCTATCACTTCTCATATCACTACCTCCTTGGGGACGTACCCCTTTGCAAAAGGGGTACGTCCCCAATCGCCAATCAGGGTGTCCCTTTTTGCATTTTACCCTGTCCCTATATGTACCTTACGATCAGATCGCCCATCTTCGCGGTGCCGATCTGCTCTTTGCCTTCGGACATAATGTCGATAGTCCGATAGCCTTTTTTCAATACTTCTGCCACTGCGTTTTCGATGGCGTCTGCTTCTTTGTCGAGATCAAAGCTGAACCGCAGCATCATGGCTGCCGACAGGATGGTGGCGATAGGGTTTGCTATGCCTTTTCCTGCGATGTCCGGCGCCGAACCGCCGCTTGGCTCATAGAGGCCGAACTTTGTCTCGTTTAAGCTTGCGCTTGCCAGCATCCCGATGGAGCCGGTCACCATGCTGGCCTCATCGGACAGAATGTCTCCAAACATGTTTTCTGTAAGGATCACGTCGAACTGCTTCGGGTCTTTAACTAACTGCATGGCGCAGTTATCTACCAGCATATGCTCCAGCGTCACTTCCGGATACTCTTTCGCCACTTCCTCCACGACTTTTCTCCAAAGCCTGGAAGAATCCAGCACGTTCGCCTTATCCACGCTGGTCACTTTTTTCCGCCGCTTCATCGCAATATCAAACGCCCGCTTTGCGATCCTGCGGATCTCATTCTCATTATATGTAAGTGAGTCATAAGCTGTCATGACTCCGTTTTCTTCCACTGTTTTCCGTTCTCCGAAATATAGTCCTCCTGTCAGCTCCCGCATGATCATCATGTCAAAGCCGCCTTCTGTGATGGACTCTTTTAACGGACAGGCTCCTTTCAGTTCATCATACAGGACTGCGGGCCGCAGGTTTGCGAACAGATTCAATTCCTTTCGGATCCTTAAGAGTCCTGCCTCCGGACGTTTTGATGGTTCTAACTGGTACCACGGCGAGGTCTTGGCATCTCCGCCGATCGATCCCATCAGTACCGCGTCACATTTCTTTGCCTCAGCCACCGTCTCATCCGTCAGCGGCACGCCGTGCACGTCAATGGATGCTCCGCCTAAGAGCAGGTCGGTGTACTGGCACTGATGCCCATACTTTTCTGCAACTTTATTCAGGACTTTCTGTGCTTCGGACACGATCTCCGGTCCGATACCGTCCCCCTTGATAATTCCAATCTTCAGATTCATCCTCTACACCCTTCCTAAAAAATCTATAACATTTATATTATCGCATTTTTATGCATGTTTCAAGACTTTAATTGGCTAAATTGCTTATTCGTTTTTTAGGTAACCTGGACCAAATCCCTCGGGGAAAAGCTCTGCCAGTGTATAAATCTTATAATATTCCGGGCTTTTTGCCAGGATGATCTGAAATGTTTCCGGGTCGCAGAACTCCGCCATTACCTGCCTGCACACTCCGCAGGGCGGGCAGAAATCATGGCCGCCATCCCGATTCTCATTCACAATACAGATAGCAAGAAAATCCCGCTTTCCCTCGCTCACCGCCTTGAAAATAGCTGTGCGCTCCGCGCAGTTTCCCGGCCCGAACGCGGCATTTTCAATATTACATCCGGTATAAACCTCTCCATCCTCTGTAAGAAGTGCTGCCCCCACCTTAAAATGAGAATAAGGCGCATATGCAAAAGGAAGGGCCGAAAAGGCCCTTTGGATCATTTCCGGTATCGGAAGTTTATTCATCTTTTCGCCCCTCCTTCTTGTCGTCCTGAATCAGGATCCGGACAGCCTCGATGGCTGTGCGGATCGGAAGGTCCGTGTCGTGGACTACCGGGTTTGGAAGATTCTTCTTTGCCCGCTCCTGGTTCGCTACCACCAGTAAAACCGTGCCCACCCGAACTCTGAGTGTGCTCCCCACGATGAACAGCGCCGCCGACTCCATTTCCGAGGCCAGGCAGCCGCATTTCACCCAGGCGTCCCATTTATTCAGAAGCTCATAACCCACAGGCTTTGTCTCGGGAGTGTGCTGCCCATAAAAGGAATCCTTGCACTGTACCACTCCCACATGACAGACTGCATCTATCTTTTTTGCACCGCGGATCAGCGCATCCGTTACGACAAAATCCGCCACCGCCGGATATTCGATGGGCGCATACTCCTTACTGGTCCCTTCCATCCGGATGGCTCCTGTCGCCACCACGATATCGCCGCTTTTCACATCCAGCTGCATCCCGCCGCTGGTTCCCACACGCAGGAAGGTATCAGCGCCGCACTGTACCAGCTCTTCCATAGCGATCGCAGCCGACGGCCCACCGATCCCCGTGGAGGTCACACTGACCTTTTCCCCGTCCAGGTAGCCGCTATAGGTCACATACTCCCGGTTTTTCGCAATCAGCTTCGGCTCATCCAGATAAGCCGCGATCTTTTCGCATCTTCCCGGGTCTCCGGGAAGGATCACATAACGTCCTACTTCTCCCTTGGCTGTCTGAATATGATACAGACGATCCGGGTCTTCTGAATAATTAATCATACGCCCACCTCTTTCTTTTATTTCCTCATCATCTCAGGATTTTCCGTATTTATCAGTTTCCAGGATCCGGCAGGCATTTTCCACCCGTTCCTTCGAAGGCGGATCAATGCCTTCAAGCGGATATTCCATGCCCAGTTCCTTCCATTTATAAACGCCCAGCGTGTGGTAGGGAAGCACCTCCACCCGCTCCACATTTCGAAGCGTCCGGATAAAATCCCGCAAACGGTATAAATATTCATCTTTATCACTGCCTCCCGGCACCAGCACATGGCGGATCCAGACCGGCTTTTCAATTTCTGATAAATATTCTGCCATCTCCAGAATATTCTGATTTGTACATCCTGTCAACTGTCTGTGCGCCTGATCGTCAATCTGTTTGATATCCAGCATCACCAGATCGGTCACATCCATCAAAGTCTTAAATTTTCCAAAAAATGGTTCTTCTCTGGTAAACGGATTCCCACTGGTATCAAGCGTGGTATGGATCCCTTCTTCTTTTGCCCTCTGGAACAGCTCTGTCAGAAAATCCATCTGCAGAAGGGGTTCTCCCCCACTTACGGTAATACCGCCCTTACTTCCCCAGTAAGAGCGGTATCTCAATGCCTTCTCGATCAATTCGTCTGCTGTATACAGCGTTCCCGACTGCATTTTCCAGGTGTCCGGATTGTGGCAGAACTGGCATCTCATGGCGCAGCCAGCAGTAAAAATCACATACCGTACTCCCGGTCCGTCTACAGAGCCAAAGCTTTCCAGGGAATGAATATACCCTTTTGTCATGTCTTTTGCTCCTTTATATAAAATTGATACTTTGTTTACATCCTGTCGTGGCAGGTTCTTGCGATCACATCCAGCTGCTGCTCCCTTGTCAGGTCGATGAATTTTACCGCATAGCCGGATACACGGATCGTAAAGTTGGCGTACTCAGGTTTTTCCGGATGCTCCATGGCATCGATCAGTTTTTCGGTTCCAAAGACATTCACATTCAGATGATGTGCGCCCTTGTCAAAGTAGCCGTCCATGATATGCACCAGATTTTCACTGCGCTCCTCGTCACTGTGTCCCAGTGCTCCGGGGCTGATGGTCTGCGTGTTTGAGATTCCATCTAACGCCAGCTCATAAGGCAGCTTGGCCACTGAGTTCAGCGAAGCCAGAAGTCCGCTCTTTTCCGCACCGTAGGACGGATTTGCTCCCGGTGCCAAAGGCTCTCCTCCCTTTCTGCCGTCCGGAAGAGATCCGGTAGCCTTTCCATATACCACGTTGGAGGTAATGGTCAGGATAGATGTGGTAGGCTCGGAATTCCGGTAGGTGTGGCACTTGCTCAGCTTATGCATAAAGGTCTTAAGGAGCCAGATTGCCAGGTCATCTGCCCGGTCGTCGTCATTTCCATATCTCGGGAAATCACCCTCGATCTCAAAGTCCACAGCCAGGCCATCCTCATCGCGGATCGGTTTTACCTTTGCATATTTGATGGCGCTCAGTGAATCCACCACGTGGGAGAATCCTGCGATGCCGGTAGCGAAGGTCCGTCGCACATCCGTATCAATCAGAGCCATCTCCGCCGCCTCATAATAATATTTGTCATGCATATAGTGGATCATATTCAAGGTATCCACATACAGCTTGCTCAGCCACTCCATCATATCATCATAGCGTTCCATGACTTCATCGAAATCCAGATATTCGGAAGTGATCGGACGGTAAGCCGGCCCTACCTGTACCCTGGATTTTTCATCTACGCCGCCATTGATCGCATAGAGCAGGCATTTTGCAAGATTTGCTCTGGCGCCGAAGAACTGGATCTCTTTTCCGGTCTGTGTCGCAGATACACAGCAGCAGATGGAATAATCATCTCCCCATACCGGACGCATGACATCGTCATTTTCATACTGCACAGAGCTGGTCTGCACAGAGATCTTTGCCGCGTATTTCTTAAAATTCTCCGGCAGTCTGGAAGAATACAGTACCGTCAGGTTCGGTTCCGGCGCAGGCCCCATATTTTCCAGCGTATGCAGGAAGCGGTAATCATTCTTGGTCACCATGGAACGGCCATCTTGTCCAAGACCTGCCATCTCCAGTGTCGCCCATACCGGATCTCCGGAAAACAATTCATTATAAGAAGGAATTCTTGCAAATTTTACCATGCGGAACTTCATGACCAGATGGTCGATCAGCTCCTGTGCTTCTTTTTCTGTCAGCGTTCCCGCCTTCATATCCCTTTCAATATAGATATCCAGGAAGGTAGAAATACGGCCCACACTCATTGCCGCGCCGTTCTGAGTCTTGATTGCTGCCAGATAGCCAAAATACAGCCACTGTACGGCTTCTTTGGCAGTCCCCGCCGGGCGGGAGATATCATAGCCATAAATGGCTGCCATCTCTTTCATCTCATTCAGCGCACGGATCTGATCCGCGATCTCCTCCCGGAGACGGAAATCCGTTCCCTTCATACCGTGTCTTGCATAGCGTTCAAAATCATACTGTTTCTTCTCGATCAGGTAATCAATCCCATACAGTGCCACTCTCCGGTAATCGCCTACGATACGCCCTCTTCCATAAGTGTCCGGAAGTCCGGTGATGATTTTATTGTGGCGTGCTTTCTTCATCTCCGGTGTATAGATATCAAACACTCCCTGATTATGCGTCTTATGATATTTAGTAAATATTTCATGCAGCTTCTCGCTGGGCTGATATCCGTAGGTTGTGCAGGCCTGCTCTGCCATCTTGATGCCTCCGAACGGCATAAATGCACGTTTTAAAGGCTTGTCTGTCTGCAGGCCTACTACCTGCTCCATCTCCTTTAGTTCTTCGCTGATATATCCTGGTCCATAGGAGGTCAGTCCGGAAACAATTTCTGTCTCCATATCCAGAACGCCGCCTTTTGCACGTTCCTCTTGCTGCAGCTCCTGAAGCTTTCCCCATAAAAGATTTGTTGCCTCTGTCGGCTCCTCCAGGAAGGATTCATCTCCATCATACATGGTATAGTTTTCCTGGATAAAATTGCGGACATCAACAGATTTCCTCCAGTTTTCTCCCCTGAATCCTGCCCACTGTTTAAACTGTGCCATTTCCTGTTTCTCCTTTCCTGTGTCTTTTCCTTTTAGCAAGGTCAGTATATCATCACGGTATTCAAACATCAAGGTTTATTTTGATAATAGTTATCATTCTCCTCTATGTATGGAATTTAGTACAAGAAACAGGAAAGATCTTCCTTATCTGTACGCAAAAACGCTCCGGGATCCTGCACTTGCAATCCCGAAGCGTCTCATTTTCTGCTTATCTATTCTGCTGCTGCCTTTTCTACCTGGGCAACCGCTGCCTTCTGCATTGGAATCCGGCAATTTCGGTTGCTGCCGAACTCTACAATGATGTCATCATCGCTGATGTCAATGATAACACCGTAAAATCCGCTGGTCGTCAGCACGGTATCTCCCACTTCCATTTCGGAGATCATAGCCTGAACTCTTTTCTGCTCTTTTCTCTGTGGTCTGATAAAAATAAACCAGAAGCCTGCAAAGATCACTGCATATACCAGGATCAGCAATACCCAGCTTCCGCCGGAGCTCTGTGATGCTAATGCGTACATAATAATTCCTCCTAATATCTATAAACACTATTGCTATCATACACAAAAATGTGCATTTCTTCAAGTAATTTCCTGCAATTCATGGAATTTTTAGGATTTTCCGCCTGTCATTCCCTCTATTTTCCGCTTTTTATATGCCTGATAATTTCCAGCTTCGATTGCTTCCCGGATTTCTTCCATCATAGTATTATAAAAATACAAATTATGAAGCACACACAGGCGCATCCCCAGCATTTCCTTGGCTTTTAAAAGATGCCGGATATATGCTCTGGAATAAGTGCGGCAGGCCGGACACTGACATCCTTCTTCGATCGGTCTGTCGTCCAGCTCATACTTTGCGTTAAAAAGATTCAGTTTCCCATGATTTGTATAGACATGACCATGCCGTCCGTTCCTGCTGGGGTACACACAGTCAAAAAAGTCTACGCCCCTGTCCACGGCTTCCAGGATATTTACCGGCGTTCCCACACCCATCAGGTAAGTCGGCTTTGTTTCCGGCAGATACGGCACTACTGCATCCAGGATCCGGTACATATCCTCATGAGACTCTCCTACAGCCAGCCCTCCAATGGCATAACCGTCCAGATCGAGCTCTGCGATCTGCCGGGCATGGCGGATACGGATGTCTTCATAGACACCACCCTGATTGATGCCAAACAGCATCTGCTTCCGGTTGATCGTATCCGGAAGGCTGTTGAGTCTTTCCATCTCCTTTTTGCACCGGACAAGCCACCTTGACGTGCGCTCCACAGAGCGCTCCATATATTCTCTGTCCGCCACACTGGAGGGACATTCATCAAAGGCCATCGCTATGGTAGACGCCAGATTGGACTGGATCTGCATACTCTCCTCCGGGCCCATGAAAATTTTCTTTCCATCAATATGAGAATGAAAATAAACACCTTCTTCTTTGATCTTTCTTAAGCCCGCCAGGGAAAACACCTGGAATCCTCCGGAATCTGTCAGGATCGGCTTATCCCAGGCCATAAATTTATGAAGCCCTCCCAGCTTCCGGATCACCTGATCTCCCGGCCTTACGTGAAGATGATACGTATTGGACAATTCGATCTGAGTCTTGATCCCCCTAAGATCATCTGTAGAGACCGCACCCTTGATAGCGGCCACAGTTCCCACATTCATAAATACAGGGGTCTCAACGACCCCGTGTACCGTAGTAAATCTTCCTCTTTTTGCTTTTCCGTCTTTCTTCAGTAATTGATACATAGCTTCCCCTTTTAGTAATGGCATACCACCGGCGTTCCTGCCGAGATCAGATTATAAAGCTGCCCGGCCACGTCATACGGCAGGTTAATACAGCCGTGAGAGCCGTTGGTCAGATAGCGGGAGCCTCCGAAGGACGACTGCCATGTAGCGTCATGGAATCCGATCCCTCCATTGAATGGCATCCAGTATTTAACCGGGGTTTCATACTCGTAGGATCCGTCCGGGCGCTTTTCTCCCCGCAGAGTCTGATCCAGCGCTTTGTACGCCAGCGAATAGACTCCCTGCGGCGTGCCGTTCCCATTATTCGGATTTCCCGTTACACATGCTGAGGAAAGAACTACCTGTCCGTTCTGTACAAAATATATCATCTGATTCGTCAGATCTACCTCCGCATAAGTGCTGCCATAGTCATTTCCCTCATGGCTTGCTCCCCGGCTGGCATAGCTCGGTTCCCTGGTCACAGTTTCCGCATTCTGGATGTTGGCGATCAGCGCATTGTACTCCGCCTCCTGATCGATCTGCCATCCGTAGCTTCCGCCCTCTACCGTCGCCTGATTTCCGGTTGCGGTAGTGATCGTGCGAGCCTTGCCTTTTGTATTATATTTGTCTGCCAGTGACTGGATATATGCCTTTACGGCATCCTGGCTGAATGTAACATTCATATCTGCATCCACCGTCACCCACTGAGAAATGACAGATGCATCCACAACCTCTGTATAAGGGCTGAAGTCATATGTAACATTCGCCCCCAGATAACTGTTCATGGTATCAGCCGCTGTCTGCACCTCCTCAGATTCTGCCGTGAATCTCGGAAGAATATAACACCCGGCCTCTGTCAGATCCAGTGTAGACTGAAATCCATTGATAGCCGCATTTACTGCTTCATTAAATTTTTCTGTGTCGATCTGTGTACCGACCACTTCATCCACGACAACAAACTTATCGGTCTGGAACTCCGGATGTGCGTCAACAGACGCCGTCTGATTCTCCTCTGCCAGGCACTGAAGGCCTGCAATCTGTTCATTCAGCGCTTCCTCGTCATACTCCACGCCTACCTTCGCCTCAATCTCCGGCGCATCCCACAGGGATGTGATCCACAGCAGCTTGTTCTGGTTTTCTGCCAGCTTGGCCAGCTCGTCTCCCGGTACATATTCCAGCGCAATGTCGCTGCCGGAAATTGTCTCCGTACCGCCGTCAGACTCCTCCAGTGTCAGCACATAGTCTTCCACCTGCTGTTCCATATACTTTTCCACCTGACTGACGCTCTGCAGGGAAAAATTAGTCCCGTTAATCCTGGTATTAAACATGAAATGGCTGTTAAAATATATAGCAAAGCCTACATATACAAGAATCAGCACGCCCAGAATACTTCCGATCACAATCAGCGCTTTCTTTTTTCGTCTTTTCTTTCTCTCGGCTTTTTCCGGATCCTGTTCTTCTGCATCCGCTTCGTCTTCATCTGCGCCGGATGGTTCTAACTCATCCGCCTCTTCTTCCAGCGTCTCCTCGTCGATAAACTCTGCCATGCCGGGATCCTCCTCCATCTCATCGCCTTCGTCATAAAATTCTTCGTCTGAGAAAGTGTCGTCTCCAAAATCCTCTTCATCTTCGAAGTCGTCTTCGTCTTCAAAGTCATCTTCGTCTTCGAAGTCGTCTTCGTCTTCAAAGTCATCTTCGTCTTCGTCAAAGGCATCTGTCTGATCCAGATCGTCCATGATCTCATTCATGGTTTCTTCCATGATCTCCTCTGCCCTTTTATCATTCTTACTCATTATCCTTACTCCTCTTTATATCACATCCGGCAAATAAAATATGCCCATAATATTCATACTCTCCTATTATAATATGCATATATTTAAAAGTACAGCATAAAATCACAAAAAAAAGTGAAGTTTTTTTGAAGACTTTATGATTGCAGGTTCCCCGTCTTTTCTATATAATAGATGTCATTGGATTACATCTTTTAGAAAAGGAGCTTGAACGATTATGTCTGGATCAACATTTGGAAGATTATTCACCGTCACAACCTGGGGAGAATCCCACGGTCCCGCCATCGGCGCCGTTATCGACGGATGTCCTGCCGGTCTTCCTCTCTCGGCAAAGGATATCCAGCCTTATCTGAACCGGCGGAAACCTGGCCAGAGCCGTTACTCTACCGCCAGACAGGAAGACGATAAAGTACAGATTCTCTCTGGTGTTTTCGAAGGCTTTACAACGGGAACCCCCATTTCGGTCATGATCTATAATCACGACCAGCGTTCCAGAGACTATAGCAATGTCATGGACACTTACCGTCCCGGACATGCTGACTATACCTATGATGCCAAATATGGTTTCCGCGATTACAGGGGCGGCGGGCGTTCCTCCGGCCGGGAGACCATCGGACGCGTGGCTGCCGGGGCCATTGCCTCAAAGCTGCTGGCCTCCCTGGGGATCCGGCTGACTGCATACACCCGGTCTATTGGGGCCTTTTGCATCCCCGAGGACGAGATCGATCTTTCCTGTATTTTCCAGAACAGCCTGTATATGCCAAGCATGGAATGGGCCAAAAAAGCATCGGAATACCTGGAAAGCTGTATAAAGGAACTGGACTCCTCCGGCGGAACCATCGAATGCCTGATTGACGGGGTTCCTGCCGGAATTGGCGATCCGGTTTTTGAAAAGCTGGATGCCTCTCTTGCGAAAGCAGTCATGTCCATCGGCGCTGTCAAGGGTGTAGAGATTGGAGAAGGCTTTGCCTCTTCCCTTCTCCTTGGAAGCCAGAATAACGACCCCTTCTACTGCGAAAATGGCCGTCTATCCAAGAAGAGCAACCACGCCGGCGGCATCCTGGGCGGCATCAGCGACGGCAGCCAGATCATTCTCCGGGCAGCAGTAAAACCGACAGCTTCTATTTCCAAACCACAGCAGACTGTCACCCGCAATATGGAAAATACTACTCTGACAGTCAAAGGTCGGCACGATCCCGTGATCGTCCCCAGAGCGGTGGTAGTTGTGGAGGCTATGGCAGCTTTAGCGGTCGCAGACGCCATGCTTGCCAATATGTCTTCCCGCCTGGAATCCATTCAGACATTTTATAAAAGATAAAAGCTATGAAACAGGGCCTGTGAAAAGATGATTTCTTTCTTTCACAAGCCCTGACAATTTCTATCCTATTAATCTTATTAATATAGCGTCAGATCCTGAAACATCCCCCGCCTATAAATTCTCTCAGCAGAGAATTGGTCGGAACATTTTCACTGCCGATCCCTACAAAATAGTCCAAAAACTTCAAGAGCCGTTTTGCCTCTGTGTACTCCGGCTCATCCCGACCGATCCCAAACAGCCGGGCTTCTACATAAGGCTTCAATACCGCCAGTTCATAAATCAGCGCAGAATTAAACATCACATCTGCCTCTTCCTGATACGGGAAAATATTTTTTTCCTCTCCCATCCGTACCGACGGCCACATCCGGATCGTATCTTTAGCCGATGATCCTCTGGTCCTGGCGTCCCGCACGATCCTTCGGAGAAGGCGTCCGTCCGTGGTAGGAATCCGGTTATGCTCATCAATATTCAGCTGGGTCAGAGCGCTGATATAAATCTTAAACTTATTTCTGTCATCCAGCTGTCTGGTCAGCTCAGGATTCAGGCAGTGGATCCCTTCTATTACAAGCACATCATTGGCCCCCAGCTTCTTGCGCTGATTTCCGTATTCCTTATGCCCTGTCACAAAATTAAATGTGGGAATTGTTACCTCTTTCCCCTCCAGCAGATCGGAAAGCTGCCTGTTAAACAGATCCACATCCACAGCCTCCAGGCACTCGAAATCAAAATTCCCACTCTCATCTTTTGGATTTTCTTCCCTTTCCACAAAATAATTGTCTACCGCGATCGGATGAGGTGTCAGTCCGTTTACCCGAAGCTGGACAGACAGGCGATGAGAAAATGTGGTCTTTCCAGAAGAGGATGGCCCGGCAATCAGCACAAATTTGACCTCCGGGCGCCTGGCTATCTCTGCCGCGATATCTGCGATCTTTTTTTCCTGCAGCGCCTCCTGCACCAAGACGATCTCACTTAAATCCCCTCCGGTAATCTTATCGTTCAGATCGCCTACCGTTTCAATCCCCTGCATGTCTCCCCATCTTGTAGACTCCTTCAGCACATGGAACAGTTTATTCTGCGGCTCAAAAGGCGGCACCTCCTTGGGGTTCTTACGTTCCGGCATCTGGATTACAAATCCTTCATCATAGAGATAGAGCTTAAAATATTTCAGATATTTCGCACTAGGCACCATGTAGCCGTAAAAATAGTCCTCAAACTCGTTCATACTGTAAATGTTGACCTTGGACACCCGCCTGTACTCAAACAGACGCTCCTTATCATACATTCCATGCTGGCGGAATAACGCAATAGCGTCATCGGTATGTACAGACCTTTTCCGGATCGGCAGATCCATCGCTACCATCTCCTCCATCCTGGCTGATACCTGGTCGAGGAACTCCTGGTCTACCTTTACCTTTCCGGTAATAGTACAGTAATATCCTTTGCTGACAGAATAATGGATCCGCACCTTCTCAATATTTTCGTGATGTCCCACATCATAGACAGCCTTGACCAGCATCAGGCTCATGCTTCTTTTATAGGTCTTATGTCCGGCCTGGTCTGCCGTGGTCTCGAATTTCAAGACACAGTCGCCCTTTATTTGTTTGGTCAGCTCCTGCAGCTTTCCATCCACAAATACTAAAACGATATCTTCCGGGTAATCCTTCTGATATTCCTCTGCAATCTCAAGATAGGTAGTCCCTTCCGGATATTCCCGGATATCTTCTCCGATCTGAACGTGATACGTCTTTCTGTCCATACTCTCCCTCCAGTCTTTTTATCACAGCACTGTAAACGGATCCTTTCTGGGCGCTGTTATGACTTCCACGCCTGCAAAGCTTCGCTCCAGAAACTGTTTCATATCTTTGATAAAAATATGTTCGATCCCGTAGTGTCCGGCATCGATCACCGCAAGTCCCCGGGCCACGGCGTCAATTCCCTCATGATGTCCGATGTCTCCGGTAACCAGTACGTCTGCACCCATGGCGATCGCCGGATCTATCATACTCTTTCCGGAGCCGGGTGAGACTGCGATCCTTTTCACCGCTCCCGCAAGGTCTCCAAACGCCTGGACTGTCTGAAGCCCGAAGGCTTTCTTTACCGTTTCACAGTAATCCTGAAGGGAAACGGGATCCGGAAGATCTGCCACACGTCCGATTCCCTCCTCTTTCGGTGTCTCACAGGTAACCTCCAGGATCCTGGCGTCTGACAGGCCCAGATACTCGCCTGAAAGTTCCGACATCCTCAGCACATCATAGTTTGTATGCATCGCATAGTAGGCCATATCTGCCTGGATCAGCCGGATCAGCCGTCTTCCGATAAAATCTTCATCATTGATCCGGGACACCGGCGAAAAGATCATGGGATGATGTGTCACCAGAAGATCCGCACCTGCGGCTTTTGCTGCTTCAATCACTTCATCGGTGGCATCCAATGCTACATATATGCGTCTTACTTCTTTTTCATGACTCCCGGCCAGAAGTCCTACGTTGTCCCATTCCAGCGCATAGTTTCTGGAATAAGATTTTTCAATGTTCTCTATGATTTCCCGGCACTTCATCTGTAACCTCCTGTTATGCTTCATAGTGTGCAAGAGCCTGGCGGATCTTTCTCCACTCCTCCTGCACCTCTTTTTCCCGCTCCCTTGCGGTAGGGCTGTTTTTGTGGCGGCGAAGCTGCTCTAAGATACTTTCTCTGATTCCTTGCTCCCGCAGAAGATACGTCCTAAGCACCGGATCTTTCTCCTCAAGAAGCCTTTTGCCGTACAGATATTCATATTCCTCATAGGGTTCGCCGCTTCCGTGGACGGCCCGCATCATGGGATAGAATTTGCCGCTTTCTTCCACCATCCGCTCCTCCACAATCCGATAACCGTGCTCATTTAAATACCTGCGCACCTTATCAATCTCGGACTGGGGCTGCAGAATAAAGGAGGATATCTCTTTCACTGTCTCCGGGCTGTCTTCCAGGATATGGATCACAAGACCGCCTCCCATTCCGGCAGCGATCATCGTATCCACCTCCCCCGGTGTCACTTTCCTGAGGCCGTCGGAAAGCCTGGTCTCGATCTGTCCTTTCAGCCCGTGGCCGACGATATGCATCCTTGCCCGCTCCAGCGGACCTTTTTTTACATCCAGGGCGATCACCTTTGAGGCGATTCCTTCCTGGATCAGATAGATGGGTATGTATCCATGATCAGTCCCAATATCTGCAACAGAGGCGCCCTCTGTCACAAGACCTGCAACTGCATGAAGTCTTTTTGATAGTTCCATAGGCGCCTCTTTCTTAATCCAGATAATCTCTTAATTTTCTGCTGCGGCTGGGATGACGGAGCTTCCGGAGTGCTTTTGCCTCGATCTGTCGGATACGCTCTCTGGTTACGTCAAATTCCTTGCCGACCTCTTCCAGTGTCCTGGCTCTTCCGTCGTTCATGCCGAACCTAAGTCTTAATACCTTCTGCTCCCGCTCTGTCAAAGTGTCCAGAACCTCGTCCAGCTGTTCCTTTAACAGGGTCTGGGCTGCTGCCTCTGCCGGTACCGGCACATTGTCGTCCTGGATAAAGTCTCCCAGATGGCTGTCCTCTTCTTCTCCGATCGGCGTCTCCAGAGATACCGGTTCCTGGGATATCTTTAAGATCTCGCGAACCCTCTCTACAGGCATGTCCAGCTGTGCCGCAATCTCCTCCGGCGTAGGTTCCCTTCCCAGTTCCTGCAGTAACTGTCTGGACACACGGATCAGCTTATTGATGGTCTCCACCATGTGTACCGGGATACGGATGGTCCTTGCCTGGTCTGCGATCGCCCTGGTGATTGCCTGACGGATCCACCAGGTGGCATAGGTACTGAACTTAAATCCTTTATGATAATCAAATTTTTCCACAGCTTTAATCAGACCTAAATTTCCCTCCTGGATCAGATCCAGAAAGAGCATCCCGCGTCCCACATAACGCTTGGCAATGCTGACTACCAGCCTTAAGTTCGCTTCTGCCAGGCGCTTTTTCGCATCCTCGTCGCCGTCAGCCATACGCTTGGCCAGATCCACCTCTTCATCAGCCGTCAAGAGCGGCACCTTTCCGATTTCCTTTAAGTACATACGCACCGGATCCTCAATACTGATCCCGTCCGGAACCGACAGGTCGATCTTTTCCATATCGACCTCATCCTCTTCTGAAATGACAATGTCTACATCATCAATGTCGTCATCGTCGTCGGCACCGATCCGGAGCACATCGATATTGTTTGCCTCCAGATAGTCAAATACTTTCTCCATCTGATCCGGTTCCAGTTCCATGTCTGAGAAGAAATCATTGATTTCCTGGATCTCAAGGATACTTTTCTTCTTTTTCCCGAGTGAAACTAATTCTTTTAATTTCTCCTCAAATTTCATGATGTTTTCTTCCATGGTAGTGTCCATCCTCTCATTGCTTGTTTATATTTTATCCTTAATTAATGGAAATATGCAGTTTCTTAAGGTCCTGCAGTTCCTTCTTGGCTTCCATCAAACGCTGCAGTCCCGCCATATCTGTGGGCTCCAGATTTCTGGTTGCCGTCTCGATGCTGTGGTTCTTGATCCTTAACACCGTCTCCATCAAAGCCTTTTCCTTTTCACGCTCGGAGGTCAGTTCTTCGATCCGGGTGTGAAAAAGAGCTGCCACCTCCCGGTGTTCCTCTTCATCGGTAAAATAATTCATGATCCTGGCCGGGTTTATCTCCCCGTCATGGTACTGCTGGAACAAAAGTCCTGCTGCCTTCCGGTAGATCCCGTCAGAAAAATCCTCCGGTGAAATATAATCCTTGATCTGTCCAAAAATCTTTTCATCCGATACCAGCCAGGTCAGAAGAATCTTCTGCGACTTCCTGATCCCGTCTTCCTTTTCCTTTACACCAGCCGTCTTCGGGCGCTGTACAGGTTTTGCCAGTCCTTCCCTTACGGCCATCTTTCCCACCAGCCGCCGCAGTTCTTCGTAACCGGTATGATACTTTTCCGCTACCGCTTCGATATAATTATTCCTCTCAATCTCTTCTTCAAAGCGTCCAAGCCTCCTTGCCGCTTCATTCAAAAACCCGGTCTTCCCCTCCGGTGATTTCAGGTCATAATCTCTTTCCAGTATCTCCAGACTGAACATGAATCCGTTCCGGGCCTTTTCGATCCGCTCTTCAAACGCCTCCGCTCCCAAGTTTTTAATAAACTCATCCGGATCCTTATAGGGCTCCATCCGGATGATCTTTGCCGTAATACCGGCGTCCTTCAGGATAGGAAGGGCCCTGAGCGCTGCTCTGGTCCCCGCGTCATCGCTGTCGTATGTAAGATATACCTCCTGCACATACCTCTTGATCAGCGAGGCATGTCCGGCTGTAAGAGCCGTTCCCAGCGATGCCACCGCATTGGTAAAGCCCGCCTGATGCAGTGATATCACATCCATATATCCTTCACAAAGAAGAAAATATGATTTTCTGGTTGTCCTGGCACGGTTCAGCCCGTACAGATTCCGGCTTTTGTCAAAAATCAGAGTCTCCGGCGAATTCAGGTACTTTGGTTTTGCGTCTCCCATGACCCGGCCTCCGAAGCCGATCACCCGGTTATTGGCATCCATGATAGGAAACATGACCCGGTTCCAGAATTTATCATGAGGCCCATGCTTTTCGTCCATCGTGATCAGACCGGACTTTGCAAGCATATCGTCCGCATAACCTTTGGACTTCAGAAACTGGTACAGCGTGTTGCTGAACTTGCTGGAATACCCAAGCCCGAAGGCCTTGATGGTGTCATCGCCAAGCTGCCTTCCCCTGAGATATGCCATTGCCTGCTCTCCCTGGGAACTCTTTAGCTGTACATAATAAAACTGGGCTGCCCGTTTGTGAATCTCCAGAAGCACTGCTTTTTCATCCGCCCGTCTGCGCTCTGCCTCTGAATACTCCTGTTCCGGCAGATCCACCCCCGCCCGGTCAGCCAGATAGCGCAGTGCCTCCACGAATGAATAATTCTCATACTCCATAAGAAATGTAAACACATTTCCTCCAGCACCGCATCCGAAACAATAATACATCTGTTTCTGCCGGCTGACGGAAAAGGAAGGGGACTTTTCGTTATGGAACGGGCACAGTCCAAAATAAGAACTCCCCTTTTTCTGCAATTTTACATAGGCAGAAATGACATCTACGATATCATTTCTGGATCTTACTTCTTCAATAATCTCATCGCTGTAATACATGTTTTACGCTCTTTTCACTATGATGACAAATGCTCCCTTTTATAATATTCGACAAAAGTATCTGATTTCCTTTAAATTTTCCAGGATTCCGGAATAAAATATTCTTCGAACTTCTTCACTGCATATGTATCTGTCATTCCTGCTATATAATCACATACTACCTGTTCCCTGGATTCTCCGTCCTCGTCTATCATGCGCAGGAACTGATCCGGAAGGACTTCCAGATGATCGATATAAAACTCATAAAGATTTTTGATCATATGGATCGCTTTCTTTTCCTCTCCCTTTGCCACCGGATTCTGGTATACACTTTCAAACAGAAATCCCCGAAGTCCCATCATGGCCTCTCCTACTTCCGGAGACATCCGGATCTCCGGCTGATCCATACTGTTGATGATCACATTATGTACCATGGTATCCAGCCGCACCTTCGGAGACTGCCCCAGCACTCTCCGGAACTTCTCGGGAATATCCGTCTCCTTTAAGATCCCACCCCGGATCGCATCGTCGATATCATGATTGATATACGCAATCTTATCAGAGAGCCGTACGATCTGCCCCTCCAGGGTATGAGGATTTCCGCTGGATTTATGATTCCGGATACCGTCTCTGACTTCCCAGGTCAGATTCAGTCCCCGGCCCTGACGCTCCAGACGCTCTACCACTCTGACACTCTGCTCATGATGCCGGAATCCTAAGGGGCAGATCTGGTTTAAAGCCCTCTCTCCGGCATGACCAAAGGGCGTATGTCCCAGATCATGTCCCAGGGCAATCGCCTCCGTCAGATCCTCATTGAGCCTTAGCGCCTTGGCTATGGTTCTTGCATTCTGGGAAACCTCCAGCGTATGAGTAAGACGGGTGCGGTAATGATCTCCCTTTGGCAACAGGAACACCTGGGTTTTCTGCTTCAGTCTCCGGAAGGATTTACAGTGCAGGATCCGGTCCCGGTCTCTTTGAAAGACCGGGCGGATATCACACTCTTCCTCAGGGCGTTCCCTGCCTTTTGACTTGCTGCTTAAAGTCGCATAGGGACTCAAATATGTGGTTTCTCTGATTTCCAGCTGTTCTCTGATCGTCATGCTCATTTCCGCCCCTTCTTTTCTTCCTGTCTTTTCTTTTCCTGCTTCTTTTCTTCCAATTTCTTCTCAACCGCCTCTACAACGGTTTCCAGCACTTTGATCCTGGCATAATATTTACAGTTTCCCTCCACCACGATCCAGGGTGCGTATGGTGAGGATGTCCGGATCAGCATCTCATTGACTGCTTCTTCGTACTGATCCCACTTTTCCCGGTTCCTCCAGTCTTCATCCGTGATCTTCCACTGCTTTTCCGGATTTTCCTGCCTGGCCTGAAATCTTCTGGCCTGCTCCTCTTTATCGATCTGCATCCAGAATTTGAGTACGACAGCGCCTGCCTCTGTCAGATCCTTTTCCATATCGTTGATCTCCCGGTAGGCCCTTTGCCACTCCTGCCGGGTACAGAAGCCTTCGATCCTCTCTACCATGACCCTGCCGTACCATGTCCGGTCAAAGATAGTAACATGTCCGGCTTTCGGCATGTCTGTCCAGAACCGCCAGAGATAATGATGTGCTCTCTCTATATCGTTAGGCGAGGCAGTAGGGTGTACCACGTAGCCTCTGGGATCCATCCTCTGCGTCAGCCGCTTGATGGCTCCACCCTTTCCTCCCGCATCCCATCCTTCAAAGCCAAGGACTACCGGAATCCGGTATCTGTATAACTCTCCGTGCAGTTTTTCCAGTTTTTTCTGAAGCTTTGAAAGTTTTTCTTTATATTCCTCTTTCGTATAGGACAGAGAAAGATCTGCTTTTGAGAGAACAGATTCCTTCAGGATGAGATCCTCTGCCGGCTGCTCTTCTGTCATGGTCACACTTCCGGATCCTTCTGCATCTTCTGCCTTTTTCCGTGCCACTTCCCGGATCTTCTGCTCCAGCGTCTTTACCACAATGCTGTAGATTTTTACCGTAGCAAATCTGCGGTCTGTTGCTTCCACAATATGCCAGGGCGCATGGGCAGTATCTGTCCTCAGAAGCATTTCCTCGTTCATAGCCCGGTATTCCTGGAAATCCCTGTTACGCTTTAGATCCCCTTCACTGACTCTCCACGCCGTCTCCTTAGAATCCAACAGTTTTTCAAGTCGTTTTTTCTGCTCCTTTTTATCAATAGCCAGAAAAATCTTGATCATTACCACGCCGTCAGCCGTCAGCTGTTCTTCAAAAGACCGGATAGACCGGAAACTGTTTTCTACTTCCTTTTCACTGGTCTTACCGTCAAATCTGTCGATCAGCACCTTCCGGTACCAGCTGCTGTCATAGATCGCTATCCTGCCTTTCGGCGGCATCTTTGTCCAGAAGCGCCACAGGAACGGATGCATTCTTTCTTCTTCTGTTTCATTTTTTACCGCATATACCTGGAATCCTCTGGGATCCAGACCCTGGATCAGCTCCCCGATCTGCACGCCCTTCCCGGATGCCCCATATCCCTCGAAAGCAATCATTACCGGGATCTTCCATTTCTGGCACTCCCGCTGCAGTCTTCCAAGTTTCGGCATAAGTTCCTCCATCCGCCGGCCATACTCTGCCTTTGTAAGCTTCTTTTTCAGATCAATCTTCTCCAGCATATCCGTCCCTCCCTTTGCGTATCTCGATACATTTTTCAGAATATTTTTCTTTATTATACATCATTTATAATATTTTACGACACAAAAAACGCTGATAATGCACAATTATCGTACATATCAGCGTTCTCTTGGAGGATGTTGCCATCCAGGGCGCACTCAACCATTTATACCATAGGACTCTGCAAATAATATTCGCTCAACAGTTCTGCTAAAACTTTGGGATTTTCTTCATTTACAACATGGCCTGTATCCTCAATAATTTTTAATTCCGCACTTTTAATGTTTTGTGACAAAAATTGTGCTGATTTTACGTTTGCGCTGTCCTTCTTTCCACAAAGGATCAGAGTGGGGCACTTAATATTTTTTACTCTATCGCTGAAATCTAAGTTCTTCATGGTGTTTCCTAAAGCAAAAGTATCCTTTTTATCAAATGCCATAGTTTTAAAAATAGATTTTGGTAAAAATCTGAAAATTATATTTTGAAAGCTAAAAGCTAACTTTGGGACTTTATATGGCGTTCCGATTAAAACTAATGATTTCACTTTCTTCGGGAAATCCAATGTAAAATTTAAAGCCAAAATGCCGCCTAATGAAAGACCGCACAAATGAATTTGTCCGTCAATTTCGCTGCAATATTTTACAAATGATGAATACAGATTTTCGTAATTTGCCTCTTTTCCTTTAAGAATGGAGGACAAATTGGGGCATACAATATCTTCATTGTTTGTCATATATGAAATTGTTTTATCCCAACTTGTTGCTTTGTGCCCTGAGCCGTGAACAAAAATTTTTGTTGCCAAAGGTAATTCGCCCCTTTCCAATTTGGTTAAAAAAGAACCCCTTGAAAACTCTATGCTTCCAAGGGGTTATACCAAATGCTTAATGCGGAAGATGGGACTTGAACCCACACGACACGAATGTCACAAGATCCTTAGTCTTGCTCGTCTGCCAGTTCCGACACTTCCGCGAACCGGACTCTCAAACCGTCCGAAAATTATAATACTATACCCGTTTTCAAAAGTCAACACTTATTTTAAAATATTACGGCGAATATAGCGGAAGGTTTCCTGCTCCCCCTTCTCAGCCAGCATCTTCAAAAGAAAATGCAGAAGCGCCGCCGTCTCCGGGTGGATCATTTTCCCGAGCTTTGCGGCTCCTCTTTCATAATATTCCAGAGGATCCCGGTCGGTATAAGCTTTTCCCCGATAGGTTTTTGAGGCAGCAATTCGATCCATAAACATTTCAATCACATATTTGACCGGCATCTTCTGCCCCACGATCCCTTCCTTAGGGTCTGCGCTGTAATCGATCCAATACTCATAATGATGCTTATTCCGCCCTTTATGATGCAGCCAGGCCTTCGAATACCCGGTAGCTTCCCTCTCGGCATTATTAGGGCTGCGGTTGCCCTGATAATAGCGGCAACCTACCAGAAATTCTGTCGGCGAATATTTAGACATGTCATGCAGGAGCCCCTGACGGAAAAGCCCCACCTGAAAACACTGTTTCATTACCAGCCATTTATGATGATTGATCGTCCTTAAATGCTCGAATACCTTCATATCCTTCATCCTTTCAGACTCTAAAACCTGCTGATTCCGTACAGAAGCAGCAGATGCGCCGGATAAAATATGTAAAAGAAATACTTCATTTTTCTCCCCCGCTCTCCGTTATAAAGCGCAAGCGGAAGGACTGATAAAACGCCGTATTTCTGGATTACTCCCTGATACAGAAAGTTCCAGAACCCGCCGGCTGTCACAGCCAGCCACCGGGATTCATGAAATATATAAAATACAAAGATCAGAAGGACACCCCTGAAATTATAGTCACTCCTGATAAGTACCGCCAGCCACATGGCAAGAAGCAGGATCACTGCCTTTACCGGCCATTCACGGTTTCTTTCCAGCAGGACCATCATACCAATCCCGATCAGCAATGTAAAAAACACATTCTGATGGGCATACTCCAAAGGCACGCCCCGGAACGCCAGATCATAGGGAATCTCAGAAATCAGTGCAAATACACCAAGCCTCCCCATGTACCGCCGGACATCATGCGTATGAAAAAATCCTTCCACAATAAGAAAGCAGAAAATCGGAAATGCAATCCGTCCCAGACATCGAAGCCATATTTGTGACGGATACAGAACTGCCCCCGTATGATCCAGTGCCATAGACACGATAGCAATACATTTCAGCTGAAAGCTGTCGAGACACTGGATGCTCCACCGCTGATTCATACCTCATTACCTGCCTGAAAAAATCATGATCGTCCGCTCTTTTACTTCTGCAAATTTCTGATCATCCAGAGGCTCCGCCTTGTCAAGGATCCCTTCCTGCGTCGATGCAATCCGGTACCACTTCTTTCCTTTCGGCAGCGCCGGGAGGGCAAATGTATGCTCCAGCCAGTGCATATTGTAAGCGACAAAACAGTCCTCGTCGTTCTCTCCTGTCTGATCTGCTCCGCTATAGTAAACCCCCAGCTGTCTGCTGGACACTTCCAGCGGTACTCTCCATGCATTTTCTCCATGATAAGATACATCCGGAACGCCTTTCTTAGAATAAGTCATCCCTGTCATCTCTTTTTCAGGCCAGAATACCGGATGTTTTTTCCGGAAGGCGATCAGCTCCTTCACAAAATCATGGAGTTCCGGATGTTTTTCCAGTCCGCTCCAGTCAAGCCATCCCACCGGATTATCCTGACAATAGACGTTGTTGTTCCCTTTCTGCGTATTGCCGAATTCGTCCCCGGCCAGGATGCACGGTGTTCCCTGCGCAAGCAGCAACAGGAAGAATGCATTTCTTGTCTGATTTTTCCGAAGCTCTGTTACCGCCTTCTTCCGGGACGGCCCTTCCGCCCCGCAGTTCCAGCTGTAGTTATAATCCGGTCCGTCCTGGTTCTGCTCTCCATTGGCTTCATTATGCTTACCGTCATAAGAGACAAGATCCCGCAGGGTAAACCCTGTCTGCCCGGTGATCATATTCAGAATCTCTTTTGTTTCTGACTGATGGCGCAGCCAGTACATTACATCCCGCACCATCCCTTCATCACCCTTCAGGAACCGCCGCATCACTGTCTGGAATCCCGTATCATGCACCAGAATCTTTGTATGCTTCAGGATCGGATCCGCATGGATTGCATCCATAGGCGCCACATATGGGTTCAGAAGGAATCCGTCAATATGGTATTCCAGGCAGTAATACCTCAGACACTCCTCCATCAGCTGCTTAGAAGTATCCCCTGTAAAAGGCATCTCCAGTACTACTTCTATTCCTTCCTTATGGCAGGCCTTCACCATGTCTTTCAATTCTCTCTCTCCGTCGCCGGAAGCCGCGTAAGCACTCTTCGGCGCAAAGTAATATGCCGGGCCATACCCCCAATAATTCCGGAAACGTCCACACTCTTCGAACTCATATACGGGCATGCACTGGATTTGATTGATCCCCAGATCTTTCAGATAAGGCAGCTTTTCCACGACACCCGAAAACGTGCCTTTTTTCTCCACTCCCGAGGATGTATGCTTTGTAAATCCCCGGACATGCAAGCTGTAAGCCACGATGCTATGGAAGGGAAGCTTAAGAGGCTCATCTCCCTCCCAGTCATATCTGCCGTTTTTTAAGACGCCCCTGACCTCATGCTTCTGGATATCCCGTTCCTTCCCCCAGATATCCCGTCCGGCCAGGCCCCTTGCATAAGGATCTACCGTCACTTCACCGCCGATCATATAATTATATTCATAGTCAGCAGGATCCATACCCTCCAGGGCAAGAAAGCGTACTTCGCCAATCGCTTCCGTCATTTCATACCGTTCTTTTGGCTCTTCTTCACCAGCTCTGTACAAAAGCAGCCAGCACCGCTCCCCTTCCGGAACCGCCACGGAAAAATTCACATGATCTCCCGAAATATTGATACCTAATGGTAATGGTTGCCCCTGTACTTCTCTCATAGTCTGTCCTCTCTTTCTGTCTGCTTCCGGACCGTTTACTGCCAGCCGTCCACCCCGTACATGTCTACATTTTCTGCATCGATCATGAATACTTCCTCATAAACTTCCGTTTCATAATCATTGCCCTCTAAAATATTAATTCCTGTCTCCGCCGCTGTTTTTCCCATATTGATCGGCGACTGAGCTGCTGTTCCGGCAATCTGATTACCGGATTTCTTTAATTCCTTTTTGATATCCGGCGAGCCGTCTACTCCATAGATGATCACGTCGCTAAGCCCTGCCAGATTGGCAGCTGTTTTCGCTCCTACGGCCAGCTGGTCATTCCCGCACATAACAGCCGTGACATCCGGATGCTCCTGGAAGATTCTCTTTGCAGCCTCCAGAGCTTTTTCGAACTCACCATTTGTATCCTCCCTGGCCACAACCACAAATCCTCTGTCCGCATCCGCAATGGCCTCTTCAAACCCCGTAATCCTGTCATTGATAGAATTCTGTGTCGGGCACTCCAGGATAGCCACTGTACCGCCGTCAGGACACCGCTCGATCAGATCCTCTCCGCAGATCTGACCGGCCTCAAAGTTATCAGATCCCACATATGCATCTACATAGTCCATTTCCTTGACCTGTGTATCAACATTAATGATTCTGACATCCGCCTCTTTAAGTGCCTCAAGAGATGGTGTGATGGCCTCCCAGTCTACCGGGCACAGAAAGATGGCGTCAATCCCCTCATCGATCATTTCCTGAATCTGGCTTTCCTGTGTCTCCGGATCTGATGCCGGGTCTTTGGTGATCATCCGATACCCTTCTTCTTCTATCACCTCGCGGATCGCAGATTCCAAGGTGATGAAATAAGGATTTTCCATATCGATCGCGGTAAATCCAAAAAGAAAGGAATCCTCTTCCTCCGCCTCTTCTCCGTTTTCTGTATCCGCATCACTCTGTGTATCTTCGTCCGGCACAGCGTTATCCTCTGGTGTTCCTACATTTTGTTTACACCCTGAAAAGAGAAAAGCGCAGGAAAGTATCACGGCCAAGACCATAAACATTCTTTTTTTCAACATCTTTCTTTTCCTCCCTGTGCAGTTTTACACATACATATAAATATTTTACACTATTTTAAAGTATTTGGCTACTCTTCATTCTTGCTTTTTGGATTCTTCTTTGGTACAGTAAGAGTATCTACAAAATAAAGGAGATTCATATAATGGACGAGTATATGACAGTTACCCTGACACTGGACAACGATGAAGTCGTGGAATGTGCAGTGCTCACCATCTTTTCTGCAAACGAACAGGACTATATTGCCCTGCTTCCTCTGGATGAAAAAGGAGAACCCCAGGACGGCGATGTATATCTGTACCGCTACATCGAAAACGATCCGGATGATCCGGAGCTTGAAAACATCGAGGATGATGACGAATATGAGGCTGTCGCTGACGCTTTCGACGAGTGGATGGACACCCAGGACTTCGAAGACTTAGACGAAGAATAATTCCTCCACAAAACGGGAAGGATCCGCATCCTTTCCGTTTTTTTCTTTTACATAGCTGATCACAAGCTTATTCTTTGCCCGGGTCATTGCTACATAGAACAGACGCCTCTCCTCTTCAATTTCTGTTTCCAGCTTTGCCTTTTTATAGGGAATACATCCCTCATTTCCATGAATCACAAACACCGTATCAAATTCCAGGCCTTTAGCTCCATGCATAGTCATCAGCTTTACCCTGTCCTGCGTAAGATCCGGCCTCTTTTGTTCCTTCAGTGCCTTTCCATACTCATCTATATGAGCAAGCCATGCCTCCATTGTCGGATATTCCCTGGCTGACTGCTGAATTTCCTCCAGGACAGAAAAAAGTTCATCCGCTCCGATTCCCCGGTAAGCTGCATATTCCTTCAGGAATTCATCATAACCGATACTTTTGCGGATATACTGGATTGCCGCAAAAGGGGACTTATTTTTCAGCATCTTCATATCCCACTCCCACTGGTCGATCCGGTCCATCATCCATTCTTTGTCACAATAGAAATTCCGGATCGTTTCATAGGATATAGTATTTCCGGTCATGGCTTCTCTCCCAATATAACGCTTCGGCCGGTTAGCCACCTGCAGGAAATGCTTCCTTTCTCTGTTCCCAAGCGCCAGCTGGAAATAGCTGATCAGATCCATTCCTATAAAATGGTCATATATGTTCTGGATCTGCTCTTTCATAACGAACGGGATCTGATATTCACTTAACGTTTCCGAAAGAGTTCTTGCATCCAGGCTGGTTCTGTAGAGCACTGCAATCTCCGAATATTTTACCTTTTCTTCCAGCCTCTTCCCGATCTCTTCTGCCACATACCGGCTTTCCTCCTGCGGATCTTTCAGCTCCTGCACATGGACGGTCTCTCCCGCACCGGCATCCGCCCGCAGATTCTTTTTGTACCGTTCCTGATTATTTTCAATAACCCGAAGTGAACTTCTCACGATATTTCCGGTAGAGCGATAGTTCCTGTCTAACAGGATCCTTTTCGCCTGTGGATAATCCGCGCAGAATTTCTGCATGATCCCAGGTCTTGCTCCCCGGAACCCATATATAGACTGATCGTCATCCCCTACCACAAAAAGATTATTTTCCGGAGCCGCCAGCATCCGGATCACATCATACTGTACCTGATTGATATCCTGAAACTCATCAACCAGAATATAGCGGAACTTTTCCTGCCAGACCTTCAAAAGATCAGACCTTTTCTGAAAAAGTTCCCGGCATAAAAGCAGCATGTCTTCAAAATCAATCCTTCCACATTTCCGCTTCTGTCCCTCGTATTCCCGGTAAAGTGAGGCAAATCTCTCTGCCGGGATATGCGCCGGATGGTAATCTTCAATGTTCATTCCCCGGTTCTTTACATTCCCGATTTCTATCGCAAGTTCTTTAAGTCTGTCCTTTTCCTCTTCGGCCTCCCGGGATTCTTCCCACCCGATTTCCTGCATCGCCTGGCGGATCAGTTCCAGCTTCTCTACATCTTTCAGTAGCTGAAAGTCCCGGCTTCCGTATGCCCATTTCAGTATTCCGTAATAGATACCGTGAAAAGTTCCGAAAGTAACCCCGTTTCCTTTTGCCCCGGCAATCTTCCGGAACCGGTCACGCATCTCACACGCGGCATACTTTGTAAAGGTAATGACCAGAATTTCTTCTGGCCTTACCTTATATTTCTGTATCAGATATTCAATTCTCCTGGCGATGGTAAGAGTTTTCCCGGAACCGGGACCGGCGAGGATCATACATGGTCCCCGATCATAGGCGACTGCCTCAGCCTGAGCATGATTTAAACTCATCAGATTCCCCTTACTTTGTTAATAATTCGATACCTTTCTTAATCCGCGCAAGTGACTCTTCTTTTCCAAGAATCTCCATGATCTCGGTTGCGCCACCCGGTGTATTCTGCTTTCCGGACACAGCCGTTCTGATCGGCCACATTACAAAGCCGGTCTTTACACCTTTTTCATCAACATATCCCTTCAGCAGTTCAAAAAGTGCATCATTACTGAAGTCCTCCTGCTTCTCGAGAAGCGGCAGCACCTCGGAAAGTACCTCCAGTGAATTTTCCTCATTCGTCTTCATTTTTTTATGGCAGTACATAGATGGATCATACTCTGGAAGCTCTTCAAAAAAGTCGATCTGCTCCGCAATATCCGGAAAGATTTCAATCCTGGTCTTTACCAGGGCCGCAATTTTCTTTAAATCACAGTCCCGTATTACCACTGCACTGATATATGGCTCTGCCATCTCGTAGAAACGGTCAAAGTCCATAGCCTTCAGATATTCACCGTTCATCCATTTCAGCTTTACAATATCAAAGACGGCAGGAGACTTGCTCATATGCCGGTAATCAAACTCTTTTACCAGCTCTTCCAGAGAAAAAATCTCCTGGTTGCCGGACGGACACCATCCAAGAAGCGCCACATAATTCACCACCGCCTCGGTCACAAATCCCTGCTCGATCAGGTCTTCGTAAGAAGAATGGCCGCAGCGTTTGCTCAGCTTTTTATGATTTTCATCTGTGATCAGCGGACAGTGCACATACACCGGCACGTCCCAGCCAAATGCTTCATAAATTTTGTTGTATTTAGGAGCTGATGAGAGATACTCGTTCCCCCTTACCACATGGGTGATTCCCATCAGATGGTCGTCAATTACATTGGCAAAATTATAGGTCGGGTATCCGTCGGATTTGATCAGGATCAGATCCTCCAGCTCCTCATTGGGAACCGTGATATCTCCATAGATGTCATCATGGAAAGTAGTCTCCCCTTCCGTAGGCATATTGAAACGGATCACATAAGGCTTTCCCGCAGCCAGATTAGCCTCCACTTCCTCTTTGCTGAGTCCCAGGCAGTGTTTGTCATAAACCACGATCTCCGGTCCGCCTTCCTCTGTCACCTTGCTTTTCAGGGAAGCAAGACGCTCCTTATCACAGAAACAATAGTAGGCGTCTCCCTGCTCGATCAGCTTCTTGGCATATTCCAGGTACAGTCCGGACTGATTTCGCTCACTCTGAACATAGGGCCCCACACCGCCGTCTTTATCCGGGCCCTCGTCATGGACAAGTCCTGTCTCCTCCAGAGTATGATAGATAATCTCCAGGGCTCCTTCCATGAAACGTTCCTGGTCCGTATCCTCGATTCTGAGAATAAAGTCACCGCCCTCGTGCTTTGCGATCAGATATGCGTACAACGCCGTTCTTAAATTCCCCACATGCATCCGTCCCGTCGGACTGGGTGCAAATCTTGTCCTTACTTTTTTCATGTTCTTTCTCCTTTTTCTATTTTAATTTTTGTCGTCTTCTTCTGCCGTTCTTCCAGTACTGCCCCTGGAAAACCTCACGGGGGATCGAGACTACCAGCACGATCCCAAGTACAATGGCAAAGGCGATCTTCAGTGCCTCCAGCCCGCTCTGCCCTGCCAGTCCTGTCTGCCCGGTAACCAGATAATATGCGGTATAGTAAACTCTGGCTCCCGGGACTAATGGAAAAATCCCGGAAATCAGGAAAACCGTGATCGGACACTTCATCTTCACCGTCAGCATCCTGGATATAAAAACCACCACTAAAGCCCCCGCAAAGGACGCCATCGCGGCAGAGGAATATCCCTCGATCCAGATATAGACCAGCCATCCGGCTGTCCCCGTCACGCCTCCAGCCACATAATATCTGCGCGGCACGTTAAAAAGAATCTCAAATGCAACAGATCCCAAAAAGGGGCAGATCAGATTTGCGACTAATCCCTGTATCATATCATAACCCCTCCTGTGAAACTGTTATAGATACTCAGCGTGGTTCCGACACCGACTGCAATATATACAAATACCAGCAGTGCATCGATCATACGCACTGTCCCGGACAAAAAGTCGCTGTCTGCAATTTCCCGGATCGCATTAGTAAAAGCAAGCCCTGGTACCAGAGGCATGATCGCCCCTATGATCATTCCGTCAAGCCTTGATATGCCAAGGAACGGAATATGTACAGCCAGAATCGCCAGCGCTGTGATTAGAGCGCCGCCCACCATATTGACGATGATTTTAGACATATTCATCCTTTTTCCAAACAATACCCAGACATATAACAGACATCCGATGAAAAAGGCGGCCAGACTTTCCTGCAGATTTGCCCCCAGAAGGTATCCAAACGCCGCGCTGCCTACACCGGCCGCAAACACCTGATACGCTCCTCGTTTCCCCGGAATCTTCTCAATTTCTCTGAGCCGTTCCCATGCAGCATCAATTCCTATATGTCCCGCACTGATCTCTCTGGACAATTCATTGACCTCTGCCACAATTCCCAGGTGCGCGCCCGAAAGAGGCACATGCTTTACCTTTGTGTAGACCTCATTCATACCTTTTTCCGCCGTGATAAAAATAGCATGGCTTATAATAAATGTATCTACATAATCTACGTGGAATCGTTTGCAGATTCTGGTCATAGTCTCCTCCACCCGGAAAATCTCCGCCCCGTTTTTTAACAGGACCTGACCGGCTTCTACTGCCAGATCTACTACTTTTTTGACATCAATCTCCGAATCCAGCCTCTTCTTTAAATATACCATATCGACCAGACGCACTCCATCTTCATAGATCGGTTCCCGGTAATTATCAGTAAAGAAGCCTGCCACGATATGAGAATTAACAAAACCACATTCCCGGTAAAATCCCAGTGTAGCCTCACTATTCCCGGTTCCCACATACATAAGGTCACATCGGTTGCTGTAATGCTCACACAAAAAATGGATCATATATCTTCCATATCCCTTACGCTGGACTTCCGGCATCGTCGCTATATTTTTCAGCTCACATTTCCGATGGTTTAAAAGTACCACAACCGCCGCCGTAACAGCCTGCCCCTGATCGTATAACACAAACAGATCCCCCTGATCCAGATATTTCATGATCATGTCTTCCTGGGGATCCGCCAGCAGAAGCATATCCATATACTCTCTTTTTCTGTCTGTAATCTGTTCAATCTCCATACTGATCTGCTCCTTGCCCTGATTGAATCCCATTCATTATAGCACCGGTGCTTCATTTCCTCAACCCCTATAGATAAGGATATTCTTCTGCCAAAAAAAGCACCCTGACAAATGTCAGGATGCTTTTTGGGGAAATATTTACAGCCTCTTCAAACATTAGCTGATATATCCAGCCTTTTTCAGTTCTTCCTCAGCTTTTGCAAGGTTCGCGTCGGATACACGGATGATCGGTCCGGTACATCCCATTCCGCTCTCTGCGTAGATATTAATCTTCCACAGCACCTTCACTGCATCATCCAGATCCATAACCTCAATACCCGGAATCTGTGCGGTTACAGTTTCCTTCGGAGGCTCTTTTACATCTTCCTCCGCTGCCGCCGGCTTGGATGCCGCTTTCACGGAATCCAGGATCTCTTTGTAGCCTGCCTTCTTTGCTGCCGCAAACTCTGCTTTTGCTACCTCAAATACTTTTCCTTTTACCAGCTGTGCCGCATAGCGGATCGCGTTTGCGATCACCGGTGCACCGGAAGCTCTGGATACGATCATGACTAACTGCTCATATCCTTCTCCGATCCCCGGGCCATATCCAAAGCCTGTAGCTTCAAAGCTTCCGCCGGTATTTGCGGATGACAGCATTTTCACCAGGATATTTCCTGTCAGGGAATCTGTCACCATGATGTCCGGGGATGCCTGCAGCACGTCGTTTCCTCTCATTACGCAGCCACCGTCTGCACGGCTGGACTCTGCGAATGTGATCGGATATCCGTTCTCCTGAAGCTGCTTTAATGCTTTCTCTGTCTGGCGCGCGCCGTCCACGTTCAGGATTCCCACTGTCGGATTCGGATTACCGCATGCTTTCGCTGCGATGATTCCGTATACTGCGTTCTTGATCATTCCTTCAATACGGTCTGTACTGGAGGTTCCTGTGGTATTGGCGATGTACATCTCTTTCCCGTATGCAGGTGTCACACAGCGTCCTACTGTGGATACTCCGATCGGGAACGGGAAGTGCATAGTCACTGCCGCGTCGATCTCTTTATTTTTCAGCATTTCTTCCATCTTGTCGTGGCCTTCTTCATCGTTTGCCACTTTGACGGTTGTCATGCCTTCTGCCTCTAAAGTACCGATATAATATACATCGATCCCGTCTTTTGCCGCCTCTACGGCTGCAGCCATGGAGTTTTCCTCTCCATGCTCGCTTCCCATTCCGGTCAGCGCGATCTTCGGCCGTTTGCCGAAGCTTCCTGTCTCTAACCCTTCTGCCATCTCCATAAAGGTGGTGGCAATCATTTTTTCTACACTATTTGCCATATTCACCACCCCTTACTCTGCCATCAGGGTCGCAGCAAAATCTTTCATCGCTTTCGCAATCAGTCCCTTTACTTCTTCTTCGGATACACCTGCAGCTGCCTCTTCTTCCGCTGCGGTATTTCCGTGGATCAGGAAGGATACTCCGTCGAACAGGTTGGTCATACGTCCAAGGAACAGACTTCCTTTTCCGATGATCATTGCGTTCTTGATCTTTCCTTCCTTGATATCTTCACATGCAGGTCCGATATACGGTACACCTGACGGGATATGTCCCTGGGTCGGTGCCCATCCGGTCAGTCCCTTCTCTGTTGTGAAGTTTGCCAGCTCTTTTCTGTCCAGCTCGCCTCTCTTAACTGCCAGCGCGCCGATCATCTTGTAGTTGGCAAGCGGAACATCTCCTGCTCCTGCCGGTTTTGTGATATCCGGGTTCTGCATCTCCGGTGAGAATTTATCGATATCTGTGATCTTCATTCCCACTCTGTCTAACGGATCTGCTACCAGGCTTCCGATTACGTTCTGCGGAGCGGAACCGGTTCCTACGGTGTGGCGTCCAAGTACGTTTAAGTCGATCTCCGGGCTTACGCCGTCATTTTCAGAAACAACAACTGCAAATCCGCCCAGGCAGTCTTCCAGGATCGGAAGGCCTTTCTTTACATGGTCTTTTCCGTTCATACCAAGTTTTGCAGTACATCCTCCGGAAGTAACTACAACAGTCTTGTATGCACCGGATTTTACCAGTGCTGCAGCTTCGATCACTGCGTGAGTCGGAGCAGCACAGAAACCTCTTGCGTCAGATCCTGTTGCATTTACCAGTCCGGCGATCTCTGCAGCAGCCTTTGCGAAGTTGCCGCCGCCTCTCTGGTTCATGTCACCGCAGGCTTCCTCTGCACAGTCGATCACATACTCAACCTCTGCTTTGTCGATGCCGGCGTTGCGTACAGCATAGAGAAGTGCCAGTACGCTGGAAGCCTTGCTCATCAGGTTCTCATGCATAACGTGAGCAGACAGGTTCACGTCGATATCGTGTGCACGTTTTACACATCCTACCAGCTTATCGTTGAAGTACAGGCCTTCTGCATGCTCTTCATTTACGAAGTGCTCGATCTCGCTGAGCTCTACACCTTCGTGGATCATAGCAACGATGTCCTCTCCGATGATCGGATCAGCTGCAAATTTATCCTTATACTCTGCTACGAAGTCTTTGTCCAGTCTGACAACCTCGAACTGGTCGCAAGCCTGTACCAGGAACAGGAACTCTTCCTCCGGCATGATCTCGCCGTATTTTCCGTAACGGTCTGCATCCTCTTTCTTCTTGTCATACCATGGGAACTCTACGCCTGCCAGCTCTTCCGGATGAACATTTCCGATGTAGGTCTGGTTCGGCCAGTATTTTACTGCATCATCATAAGAACGCAGGTTAGATTTTACCTCTTTCAGGTATTCGGACTCCGGATTTACGATCATTTCCGTTGTCTGTGTGGTTCCGTTATAATACACCATGTCCGGAGTATGTACCAATACATAGCTCGCTCCCTTGATTACACTGTTCATTGGTTTTCCACCTTTCTCTTATTCATAAAATATAAACTGACGTGCAGTTTATGGATGAAATCTATAAATATATAGAAAAAAGGAGCAGCCCCATTTCTGGGAACATACGTGGGTCTGCCCCTCTCCTAAATCTTTAACAGGGGACGCAGGAATTTCTATAAAACCTGCGCCCTATTCAGAACTGATTAAAGCTGCTCTCTGATGGCGTTCATCTCAGATACGATGTCGTCAACGTCAAGAACCATCTCCATCATGCCTACCTGTTCGTCATAAACTGCCTCGTCAAACTCTTCTTTGATCTCTGGCTCACATACGTGATATACCGCGAGTCCAAGCTGGACCCCTGTCAACGGACCTGCGAAAGTAGGATCACCAAGGGTTACAGTCTCAGCTGCAAGTCCTGCAGCTTCGCCCTCTGCTGCACCAAGAACTACTACTAAGTTCTCTGCGCCGTATTCCTCAGCGAATTCTTTTACTCTCTTCTGGTTTTCCAGATCCATTGCGCCTGCGCTCGTTCAGACGAAACATTCCGTGGATGAGAATACGATCTCAGCGCCTGCAGTCTTTACACATTCTGCGATAGCCGGTCCCGGTACTCCGTCACGGTCTCCGATAATTATTGCTTTTTTGCCTTCTAAAATAGCCATAATTATGCGACTCTCCTTTCTTGTTTTTCAACAGGTTTAATCTATGATTTAGAAAACATCTATTCTCTGGATTAGATGTATTTCTTAATCATCGCTTCAATACTTTCCTCGGTACAGTCATCCTTTACCAGCTCTTCTACTTTTTCTCCATCTTTGTAGATTGCCATAACCGGAAGTCCGAGAACCTTCTGTGCGATTGCCAGACGGCGTGCCTTTGTGGTGTTCAGGGATGTGAATTTCAGTTTGTCACCATAGGTCTCTGCAAACTCATGTACCTTCGGCATCAGAGCCTGGCACGGTACACATCCGTCACCGTAGAAATCTACGAATACATAACCGTCTGCTTTTAATACTTCCTCTTCAAATGTGTTCTTATCTACATCTAACATGAACTTGTCCTCCTTAAGATTTATTTATTGATATCATAATACACAGCTTCTTAAACTGCAATGTACAAAGAAGCTATCTGTTCAACTTAGAAATAATCGGACATACTTCTTTCTACCTGTACGGCTGCGATCGCTCCGTCCGCTGCTGCTGTCACTACCTGACGCAGGCTCTTCACACGTACATCTCCCGCCGCATATACATTCGGGATATTGGTGTGCATGTCATCATCTGTCTTGATATATCCTCTTTCATCCATGTCAATGATGCCTTCAAAAGGTTTGGTGTTCGGTACGGTTCCAATGAAGCCGAATACTCCGAACATGCCATCCTCTTCGTCTGCTTCTACGGTTGTGATCTCGCCGGTCTTTACGTTCTTAACCTTCATCCACTGCAGGATGTCGTCTCCGCCTACTTCTTCAACGACTGTATCCCACATAAAGTGAAGCTTCGGATTCTTGAATGCCTTCTCCTGAATGGATTTAGCGGCACGCAGCTCGTTTCTTCTGTGGATGATGGTAACCTTTCTTGCGAACTTGGTCAGATACATTGCTTCTTCTACCGCGGAGTCTCCGCCGCCTACTACGTATACCTCGAAGTCCTCAAAGAAGTTAGCATCGCAGGTTGCACAGTAGGAAACACCTTTGCCCATGAACTCTGCCTCGCCCTTGCAGCCGATCGGTCTTGCGTGAGCTCCGGTAGCGATGATTACGTTCTTTGCCTGATATTCAGCCTTTTCGCTCTTCAGAACCTTCACGTCACCATTCAGCTCTACCTCTTTGATGGTGTCAGATACACGCTCTGCGCCGAACTTTTCTGCCTGCTGTGTCATTCTTGCGATCAGGGACGGTCCGGATTCTCCTTCCACGATCTGTCCCGGATAGTTCTCGATCTCGTCTGTGATCGCAATCTGTCCGCCGTCCTGTCCTTTCTCGATGATCAGAACGGAAAGACGGCTTCTTCCTGCATACAGGCCTGCCGCTAAACCGGCAGGGCCTGCACCCAGGACGATAACATCATAAATCTTGCTCATGTCTGTCTCGTCTCCTTTTTTATGAGTTTTACTCAGCTTTACCTAAGATAGGTGCTCTTATTCGAAGATCGTCTGTCCGTCAACTTCAGTTGTCAGGGCTTTCAGAGCCTTCTCAACGATCTCACGGCGGAGCTTCTTCTCTTCATCCTTATCCAGAGCCGGATTTCCAAGCGGATGAGGAATTGCGATAGCCGGAACGATTCTGTTTGCTCCAACTGTCATGGAAATCGGAGTTACTGTACAGATATGTACAACCGGAATACCAGCTCTCTCGATTTCTTTTACCATCGTTGCACCGCAACGAGTACAGGTACCTCAGGTAGAGGTGAGGATCACGGCATCTACTCCGTCAGCCTTCAGCTTCTGAGAGAATTCATCTGCGAATGCTTTTGCAGATGCAACGGCTGTTCCGTTACCGGTAGTGGTGTAGAACAGGTGATGCAGTTCTCCGATGATTCCTTCTTTTTCCATATCACGAAGCACATCTACCGGAAGGACACGGTCTGCATCTTCGTTTGCATATACCGGGTCATATCCGCCGTGAGCGGTCTCGTAGGTGTCTTCTGTCAGATCCATCACTCCTGTGATGTCGTACTCTCCATAGTGAGAAGCGCTGGAGCTTTCGATGTGATCCGGATTTCCCTTCGGAACAATACCACCAGAAGTAACCAGAGCGATCTTTGCGTGAGCCAGGTCTTTTACAGCCGGATTCGGATCTACTCTGTCGAAATCAGGCATCGGGAACTCTGTAGTGAACGGCTTGTCTGCCAGCTTCTTGATCAGCATGTCAACCGCTCTCTTAGATCCTCTTTCCTTCTCGAAGAAGTTTACACGAACGCCGTTCGGCATATAACCTTCCTCACAGGATGCTCCGATAGCTTCACCCTTTGCCAGCTTAAGAGCCAGAGGAGCCATCTTCTTAACAGCATCTCTCATGCCTGCCGCACTGTTCTTTGTGGAAACAGTATATACCTGATTCTTGAACATATCTGCACCAGGGTTCTCTACATACATACCAGTCAGAGACGGGATTCCCAGCTCTTCCTGTACAGCAGCCGCGATCGTTCCGCAAGCCACACCGTAACGTCCGGCATTGAATGCCGGTCCTGCGATAAATACATCCGGAGCCTGCTCCTTTACCATTGCAAGGATGTCTGCTTTTGCCTTCTCCAGATTTTCATTAAAATAAGAGTCTCCACAGATGATCGTTGCAATGATCTCTGCTTCATCTTTAAAACTTGCCATAAATGCAGTACCCGGTCCTACTACTTCTCCTACACGGATCTCTGCCGGATAATCTGCTTTTTCTTCTCCACCAATCTGTGCAAAGAACTGATTGATGTAATGAACAACTTTAATTTTTGCCATGATGTTTTCTCCTCCCTTCCTATCTTGCACTCAGTCTGTTGAAACCAGTCTCGTTTGTCGCACCTGTCAGTACCTGAAGCTCAACTTCCAGAGAACCGTCCTCGCGAAGTGTCTCTTCACTTGCACCTGCGATCTTTGTTACATAATCCAGGGTTCCGATGACTTTGTCAAGTTTCGGCAGGATGATCACCTGATTTGCATTTCCGCCAGTTACTACTGCATCAGCAGCCGGATCGGAGTCAGCCAGAGACTGAGATTTTCCGTCACGTCCAGCATACTCGTCTGTAATGATGACTGTCTTAACACCTTCTGCCTCGATCTTCTTGCAGTTCATGATCAGGTCAGTATCCGGGTTACCAAATCCTTCCTGAGATACGATAACACCGTCCAGGTCTAACATCTTACACAATTTTGCAGTCCAGTCAGAAGAACGCATCTTGTCAGCCAGATATACGTTCTCGTTTGTGATGATATGGCCTACAAAGTTGAATGCTTTTCCGTGCTGCTCAAACATGTCATGTACAACCGGGTTATTCTGGTGTACATAAGTCGGGTTCTTGTCACATGCAGATACACAGTTACCGGAAACAATAGCTCCGTCCATGATCTCTGTCGGGCTCATGATCGTAGGAACGATCTTCTTTGCATCTACGCCGTATACATATGTATCGTGCAGAAGTCCCTGACTCTGAAGCATCTGTACATAAGCAACTCTCGGCAGGTCCGGATATTTTTCAATACCTTCTTTAATGCCGCAGGTCTCATAAACCTTTGTCTCATCCGGTGTCAGGTCACGTGCCAGTTCACCAATGTATGTTGCAACTCTGAAGCCTGCGAAACGAACAGCCTTCTCATAGTCATGCTGTTTGATATCGTCTACCGGCTCACATACCATTACCAGGTTCAGAGTCTTGGAAAACGGTGTGTACTCAGCTCCAGGGCCTGTCATATCAATGATACCTTCCTGGAAACCTACGATCTTACCTGCTGTTACAACAGCCATTCCTTTTAACGCATAGGTTTTGCCCTCTCCAACAGTGTCTACCTTTGCGATAACGCCCGGGAAGATTCCCCCTCTTCCCTCAACCTTTACACGAGGTTCAATAACGTCTTTTACCGGTGTGATTCTTACAGACTCTCCCGGTTTTGCGATATCAAATGATACGCTCTTGATCTTCTCATCTTCAAGAGCTACTGCCTTTACGGCCTCTTCGGATACATAAAGGATTCCGTCTTCGATCTTGGACTCAGAAGCGAACTGAATATCCTTAATGTAAATGTGTCCCATTTCTAATCTCACTTTTGATTCCCTCCTTAAAAATTTGTTTATATTGTCTAAGCTTCAATGCTTTTACAACCTGCCTTTTCATGCCTGCCTATGCCCAGACATCCGCGGAAGACATTCCGCTTTCCAGAAGCGTTAAGTCAATCATCTGGAAATCCTCATACACATCCGACTGAAACTGATCCCCTTTGAAGCGGAACTTCCCGCAGGCCTGGATCGCATTTTCAATCAGTCTTAAAGACGCCGGATCCATCCGCCCTTTTGTATTGGACATCAGCATGGATTTATATGGTGTTTCATTTGGCTTTACGCTTCCTGACAAAGGGTGTGTCAAGAGCTGATACCCCTGATGGATCCTGTCTCTGGCCTCTTTCAGAATATCTTCATAAGAGACTTCCCGATAGATCACATCATGCGAATTTTTAAATTTTTCATAGACAAGAGGATTATTTGTAATCACTGTGTAGCCAGTCTGCATGGACATCGGGTCTTCTCTCCTTCTAGATCACTTTTTCAGATAAACAGGCTTTAAAAAAGGGCGTCCAAACGCACAACCGTGTGCGTAAGTCGCCCCTTTCCTGTCTTTTGCCCTGATATATATCTTTTAAAAGCTTTATCATACAGCACAAGATTCAGAATGTGGTCCGTTTCCCAGTCCTTTTGCCTGAAAGTTTCACCCCTGAAAGGGCTTGCCTCTTCGGCGGCCATCTGATGACTCTCTCTTGGAAAACATCAGCCCACTATTTAGTTTTATCCATAAATAATATCTATATGACTTATCATCTGTTTTTATAATAACTGATTGTTAAATCATTTTCAACAACAAAAAATCAATCCCGTCAATTTAGTTCTTTTGCACAATTTATCTTACTTTTTTTGTGCAAATTCACTATTTTTACCCGGCAAGAAATTATTGAAATAATCGTCATGCACTTTCTTGATCATACCGCTCAACGCCAGAAGACCGATAATATTCGGAACTACCATCAGGCTGTTGAAGCAGTCTGCCATATTCCACACCAGATCCACCTGTGCCAGAGATCCCAGGAATACGCAGATACATACCAGCGCGGAATAAACCGGCACTGCCTTTGAGCCAAACAGATACTTGATATTTGCCTGACCAAAGAAATACCATCCAACGATTGTAGAAAATGCGAAGAAAAACATACAGATCGCAATAAATATCTCTCCGAATTTTCCGTAAACCAGAGAATAAGCAAACTGGCTTAATTCTGCCCCTGTATATCCGCCTTCTACAACACTGTAGGATTCCGGAAGGGCTCTGGTCGTTACGATGACAAGTGCTGTCATGGTCAGAACTACGAACGTATCAATGAAAACGCCAATCATAGCTGCGTGTCCCTGCTCTACCGGATGGTCTACCTTTGCCACCGCGTGTGCGTGAGGCGTGGATCCCATACCAGCTTCATTGGAGAACAGACCTCTTGCCACACCCTTGGTCAATGCCAGCTTGATCGTTGCTCCGATCGCTCCTCCGGCAATCGCGCTTGGTGCAAATGCTCCTACGAAAATCTCATAAAAGGCAAGCGGGATATTTCTCCAGTTGCAGATGATCACGACCAGCGATCCCACAATATAGAGACCTGCCATCAGAGGAACGATGGTCTCTGTTACCTTTGCAATACGCTTCATTCCGCCTGAAAAGACCGCAATTGAAAGTACAGCTACGATCAGCCCCATGATCCACTGCGGAATACCAAACGCCGTGTGGAAGGAAGCGGCGATCGAGTTGGACTGCACCGCATTTCCCATAAAGCCGAGAGCGAAGATCAAAAGCACGGCAAAAATACCTGCCAGCACTTTTCCAAACGCTCCCTTGAATGCAGCGCGGATGTAGTATACAGGTCCTCCGGTTACTACGCCGTCATCACCGATCTGTTTATACTTCTGCGCCATCAATGCCTCGGCATAGATCGTAGACATTCCCAGAAACGCAGCCACCCACATCCAGAAAATGGCTCCCGGGCCGCCGATCGCGATCGCTGTCGCCGCTCCGGCGATATTTCCGGTTCCTACCTGAGCGGCAATCGCGGTTGCCAGTGCCTGGAACGAACTCATACCGTCGTTTCCCGCCTCGCCCTTTTTGCCAAAGAGGCCTCCGAAAACCTGCTTGATTCCCCTCTTGAAACCGCGGATCTGAATAAATTTCAGCCGGAAGGAAAACCAGATGCCGGCGCCTAAAAGCGCAATGATCAGCACAATATTGGACATATAATCCTGAATCGTCAGTACAATATTATTTAATGTTTCCATTAAATTCCTCCTCTCTTATAGATACTTTAGATAGCTTTATACGTCCTGTTTATCATACCACTTTGATATTTTTTTCTCAATCTTTCTCCTGCAGGTAAAAATTTTTCGGCACTTTTCCCTCTTTTGCTCAATATGACACACATAAAAAAACAGCGGACCCCTGTAAATCCGCCGTTTTTTTTCTTCAAAAATTACTTGACATTTTCATTTTTGGTAATACTGCTAATTTTTTGTTTATTTTATTAACGTCGTCTAAACATTGATCTCTGCCTTGATCCCCAGCAGATCCTTATTCTTCTCCAGTAAAGGACGGATTACCTGATTGAGATAATTCTCTACCTGGATCGGAGCCCGTCCCACATATTTAGACGGATCCATTGTGCTCTTCAGCTCCTCTTCACTTAAGTTAAAGGCCGGATCTTTTGCAATCAGCTCCAGCAGATTATTGTCCAGGCCCTTTTCTTTTACATTGCGTCCTGCTTCCATGGACAGCTCGCGGATCCTCTCATGCAGCTCCTGGCGGTCTCCGCCTGCTTTTACCGCATCCATCATGATATTTTCTGTAGCCATAAACGGCAGCTCACTCATCAGCCGTTTTTCAATGACCTTCGGATAAACAACAAGCCCGTCTACTACATTCAGGCAAAGATCCAGGATGCCGTCTATGGCCAGGAATCCCTCCGGAACGCTCAAACGTTTATTTGCGGAATCATCCAGAGTACGCTCAAACCACTGGGTCGCTGAGGTGATCGCCGGATTCAGGGCATCGATCATCACATATCTGGAAAGTGAGGCAATCCTCTCACTGCGCATAGGATTTCTCTTATACGCCATTGCAGAGGAGCCGATCTGTGTCTTTTCAAAAGGCTCTTCTACCTCTTTCAAATGCTGCAGAAGACGGATGTCATTTGACATCTTGTGAGCGCTGGCTGCAATACCTGCCAGCACATTCAGCACCCGGGTATCTACTTTTCTGGAATAAGTCTGTCCCGATACCGGATAGCATGCTTCAAAGCCCATTTTCTCTGCAATCATAGGATCGATCTTGTCAATCGTTTCCTGATCCCCGTCAAAGAGCTCCAGGAAGCTGGCCTGGGTACCTGTAGTACCCTTGGATCCCAGAAGCTTCAGGGTGCTCTTTACATACTCCAGATCCTCCAGGTCCATCTCAAACTCCTGCATCCAGAGTGTGGCTCTCTTCCCTACCGTTGTCGGCTGCGCCGGCTGGAAATGGGTAAATGCAAGTGTAGGCAGGTCTTTGTATTTATCTGCAAATCCTGCCAGCTCAGAGATCACATTGACCAGCTTTTTACGCACGATGTCCAGAGCTTCTGACATCAGGATCATATCCGTATTATCTCCCACATAACAGGATGTTGCTCCCAGATGGATAATCCCTTTTGCCTTCGGGCACTGCTGTCCATAAGCGTATACATGAGACATGACGTCGTGACGCACAACCTTTTCCCGTTCTTTCGCCACGTCATAGTTAATGTCCTCTGCATGCGCCTTTAATTCCTCAATCTGCTCCTCCGTGATCGGAAGCCCCAGTTCCTTTTCTGTCTCTGCAAGTGCGATCCAGAGTCTTCTCCATGTACGGAACTTCTTATCCGGTGAAAAAATATACTGCATCTCCTTACTTGCATAGCGCTCTGAAAGCGGGCTCTGATATCTGTCGTTTACCATTTGATTTTCTCCTTTATCCTTAATCATATTATTCAAATGCATGAGAGATATCTTTTCCCGGCACTTCCATCGGATAATTTCCGGAAAAGCAGGCATCACAATAGCCCAGATCCCCCACCATTTCTTTTAATTTCTCGATCTTCATATATCCCAGAGAATCCGCACCGATCAGCTCGCGGATCTCTTCTGTCGTATGGGAATGTGCGATCAGCTGCTCATTAGAAGGCACATCTGTTCCAAAATAACAGGGATGCAGGAACGGCGGCGAGCTGATCCTTACATGTACTTCCTTCGCCCCTGCCTTTTTCAGCATCCGGATAATATTCGCACAGGTTGTACCCCGCACGATCGAATCGTCTACCATCACGATCCTCTTTCCCCTTACTACTTCTTCGATAACGTTCAGCTTGATCTTTACGCTGGATTCCCGCTGACTCTGCTTAGGCTTGATAAAGGTCCTTCCCACATAGCTGTTCTTATGAAAAGCCATTCCATAAGGAATACCAGAATACTCTGAATATCCTTTCGCCGCCACCAGACCGGAATCCGGCACTCCCACTACCAGATCTGCCTCCACGGGATAAGACTGTGCCAGCGCCCTGCCGGCCACGATCCTGGCATGGTAAACATTCACCTCATCGATCACACTGTCCATACGGGCAAAATAGATATATTCAAAAATACATCTGGCCTGTCTGTCCGGTGCGATCGCCATAGAAAGATCTGAAGAGATCCCCTCTTTGGTGATGCTGACAATCTCTCCGGGCCTGACATCCCGGATAAATTCCGCTCCCACCGCGGCAATGGCACAGCTTTCTGAAGCCAGGAAATACGTGTGATCGCGCTTTCCGATACACAGAGGCTTCAGCCCGAACGGATCCCTTGCACCGATCAGCTTTCTTGGTGACCCCACCACCAGAGCATAGGCGCCCTTGATCTTTTTCATCGCATTCTTTACGGCATTTTCCACATCTTTTGTACGCAGCCGCTCTCTTGCAATATGATAGGCGATGACCTCCGAATCGATCGTTGTCTGGAAAATAGCCCCTGTATATTCCAGTTCATGCCGGAGCTCTACCGCATTGGTCAGATTCCCGTTGTGCGCGATAGCCAGCGTTCCTTTCACATAATTTAAGACCAGCGGCATGGCGTTTTCCGCCCGGGTGCCTCCGGCCGTAGAATACCGTACATGGCCGACGCCAAGATTCCCCTTCAGAGCCGCAAGAGATTCCTCGTCAAACACCTCATTAACAAGCCCCAGCCCTTTCCGGGAATGTACCTTTCGTTCCCCATTGGTATCTGTCACTGCAATGCCGCAGCTTTCCTGTCCCCGGTGCTGCAGTGCAAACAGTCCGTAGTATACTGATGGTGCCACATCACCCCCATCCATATCATAAGCACCAAATACGCCGCATTCCTCTCCCATACCAGTTGTTACTTTTTCAAATTCGTCCATGAATGCAACTCCTTATTTTTCATTTTCAAAGATAGACCGCCTGTCTCCGGACGGTTCTCAACGATAGTATAATACAAGGCAGAAGGAAAAGCAACATTCCTTCTGCCTCTACACATCAGGGTTCCCGAAACTTGCCTAAGAATTCCCGGATCCTTGCATTTGAGGATCCGAATACATCTTCCGGTTTCCCTTCTACTTCAATATACCCCTGATCCATAAAAATAATACGGTCAGATACCTGTTTTGCAAAATTCATCTCATGGGTCACGATCACCATAGTCATATGTTCCATGGCAAGTCCTTTGATGACCCGCAGGATCTCGCCGGTCAGCTCCGGATCAAGCGCCGAGGTCGGCTCATCAAAAAACAGGATATCCGGATTCATGGCAAGTGCCCTGGCAATAGACACTCTCTGCTGCTGTCCGCCGGAAAGCTGGTAGGGATAAGCCTGCTCTTTATCCGAAAGCCCCATCTTGGCAAGCAGTTCCCTCGCCTCCTGATATACCTCGTCTTTCTTCCTTTTCTGTACCCGAAGCGGGGCATCCGTAATATTTTTCATAACGGAATAGTGGGGAAAAAGATTAAAGTTCTGGAACACCAGGCCAAAGGTTCCCTCATAATGTATCTCGCCGGAATCCGGCTTTTCCAGGTCTGTCGCGCACCGAAGCAGCGTGGATTTCCCGGAGCCCGAGGGCCCTATGATCCCTAACACTTCTCCCTTCTCCACAGTAAGCGAAATATCCTTTAACACTTCTGTCCCGTCAAAACTCTTCTTGATATTTCTCATCTCAAGCAGACTCATGGCTCTCCTCCTAACGATAATAATTCAGCTTTTTCTCGATGCGCTCCATCACAAACGCCACGATAAAGTTGAACACGTAATAGAAAACACCTGCAAATACCAGCGGCAGCAGAGATGTCTGTGATGCGGTCAATGCTTTTGCCACTGTAAACATTTCCATGACACCAATCGTAAACGCCAGAGACGTATCCTTTACCAGGGTAATCGTCTCATTAGTGACAGACGGCAGAATCCGTTTGATTACCTGGGGAAGGATGATCCTGAAAAAAGTCTGTCCCCGGCTGTAACCCAGGATCTTTGCCGCCTCATACTGTCCCTGAGGCATGGACTCAATGCCCCCTCGGTAGATCTCCGCAAAATATGCCGCATAGTTCAGAACAAAGCCGATTGCTACCGCCATATTTTTCCATCCTGGTGTATTGGGAATCCCCAGTCCATAATAAGGGCCAAAATTAATTGCGATCAGCTGCAGCATCAGAGGCGTACCGCGCATGATTGAAATATACACCTTTACGATGGTGCGGATCACAATATTCTTTGACATTCTGCCAAAGGAAACCAAAAGCCCCAGCGGCAGAGAAAACACGAGCGTCACTGCAAAAATCGCCACGGACACCCACATTCCTTCCGCCAGTTTGCCAAGCATAACCGAAATTGCCATATCTATTCCTCTTTCCCGTACAAAAGGGCCGTCCCGGATGGACAGCCCCCGATTCCAAAACTTTCTTTATTATTTTCCGATCGTGGTGATATCTTCTCCAAACCATTTGGTGGAAATCTCTGCCATGGTCCCGTCTTCCGCCATTTCTTCCAGAGTCTGCTGCACGGTATCCCTTAACGCTTCATTTCCCTTTGCAAAGCCGATTCCGTATTCCTCTGTCGCGATTGACTCATCAAGGATCGTAAAGTCCGCATTTCTGGACTCGATCTGATAGCTGGCTACTACGATATCCATAGCAACCGCATCTACAGCTCCGGACTCCAGATCCATAAATCCGGTATCATAGTCGGGCACCACCTGCAGGTTCCCAAAGGTTCCGGCAAGCTCTGCATTTTCCTCCAGTGCTGCCTGTGCCGAAGATTCTGTCTGCACATCTACGATCTTTCCGGCCAGATCATCCAGAGATTCGATGCCGGAATCTGCTCTTACTACAAATACCTGCTGGTTGTCCAGATAAGGCTCTGACCATGTATAATCATCTTCACGTCCGGTCATTGTAAAGCCGTTCCATATACAGTCGATCTCTCCGGAATTCAATGTGGCATCCTTTGTCTCCCAGGCAATAGGCTGTGCTACAAATTCCCAGCCCTGCCGGTCACAGACCTCCTGCGCCAGCTCCAGGTCAAATCCGGTATATTCTCCGTCATCTCCCACAAATCCCATCGGCGGGAAATTCTGGTCAAATCCAACCGTAAATGTATCTCCCTCCTGTTTCTCTTCAAACGTAGCTGTCTCTTCAGATGCACTGCCGCTGTCTTCTGAACTGCCAGCGCTGTCTTCCTGGCCGCCGCACCCTGCCATCAGCGCTGTAGACGCCATCATCAGGGCAAGGATCATTGCAAGTCTCTTTTTCATATCCTTTTCCTCCTCGTCTTTCCACGCGGAAAACAGCCAGGATTTCAAACATCATTTTGCTATCAATTGACTACTTTACCACGCTAAATCGTTGTTATCTTAGCATATTCCGGTATTTTTGTCAATCCTTCGGTACTCCTTTTTCCATTGATCCAGCTTCTTTTCAGGCAGATCCGGGTCAATTTCACGCCGCACTTCACGGATACTTTCTTTGATCTGAGGATCCATACTGAGAAAAGCCGGATTCCCGGACAACATCTTCACATACTTATCCTCCGGCATCGCACGTCTGCAGCAGTACAGATATGCTTTCAGCATTTCCGGCTCTTCACAGATCTCATAGGCTGCTTCATACATTTTTGAAGCCTCCTCATACAAAAACAGGCGCCCGTAGGCCGCCCCCAGGCTTGCATATACCTTTCCATAAAACTTCTTATCTACAGAATCATCTCTTTCCCCGCCGACGATCGCCTGATACACCAGTACCGCCGACTCATACTCCCTGCTCTGCATCAGGCTGTCCGCCTTGTGCTTGGCCCTTTCAACATCCTTCTGGTTCTGAAGGCGCTCCAGGATATTCTGGATCCGGTTGATATCTGACTGGGCATAGATGGTAGATTCCCTTAAGATCGTCAGGATAAACTGTTCCATGGAGCAGTTCTTCCGAAGCTCCGCTTTCAGATGCTCCGAAAGTTCCTCCATTTCCAGCTCTCTTCCGATCCAGTCGCACAGCTGATGATTGATGATTGTATAATCGATCAGATACAGATTGTTGCAGATATAATAGCAGAGCTCCTCGATGGTATAAATCTTCATATGAACCCTGGATATCACATAGGGTTGTTTTGCTCTTTTTTTATGACATAGAATTAAACTGCCCATGGATACCTCCTAATTTTAATATCTTTTCCGCACAGAAGTCCGTAGCCGGGAAAAATTCACCAAACCCCACATCCTTGAATGTCAGGCGGCACGTTCTCTCATCCAGAAACATGACATCAATCTGGATCCTGAGAGAATAATCCCTGCGCTCCGGCAGCCCTTTCAAAGAAACAGTTTCCACCTGCAGCTCTTCTCCTGCCAGGGTTTCCACATGGATCTCAATGTCTGAGGTATCCTCCAGGATCACCTCCCACTGACCGTCCGCTTCGTACCAGTGCGTTCCCCAGGACACGATGGGATGCCAGCCTTCCTGCCCGTTCACTCTCATCCTGAGACAGATCTGTTCCGTCATCTTTGTCTCATCCAGATATACCGGTCCCTCATCGTAGGAGAATACCTTACGCATAGAAGTATAGCAGGCCCCTTTGCTGTACAGGTTATTCCCGAGAAAAGCTCTCCTGCCGTTGCAGAGCACCTTCAGGGAATTGGGATACCAGTTGTTTTCAAATCCCTCTCCGGTCAGATATACGGAAGAAACCACCTTTTTCTCAAAAACATTCTGGATAAAAGACTTGAACTGCTCGTCCGCATCCTTTGCCTTGTCTACATTCAGCACCGGATAGATTGCTTCCAGCTCCTTCATCTTGGCGCTTGCCACCTCATCTACCGTCACGAACATATCCTTGCCCCGTCCGGTGATAGTATTCAGCTTCCGCAGCATATAGGCCCGGATTTCCTGCGCGTCGCAGTAAAATAATGCAGACTCGTACTGCCACAGCTCTTTAGGCTGATAAAACATATACTGGCAGAAGCTTTCCTTATAATCCTGTACATTCACACATTCCTTCGGCACGCCTGCAAAGCTTCCGATTCCCTTCAGCATCTTAGATACGTCAATATCCGTGTAAGGCACCGCAAACGTAATCTGGCTGATCTCCTCAAAGTCCTGGAGCGTCAGGCTGACAAACTTTGCCAGAAGCCAGACCGCATCATGATTTTTCCCTCCGATGCGGAGCTTTTCCCGGCGCATGGCTCTTTGAAACAGATCGGTGACCACCTCTCCCTCACGGATCACCAAAAGCTTCTTTGCTTCTTTCCCAAAGACCCAGCGCTCCTTATAATACCCAAGAAGCAGCGGAATCTGATAGTTATCTACCGCTGTCTCCAGAGTCTCCGGCTCTTCCTTTCTCTCATCATAATAGCTGATCTGGCAGCTCTTTTCATTGAGATCATACCCCAGTATACTTCCCCTTTGCATGAACATTTCCTCCTAATATATCTGAAAAAACTGTTCAGCCAGTCTTTCCTCTTCCTCATATTCCAGCATCGCCAGGTGCCTGGCCGCAGGGCTCATGGACACCATATCGTTGAGTTTTCCGTATTTTCCGGCTCCCACCGCACTGCCGCTGTTATTAAGGACCTGCTTTTCTCCCGTGATATTTTTTCTTCCGCGGATTTCCTGAAAATAGTAGGTCACTGATTCATCACTGTACAGAATAAACTGTTTTACATATAGATTTTCATATACCGGCATCAGCACCTCTGTATGATATCCCAGCTCCTCCCGGTTTCCCTTCTTCACTTTATAGAAAAGCTTTACCCGGCTTCCCGGTGCAGCCTGGTATTCCACCATAGATTTATCATGCAGCTGGACTTCCCGGATCCACTCTTCTTTGAAGCGCAGATAGAACGGAAATACAATCTGCTTTTCACACATTTCCCGAAGAACCGTATGAAGGACCTGCTCTACATCCGTCTTGTAATCCCTTCCGGAATAAAACTTCAGGAGAGCGATCTTACAGATATCAGGGAGGTCTTCCTTCTGGTCACACTCATTGGCAATGATCTCAAATACACAGGTTTCCAGCTCTCTTCCCCAGACCACATATTCTCTTGACACATAGGCAAGATAGGCCTGCTTCAGCCGGAAATAGACATTGCCGGATATATAGTAATCCTCAAAGATCCTCTCTTCATCAAACAGATTCTCAGAAAAAACCATCTGGGTGATAATACGCTCGCCGACTTTATGGGACGGGATTCCGTATCCCTTCAGCACATTCCAGAGCGCTTTCATATCCCGTGTAGCCCCGCAGTAATAATTTGCCAGGTACATCAATGTTACCTTATCATACTGCTGTCTTAAGAACATCTCAAAACACAGCCAGGTCAGGAATTCGTCCTCCTCATAGTTCTCTTCACGGATCCTGCGGCTGCACATCCGGAATACATCCCGCTCGTCAAAGGCCTCCAGCCCTTTTTCCTGGATATTTTCAAACGTAAGGTCTTCTTTTTCCCGCTCTTTTTCCCAGATGCCTGCTGTTGCAGCATACTTCCGGCACATATCCAGAAATCTGGGCTCATAGAACAGGCGCTTTGTATCATAAGAAATAGAGTCTGTGTAATGTCTTCCGTCGATAGATTCCCAGACAATGCGGGATTCTTTATCGTAAAGATAGATAACCGCCCCGTTCTCCGGGTCATAAGGCACACGCTGACGGATTTCCCCGTCTTTTTCAATCACAAGAACACAATTCATGTTCGGTACCTTTGTACGGACCTCGTAGGCATAGCAGACATCCCGCATAGCTTCCATACGCTCCGCATCCATCTCCTCTTCCCGGCAGAACCGTTTATACAGGATACGCAGGGACTCTGTGATATGCCGCTTCAAAAGCTGATCCCAGGTAAACTCTACCATCTGTTCCCGGTAAGTAAGATACAGGTCTCCGGCCTGCTCTTCATAGGTCACCAGATTGGCATACAGAAGGGCCGCTTTCTTATAGTCCAGCGTATTTCCATGCATGAAATAAAGTAAAATTGACTTCGGAAGCGGGCCTCTGACATTTTCCTCAGCCAGTGTGATCATATAATACTCATACAGCTGGGCGATCTTAAGCTCTGCATCCACCGCTTTCTGATACCAGGAGAAATAACGCTTCTGCGTCTTATTTCCCTTGATCAGCAGAGTACAGATCGTATTCAGTATCATAGGCTCGCTGTACATTTTGTATATCCTCTCCAGGATCCGGAACATAGATTCTCTGTACTGCTTCTGCTGGCTGACAAAATTAGACACATAAAGCGCCAGCTCCTTTGTCATCAGTCTGTATTTAGCCGCAAAGTTCAGTACCTGAAGTTCAAAAGGCCCCAGCTTTTTCAGAAGAGTCGGCTTCTCCTGGTAACACAGATAGGCTTCCAGATAAAAAGTAACACTGTGCACTTCGTATTCATACTGCTGCTCCAGCACCTCGATCCGTTTATATGCATTTTTATATTTCGGATCCAGATTCAGAAGCATATATAGCAGCAGCCAGGAATCCTGATGCCGCATATAGGTCTTCCCGATCTCATCCAGCGTTCTCTCGATATGACTTCCCTGCCCTCTTACAAGAGCGGTCAGATACAGATAATAGCAATTGGTAATCGGATCTTTTCCGATCGCAAACCGGTTATAATTATAGTTTTCCAGGATCCACTTTGCCTCTTCGATGCGGCCTCCCCGCAGATAGATATTCGCCTGGAGGAGCTGATACATCTCACTTAAGGGGTTAAGCTTTCTTAAGCTGTTCATCTTCTCCACCGCACTGTCGATCCAGGTATTCAGCTCCATCCGGCCTGCCACGTAGCCTACATATTCCTTCAGGATCTGGGCCTCAAGAAGCTCCGGCATCCTTCTCTCTTCGTCATACTCCTTCTGATTCTGAAGGACCTCAATCTCATATGACAGAGTTTCATAGGGCGTCACAAACCTAAGCTTTCCAAAATTCCGTCCTCCGTGCAGATATTCCGGCCGGATCAGATACTCTACCTCATGGGTATTTCCCACAAAGTCTTCCGTACTGATCTCTGATCTCGTAACACGGATAAACTGTCCTTCCGCCTCTACATGGATCGGCATATACCCCCATGTATTCTTCATCAGGGTCAGTGTTCCTTTTGTGGGCTCTTCTACGTCCTCAAACAGCATTCCCTCTCCCGGAAGTGTCAGGAAAATACATTCCTTCTGTTTGATCCCCACCAGAAACTCTTCCATCGCCTGGTCTCCCAACGACCATTTGCGCATATTGTCATACAGATAGAAGATCCTCTCGTTTTCGTATTTCAGGATCTCATAGAACTCTCTGGAACGGAACAGCCGTCCGGCTTCAGAGAAATCCTTGATCGCCAGTTTGCGGAAATCATCGGTGCTTTGCACCTTTCCATAAGAAGTCATGACATAAGGCTTCTCAATGATCGCCGTGAAAGAAAGCTCGTACTCTCCGCCGCTGCAGACAACCGTAAACTTCCCTTCTTCCACATGTCCCGGTCTTAAGCCTCTTCCATCATACGTAAATTCCACTTTTGCCGGATTTCCGTCAAATCCCTGGTCTTTAAAATGCACACGAAAAGAGGACGGGTAGACCAGCCCCCGTATTGTCCCTTTGTCGTTTGTCTTTATAGTAAAACTTCCCCTGTATACTTCCCCTTCCCCAATTATGAGAACCAGATTTGTTTCATCAAATATGACATCAGGTCGTATTAACTGAAAGTCTCCTTTGGAAAATTTCTGGATTTTGTTTTTCAAGTCTCACACCTGCTTCTTTCGTTACTTTTTTGAAACCATACTATGATAAATTATAGCATTGTTTGAACAGGAATAGCAATCCCGGATAGAAAAAATGTAAAAAACATCCTGACAAATCACGGCTCTGAAACATTATAGAGAACTTTTTCCAGCATCTTTACAAGTGCTTCCTTCTCTTTTTTACTCATTCCCAGCGTCAGGCTCTTGTCAATTTTCTTTCGGTCCGCCTCCATCCTCCGCTGAATGTCATAGGCTTTTTCTGTCAGGTAAACGTTTTTACAGCGCCGGTCCTTTGTGCTTGGCACTACCAGGATAAACCCCTTTTCGTCCAGTCTCTTCAGAAGGCCCGTGACTGTGGGATTTTTAAGGCAGAGCGCCTTCTCTATATCTCTCTGATTCACTTCTTCTTTCCGGCTGGTCAGAAGATAATCCAGCACCGCGCATTGTGAAGCCGTGATCCCCAGTGTCCGCAGCCGGTTGTTAAAATCTTTTTCATACACGTTATTAATCTGCTTCAGCAGTAACCCAATGGACATCTGTTCCTTCATCTTATGCACCTCCCCGGCTGTCCTAATATTCCCGGATCACGTTTCCGATCTCCCGGGTTATCTCAAGCTCTTTTAAGTCCTCCAATGCATTCCCGAAGGCCATCTCTTTCACTGCATCTGTCACGATCACCAGTTCTGCCGCCCCGTCTGTGATAATCTTCTGTACCACTTTTGATATGCTGACCTGATGCGCCCCCAGCACGCCGGCAATTGATGCCAGGACTCCCGGCCGGTTCTCAACCTTCATCCGCAGGACAAATTGATTTTCCGCTTCCGCAAACGGCTTGACCGGCGTATCCCGGTAACAGGTGCAGCTGATCCTTCCGGTACAGTTATACCGGATATCCCGCATCACATCGATCACGTCCCCCATGACCGCACTGGCCGTCGGAAATTCACCTGCTCCTCTTCCATAGAACATCACGTCATCTACCGCATCGCCATGGACAAATACCGCATTAAAAGAATCCCTCACAGAGGCCAGCGGATGATCCTCCGGGATCATCATCGGATATACCGCCGCCTCGATCCCGCCTTTGGTATTGCGTGCCCTGCCTACCAGTTTGATCACACAGCCGAATTCTTTGGCATACAGAATATCTCTGGCTGAAATTTTCGTAATTCCCTCTGTATACACATCCGAGAAGACTACCCGGGACCGGAAGGCAATAGATGCCATAATAGCCACCTTCCTTCCGGCGTCATATCCTTCAATATCCGCCGTCGGATCCGCTTCCGCATACCCCAGCTCAGTTGCTTTTGCCAGCGCCTCGTCAAAATCCATCCCATCCTCATACATTTTTGTCAAAATATAATTGGTGGTTCCATTGACAATCCCGGTAATCTCTCCGATCTCATTTGCCGCCAGGCACTGCTTCAGAGGCCGGATAATAGGAATACCGCCCGCCACAGCGGCCTCAAACAGAAAGTCTGCCCCTGTGCTTTCCGCCGCATCCAGGAGCTCTCTTCCATATTCAGCCACCAGATCCTTATTGGCAGTCACCACATGTTTTCCGGCACGAAGAGCCTCCAGGATCCTGGTTTTTGCAGGTTCGATGCCTCCCATCACCTCAATGACTATCTCTATCTGCGGATCCTCCAGGATTTCCGTCCAGTTATCTGTCAGAAGTTCCGTCCGTACGCCTTCCCTCACTTTCTCTTTGTCCCGCACTAGGATCTTTGCGATTTCAAGCTCCGCTCCTGCCTTCTGCTCCATCTCATTCTTCTGTCTTTCTGCCAGCTTATAAACTCCGCCGCCGACAGTACCAAGCCCGAGGAGCGCTGCCTTTATCCGTTTTCTTTCATGCATATGGCGCCACATCCTTTTCTTTTCTCATATGCTTTAGTATAGCACAGGTATACAGTCTGATACAATTTTAAGGTAACGAAAAAAGGAATCTTCTGTCGAAGATTCCTTTTCAGAGCGACAGACGGGGCTCGAACCCGCGACCCCGACCTTGGCAAGGTCGTACTCTACCAACTGAGCCACTGTCGCTTATTTAGTAGTTACTGTTCCGTACCTCAGAACAATAACTACTATACTATATGTTCTTTAAGTTGTCAACAACTTTTTTCATCTTTTTTTCATTCTTTTTTGAAGGCCTTTACATTCCCTCTTTTACCCGCACGGAAAGCCCCAGCTCCTCCAGCTGTTTTTCATCTGCCGGCGTAGGCGCTTCGGTCATCAGGCAGGACGCGTCCTTCACCTTCGGGAACGCAATCACGTCACGGATGCTGTCTTCTCCGGCCATAAGCATGACCAGACGATCCAGGCCATAGGCCAGGCCAGCGTGAGGCGGCACTCCATATTTGAAGGCATCCAGCAGGAAACCAAACTGACTGTAAGCCTGTTCCCTGGTAAAGCCAAGCACCTCAAACATCTTTTCCTGTATGTCATTTTGGTGGATACGGACACTGCCTCCACCGATCTCATTTCCATTCAGCACAATATCATAAGCCTTTGCGCGCACTTTTCCAGGATCACTGTCGATAAACGCCAGATCCTCCTCCATCGGCATTGTAAACGGATGGTGCATAGCCACGAAACGGCCCTGCTCCTCACTCCACTCCAGGAGCGGAAATTCCGTGATCCATACAAACCGGTATTCATTCTTATCAAGCAGCTCCAGCTGCTTTGCAAGCTCCACACGCAGGGCTCCCAGAGAATCCCATACAACTTTATTTTTATCAGCAGCAAACAGGAGCAGGTCTCCCGGCTCTCCGTCCATAGCCTTCACCAATGCGCTCATCTGCTCTTCACTTAAGAATTTCGCAAAAGAGGATTTCACGCTGCCATCCTCCTGGATAGCGATGTATGCCAGTCCTTTGGCTCCATAATCCTTCACAAAGGCTGTCAGTTTGTCGATCTTCTTTCTTGGCATGCCTCCCTGGCCTTTGGCGTTGATTCCACGCACGCTGCCGCCGTTTTCCAGGGCACCGGTAAATACGCCGAAACCACAGTCCTTCACCACGTCGGATACATCAGTAAGCTCCATGCCGAACCGAAGATCCGGTTTATCAGAGCCAAAACGGTCCATAGCCTCCTGCCAGGTCATCCGCTGAATCGGAAGCTTCACTTCAATGCCCAGCACTTCCTGGAAAAGCCTCTTAAGATAGCGCTCGTTGACCTCGATCACATCATCTACATCTACGAAGGAAAGCTCCATATCAATCTGCGTAAACTCCGGCTGACGGTCCGCACGAAGATCCTCATCCCGAAAGCACCTGGCAATCTGGATATAGCGGTCCATGCCCGAACACATCAACAATTGCTTATAGAGCTGAGGGGACTGCGGAAGTCCGTAAAAACACCCTGGATGCACACGACTTGGCACCAGATAGTCCCTTGCCCCTTCCGGCGTAGTCTTTCCCAGCATAGGTGTCTCCACCTCCAGGAAGCCTTCCCCGGCAAAAAACTGTCTTGTGAGCGTCATGACATGGCTCTTCATCCGCAGATTCCTCTGAAGATCCGGTCTGCGAAGATCCAGATACCGGTATTTCAGGCGCACTTCTTCCTTTGTTTTTGAATTTTCCTCGATCGGGAAAGGCGGTGTTTCGGATTCAGACAGGATTCTTAAACTCTCCGGAATGATCTCGATCTCGCCGGTTGCAAGATTTTCATTGACAGCGCCGGAACGCATCTCCACTCTTCCCGTGATTGCAACCACATATTCCGCCCGCAGCTTCGCTGCCTTTTCGAGCAGTGCGGCATCTGCTTTTCCTTCCTCAAATACTACCTGGATGACGCCGGAACGATCCCGCACATCCACGAACACCAGTCCGCCTTTATTTCGATTTTTCTGAACCCATCCCATGATTGTGACAGTCTGCCCCGCCTGTGAGGCTGACAGTTCTCCGCATCTGTGGGTCCTTTTTAAGCCCTTCATTGATTCAGCCATGATTTTTCTCCTCTCCTCAAGTTCTCTACCACTTTTCTATTACATCCGCATAACAGTCAATGATTTCCTGATACCCTTCTTCCGCCAGCTGTTCCTTCTGAAACTTTTTATTCTTTTTCATATGGACAGTCAGCACCTGATATCCCTGCCCGCGGTCTTCTTTTGCCCTGTCAAGCACCTTTAACACTGCTTCTTTCGGGAGCTTTTTATCCAGCAGATACGCCTTCTTATCCTGCTTGCCCGGCACCTGATATCCGCTTTCCAAAAGCAGCATCACGATTCTTTCAAATCCGATGGAAAATCCGCAGGCCGGAGTATCCTGACCCGTAAACTTTCCGATCATCTTGTCGTAACGTCCGCCTCCGGCTACCGATCCGCCAAACTCATCCATACGGATCTCAAAAATCGTTCCGGTATAATAAGACTGCCCCCTCACCATCGTGGGATCGAACCTTACAGAAAACTCACATTCTTTTGCGGCTTCCACACTGGAAATGATCTGCTCCATCCTGTCTGAAGTCGCGGCATCCAGATGGTCTCCCAGCTTTTCCTTCAGATACCGGATACCGGACACGTCTGCCGGCGTCTCGTCAAAGAGGCCCAGATAACACTCCACGGATTCCCTGGCATAGCCCATCTCCTGAAGCTCTGCGGCCACGCCTTCTCTTCCGATCTTGTCCATCTTATCTAAAACAATAAACACCTCATCATAGTCTTCCTCTTTAAACCCACTATAGGAAGCCATGGCCTTTAATATATTCCTGTCATTGATACAGACTGTAAAATTCTTAAAATCAATCTTCCCAAGCACCGCGGTCGTGGCAAGGATCAGCTCAATCTCAGAAAGAGCGCTCTCTTCTCCCAGAATATCAATATCACACTGGGTAAACTGACGGAATCTTCCCCTTTGCGGCCTGTCCGCACGCCAAACACTTCCGATCTGCAGCGCCTTAAAAGGAGACGGCAACTCATTGGCATGAGCAGAATAATACCTTGCCAGCGGCACGGTCAGATCATAGCGAAGGCCGCTGTCCGCCAGGTCATTTTCTTCTTTCGCCTCATCAATCTTCAGCTTTTCTCCCCGTTTCATGATCTTGAAGATCAGCTTTTCGTTATCTCCGCCCTGCTTGCTGCACAGATTCTCAATATGCTCCACACACGGTGTCTCCATCGACTGGAACCCAAAGCCCTTATAGGTCTCTTTGATCAGTCCGATCAGATAATCACGGATCTCCATTTCCTGGGGAAGGATATCTTTCATCCCTGTCACCGGCTTCTTTTTTAATGCCATAACCATTCTCCTTTTCGTTGTATCATCTCGTCGATCCTCTCAATATACGCATCGATCGCTTTGACGTTCTCGATCCGTATCAGATTCGTCAGCTTCTTCTTTCTGCTTCCCGGCATGGGGCAGGGCTCCTTCAGCACGATTTTTGATGATGCCCCGGCGCCGGCCGCCAGGATCGACTGTTTTTCTTCCATAATAAGTATATTGTATATTCCGGCTTTGTCAACCTTTGCATATCCTACATTTTCAAAATTACCGGCTATATTTTTCTGCCGGTAGAGATAGTAGGGGGTAAGCCCCATCCTTCCCGCCGCCTCTTCTGCCATACGGATCATTTCACCAATATCTGTGCCCATACGAGCCTTTTGCTCCTCCTGGCCCATGCGGGCCGCACGCTTGATAGCAAGCGAATGGACGGTCAGACTGTCCGGCGAAAGCCTTCCGACCTTTTCCAGGGTGTCCTGCATTTCAGCAGGCCCTTCTCCCGGAAGACCGGCGATCAGATCCATATTAATATTGTCAAACCCTATCTCTCTGGCCAGACAAAAGACCTCCTCAATCTCCTCTACCGTATGCTTTCTTCCGATCAGGTCAAGTGTTTTCTGCTGCATAGTCTGGGGGTTGACAGAAATCCTGGTAACGCCGTGCTTTTTCATTACTTCAAGCTTTTCTCTTGTGATACTGTCCGGCCGCCCGGCTTCCACTGTGTATTCCAGCAGACGGCTTCTGTCAAAATGCTCATCCACAAAGGAAAGCAGGCGTTCCAGCTCCCGTGCCGAAAGAGATGTTGGTGTTCCTCCTCCGATATAAATACAATTCAGATGCTTTTCTGCGGAACACTCTGCAATCGAAGCAAGCTCGCGGCACAGGGCATCCAGGTAATCCGTCACACGGTCCGCCCAGTCCCCGATAGCTCCTGAACTGAAAGAGCAGTAGCTGCATACGGTAGGGCAAAAGGGAATCCCGATATAGAGACTGTATCCCTCATTCAGGTCAAGCTGTCCAAGGAGCGTTCTCTCCCTTCCTGAAATATCCCAGGCAAGAGCTGCTTTATCCTCGCTCACCAGATACTCTTCCCGGAACCAGGAAAGAAATTCCTCCCTGCCAAAGCCTTCCTCCCTCTTCTGAAATGCAAGCTTAGTGGACCGCACGCCCAGCAGAGTTCCCCAGGCAAGGGTGCGTCCTGCTTTTTCGGCCAGCATCCTGTACCACTGCCGGTCCAGCACGTGCTTATCCTTTTCCCTGCCTCTTTCTGTATCCAGAATAAGTCTGGATCCATCCGGAAATTCTGCCGTGGCAAAATGAGAGGCTTTCTCCTCCACGGAAGAGTGCACCTCTTCCTCCGGGAAAAAAGCCTTCACCATATGATATGCATTATATAGATAGGAATCATTTCTGCAAGATACCAAAATCATATGCTACTCCTGAATAAAGGGATTTTCTCTTTTCTCGTATCCGATCAGGGTCTCCCCCATATGTCCCGGATAAACATGCGTATCATCCGGCAGAACCATCAGCTTTTCTCTGATTCCCCGGATCAGATCCTTCGTACTGCTTCCTTCAAAATCGGTCCTGCCCACTGATCGCTGGAACAATGTGTCTCCGCTGAACAAAACACCCTCCGATTTTACATAGTAGCAGCATCCGCCCGGCGTATGTCCCGGCGTATGAAGCACCTGAAAATCATATCCCGCCAGAGAGAGCGTCTGTCCGTCCCGCAAGGGTGCGGCTCCCGCAAAAGTATAACCCGCGGTATAAATAGCAGACTGGTTCCACTGCGGATCCTCCATCATCTTCAGATCGTCTTCATGTACATATACCGGCACGGAATATTCTTTCAAAAATCCATCAATCCCCATAATGTGGTCAAAATGCCCATGTGTCAGAAGGATGGCTTCGATCTTCAGCCCCTCTTCCCGAATATGATCCATCAGACGGGCCGGCGCTGCCGCCGGATCTACAACCACCGCCTGCTTTGTATCCTCATTCACCGCCAGATAGCAGTTTGTACTGATAATACCTGTCACAAATTTTTCTACTCTCATCTTTTAACCTGTTGTCCTTTCAATATCGATCACACCGTCCAGCTGGCGAAGCTTCTCAATGATTTTTGTAAGCTCATCTCTGCCGTGTACAATAAATCCCGTCTCGATGGTGGCTGTTCCTTTCTTACTGGTCCGGACATTCATGGATTTCACATCCACATCCGCCTCCGTGAAGATCCGGGACATTTCCATCAAAAGACCCTGGCGGTCATAAGTATACATCTTGATCTCCGCAAGATACTGGCCGCCGGCCTCTTCGGCCACATCGCTCTCCCACTCGGCGTCTATAAGCCTTGCCCTTTCAGCTTCCGTCAGATGGATCATATTGACACAGTCTGTACGGTGGATAGAAAGACCTCTTCCTCTGGTCACAAATCCCACGATCTCATCCCCCGGCACCGGATTACAGCACCTGGAGAACCGTACCGCCACATCATCAATTCCCTTGACCACAATACCGCTCTTGGATTTTGCGATATGGACACGGTTCTTTGCAGCCTCCGCCACCCGTTCCAGCACCACTTCGTCCGTAAGCTCCTGCTTATGCTCCTTGTTGTACTCTTCCATCAAACGGTTTACCACCTGGCCCTCTTTCAGTCCTCCGTGACCAATGGCGGCAAGCACTGCATCCCAGTCCCGGAATCCATACTTCTTCTGGACCACCTCCATATATCTGGAGTTCATGATATCACTGGGATTAATGCTTTTTGATTTGCAGTAAGAGGCAATCATTTCTTTTCCTTTGATGATATTGCTCTCTTTAAATTCCTTTTTAAACCATTGATTAATCTTATTTTTTGCCTGTGTACTTTTAACGATATTCAGCCAGTCGCGGCTGGGACCTTTGGAATTCTGAGAGGTCAGGATCTCGATCCTGTCTCCGTTCTGGATTTTATAGTCAATATTAACCAGCTTTCCGTTTACACGGGCGCCTACCATCTTATTTCCCACCGCACTGTGGATGGCATAGGCAAAATCGATCGGCGTTGATCCATTCGGAAGATTCTTCACGTCTCCCTGGGGTGTGAAGCAATATACATCCTCGGCAAACAGATCCAGATCCCCTTTGATCAGATTTAAAAACTCCCGATTGTCCGACATGTCTCTTTGCCATTCCAGAATCTGACGGAGCCAGCTTAGCTTTTCTTCCTCCTGAGCCTCCACGCTCTTTCTTCCATCGTTGGACTCTTTATATTTCCAGTGGGCTGCAATACCGTACTCTGCCGTCTTATGCATTTCCTGGGTCCGGATCTGTATCTCGAAAGGCTGCCCCACCGAACTCATCAGCGTCGTGTGGAGCGACTGATACATATTTGGCTTCGGCATGGCAATATAATCCTTAAAACGTCCCGGAATCGGCGTATACATCTCATGGATCACACCCAAAGCCGCATAGCAGTCCTTCACGGAATCCACAATGATCCGCACTGCAAACAGATCATAAATCTGATCCACGGTCTTATCCTGATTGACCATTTTCTTATAAATACTGAAGAAGTGCTTAACTCTTCCGTTGACCTCTGCCTTAATGTTGGCATTTTTCATATGGTCCGACACTTCGTCCACAATCTGCTGAACAAATTCTTCTCTTTCCGTCTTTCTTGCATTGATCTGCTTTACAAGATCAAAGAAAACCTCCGGCTGAGAATACTTAAGCGCCAGGTCGTCAAGCTCTGTCTTGATCTTGGAAATACCAAGCCTTTGGGCGATCGGAGCGTAGATGTCCATCGTCTCCTTTGCCTTTTCCTTCTGCTTGGCAGGCGTCATAAACTGCAGTGTCCGCATATTATGCAGACGGTCGGCAAGCTTAATGATAATAACCCGGATATCCTTCGCCATTGCAAGAAACATTTTTCTTAAGTTTTCCGCCTGCAGCTCCAGTTTATCCGAGGAATATGAAAGCTGGCCCAGCTTTGTGACCCCGTCTACCAAAAGCGCCACTTCCTCGCCAAATTCTCTTTTAATATCTTCATCCGTATATTTCGTATCCTCCACCACGTCATGGAGCATTCCTGCCGTGATCGTTTCCTTATCCATCTCCAGATCCGCCAGGATAATAGATACCCACAGCGGATGAATGATATACGGCTCTCCCGATTTCCGGCATTGGTTCCCGTGCGCCGTCTTAGCCATCTGATATGCCTTGCTGATCATTGACACATCCGTCGACGGATGGTATTTCCGGATACGGGCGATTAACATGTCATACAGACGGTCCGGATCTTCATAATCGCCAGGTGCCTTTACCGCATGGCCATCCACGATCTTAAGTCCGCTCATAGTGTCTTCGGTAATAGACTCCGGCGCAATGCGCCCGTCGATCGCCTCATAAGTTGTCGTAGACTTTGACATATTAACGCCTCCTCTCTCTTCGTATTACAATCATCTATTTTCCCGGATATATGATGACCGAATCTACATCATATTCCTTCAGACGTTCCCGTCCCTTAAGCCCGGCCAGCTCCATCAAGAACACGGCCTTCACTACTTCGCCGCCCAGTCCTTCCACCAGACGTATCATAGCCTCGTTGGTTCCTCCGGTAGCGATCAGATCATCCACCAGCACTACCTTCTGCCCCGGCTTTACAGCATCGCGATGCATCTCCAGTTCTGCAGTCCCATACTCCAGCTCATACTGGATAGACACAGTCTCTCTGGGCAGCTTCCCTTTCTTCCGGATCGGGATGAATGGCTTATGCAGATTATATGCGATCGGAGCTCCAAAGATAAATCCCCGGGACTCAGAGCCGGCAATCAGGTCAAACTCAAGACCTTTCAGCTTTTCCTGCATCAGATCGATCGCAAGCCTCAAACCGTCTGCATCCTGAAGTACACTAGTCACGTCCCGGAAAATAATTCCCGACTCCGGAAAATCCGGAATACTGATTACATAGTCCTCGATCCGTTTCATCGTCTCGTCTCCATTCTCTTAAAAATATTAATACAATCTTAAGTATAGCATTACTTATCCCCATTTTCAAACTATTCTGTACATTTATAGCAGTACTTTCTGTACATTTATAGCAGTACTTTCTTTCGCATTTTTACGCAGTCTGATAGTGAGTGATCACAATCTGGGGCGTCGCCTGTCCCATATATTCATTCAGTGTGGGATAGTAGGTAATAGAAAGCAGCGTGTCTTTTCGCCCGGACAGATTCTCTACATCACCAAAATATACTGCCTCCACTGTATTGCCATTTGCATCTACAGCCCGCATTTTCAGCACATTCTTCTTCCTTCCCATCACACGCATATCCATAAGCCGCACGTTTCTGGCCGCAAAAACAGGCTTTGTATTTCCTTTTCCAAACGGCTCCAGAAGCGCAAGCTCACGGATCAGCCCTTCCGTTACGCAGGAAAAAGGCATTTCCATATCAATCACCACTTTTTCCGTCAGATCCTTGGGTGTCAGCGTACAATAATCGTTGATCATCTTCCGGAAACTTTCCAGATTCTCCCGCTTCATCGAAAGTCCCGCCGCCTGTCTGTGACCGCCAAATCGCATAAGAAGATCTTTGCACCGGCTCAATTCCTCATACATAGAATAGGCTTCGATGGAACGTCCGGATCCTTTTAATCCTTCACTTGCATTTGTCAGCACAAACGCCGGCTTATAATACCGTTCCCTTATCCTTCCGGCCACGATCCCGGCCAGACTTTCGTGGCAATCGGGAAGATAGATCACCAGCACCCGGTCTTCTTTCAACGCAGATGCTTCTACCATCAGCTCCGCTTCTTTCACCGCTTTTTCCGTCATTTCCTTACGGCTGTCATTCAGTGCTTTCAGATCCCATGCCAGCTGGTCCGCCTCCTTCCTGGTCTTTGCCTCCAGCAGCCGAAGCGCCCGCTTGGCTGTGTCGAGCCGTCCGCTGGCGTTTAAGCAGGGACCAAGCACAAAACCGATATGATAGGCGCTGATGGTCTTATCCGCAAGGCCGGTACATTCGATCAGCGACCGGAGCCCCGGATTTCTGGTACGCTCCAGCATCTGCAGCCCTTCCTTTACGAAGATACGGTTTTCTCCTTTCAGATCCATCACGTCTCCTACCGTAGCAATAGCAACATTTTCAATAAGATCATCCAGATCTTCGGAGTCCCGCCCCATAGATTCCCAAAGAGCTTCCATGAGTTTATATGCCACTGCCGCTCCGCATAAATGTGGAAAAGGATATTCACAGTCCGGACGTTTCGGATCCACTACCGCATCTGCCGGAGGCAGGAGATACTGTTTCTTGCCACCCCACTCTTCAAAGGGCACCTCGTGGTGATCCGTTACGATCACAGTCATCCCCATATCTTTTCCAAAGGCAATCTCCTCAGCCGCCGCAATCCCATTGTCACAGGTGAGCACCGTGTCCACGCCGTCATCATATGCCCTCTGGATCAGGTGAATATTCAGCCCATATCCGTCCGTCATACGATCCGGAATATCATAGTCCGCATCTGCCCCCAGCCTCTTTAGACCTTCCAGTAAAATATAGGTGGCATTGACTCCATCAATATCATAATCTCCAATGACCCGGAGTCTCTTCCCTTCTTCCAGCTTTTCTCTCAGGATTTCCACAGCCTTGTCCATATCCTTCATCAGCATCCCGTCGCACAGGTCTCCGATTGTCCCGTTCAGATACTGTCCGATTGCTTCTTCTCCCACAACATCCCGGTTCCTGATCAGGCAGGCGAGCCTGGGACTGATCTGAAATTTTTTCCCGATTCCGGCAAAATCTGCTCCCTTCCGAAGCATTACCCATCGTTCCATTTTTTCACTCCTTACGCCGCTATACATATAATAGTAATGCAAAAGAAACGGCCCGCCGTTCCTCCAGGCTGTGGCCGTTTCCCGTCTCATTTTTCTATTTGCTATTTCTTTCCTTTGCCCGCGGTCTTCTTTCCACCGATCTTTGTCTTCATTACATACCACAGGGCTGCCGTGATACATACAGAGGAATAAGCTCCCCAGACAATACCCACGATCAGCGGGAGTGCAAACTCACGGATGGAGCTGACACCCAGAATATAGAGAACCGCAACCATGATGAATGTAGTCAGGTTCGTATAAATACTTCTGGTCAGTGTCTCTGTAACACTCTTGTTTACCAATAGCTTAAGGTCTGTGCTCCTTGTCTGGTAGCGCAGCTCCTCACGGATCCGGTCAAAGATAACGATAGTCGCATTGATCGAATAACCTACAATCGTCAGGATACATGCAATGAAAGTATTGCCAATAGCGATCCTGGATACCGCATAGAACAGGATAACTACCACCACGTCATGTAACAGAGCCAGTACCGCACTGGTCGCAAACCGGATATCCTTAAATCTGAGCCAGATGTACAGCAGCATGAACACTGCAGCTGTCAAAACGGCCACAACGGCGTCCTGACGCATTTCGCTGCTCACCGTAGAGCTGATGTTTTCTGCAGTGATCGTATCTGCATCAACCTGGAAATTATCTACCAGAGCCTGATTGAGCGCCTCACGCTGGTCAAGATCCAGAGCAACCGTCTTGATGATGACCTGATTGCTTCCTTCTACCTTCTGTGTCTGGACATTGTTGTCTCCCGTTACTTCCTCTACCACCGGGACGATCTCCTGATCGATCTCATTAATCGTATAATCCTTATTAAAGTCTACCGTCGTTGATGTTCCGCCTTCAAATTCCAGGCCATAGGCAAAAGCGCCCCGTCCCTGCGAATAATTGTATCCCAGCACCCCAAGACCGATAAGCATCACGGCAATAGAAAGGGTAAAGAAGTATTTCTTCTTCCCGATGAAATCAATAGGCTGACATTCTTTTTTCGGATGATAATAAAGCTTTTCGCCCCGAAGTCCCACAGCATAGAACGCAAAAACAATAATCCTGGTAATCACCAGCGCCGTGAACATGGATACCACAATACCGATTGCCAGCGTCTGCGCAAAGCCTTTGACCGTTCCGGATCCCATAAACCACAGCACCGCAGCCGCGATCAGGGTGGTCACGTTTCCGTCTATAATAGCTGACATGGCCTTCTGGAAGCCGGCCTTCAGTGCATTCTTAATACTCTTCCCTCTTGCCATCTCCTCGCGGACACGTGCAAATATAATAACATTTGCATCCACAGCCATACCGATACTCAAGACGATACCGGCAATACCCGGAAGCGTCAGCGTCACATTAAACGCATTGAGGATCACCAGCACAAGCTCTGTATAAATCACGAGCGCAATGCCTGCCGCCAGGCCGGGCAGATAATAAACGCAGATCATAAAGATGAACACCAGGCCAAAACCGATCGCACCTGCCATAAGGCTGGTACTGATCGCCTCTTCACCCAGCTGGGCCCCTACTACATTAGAACGGAGTTCCTTAAGCTCCAGCTGAAGTCCTCCGATACGGATCGTAGACGCCAGGTTATCTGCCTCTTCATACGTGAAATTACCGGTAATATATGCGGTTCCGCCTGTGATCGCCGACTGCACTGTCGGGCTGCTGATCGTCTCGCCGTCATAGATAATGGAAATCGGCTGTCCAATGTTCGCCTCTGTTGCATCTGCAAATTTCTGGGTGCCTTCATCATTCAGGACCAGTTCCACAGAGTACTCCGCATTTCCCATATCGTCCTGTCCGGACTGCACACTGGCCGTCTGTACGTCTGCCCCGGTGATCACCGACTCGCCGTCGGAGGTCTGAAATTCCAGGGAGCCCGGCTTTCCAAGCTCGTCCAGAATCTGGTTGGCATCTGTTACACCCGGGATCTCAATACTGATCCGGTCATCGCCCTCCTGGTATACGCTGGCTTCCGTGCTGTACTGTTCCACACGGAGCTGCAATTTATAGATGGTATCACTCATCTGTTCCGCCGTCGGATTTTCATCCTCTACCTGATAGGTAATGCTGACACCGCCGGCCAGGTCCAGACCCAGCTTGATATTTCTCATTGCGCCGGTTCCGGTCTTTCCAAAGCCTACCGCTGTCGTAAATCCCAGAAAGATAATCACAACCGCCATAAGTATCAGGCTGATGATCCCTTTCTTCTTATTCATCTTCATGTTCCGATACTTCCTTTCCTGCATTTTCCCGCATCGCTTCCGCATCCGCCAGAGCGGCCTTGATCATGATCGCACACTCTACACGTTTACGCTGCATCTCGCAGCCGATCTCATATGTATCATGGATCGTCCCATGGAAATTATAGGCATTAGCCATACAGCCTCCGCTGCAGTAAAACTTTGCAAAGCAATTCCGGCATTTCTCCTTGGAATAGACATTGCAGCTGCGGAAATCATCCGCAATCTCCGGTCTTTTGATCCCTTCGTCCACATTTCCCATCAGGAACTCTTCCTGTCCTACGAACTGGTGACAGGGATACAGGTCTCCCCACGGCGTAACAGCCAGGTACTCTGTGCCGGAACCGCACCCGGAAAGCCGCTTGGCAAGACACGGACCACCGTCCAGATCGATCATGAAATGGAAGAAATTAAAGCCTTTTCCTTCCTGTTCTCTCTGGATCATGATCTTTGCCAGCTTATCATATTCTTCCATGATCTTCGGCAGGTCCTCTTCCCGGATCGCGTAAGGATCTGTCTCGTCCCCTACCACTGGCTCAATGGACATCTGCTTAAAGCCCAGGTCTGCAAAATGCAGGATGTCTTCTGAAAAATCAAGATTATTTCTGGTAAATGTTCCACGGATGTAATAGCGCTCCTGTCCGCGGCTGTCGGCAAGCTTCTGGAACTTGGGAACGATCAGGTCATAGCTTCCCTTTCCATTGCGGAACGGGCGCATCTGATCGTTGATCTCTTTCCTTCCGTCCAGACTTAGGACCACATTGTCCATCTCCTTGTTGATGAACTCCTGGATCTCATCGTTTAACAGGACGCCGTTGGTCGTAACGGTGAAGCGGAAATGCTTGTCATAGAGCTTTTCCTGCTCTCTTCCGTAAGCCACCAGGTCTTTCACCACCTGCCAGTTCATCAGCGGCTCCCCGCCGAAGAAGTCCACTTCCAGATTTCTCCGGTTTCCGGAATTGGCGATCAGGAAATCCAGCGCCTTTTTCCCAACCTCGAAGCTCATCAGCGCACGTCTTCCATGATATTCGCCTTCCTCTGCAAAACAGTATTTACATGCCAGGTTGCAGTCATGGGCAATATGCAGACACAGCGCCTTTACTACCGTCTTGCGCTTCTTCACCTCGTCTACCATACACTCGTAAACGTCCGGTACAAACAACTGTCCTGCTTCGGTAAGCTCCGCCAGATCATCCAGTACGTCCTTCAGATCTTCTGCCGGATAAACACCGCCTAATTTTTCCTCCACGAGCCCGTATACCGACGGCTCCTTAAGCTCTGCGGCAGTATAATCCCTGCCATTTTCGTTCAATACCGCGATCACGTCATAGCACAGGTCGTCCACCACATGAACGGCGCCGCTGCAGACATCCAGAACGATATTATATCCGTTGTTTTTATATTGATGAATCAAGGTAATACCCCTTCCTACTACTATCCTCTTCCTAAAATTCTCTGCGATACAACAACAGAGAGCCTGGCTTCCCAGACTCTCGAAGCTGTAATGCTCTTTGGCAGTACGTTTTTCGTATTCCTGATGCGTCCTTTACTTGTTCTGTTCGCAGGTCTGATTTCCTACAGTACAGGAAGTCTTGCACGCAGACTGGCAGGATGTCTGACATTCGCCGCATCCGCTCTTCTTCAGGTTATTGTTCATGGTCTGTGTATTTAATGTTTTCACATGTTTCATGGTACATTCCTCCTTATTTTTCCTTAACTTATGCTATTATATCATCTTACCTGCGATTACGCAATCCATTTTTCTTAAGTCTATGCAGCCCGTCCCTGCCATCGTCAGGATATCATCGCTCCGGCCATTCCACCGCCGGCGCAGAGCACAAATGTCGTCAGAAAATGAACACCATCTCCGCTTAATGTATGGTATACGCCCAGTGTGATCAGCATAAGCAGGGTAAAATAACTGCCGCCAAGCAGAAGTCCCCACAGGAACCTGCGTACCTTGGCAAGCTTCCCGATCACGATCCCTCCCACCAGCGTGGACAGGACATAGATCACGATCACCGCCGCAGATACACTTTTTTCATTCAGCTCCAGCCGGTACAGCGCCATTGCAAGCAAGAGGAGCAGGACTCCTGTCACCACATAGGATACCAGCAGGCCCTTTAGCACCCACAGGATCTTTGTATCTTTTCGAATCCGTCTTTCCATCCGCCGTCCCTCCTTGTCTATCACAAGTTATGACGGTGTACTGGCTTTTATTCCCGGATTTTTGTTTTCCGCCTTTTTCTACTGCTCCATCTGACGGCCTAAAAAGTCTGCCGCACAGCTTGCCACCTTCTGCTCCACTCCGGTAAACTTCTTTTTTTCATCCCTGGAAAGCAGGATTACGCCTCCGATCACATCGCCTTCACAGATAATAGGATGAATCACCTCCCAGAGATAGTCTCCCTCCTGTTCACTGACAATCTTGACGCTGGCTTTTTCCTGTCCCGGAAATGTGGTGGCTGTCCGCTCTCCCAGAAGCTTCATAAGCTGGGAGCTGATATATTTGTCTGTAAGCTCCTTTTTCCCGCTGCCTGCTGCTGCCACGACCTGATCCATATCGCAGATACAGACCAGGCACCCCGTGGTCTGCGCCAGGCTTTCCGCATACTGCCCCGCAAATGCGGACAGCTCCCCGATGGGGGAATATTTTTTTAAGATGATCTCGCCTTCCCGGTCGGTAAATATCTCCAGGGGATCTCCTTCACGGATCCGCAATGTCCGGCGGATCTCCTTTGGAACCACGACCCTTCCCAGATCATCAATTCTTCTGACAATTCCTGTTGCTTTCATATTTTCTTTTCCTCCGTTTACTGTATTCTTTCGACAGCCGTACTGCTAGTATCTGTAAACAGAGGAAATTTTATTCCATTAGCGGATAAAATTCGTAGGCTGCTGTATTTCCTGCTCTGGAAGTCCGTATTTTTCTTTTCCCAGCGCAATGCTCTTCATCAGAAACGCCATATTCCGGGCCAGGGTACGCATGGTCTGAAGTCCTTCTGCGTCTTCTCTTGCCTCTCCCTGCTCTCTGCCATGGACACTGTTCCAATACTGGCTGGAAGCCACTGGCATGCCGCAGATGGTAAAATACTTGTTCAGCTCGTCAAAGGTAGCTGAAAGGCCGCCTCTTCTTGCCACGACTACGCTGGCTCCCACCTTCATCCGTTTCTCGAAGTGGGTGCTGTAGAACAGGCGATCCAAAAGCGAAATCAGTGTTCCATTGGCTGATGCATAATAGACCGGGCTTGCCACCACCAGTCCATCACATTCCTCAAATTTAGGTGCGATTTCATTTACAATATCGTCAAATACGCATTCCCCTTTTTCATAACAGCTGCAACAGGCAATACATCCCCGGACGTCTTTATTTCCCACCAGGATTTCTTCTGTCTCAATGCCCTCCTGCTCAAAAATCTTTCTCATTTCATCTAACGCGATTGATGTATTTCCTTTTGCATGAGGACTTCCGTTCAGCATTAATACCTTCATTTTGTCTCCCTCCAATTTAAGTTATATCATCTTGCTCCGTTTTCTATTCTACGCCCGCCCCGGCAAAAATCAATCTTGATTTTTCGCACTGCTGTGCTATACTTATTATTGATGGGGTATTAGCGCAGCTGGGAGCGCGCCACATTCGCATTGTGGAGGCCACGGGTTCGAATCCCGTATACTCCATATTTTTATGAACCGCGTATTTTAGGCAAATAATCATGACGCCTATATATGCGGTTTTCTCTTTGTTTGATTTTGCAGAACAAGAAAAGCACCTTCAAAAGAGATAAAATTCTCTTTTGAAGGTGCTAAAATTTCAAATAATATAAGCGCAATTATTTTGGATGGGCGGTGTATCCATCATCTCAGGTACTCTTTACAGAGTGTGTCGGGAACCATTTCCGACCTCAAAATAATTACGCTTAGTATTATCATATTCTTTTTGTACTTAATAATATACTATTCTTTTTTATCAGAGTCAATAGAGAATTCCTTGAGTCTTCCACTATACAAGCGTCGTGAAATTTTAGATTTCTGTATGTCATGCATAGTAGAAACATATAAATAATTCCCATCTGTGTCAAGCTTAATTCCAATCATGATATTGTCAGCATATCTTTTTACAAGTTCTATACTTATTCCCTGTTCATTTGGATTCACCCCTATATAGTCCGGATGTTCTATTATTTCCGGTATATAATCTATGTATTTTAAGCACTTGAAATGTTTTCTCTTAAGCATATGAGCAGGCAACCCCTTAGAACGATAAATATCCAACTCATCAATTTCTATCCCTAAGATTTCATTAAATCTGTGATTATATTTTCCAACCTTTAACAACTCACTTTTTTCATTCATCTATATATCCTCATTCTGTTCATCACAAAACCCTCTCCCATAATCAAACAAGACACTCATTAATGCTTTCATAAATTATGCCGAATAAATAAAACAATTACAAACAGTTGATTTTTCCTCTGAAACAACCGAGGAACAGAACTTGAAGAATCCATTCATGACTGTCTCCAGGATATGCTCCACCTGCCATCTGGTCACCGCCAGATAAGGTTCTTTACCTTGCTCATATCTGTCAGGTACACTTCCCGATATAGAAAATAGCCATCTCTCCATATCAGAGAAATGGCTAAGCCGGTCCGTGTATAATAATTACCCAAACAGTTGTCAGCGAGCCACCGGTTGATGTTGCGCCGCAGAGCAGGGGTTTTCTTTTCTATATTCTTTTGCAAACAAAAATAACATCAGTACTATTGGCCGGAAAACGGTCATCGGTATATCACCAAAAAGCACATATGGCTCCGTTACCAATCCACCAACTGCATTATTATAACCATGGATCAAAACACAGCACCATATATTTTCTGTTTTCATATATGCCCATCCCATAAAAACAGCCATACCAACTGTGCTTAAAAATCTATAAATAACTACCATAACCATGGTTGTCACTTCATACTCATTTATATGATACAAACCGAACCATGCCGGAATATGCCAGCATTCCCAAATAATCCCCAGTATAATGACTCCTTTTCTTTTCCCTAATACTGCCTGCAATTTAGTCTGAATACACCCTCTCCATGCATATTCTTCCCCCATCAATAAAATGCTGCTAAATAAAAATACACTAAACGGTATTGCCACCATATAACCAAGTGGTTCTAGTAACGTAGTAACTATATCAAACTCTTGAAAGTCCTTCTCAAAGTAAAAGATATATTCAATTAAATAGAACACCACCAAGACCCATAACATACCTTTGATGTTTTTAAATGGATATAGCTCATTGCCATATAAACAACATCCGCAAAACAGTACAACACTTAAAGGTATTTCAACTATTGTTTGAAATGATTCCACAAACTTATCTTTTAAACCAAAAACAGCCCAAAGACTCATCATTATGAAAAAGAGGGCAAACGTTATTAGAAACAGCCATTGCAGCCATCCTCTGACTGACTTTGCGGATACAATTCTTCCTAATATTATGGCACTTGCAGGTAATATCATTAAATAAGAGCCCAAAACCTGTGAATCAGGATTTCCCATGCCAGAGGCCACAAAAAGCCAAGGAGTGATAAACGCAATGATAATAAAACAATAGATCTTTATTTTATACTCTCTAAAAATGCTTTTAATCATGTTTATAATTCCTTTCCAAATTTTTCGGAGACACCCTTCTATTTTGATCACTTTATTTATATTACGTGCAAATTTCTATTATTTTTCTAAAATCCACCTTCCGAAAACTCGCCCCATTAAGCTTTCTCCAAATATGTCATAATCTGCTTTTTCGCACTACTTACTCGAATTCTGCTCACTGCAAATCTTTCACCTGTAATCAGACGAATAACATTTCCTTCAATTCGTTCAACATACTCCACATTTACTACATGTCCACGATCCAATAAAATAAATCTTAAATCTGCTAACTCTTCCATCAATTGTCCCATAGAAATTCGCTCATGATAAATATCATCCATCGTTACATACTCAACATACTTACCACCTTTGGCTATCTTTTGAATATAAACAATATCTTTGTAAAACAACCTCTTTTTCCCACCTTTAATTCCAACCAACCTATATTCTTTCTTCTGCTTTATCTTTGTATCTATTAATTTATTTAAAATTTCTGGAAGTCTCTGTTTCATGTTAACTTTTAATATATATTGGTAAGCGTCTATCAAATAACTTTCTGCCGCATATTCAGGATAAGAAGTAAGATATAAAAGTTCTGTTTCACTTCCGTTTCCTCGGAGTATCTTTCCAAGACTAATCCCATTTATCCCAGGCAAATCAATATCCAATATCAGAATATCACAGTGTATACCACTTTCCAGAAAAGTCTCTGCACTTTCATATGTCTGGTATTTTACTTCATTAAATTTTTTTATGGCCTGTTCTATATAATCGCCTATAAACTCTCTCATTCGACTTTCATCTTCAATAATCCCAATATTTATCATATGACTTACTCCTGCTCTAAATATGTAGCATCTAAAATTATCTTTTTAATATTTGATGTAATTATAATATAATACGTATATTTCTTCTAATAGTTGTCCACATTTGATAGTCTATTTGTCCGTAACGTACACGGTAAACCATGAGTACTGGCTCATTTTTTGACCGCCGTTTCCGGCGGCCGTGTTTACAGATTGGTTGTTTTTGACTTGCTCCGGCAGATTTCCGGCAACTGATCTGACCATGGAAGCAGTTTCTCGATAAAGCTGTAATCCGTATCATCCTGATGGTCTTTCAGAACTGTCAGTACATGGTCCAGATAACGGAACGGATTCAGGTTATTCGCCTTTGCTGTTTCCGTTATGCTGTAGATGATCGCGCTGGATTTCGCACCATCGATACTGTCGATCAGTTTCCACGCATGTTTATGCAGGCAGAAGCTGCGGAGCGCTCCTTCTGTTACGTTGTTGTCAAGTGGAACTTCCCCATCATTCAGGAACACTTTTAGTGCCTCTTCCTGATTGATACAGTAGTTGATCCCTTCCAGTGTTTTTCCTTTGGGAAGACGATTGGAAGATTGAATCTCTTTTACCCACGCAAAGAAAGCCTCCACCAGAGGTTTGACTGTGATCTGCCGCTGTTTCTTTCGGTCATCCGGTTCCAAAGCAGCCAACTGATTGTCCAGATGATAGATGGCCCCGATCCGCTTCACAGCTTCATACGCAACGGTATCTTTTGCAGTTTTTTGTGCTGCTTTCGGAAGGGCTTTTAAAGCATCTGAGAAATAGCGCCTTGCATGTGTCCAGCACCCGGCAAATGTGATATCCGGATTTTCCCGGTCCAGCTTCCTGTAAGCGGAATAGCCGTCACAGACAACTACACCTGTAAAGCCCTTCAGGAATTCTTGCGGGTGGTCTGCTTTTCGGGTCCGCTGATATTCATACAAGACGATGGGCGTATCTTTGTAGATCTTCCCAGTGCGGTAGATCCACATATAACTCTTGCTGTTTGCGGGACGCCCATCCTTCGATACCATGACCGGAGTTTCGTCGGCCTGCAGCACATGGAAACGGTACAGTTCTTTATGGAGATAATCATAAAGGATTCCCAGATACCGGTCCGCACACTGGATCATCCAGTTCGCCATCACCTGCTTGGAAATGTGGATGTCGTTCCGCAGGAATTCCTGACTGATCCGGTACAGAGGAAGCCCGTTTACATACTTGGCATTCATGATACTTGCCGCCAGAGAAGGAGTCAGGATGCTGTTCCGCAGCAGATCTCTCGGACGGTCTGCCTTAACGATCGTCTGATTGTCCTTGCCGGCATAGACAGCTACATGATGCTCTTCGACTGTGTACACAGCCGGCTGAACACGGACTCTTTTATAAACTTCATCCGGAAGCCTCTTCCAGCCATCCGGACCGAAGAGTTCCTGCAGTTTTTCATCCGAAAGAGTATGAGGGATCACTTCAATTGGAAGATCCTTTAAATCTTCCTCACGTTTCCCTTTCCTTTTCCGGCGGCCGACCTGGATCACATCCTCTTCAGCCGGCTCAACGACATAGAGTGTTTCCGTCAGGGCTTCGGCTTCGTTAAAGATGAGTTCCAGTTCTAACTGGCCTGCTATGACATCCAGTTTTTCAGAAGAACGCCCATAGCGTTTATTGCTGGCGTCAGCGATCTGCTCGATCAGACGCTCCATGTTTGCGTTCAGCTGGCTCAGCTGATCCTGCATGGACAGGATCACTGCTACGAGTGTCTCTTTGCTGAAGCTGTTCAGTTCTTCTGGTGAGTAGATCTTTGACTTTGACATGTCCGGTGCTCCTTTGTTTTGCTGGAACTATTGTACCGCAAAACAAAAGAAAAAGCGAACCACACAAAAAGGTCGTTCGTCATTCTCACCATAGGATAAACACTCTGAAAAGCCGAAAAAACTACTAGTTTTTTCAGTTTTTCAGAGTACTTATCCACACGGCAGCTTGCTGCCGGTAAGTACTCCATGATTGAATGAATGCAATAAGGCTCTGCTGTGGATAACTTCCAATCTGTCCTGGACGGCGAATGCGAAAAGATTTTTGATTTTCTCCGTTTTGCACAATGCTTTACAGGAGATCCTGAGGATACACTTCCTGGATCGGATGTCTGGAGATGATCTCCAGCCCCTTCATCAACGCCTGATATTGTTCCGGCGTGATCTCCAGTGCCTCTTCTTTTGTACGAGGCCAGCTGAAACCGCCAAGCTCCAGCCTTTTGTAAAGGAGAAGGAATCCATCGCCTTCCCATACAAGCCCCTTGATGCGGTCACTGCGCCTGCCGCAGAAGAGAAAAAGAATGTCCTTTTCATATGGTTCCAGCTGGAAGTTGAATTTAATAATAGATGCCAGACCATCAATCCCGCGGCGTAAATCTGTGTATCCTGCAGCAATATAAATCTTTCGGAATCCGGTTGCATTATTCAGCACCCAGGAGCCCTCCAATCCGGGAGAGAAGCTCATCCGATGCAGAATTCGAAATCTCCAGAATGAGACTGCCTTTCCGGATCACGAGATCCGGATGAAAAACCGGAGCTGTGTTCTGAGAAGAAGATGGAAGCTTGATTTCAGTAAAAGAGACTGCCCTTTGAGTCGCTGGCACCATCGGCGCCATTTCCTGATGCGGTCCGGCAGTTGCCGGTAATAATGAATTCTGGGAATTCTCGAAAGCTTCCCTGCGCAGGATCCTCTGCCAGTAGAAGAACTGCTTCACTGAAATCCCATTTGCTCTGCACCAGGCAGTTTTAGACATTCCGCTGTTTATGCATTCATTCATGATTTTGGCCCAGTGCTCTGCACGGACCTGATGTGTGATCTTATCCATAGGGACACTCCTTTAAAAAACTTTTAGTTTTCTGGAGTTATTATCTCATGGATAGATAAAACTAGTATAGTTGTCACTAATTAACTCGACTTTTCAAGAGACAATGTTTCAACCTGTGCTTCTTCAGTGATAGACAACAGGGGTATCATTGATCTCTTCAAAATATTTATATATTCGCTCCACCAGCTCACTTTTCGTTTTTACACGAATGCCTTTTAACGACTGACGTGTGAGTTTGCTGAAAAATCCTTCTACAAGATTTAGCCAGGAACCATGCTTCGGAGTGAATACAAACTCAAATCTTCCGGGAACACCAGCCAGATATTTTCTCGTTTCTTGGGAGGTATGCACCTGGAGATTATCTAATACTAATCGGATTTTATCCTCTTTAGGATACTTGGAATCCAGTAGCTGAAGGAACTCTATATACTCTTTGCTGCTATGCCGATCCCTCACAAGTGGAATCGCCTCTCCTGTTTGCAGGTCGATCCCGGCAAGCAGGGAAATAGTTCCAAGACGTTTGTATTCATAGTCTCTGCTGATTGTTTTGTGATTTTCATCCGGCGGAAGATCCTCCGTTATATTGGCAATGGCCTGTATGCCTGGTTTCTCATCATAGGAGAGTACATGAGTTACCTGTTCATTCTCAGGAAAAGGCAATAATTGTCCATTTTCGTCAAACTGAAGCGACAACTGCTTATAAACCAGAAGGACGTTATGCATCTTCTGATCAAAGTCAGGATCGCGGTTTTCGCAGTAATACGTGATCTTATTCGGCTTAATTTCGGCTTCTTCAAGTATTGTGCGAACCTTTGACTGACTTATGGTTGAAAGACGTATATGACCGGCTTCTTCTGCAAACTGATGGATATGTTTTGTTAGAAGGGCTCTGGTCCATACTTCAGCGGAATAACCAAGATCTACAGGTTTCTGACATGCAATGTTAATAATCCACGCCTTTTCGGTATCTGTGATTTCAGCATTGCGGCCACGGCCGGGAGCATCAGAGAGGGCATTTTCAACGCCGCCCTCCTTAAACTTTTTTAAGCAAAGCATAACGCTGCATCGGTTGATACCAACTTTATCAGCGATTACATCAATCGGTTCACCATCCGCTTTCAATAAAAGGATCCGAGCTCTGCAAACAGTCTGTGCCTGAATGGTACGAGAACGTGTCTGTAATT